>Ga0256914_1001086_pt1 | contig 25817 bp, 26 predicted proteins | sample HulkmetaG_FD_191571 | JGI IMG/M metagenome (GOLD analysis project Ga0256914, IMG submission 191571) | Hydrothermal chimney microbial communities from Main Endeavour vent field at the Juan de Fuca Ridge, Pacific Ocean - Hulk | ecosystem: Environmental > Aquatic > Marine > Hydrothermal vents ... | reverse complement strand
TTCGCTGCACAGAAACATCCCCCCCTCCCCGAGAGAGGCGGCGATCTTCTCGACCGCCTCGAGGCGAACGGGAGGGCGGATGAACTGGAGCGTATAGTTGGCGACGACGATATCGGCCTTTGGGAAATCGTAGCGCATCAGGTCGTCGCAGACGAACGTCAGACGCTCTTGGAGTCCGAACGCCGCCGCCTTCCGTCTCGCCCGCTCCACCATCGCCGGCGCGTTGTCGATCCCGACGAAATGCGCGTCGACCCCGCTGCGCCGGGCCAGTTCGATCAGGAGCGACCCGGTGGAGGATCCAAGATCGAGGAGGCGCATACCGGGCTTGAGACGCCGCAGGAGAAGATCGACGATCAGCGCCATGTTCTGACGGTAGAAGGGGACCGACCGTTCGATCATATCGTCGAAGACCGCCGCCACCTCCTCGTCGAATTCGAACTGCTTCTCTGTCGGTTCACGGAAAAGTTCATCTTTCACGGGCCACCTCGATATCTCTTGCTATCTGCGCCCTGAGTTCGGCGAAACTCCCGAAACGGCGGTTTTGGCGGATAAACCCGAGCCATCGGATCGAAAGCTCCCGTACCGGCCCGGCGGGCGGTTCCCCCAGCAGGTGGGTCTCCACCGCGAAGGCGCCGTCGGCCGTATGGCGATGGCCGAGAAAGGTGACCGAGTCGTGGCAGACCCCCCCGATACAGCTGCTCGTCCGGTAGACCCCCGCTTTGGGGAGCAGGAAACGGCCAAAGGTCGCATTGAGGGTCGGAACCAGCTCCCTGGAGCCGATCCCCTGGCCGGCCACCACCCTTCCCCACGTCTCGTAGGGATGCCCCAGCATCCGGCCGGCTTTCGATACGTCGCCCGCTTCGATCAGGGTGCGGATCGTCCGGCTGTGGACCGGCTCACCATCGAGAGAGACCTCCTCCACCACCCGCACCTCTCCTCCAAAGAGCTTCGCCAAAGAGGCTGTATCGCCGCTGCGGTCCGACCCGAAACGAAAATCGCTTCCGACCACGATCTTCGAAAGGGCGGGAAAGTCGTGCTTCAGCTTCTCGACGAAGGAGCGGGGAGAGAGATCGCGCAGCAGATCGAGATCGTAGAAGCAGAGGGGGTGCTCCGCGAACCGGGCACGGTAGATATGGGGGGTGAGGGTGGCGCGATAGTGCTCGATCACGCCGATCGTGCCGCGGCTTCCAAGCTCGGAAAAGAGAGCCCGGTGCCCCAGGTGCATCCCGTCGAAGTTGCCGAGGGCGATCGCCTCAACGGTTGATGTAGCAGTAGAACCACTCACGGTTTCCCTCCCTTCCGGGCAGTGCCGAAATCTCCCTGGCCATCAACCGCCACCCCAGGTCGGCGCACGCCTCTTCGAACCTTCGCCGCGCCTTTCGTACCGCCTCTTCGTCGGTGACGACGCCGCGTCGGTCGCGCTTTACCTCCCGCCCCACCTCGAACTGCGGCTTGAAGAGCAGGAGAATCACCCCGTCGGCGAGCCTGTCGAGCGCCTCGAGAATATGGTGAAGACTGATAAACGAGACGTCGCAGGTGACGATTTCGAACGGCTCGTCGGTCCGGTAGAGACGGATATCGGTCGACTCGACACTCGTGACGCGCGGATCGCGCCTAAGACGCTCATGCAGCTGGTTGCACCCCACATCGATCGCCACGACGCTCGCCGCACCCTTCTGGAGCAGAACCTGGGTGAACCCCCCGGTACTCGCTCCGACATCGAGACACCGTTTCCCGGAGATCGCCACGGGGTGGATCTCGAGAAACCCCTTCAGTTTCCGGCCGGCACGTCCGACGAAGCCGCTCTCTCCCGATATCTCCACGCTCGAAGTGTCGAAGACCTTCCGCGAAGCTTTTCGTACCACCGAGCCGTCGACGGCGACACACCCCTCCCCGATCAGCTCCTGCGCCTTCGTCCGGCTCTCGACGAACCCCTTTTCGACCAGGAAGGTATCAAGCCGCACCCGCCAGCTCCCACATCCGCTTTTCGCTCATCAGCTCGACACCCAGCCTCTTCGCCTTCTCGTACTTGCTTCCGGGATCCTCTCCGTAGATGACGTAGTCGGTCGATTTCGAGACACTCCCGGTCACTTTCGCCCCCAGGTGTTCGAGCATCGCCTTGATCTCGCCTCGAGGCTTTTTCATCGTTCCCGTCAAAACGACCCGCTTGCCGGTGAAGGGGGAATTGACCACCTCCTCCTTTTCGGGAGCGCGGGGCCTGATGATCGAGAGCAGCCGGGCGATCTTCTCACGGTTGACCCGCATGAACTCGAGGTAGCTTTCGGCCATCTCCTCTCCGAATCCCTCGATGCGGAGAAGCTCCTCCCTCTCCGCATCCATGAAGTCGAGCCCGAAGGTTTCGCAGATCTTCCTGCTGGCCACTTCGCCGATATGCTCGATCCCCAGCCCGTTGACGAAACGCCAGCATTCGCTCCCCTTGCTTCTTTCGATCGCATCCAGAAGGTTGCGCGCCCTCTTCTCCTTGAACCCTTCGAGCTTCAGAAGATCCTCCAGCTTCAGGTGGTAGATATCCTCCAGCTCCTTCACGAGCCCGGCTTCGTAGAGCTGCTCGACGATCTTTTCGCCGAGTCCCTCGATATTGAGGCACTGTTTGGAGGCGAAGTAGATGATCGAGTTGACGACACGGGCGGGGCAGTTGATGTTCTGACACTTGATCAGCTTCCCTTCGTCGAGCAGCTCGCTATTGCAGACGGGGCAGTGCGTAGGGCGTTCGATCCGCTTCTCCCCGCCGGTGCGGTACTGCTTGAGGACCATGACGATCTTGGGGATCACGTCGCCGCTGCGGATCAGGGTCACCATATCGCCGATACGCACATCCATCTTCTCGATATAGTCGAAGTTGTTGAGCGTCGCCCGCTCGACGACCACCCCCTCGACCTCCACCGGTTCGAGCACCGCTACGGGGGTGACGACGCCGGTCCGCCCCACCTGCAGAACCACATCCTTGATACGGGTCTGCTTCTCGACGGCGGGAAACTTGTAGGCGACCATCCAGCGGGGCGCCTTGACCGTATACCCCAGCGCCTTCTGGGCCGCGATCCTGTCGACCTTGACCACCATACCGTCGAGCATCACATCCAGCGAGTCGCGCATCGAGCGCAGTTCGTCGTAGATCGCCTCGATCTCTTCGAGCCGTTTGCAGACACGGCGCAGGGGAGGCTTTCTGAATCCCAGACCGTAGACGTACGCCATCACCTCGCTCAGGTAGTCGTAGGGAAGGGAGTGGACCCCGACCCCCCAGGGCTGGAAGATCAGGTTGCGGCGCGCCGTGACGCGGGGGTCGAGCTGGCGGAGACTCCCGGCGGCGGCGTTTCGCGGGTTGGCGAAGAGGGGTTCGCCCCGCTCCGCCCGCTCCTTGTTGATCCGTTCGAACTCCTGTTTGGTCATCAACACTTCGCCGCGGATTTCGATGAGATCGCGATGGTCGATTTCGAGGCGGATCGAGTGGATCGTCCGGGCGTTGTTGGTCACATCCTCGCCTTCGACGCCGTCGCCCCGGGTGATCGCCTGCTTGAGCAGGCCGTTCTCGTAGACGAGATTCAGGCTCGCCCCGTCGAACTTCGGCTCGACGTAGTATCGTTCGTCGGGGAAGTTCTTCCGGATACGCTCCATCCACTCCCGAAACTCCTTCTCGTCGAAGACATCCTCCATGCTCCACATCCGGCTCAGATGTTTCGCTTTCCTGAACCCCTCCTTGAGCGGCGCACCGACACGCTGCGTCGGGGAGGTGGGGTCGACTTTCTGGGGATGGGCCCTCTCGTACGCCTCCACCTCGCGGTAGAGCCTGTCGTAGACTTCGTCCGCCACCATCGGGCGGTCTTCCACATAGTAGGCGTAGGCCCACTTCTTGAGGGTTTCGACCGCTCTTTTGTATTCGGCTTCCGTCATATCCTCTCCCCCTCCTTCGGATCAGAAAGCGGCGGATGCTCCCCTTCCGGCTCTCTTTGCAACCTACGGAGCGTCTGGTTCAGCTCTCTTTGCAGCGACCGGAAACCCTCCTGGAACACTCTGGCGAAATCGAAAAAATCTCTTTCGAGCTCCCTCTTGACCGACTCGAACCGCTCCAGCCCCTCCTCGACTCTCTTTTCGACGATCTTCGACGTACAGGCGGCCGTCCCCTTCCGCAACGCCTTGTCGTACGCCTCCATCGTGACGAGGTCGTCGACGAGCCAGCGTCCTTGAACCTCGAGCAGCTCCGTCTCCATCGTGGCGTTGCACTCGACTCCTTCGGTTCCCTCGAGAGGGAGGGAGAAGAAGAGTCTCGTCGGAACGAAAGCGCGGCCCTCCACGACCCGCGCCCCGGCGATCGTCACACGCTCAAGACGCACCTTCAAGAGGGGCTCGCCGAGCCGGCCGCGGATCGTCAACGCTTTCGCCTGCCGCTCGTCGCCCCGCACCATCGCGTTCCAGAATCGCTCCGCCGTCTGCTGCGGCAGCGGGACTTCACGGGTCGTGCCGCACCCGACGAGCAGAAGCGCGACGGCGAATAGATATACCGAAATTCTCATAGAACATCCCCCCTCTCGATCGCTTCGTAGACCGAAAGCGCCTGCCGATGCTCCGCCACGTCGTGGCAGCGGAGAATCGAAGCGCCCCTGCGAACCGCCTGGAGATGGATCGCCAGCGTTCCGGGGAGCCGCTTCTGCACCGGTGACGGACTGATACGGTCGATCATCGACTTTCGGCTCGCACCGACCATCAGCTCGCACCCGAACCGGGTGAAGTGTTCGAGGTTTTTCAGCAGCATCAGATTGTGCTCAAGGCGCTTTCCGAAACCGATCCCGACATCCAGGATGATCTCGCGCTCGTCGAGCCCGAGAGCGAGGGCCGCGTCGATCCGATCCTCGAAGAAACGGTCGACCTCGAGCAGCACATGCTCGTAGGATGGATTCTCCTGCATCGTTTTGGGCGTCCCCTGCATATGCATGATCACCAGTTGTGCCCCATGCTCCCTGGCCAGCATCCCGATCGCCTCGTTTCGCATTCCGGTGATGTCGTTGACGATCGAAAAACCGTTCTCCAATGCGTAGGCGACCACCTCCGGCGTATAGGAGTCGATACTGAAGGTTGCGCGAGAAAAGAGCCCCTCACGCTTGATCGCGTCGACGATCGGCACCAGGCGCAGCAGCTCTTCGTCCGGCGGAACCGGCTCGCTTCCGGGACGCGAGGAGACGGCGCCGATGTCGATGATGTCGGCACCGTCGTGTATCTGTTTCCAGATGGCAGAAACGGCAGCAGACTCCCGGAAACGGCTGGCGGGGTAGAAGCTGTCGTCGTTGGCGTTGATCACCCCCATGATCCTCACCCCCTTTCGGGGAGGGCGCATGAAACGCTCCAGCGCTTCGGCCAGCCCTTTGAGCCCCAGAGGCTGGAGCTTCTCCTTCTGCACCAGCGCCTCCATCTGCCGGCGTGTGCCCATCAAGATTCCGTCGTAACGCTCCCTGTCGCATCCTACGGCCCCCTTGGGAAGCGCCAGATCCGCCCCGACGCTGATCGCATCCTGCTTGAGGATGTTCGCCGCACTGCACGAAAGACCCCGGACGGCGAAGAGCATCGTCCCCATCTTTTTGGCCATGATCGATGCCCCTCCCCGATCGCAGCCGAACCTCTTGAGAAAGTGGTCGGCTTCGACCGGTGCATCGATTCTGTAGATCTCCATCAGCGCTTCCTTTGCAGAAGTTTGAGCCCGACCCTCGTCAGGACGAATCCGGGCGGGGAGCCCATATCGAGCAGACGCACCCCTTCCGAAAAACTCTCCAGAAGCGCCTCGTCCGTCCGGTAGCGGCCGCTGTGCATCGCCTCCTTCGCGAGACGCTCCAGCAGCCGGGTGGCACTCTTGGCATCGATACGGCGGTGCTCCTGGAGCAGCTCGTACAGAGCCGCCAGGTCGAATTTCGCCATCTCGACCCCGCTTGGAATCTCCTCTTTGCAGATGAGGCGGTTCTCGATGGCAAGACGTGAGCGGATCGTGGGCAGAAGCCCCGCCTTGGATGGCGTCATGAGGATGAAGTGGGTCTTTGCCGGGGGCTCTTCGAGGATCTTGAGCAGCTTGTTCTGGGCGATCGGAGTGAACCGAAGCGCCGTAAGCAGAAAGATACGGTCTCTCTCGCCGGTGAGAACCGCCCTCTCGATCGCCTCCCTGGCGTGTTCGATCAGGAAATCCTCCGCATCGATCCGGTGAATCTGCAGATCCGCGAACCTGGCTCCTATCTCCTCGCATACGGTGTCGAAAGCATCGGTGAGAATGATCCTGGATATGGGGGCATCCACTCTCATCCATCCACATCCACTTCGGCGAAGAGTGCGGCACCGAGCGTCTTGTCGAAGAGCCTGAAGAGTTGCAGCAGTTTGATATCGATCATCTCGTCGTGCGACTTGAGGGTGAAGCTGTTGGAGAGCTCCTCGTCCATCACCCACAGAAGTGACTCATCGTGGCGCAGGGCGATCCGCGCCTTGGGGTCGTCCGCCTTGCCGATATACCAGAAGAAGAAACCCTGCGGGTAGGAGAGTCCGAGCATATCGAACAGAAGGTCGATGTCCTGATCGTTCCGGATCGAGTCGGCGAAGGGGTAGAGGGAGTCGAAGGAGAAGAAGGGAAGGAGCGGCCGGTTGGTGCCCGGACGGTTGATCTGCCGCACCAGGTACTCTTCGAACCACCGGTTGGCGTCGTCGGTCACGATGATGACACTCTGCCCTTCGAGGATTTTGGCGATGGCGTTCGCGACGATCGGCGCCCACTCGTAGCGGCGCTCTTCGAGCCAGCTCATCATCGTATCGTCGCTGCGGATCGTCTCCAGCGTCCAGGTGAGCAGATCTTTCAAAGAGGGCCTCCATCCAAAGGGTATGCGCCTCGCCCCTCCGGTACCGGGCGGCCCCTCTGCGAAACGGGGCGGAGTGGAGCGGTCCGTTCGACTTCTGTTCTTCTCACGCTTCGCTTTTCACCCGGGGTCACTTGTCCAGTTCGTACGCCTCGTGGAGCGCCCGGACGGCCAGTTCGGCATACTTCTCGTCGATCACCATGGAGATCTTGATCTCGCTGGTGCTGATCATCTCGATGTTGATATTCTCTTTCGCCATCGTCGTGAAGGCTTTGGCGGCGACGCCGCTGTGGCTCTTCATGCCGACTCCCACGATCGAGACCTTCGCGACATTCTCCTTGTACTCGATCTCGCCGATACTCTCCCTGAACCTCTCCATCACCTTCTTCACCCGTTCGATCTCGCTTTGGGGTACGGTGAAGTCGATCTCGGTCTTTCCGTCGGCACCGATGGTCTGGACGATCATGTCGACGTTGACCGCCTCGTCGGCGAGAGCGTTGAAAATCTCCGACGCGATGCCGGGGCGGTCTTCGACCCCCTTGAGGCTGACGCGCGACTGGTTCTTGTCCAGGGCGATGCCGCTGACGAGTGGTTTTTCCATGATGTTCTCTTCCTTTGTGATCAATGTTCCGGGATTGTCGTTGAAACTGCTGCGCGTCACGAGGTTGACCCCCATCTTCTTGGCCAGCTCCACCGACCGGTTCTGAAGAACCTTGGCTCCCAACGAGGCCAGCTCGAGCATCTCGTCGTAACTGATCTGCTCCATCTTTTTCGCCTTCGGCTCGATACGCGGATCGGTCGTGTAGACACCGTCGACATCCGTATAGATCTCGCACAGGTCGGCATTCATCGCCCCCGCGATCGCCACGGCCGTCAGATCGCTGCCACCGCGGCCGAGCGTCGTTACGCGACCGTCGGGGTCGATCCCCTGAAAACCGGCGACGACCACGATCCGGCCGCTTTCGACCGCTTCGCCCATCGGCTTGGGATCGATCCGGTCGATTCGCGCCGAAGTGTGGGTCTTGTCGGTGAAGATCCCGGCCTGGCGCCCCGTCATCGCCACGGTCCTGTACCCCATCTCGTTGAGGGCGATACTCAAAAGAGCGGAGGTGACCCGCTCTCCCGAACTCAGAAGCAGATCCATCGCCGCCCGGTCGGGCGTCCTGGAGAAGTAGTGCGCGAACTCGATCAGCTTGTTGGTCTCTCCGCTCATGGCCGAGACGACGACGATGACGTCGTGCCCCTCGTCCCTGGTCTTCGCGACCCGCTTCGCGACATTGGCGATACGGTCGAGATCCCCGACACTCGTACCCCCGAACTTCTGTACGATCAACACGGAAAATCCTTTTTCGGAATCACAGATACCCCTTCTTTCTGAAATAGTTCAATACCCGTTTGTAGACGGGGCGCTTGAAGTAGGTGATATAGTCGAATATCTGCCGATACGGAACGAACGTATAGTGCAGAAACTCCGGCTCTTCGGTCGCGAGGTTGATCTTCGCGCCCGGCTTGAGACGGACGAGAAAATATTTCTGACGCTGCCCGTCGAAGGGGTACATCTTTTTGGCGATCACCTCCGGGAAGTCGTAGCTCACCCACTCGGGAAATTCGGCGATCACCTCCACCTCGTCGGTTCCGATCTCCTCTTTCAGCTCCCTGAAGAGCGCTTCCAGTGGCGTCTCCCCCTCGTCTATGCCCCCCTGCGGAAACTGCCACGCATCCTTGATGTCGCTGCGCGAGGCGATGAAAAACTCCACCTTTTCCGGGTATTTCGACGAAAGAACGATCGCAGCGACGTTGGGCCGGTACCTCTTCTCCTTCAGCGATGTCTGATCATTCATGGATTGGTTACTTTTCCGTTGCCGAATGGGACGACCGGGCCGGACCGATCCCCCGGCATCACAAACGGAAAGCGGCCCAAACCGCTCCTGTCCGTGATATCGGGAGCGGTGCCTCTTCGTTCGAATTCCGACGGAGGAGTCTGCACAGACCTCCGGCCGCTGCCACCGTTCGACACGCGATTTTTTGGGTATGATTATAGAAAAAGATGGATTAAGACCTTCTGAGAAAACCGAATCACATGACAGACAGCACGCTTTTGTATCTCCATATCCCTTTCTGCGACAGCAAGTGCCACTACTGCAGTTTCAACTCCTACGTCGACCGGTTCGAACTCAAAGAGCGCTACATGGAAGCCGTCGTGACCCAGCTCCACGACGACCTCGAAGCGTTTGGAATCGAAAAGGGGTCGCTGCACACCCTCTTCATCGGCGGCGGAACGCCTTCGACCGTCGAGCCGCATCTTTACGAACCCTTTTTCGAAGCGCTCGGAGAGTTCCTGTGCGAAGGTGCCGAGATCACGAGCGAAGCCAATCCCAACAGTGCGACAAGAGGGTGGCTCGAGGGGATGAAGGGTCTTGGCGTCAACCGGATCAGTTTCGGAGTGCAGAGCTTCTTCGACGACAAACTCCGGCTGCTGGGACGGGCCCACAGGGCCACGGATGCTCTCAGGGCACTCGAAGAGGCTTCGGAGGTCGGTTTCGACCACCTCTCGATCGATCTCATCTACGCCACGATGCTCGATACGCCGAAGCGGATCGAAGCGGAACTCGAGACGGCGATGGAACTCCCGATCGACCACCTCAGCGCCTACGAACTGACGATCGAAGAGGGGACCCCGTTTCAGAAGCGTCCACATGTGCGCGTCGAGTCTCTGGAGCAGGCGCAGAGACTCAAAGAGCGGCTTGAAGGGGCGGGGTGGAGAGCGTACGAAGTCTCCAATTTCGGCCTCTCACTCTGTCGCCACAACCTCGGCTACTGGGAGTACCGCCCCTATCTGGGAGTCGGAAGCGGCGCCGTGGGGCGCATCGGAAACCTCCGGTACGCCCCCTGCCGCCAGCCGGAGCGCTATATCGAAGATCCGCTCTTGAGGGAGTGCGAATCGCTGACGCCGCAGCAGATCATACAGGAGAAGATTCTCCTCGGACTCCGTAGTTGTGTCGGCATCTCTTTGGCGGATCTGACACCGCAGATGAGAGAACGGGCCGAACTGCTGGTGCGCGAAGGGAAGCTCGACGCATCGGGAGGGCGCTGCTACAACCCGGACTACCTGCTCAGCGACGAGATCGCCCTCTTTATCATCGGCTAATCACTTTTTTGATAGACTTTGGGCCATATTGTCCAAAGTTTAAAGAAACGTGTACCAAGGAGACGGGATGTTCGGAATGGGACTCAGTGAGATATTTTTCATTATCGTCATCGCCATTCTCTTTCTCGGACCGGACAAACTGCCCGACGCGATGGTGCAGATCGCCAAGTTTTTCAGAAGTATCAAACGGACCGTCAACGATGCCAAGACGACCCTCGAAGAGGAGTTGAAGGTGAGCGAACTCAAAGAGGAGGCGTTCAGGTACAAGAAACAGCTCGACGAAGCGACCGCCAAACTCGAAAGCGTCACCTCCCCCGACCTCACCACACTCGACGAACTGACCGAAACGGTCGAAGAGGTCGAAATGTCCGAAAAGCGGCTCGAAGCGAAAGCCGAAAAACTCAAAGAGACGATCGAACCGAAGCGCGAAGTCGTCACCTTCCCGAAAAAAGCGAAAAATCCGCCGCCCGAGGAGCCTGTGATCCCGACGAAGATTCAGGAGGGCAAGAGAAAGGAGCGCAATGTTTGACGAACTCAAACCGCATATCGCGGAGCTTCGGAAACGGCTGGCCTACTCGATCGCGGCCCTGATCGTCTGCTTCTTCGTCGCCTTCTACTTCTACGAACCGATCCTGGAGTGGATGACCGAACCGCTCAAAACGGTCCTGCCCGAGAACTCCTATATGATCGCCACCGGCGTGCCGGAGGTCTTCTTCACCGCCGTGAAGGTCTCGCTCTTCGCCGGATTTCTGATGGCGCTCCCTTTCATCCTCTACCAGTTCTGGCTCTTCGTCGCACCCGGCCTCTACGAACACGAGCGCAAATATATCTGGCCGTTCGTCTTCTTCGCCTCCGGGATGTTCTTTCTGGGGGCGCTCTTCGCCTACTACGTCGTCGTCCCCTACGGCTTCGCCTTCCTGGTCAACTTCGCCGAACAGGTCGTCACCGTCGCGCCGAAGATCAACGAGTACGTCGGCTTCTTCACCAAGATCATGATCGGCTTCGGCATCGCCTTCGAACTTCCCGTGGTCACCTTCTTCCTGGCGCTTCTGGGGCTGGTGGACGACCAGACACTCAAGAGCTTCTTCAAGTACGCCATCATCCTCATCTTCGTCCTCGCCGCCCTTCTGACGCCTCCGGACGTGGTGACGCAGCTGCTGATGGCGATTCCCCTCATCCTCCTCTACGGGGTCTCGATCCTGATCGCGAAGGTGGTCAACCCCTACAAACCTCCCGAAGAGGAAGAGGAGCACGACGCTGGCTGAAAACCAGACACCTCCCGGGAGTCTCCGGACCGAAAGCTACGACTACACGCTCCCCCCGGAGCTGATCGCCAAAGTGCCCGCCGAGCCGAAAGAGAGTGCCCGTCTCATGGTGGTCGACCGCCGCAGCGGAACGGTGACCCATACCCGTTTCAAAGAGATCCTCTCCTTCATCCCCGAGGGGTGCGGCATCCTCTACAACGACACCAAAGTGATCAGGGCCCGCCTCTTCGGTACGAAAGAGAGCGGCGGGCGGATCGAGCTGCTCATCAACCGCCAGCTCGACGCGGAGCGTTTCAACGTCCTGATCCGGGGGCGGGTGCGGGAGGGAACGCGGCTGCGGTTCGACGCCTCCCTCAAAGCGGAGGTACTGCGACTGTGCGAGGACGGCAGCCGCATCGTCCGTTTTTTCGACGGAAAGGGCGCCATCCTCTCTTTCGAGGCGCTTCTGCCCCACCTGGAACGCCTCGGTCACGTTCCCCTGCCCCCCTATATCGACCGGGAAGATACCGAAGAGGACGCCCGTCTCTACCAGCCGGTCTTCGCCAAAAAGGAGGGGGCGGTCGCCGCACCGACCGCCTCGTTGCACTTCAGCGAAGCTCTCTTCGCGTCGATGCGCCGCCGTTTCGAGACGGCCCCGGTGACGCTCCATGTGGGGGCGGGAACCTTCAAACCGGTCGAGGCCGAACGGATCACCGACCACCCGATGCACAGCGAGTCTTACGAAATCCCCGATACAGCGCTCCGCCTGATCGATTCGCGAAAGGAGCTTCTGGCCATCGGTACGACCGTCACCCGGACCGTGGAGTCCTACGTCCGCACACGAAGAAGGCGGGGAGAGTGCGACCTCTTTCTTCATCCGGGCAATCCCCCAAGAAGAATCGACCACCTCCTGACCAACTTCCACCTGCCGAAATCGACACTCATCATGCTGGTCGCCTCCTTTCTGGGTCTGGAACGGACGATAAAAGTGTATAATGAGGCGATCGAAAAACGGTATCGCTTCTACAGCTACGGCGACGCGATGCTGATCTTGTAGAAGGAGTCTCCATGCCCCAGGAGTTCTGGATCAAAATCGTCGCGATCGCGGCGATCGCCATCGGCCTCATCGCCACCCTGGTGTGGGAACTGCGCAAACCCAAGCGCGATCCCAACGAACATCCCGACACGAAGCGGATGAACGACATGCTCAAAGATTGACGCGACCGATGCCTATCTCCGTCTGTACCTTCAACGTCAACTCGATCCGCTCCCGGATCGATCTGATCCTCCGCTGGCTCCGAGAGAAGCGCGAAATCGATCTCCTCTGCCTGCAGGAGATCAAGTGCGAAGAGGAACGGTTCCCCCACGAAGCGTTCGAATCACTCGGCTACCGGTGCGCCGTCAACGGACAGAAGCGGCTCAACGGGGTGGCGATCTGCTCCAAACTCCCCCTCTCGTCCGTACAGACATCGTTCGAAGACGAGACGCTCGACCGGGAAAAGAGGCTCATCCAGGCCCGCGTCGGCAATACGACCCTGATCAACTGCTACATTCCGCGCGGCGGCCCCGAAGAGGGGGATCGCCACCGCTACAAGATGCGCTTTTTCGAAAGACTCGCGAGCCATGTCGAAACGCTTATGGAGCGCGAGAAGAGTCTACTGCTTCTTGGAGATCTCAATGTCGCACTGGACGACCTCGATGTCTACGATCCGGCCGTATTCGAAGGGGCCGTCGGCTTTCTTCCGAGCGAAAAGCGGATGATGCGAAAACTGCTGGAGCGCGGTCTGAACGACTGCTACCGCCGCCTCCATCCGGACACCCGCGCCTTTACCTGGTGGGATTACCGCTCGGCCGCCATCTGGAGAGACGAAGGGATGCGGATCGACTATATCCTCGCCAGCGATTCGTTGTGCGAAGCGTGCCTCGGGATCGAGGTGGATCTCTGGACACGCCGACGCCGTTCACCGACCCCGAGCGACCATGCACCGATCGTCGCACGGTTCGAACATCTTTAAGAAATTTTCCGACTGCCGATTATAGAACAATCATGGAAACCAACCGGAAACTCTTCATCCTTTTCGTCACCACCCTCACCCTCTTTGCGGCAGCCATCATGATCAACGCTGCCGTCAATTTCCGAAACTACTCCTACAACAACGCCATCGACAAAGCCCATATGGCGGCCGAGATCGTACGGGACGGTCTTACGGCCCACATGGTCAACGACATGATGGACAAACGGAGCCACTTTCTCGAAATGATGGCGACCAGCGACAATGTCCGCAAACTCTGGATCGTACGTTCGAAGAATGTCGTCGACCAGTACGGCGAAGGGTTCAAGAGCGAGATGCCCAGGGACGAGATCGACAGGAGAGTGCTCGAAACCGGAAAGGAGATCGAACACTTCTACGAGGATTTCGATACCGCGACTTTGAGAGTCACCATCCCCTACACCGCCACCGCCTACGGAAAGATCGACTGCCTTCGGTGCCACAAGGCGCAGGAGGGGGACGTCCTGGGTGCGGTCAGCCTGGAGTTCGACATCAGCGATCTTCGACGCGAAGGGCTCTGGACACTTGCGAAGATCGCCATGATCACCGTCGTCTTCATCGTTCTTTCGATGCTTCTTGTCAAATACCTGGTCGCCCCCTATATCCGCTTTTTCAAGACCCTGGAGAGCTCTCTTAAAAAGGCCAAACACGGAGACTTCAGCCTGAAGGTCCAGACCGATATCGAAGCGGCCGATATCCGGGCCGTGGCGGAGCGCTACAACGAGCTGATCGAGAAGTTCCAGAACACGATCGGAAGGATCGAACAGAAGCTGGCGATCTTCCTCAGAGGCTCTTCCCACTACTGTGAAGATCCCCTCGAAAAGGCGACCCATACGATCGATATGCTCTCCGAAATCCACCTTTTCAAAAACACGATCGAACTCGACAAAGATCTCAACCAGATCTACCGGCGACTCGCCACGATCATCGAGGAGATCATGGACCCGGACGCGCTCCTCATTTTCGACGTCGATGCCTCCGACCGCAGCCGGAGAGTCGTATTCGACAACAGCGGAAGCGGCGTCTGCAAAGCGGAGACGCTCGAAAACGCCGATCTGTGCCGCGCCTTCAGAACCCACAGCGCCGTCGTATCGGACCAATACCCCGAACTCTGCCCCGGCTACTGCGGAACATACGCCTTCTACTACTGCATCCCGTTCGATATCACCGACACACGCGGCATCACCATCACCCTCCTCGCCGACAGCAAGGAGAAGATCGACCGTTTCAAGAAGGAGGAGACGGTACTGCACTACTATCTCGAAAACAGCAAACCGGTGATCGAGAGCAAACTGCTGATGCAGAAACTCGAAGAGAAGTCGCTGCGCGACGGCCTGACGGGTCTGTACAACCGGAAGTTCCTGGAGGAGATGATCGACAGGATCAACAAACAGGGCGACCGGCACCTGAGCCGGTACGGGGTCTTGATGATCGATATCGACTCCTTCAAGATGATCAACGACACCTACGGACACGATGTGGGTGACACCTTCATCAAACTGCTCGTCGAGACGGTCAACCACGAAACCAGAAGTGCCGACATCGCCGCACGCTACGGCGGAGAGGAGTTCGTGATCCTGCTCCACGAAGCGACACCGAAAGGGGCGCTGAAGGTGGCCGAAAAGATCCGGGAGATCTTCTCCAAGATCGCGGTCCCCGTCGGCGAGAAGACGATCACCTCCACCGTCTCCATCGGAATCAGTTTCTATCCCGAATGCACCGCGAACCTCAGAGAGGCGATCAAGTTCGCCGATATCGCCCTCTACAAGGCGAAAAAGAGTGGAAAGAACCGGGTGGTTCTCTTCGGCGAGACGCTACCGAAAGAGTGTGGCGGGGAGGGAGTCAACGCCTGCTCCGCGTCAGATAACGCTCCAGAATGATCTGCGCCGCGATCGAATCGAGCTTTCCATCCCGCCGCTGACGGGTCACCCCCCTCATCATCCCGGCCGCTTCGGCACTGCTTCCGTACTCGTCGATATAGTCGATCTCCCCTTCGAAGGAGAGAAGTGAAACGAAATGGCGGATCCGGCGCTGCATCTCTTCGGCGCCGCTTCCGCTTTCGGGAATCCCGACGACCAGGCGCTCGATCCGCCACCGGTGCAAAAAGGCATCGACCTCCCGCGCCGCCTGCTCCCTGTTTCGACGCAGTATCGGCCTCTGCGGCAGGGCGCTTGAGCCATCGAGGCTGATCGCCGTCCCGATCCTTTTGAGTCCGACATCGATCGCCGCGATCCTCTCTTCCCCCATCTACCGCTCCTTGAAATAGTATGCGACGAAGAAAAAGAGGAGGATCGAAACCGCGGGGGAGAGGAGCGCATAGGGCTCCACCCTCCTTTTCAGAAGATACAAGACCACCCCATACCAGCAGTAGAGCGTCAGGGCGATATGGAGCACCATCAGCGGCTTGTAGACGATCATCGTCCGAATGAAAGCGGTAAAAAAAGCGGCCACCCCGATCAGCGACACGCCCGTCAGCAGCGTCGAGACGCTCCGGTCGGCCCTGTACGCCCTCACCAGAAGCGTACCCAGAGCGAGCAGGAAGAGTGCGGCCAGCAGATACGCAAGCACGCTATCTTCCGTAGTAGGCGATCAGCGACGCTTTCGCCAATGCATGTTTTTCGAGCATGAACCCGACCAGCGCCGGACTGCTCTGCGCTCCGAGCGGGAGCCTCTGCACGTCGAGCGCATAGACGGTGAAGATATAGCGGTGCGCTCGATCTCCGACGGGCGGACATGCACCGCCGAATCCCGGTTTTCCAAAATCGGTAACGCTCTGCACCGCCCCTTCGGGGAGCAGACGCTTCGCGGGATCCCCCGCACCTCTGGGTAGACGGTGGATATCGGCCGGGATGTTGAAAACGATCCAGTGCCACCAGCCGCTTCCGGTCGGCGCATCGGGGTCGTAGAGGGTCACGGCGAAGCTTTTGGTCCCCTTCGGAGCACCGCTCCAAAGGAGTTCGGGAGAGATGTTTCTCCCGCTGCATCCAAAACCGTCGTAGACCTGCTCCAGCGTCAACTGGCCGGAGATATCCGGACTCTTCAGCGTAAAGCCGCCGGCAAGAAGCGCCACACCCATCCAGGCCGATACCAGAAACGTCACGATCGATCGAACCATCTTTCGACTCCTTTTTGTGCTATTATATAGGAAAAGGGTTGAGAGCTCCATAGGGGTCCACCGGTGTCGATGAATGAAGGGGGCAAACGCAGGTGGACGGGCAAGCGGGCGGAAAGAACGGTTTTCCGCGACGGGCCCGCGCCGCGACGAAATGTCTGAAGAAGGATCGTGCATGAGAGAGAGAATTCTTGGATACAAAGAGCTGCTGAAGGTACTGCTGGAGTACCATATCCACTTCATCAAAAGGCTTTCGCGCGAAGGGTACGAACAGATCTTTTCGGTTCTGCTGATCCCGCTGCCCGACGCCGACGAAGAGAGGATCCGGGAGCTCGTCGAGCCGCTGCTGAGAGAGAGCGACCGGCTCTTCTACATCGACGGCAACCTGATCGCCATGCTGCCGGGAACCGACTGGAACGGTGCCCAGAAGGTCCATGAAACGATCCTGACCGCCCTGGGCGAACCGCACGTCGAGGATTGTGTCGTCGAATACCCGACCGACGGAGACGACGCCTTCACGCTCATCGGCAACCTCTACGCCCGCCGGGAGGAGATCATGTCGGCATGACCCTTCCGTCACGGATGGAGACCTTTCCCTCCAGTTCCGCCTCGTAGAGCCGCTCCCCGAACTTCGCGAGAGCCTCTTCATAGGTCGGGTGCGACGCACAGAAGAGGAGGAGAGGATCCTCGCGGACCAGACACTTCCCGCCGAACGTATCGGCAAACGCCTCCGGATCGTAGATCGCCTCGGCACTCCCCTCCGCCAGCAGCGCGTTCGTCCCTTCACTCTCCCCAAGACGGTGCGGAAGCACGTAGATCCTCTTACCCATTCTCTTCGCGAACTCGACGCTCCGCATCGATCCACTCCGCAGGTCGGCCTCGGCCACCACGAGGACCTCTCCAAGAGCCACGACCAGTTCGTTTCTGGCCACGAAACTCCAGGGAGCCGCCTTGAAACCGGGGGAGAACTGGCTCAGAAGCAGCCCCTCTTGCGCGATCTCCCCGATCAGTTTGGCGTTGACGGCCGGATATCGGCGGTCGATGCCGCACGGCAGGACCGCGATCGTCCGCCCCGCCCCGGCCCCGCGATGGGCCGCCGCATCGATCCCCATCGCCGCTCCGCTGACGATGGCGACACCTCTTCTTGCAAGAGCATTGGCGAGGCGGTGGGTCGTCATCGAAGCGTACTGCCCCGGGCGCCTGCTCCCGACGATGGAGACCTTCGCCCCTTGCAGGAGCTCCAGCCTCCCTCGGTAGTGGAGTTCCGAGGGAGGCCTCTTCATATCCGACAGTTCCGAAATCGCAAACGGTACGACATTCATGCGAACATTATACAACACGAATCAGCGAAGCGCTCCTCTCTTTTTCGGAACGGAACCGCTTCCAAGGCACCGATGGGGATTTTGGAGCCAGGTTCTAACATTCCACCACATTCAGCCGATTATTGATACACATGCAGACTTCAAGGAACTTTCCCGACGATGAGATATCTTACCATTCTTCTATTCGCTCTTCTTCTGGCGGCGGACGAGATGGTCCGCCCCTTGCCTGAGTCGCTGCCGCTGGAGCAGAAAAAGGTTCTTCTGGGCAAAGAGCTCTTCTACGACCCCATTCTTTCGGGCAACGGGACGATCGCCTGCGTCCATTGCCACCCGCTCGATCGGGGCGGTGCCGACAATCTCCCCATCGCCATCGGGATCGAAGGGCGCAAAGGGAGCTTCAACACCCCCACCGTTCTCAACTCCTTTTTCAACTTCCGACAGTTCTGGGACGGCCGGGCCAAAGATCTCAGGGAGCAGGCCGCAGGACCGATCACCAACCCACTGGAGATGGACAATACGTTCGAAAAACTGGTTCCGACGCTCAAAAAGTCCCGCTACAACCAGCTCTTCGAGGAGGTCTATCCGAAACGGGGCGTCATGAAAGAGACGATTCTCGACGCCATCGCGGAGTTCGAGAAGAGCCTCATCACCCCCTCCCCTTTCGACCGATACCTCAGGGGGGACCACAAGGCGATGACACCTCGCCAGATCGAGGGGTATCGTCTCTTCAGGAACAAAGGGTGCATCCTCTGCCACCACGGGGTCAACCTGGGGGGAACCCTCTTTAGCAAATTCGGCATCGTCGGTTCGGCCGACTCCAGCGAGACGGGACGTTTCAACCTCACCCAGAATCCCAAGGACAAATACTACTTCAAGGTTCCGACCCTGCGCAACGTCGCCTTGACGGCACCCTATTTCCACGACGGCCGGACCAAAGATCTCAAGAGTGCCGTCGCCCTGATGGCGCAACTCCAGCTCGGACGCCTGATGAGCGACGACGAGATCGAGAAGATCGTCGAGTTCCTCAACGCCCTGACCGGCCGGCTCCCCGAAGGAGCTCTGCCGTGAAACTGAGAGCGAAACTCGACAACATCACCTTCCTTCTGGCGGGCATGCTCCTCGTCCTGGGCTCGCTTCTGGCCTACCTGATCGCCATCGACCGGGATATCGACGGTTACAACCGCTACGACGGAGCGCTTCAGGAGCTTCTGCTGCTCGATCGCAGTTTCGACAACTTTTTCCTCCACAAGATCGAGGCGATCAACTACGAAAAGATCAACGAGGAGCGGGAGCGTTTCGAAGAGACGATCGACTGGCTCATCGCCCAGCCGCTGGCCAGGGAGTATGGGCCGGAGTTTCCCCGGATGGTCCACGATATCGGCCTCGATTTCCAGAAGAAGAGCGAAGCGATCGAAGCCTTCAAATCCTACAACACCCTCACGCTCAACTCGATCCACTACATCTTCGACCTGAGGCGAACCCTCTTCAGCGATCCGAACCTCCCTCCCGAGGCGCAGCTCTACCTCGACAAGGTCCTCTTTTCGCTGATGCAGATGATCCTTGGGGTCCAAAGCTCCCCCGAGGAGCTCAAAGAGGAGCTCGAGACCCTCAGAGAGTATCCCGAGCCGAGCCGACACCTCATCCACCTGCTCGACCACACGCTCATGCTCGTCGATGCCATCGGCTACCTCAACGAAACGACGAAACGGGCCGAAACGATCCCCCTGCACGCGAGGATCGACAAGATGAAGGGGTTCTTGCAGATCGCCTACGAAAGGAAGATCCACATCGAGAAGCTGATCGCCCTGCTCTTTTTCGTCGTCACCTTCTTTCTCATCCTGACCCTTCTGGAGCTCTACCGCCGCTCCAGGGAGACCCACCAGCGCCTCCAGGCCTTCATGTACGCCGTCGAAAACAGCGACAATTCGGTGGTCATGACCGATCTGAACCGAACCATTCTCTATGTCAACGAAGCGTTCGAAAAGAGTACCGGTTACAGCCGGGAGGAGGCGATCGGGCAGAACACCAGGATTCTCAAATCGGGCAAGCAGCCCAGGGAGCACTACGAAGAGATGAACCGCCGACTCGACGAGGGGAAGAAATGGCAGGGGGAGTTCATCAACAGACGGAAAGATGGCTCGCTCTACTACGAGAAGGCTTCGATCGTTCCGGTCTTCGTCGACGGGGAGCTGACCAACTACCTGGCCATCAAGCTCGACATCACAGAATACGTTCAGCAGAAACAGAAGCTCAAACTCTCCGCCGCCGTCTTCGAAAACGCCCAGGAGTCGATCTTCATCACCGACGGCGAAAACCGGATCATCGCCGTCAACCACGCCTTCACCGCGATCACCGGTTACAGCGAGGAGGAGGTGAGACACGAAGATCCGAACATCCTGAAGTCGGGGTATCAGGATGAGAGTTTCTACCGGAAAATGTGGGAGAAGATCACAGATACCGGGCGGTGGCACGGAAAGATCTACAACCGCATCAAATCGGGCGAGATTCTGCCCATGTGGCTGACCGTCTCCTCTCTGTACAGCGAAGATGGAAAGCTCCTCAACCGTATCGGTATGCTCACCGACCTACGGGAGATCATCCAGAACCAGGAGAGAGCCGAGTTCCTCGCCTACCACGACACCCTGACCGACCTGCCCAACCGGGCCTACTTCGAAGAGCACCTCTTTCACGCGATCGAGCTGGCCAAACGCAAAGGGAACATTCTCGCCATCCTCTTCATCGATCTCGACCGTTTCAAGGTGATCAACGACACACTCGGCCACGATGTGGGCGACCGCCTCCTGAAGGTGATGAGCGAACGGATGCGCACGACACTGCGCAAATCGGACATGATTGCCAGGATCGGAGGAGACGAGTTCATCGCCGTCATCGAGTCGATCGCCACGGCGAAGGAGACTACCTATATATGCGAAAAACTTCTCAAGACGATCGCCGAGCCGATCCGCATCGCCTCCCATACGCTCAACGTCTCCGCCAGTATCGGCGTCGCCCTCTTCCCCGACAACGGGACGACGATCACCGACCTGATCAAAAATGCCGACAACGCCATGTACCTGGCCAAGAACATGGGAAAGAACAACTTCCAGTTCTTCATGCCCGAACTCTCCAGGCAGATGCACCGCCGGCTCGATATCGAACAGGGGTTGAACCAGGCTCTGGTTCAAGAAGAGTTCTGGGTCGCCTTCCAGCCCCAGTACCGACTCGAAGACGGATCTCTCTACGGGGCGGAGGTACTGCTCAGGTGGGAGAGCCCGACCCTCGGCATCGTTCCTCCCGACGAGTTCATCCCCGTCGCCGAAGAGACGGGAAAGATCCACGAAATCGGAATGTACGTCTTCGACGAAGCGTGCAAAGCGCTGGTGAGGCTGGAGAAGGAGGGACTCTACCTGCAGAACATATCGGTCAACGTCTCGAGCAAGCAGTTCATGGAGAGAGGGCTGCCCGTAACCTTCCGCGACAGAGTGAGAGAGTACGGTCTCGATCCGAAACGGATCACGATCGAGATGACCGAGAGCTACATCATGGATACCTCCACCTACGACGACACGATGCTGCACAGGCTGAAAGATATGGGGTTCAACATCTCCGTCGACGATTTCGGTACCGGCTACTCCTCCATGAGCTACCTCAAGATCCTGCCGATCGACACGATCAAGATCGACAAATCCTTCGTCAACGACATTCCCGACGATCCCAACGACAACGCCATCGCCAAGGCGATCATCGTCCTCTCCAAAAGCCTGGGCTACAGTGTCGTCGCCGAAGGAATCGAGCATGCGGAACAGGAGAGATTCCTGCTCGAACAGGGGTGTGCGCTCGGGCAGGGATACCACTACTCCAGACCCATCGGCCTGGAGGCGTTCATCGAATTCGTTCGTATGAAGAGCGGAGCGAAAGCAGAGCCACCGCTCTGCGCTCCATCCGAACAGAAAGCGGGATGAGACCCTGCCGCTCCCGCGACGCTCCCTTCCCCGGCCACGTCCTTCCGGACGCCGTCAAAGCACCAGCCGCCAGAGAGAGTAGGCGGTGAAGGAGACGACGGCGACACCGATGAGATCGATGAAGAAGCCGAAGGAGGCCATCGTTTTGACCTTGATGAGGCGTGAACTCATGATGATGGCGTTGGGCGGTGTGGCGATGGGGAGCATGAAGGCGTAGCTCGCCGCGACGGTGGAGACCATCAGAACAAGAAGTGTCACCGGGTTCTCGATGCCGTAGAGCTGGGCCATCACGGGCAGGGCGATGGAGGTGAGCGCCGTATTGCTCGTGATCTCGGTGGAGAAGCTGATCACCAGCGCCACCACTCCCAACGTCAGCCACAGAGGGAGCGTATGGACGAAGGCGAGCTTCTGGGCGATCGCTTCGGCCAGATGGGTCGAACCGAACGCCGCGGCGATACTGAAACCGGCACCGAAAAGAAAGATGATCTCGTAGGGGATCGCCCGGCTGTCCTCCCACTCGAGCAGATCGATTCCGGGCAGAAAGAGCAGAAGACCCGCCGCCAGCAGCAACCCCTTCTCGTTCAGGCCGAGCCCCGGGTACCACGGCTTGATCGGGGTGTTGAGCAGCAGCAGCAGCGAGAGGCCGCCGAGAATGGCGAGCAGCTTTTTCTGATCGCGGCTGAAGGGTTCCGGTTTTCCGGCCGGCTCACCGATCTTCTCCCCCTCGACCCCGAGACTCAGAATCCACGGGACGATCAGCAGCATCGCGGCGACGACCGGAGCCGTCATCCCCATCCACCCCGTGAAGGTCGGAGCCTCCATCCCGATCGTATCGAGATAGCCGAGCAGAAGCAGGTTGGGCGGCGTACCGATCGGAGTCAGGATCCCCCCGAGACTCGCACCATAGGCGATGGCGAGCAGCAGCCGGATCTTCAGCCGGACATTCTCCGTCAGGAAAAGGCCGATCGGCATCAGCATCAGGGTGATCGTCGTATTGGAGAGGATGGAGCTCAGCAGCGCGGAGACGATCGCCATCGCGTAGATGATTCCGCGGGGGGTGTGGGGGAAAATGCGCAGAAGCCGGTTGGAGAGCTGGGTATGCAGACCACACTTCTGCATCGCGATGGCTAGCATGAAACCGCCGAGAAAGAGGAAGATGATCGATTTTGCGTAGTTGGGAGTCACCGCCTTGAGCTCTATGATGCCAAACGCCGGAAAAAGCAGGATCGGAAGAAGCGAAACGACCCCGAGCGGCAGGGCGTTGTTGGTCCACATGACCACCAGGAGAGTGACGATCCCAAGCAGCTGCGCCTGCTGGAGCGTGAAGAAAAACGATGCGGCGTAGGCCGCCGCCAGACTTATGAGAAGGGCTGCCGCGATCTTTTTCATTACCTCACTCCCTTTCAGCGAATTTTTCTATAGAGCTCGTCTATGTAGACGACATCGACTCCTTCGAGAATCCTCTTCGACTTTCTGAGCGCTTCGAGCGTCGTCGGATGGGGGTGGCCGATGGCGATGGCGTATCCGTGGGCCTTCGCGATGCGCACCGCCTTTTTCAACTGGTTTTGAATATAGGACAGATCGGGCCTGTTGTCAAGAAAGATGTCCCGTCCGACATAGGGGTCATCATTGAGTCTGGCGATCTTGGGAACCACCGTTTCGGGTGTCGTCCGGCTGTCGATGAAGGTGAATCCGTACCGTTTGGCCAGCGGATAGAAACGTGCCATCGACTCCATATCGGCGGTAAAGCGGCTGCCGGTATGGTTGTTGATGAAACGGGCGTTCGGAAACCAGTGGCGCAGCTGCCGCAGCCGCAGATCGATCTGCGATTCGGAGCTCTCCGTCGTGAGGGTTCCATCTTCGGCATGGTTGTAGTTCAACGCCTCCATCGGAAGATGGATCATATAGTGCTGCAGCGACTCGGCGATCCTGGGAGTCTCCGGGTGGCGCCGTGTCGGAGGGAAGATCGACGGAGTGATCCTCCACGGAAGCGCCCGGATCGCTTTGATCTGGGAGGAGAGAGCCACATCGTCGATAATGATGGCGAGTTTCGGCCGATTGAGATCGACCTCCCTCTTCACGGGCACGCCGGCCGTGGAGCTTTCGCCTCCGGCGGCGGCATAGTCGGTGATCTCCGAAAGCTCCTGCTCTCTCTTCGTCTGTGGCGCGGAAGCCGGTTTGGAGGCGAGAGGCTCGAGTCTCTCCCTCAGCCGCTCCAGATCGCTCCGGTAGCGGTCGAGACTCTTTTCGTACTCTCTGGCCGTCTGCTCCCTGCCCGCTTCATACCCGATCCATCCGGCCAGCCCCATCAGGATCGCGATCACCGCGAAAACGGCGATACCGGTCAAAAGACGGTTCAAAAAGGGATTCCCACGTGTGCCTCTTTTCCCTCTTTTCATCGAGGAGGAGCTCTTTTTTCGCGGGGAGTGTTTTCGTCTGGCCATGGGAGAGAAGAGGTCCGCCCCTCCGGGGGCGGAGTCGGAGTCCTAGTTGGTTTCCTGGTCGACGATCTTGTTGGCCTTGATCCAGGGCATCATCGCACGCAGCCGACGGCCGGTGACTTCGACCGGATGGTTGCGCAGGTTGTTCCGCTCGGCGTTCATCCGCGGATAGCCCGCCTGCCCCTCGAGGATGAAGTCTTTGGCGAACGTTCCGTTTTGGATCTCTTTGAGAATCTCGCGCATCGCTTCACGGCTCGCTTCGTTGATGACGCGGGGTCCGCTCACCATATCGCCGTACTCGGCGGTATTGGAGATGGAGTAGCGCATGTCGGCGATCCCCCCCTCGAAGATCAGGTCGACGATCAGCTTCATCTCGTGCAGACACTCGAAATAGGCCATCTCTTCGGGATACCCGGCTTCGACGAGCGTCTCGAATCCGGCCTGGATCAGAGCGCTCACGCCGCCGCAAAGGACCGCCTGCTCGCCGAAGAGGTCGGTTTCGGTCTCATCCTTGAAGGTCGTCTCGATGATCCCGGTGCGGCCGCCGCCGATGGCGGAGGCGTAGGAGAGCGCCAGCGCTTTGGTCTCTCCGCTGGGATCCTGCGCCACGGCGATCAGGTCGGGAATGCCGCCCCCTTTGACAAATTCGCTGCGAACCGTATGGCCCGGAGCTTTGGGGGCGACCATCATGACATTGATGTCGTCGGCCGGCTTGATGCGGCCGTAGTGGATATTGAAGCCGTGGCCGAAGCTGATGGTGGCGCCACTTTTGAGGTTGGGGGCGATCTCGTTGTCGTAGACCTCTTTCTGGGTCTCGTCGGGCAGAAGGATGACGACGACATCGGCCTCTCTGACCGCTTCGGCCACCTCCATCACCCTGAAACCCTTGGCTTCCGCCTTCTTCCAGCTGCTGCCGCCCTTTTTGAGCCCCACGACCACTTCGACACCGCTGTCTCTGAGGTTTTCGGCGTGTGCGTGCCCCTGGCTTCCAAAGCCGATCATCGCCACTCTCTTGGAGCGGATGATCGAGATATCGCAATCTTTGTCGTAATAGACATTCAATGCCATCGTTACAATCCTTTTGGAGAAAATTTGGGTGATTATAGTGAAACGGGACTTTGAAGCATATAAATCGCTCTCAAAACCTATCGATGAGAAACTTAAATTTATGACCGAACGGACGATTGTTATGGATAGTTAAAACAAGTGACTCCAGGGAGAAAAGCATGCTCAACAACCTGACTATCCGAAAACGGCTCGTCATACTCAGCGCACTGGCGATGATCACGATCTTCCTGTACGCTCTCAAAGTACTCCATACCGACTATGCGGAGTTTCGCAACGCAACTTCGACGATCCAGGGGGCGCGACTCTCTGTGAAACTGAGCGATCTGCTCCACGAATTCCAGAAGGAGAGAGGGGCCAGTGCCGGTTTTCTGAGCTCCAAAGGGGCCAAGTTCGCCACCACCCTCTCGCGACAGCGGAAGTTGACGGATGAGAAGATCTCTCTTTTGAAAAGTTATCTTGCGACCCACGAGGACCCCTTCGCCGAGGAGGCCAAACGGTCGATCGACCTCTCCGCACTGCAGAGTGTGCGCCAAAAAGTCGACAACCTGGCGATCGGCACCAAGGAGGCGGTAGGATACTATACCGCGCTCAACACCTCCCTCATCGACACGATCGCCCGGCTCTCCACCC
>Ga0256914_1001085_pt1 | contig 25824 bp, 27 predicted proteins | sample HulkmetaG_FD_191571 | JGI IMG/M metagenome (GOLD analysis project Ga0256914, IMG submission 191571) | Hydrothermal chimney microbial communities from Main Endeavour vent field at the Juan de Fuca Ridge, Pacific Ocean - Hulk | ecosystem: Environmental > Aquatic > Marine > Hydrothermal vents ... | reverse complement strand
CTGTGCCCCATTACTAAGGTTTGAAGAAGGTGTGAACACGGCGGTTTTCGTATTAGAATCATAAGAGACGCTTCCACTTACCTGATTGCCACTACTATCTTTTACTGTAAAAGTAGAAGTATTAATTGTAGAAGAATCCATATCTCGATCAAACGTTGCTGATATGGTTGTATCCACAGAAACATCTGCTGCTCCATCTGATGGAACCGTGGAAGTTACAGAGGGCCCACCTGGTGTGGAGGATGTTGTAGTAAAGCTCCACACTGCACCAGCACCAAGTTCGTGGCCATCACTATCCTTTATGGTTTCCGAAAGAGAAGCCGTATATGTAGTGTTAGAATTAAGTGGAGAATTTGGTGTAAATGTGGCAACATGATTAGTATCATCATATGAAACACTGCCCGGCACTTCGTTTCCAGACGGATCTTTTAAAACAAAAGTTGAAGTGGTAATCGTGGTAGAATCCATAGATCTATTGAAGGTAGCCGTAACATTGGTGTTAGTTGGAACACCTGTTGCTCCATCATGTGGAGAAGGTGTAACTTCGATGTGCCAGCCGAGATGATCAAATGTATCTTCAGGGAAGCAATTCCACTGAACTGATGGATCAAAATCATCAGAACCATCAGAATCTCCTCGCAAAATAAGAGGTTTTCTCACAAGGGTATGATCCTTTGTAGTGCAACTTCCACTTCCCCAAAATTTTCCAGGATCCTGCCCAATCTTTCCTATAACATCAACATGTGTTCCATCAGAGCGATCCAGTGCAACTGCATCGTCACCGTTAAAACTAACCTTATTAGATAATAAATCTGCTTTACTTTTCAAATCAGAATTTGCACTACTGTTCACAATTACGTACGTATCACCAGGATTTAAAGAGACATTTGAGAATGTTATGGTATTATCCGGGGTAGTATGCCCGTTTGCAAAAATATTTATCTTATAGTTGCTGAGATCAATTGTTCCTGACGTTCCGTTGTAGATTTCAAGAGCCTTATTATTAGAACTACCCTCTACATACTCTGAAATGATAAGTTCATGATCATCAAACCCGGATGCCCGGTGATTTGACTGTAACGGTATGGCAATCATTGCAACCATTAAGAATGCAACAATTAATGCCAGAAGTTTCTTGATTTTCATAAATTCCTCCTTATTAATATTCATGCCTTTATTTACCAGTTCTAATTATATATTAAAATTTATAAAAATTCAAACAAAAATATTAACATTTATTTTTTCATTTTAACAAAATCAAAACTCCTAACACAATAAATACTACACCACTTACTGTTTTTATGATGTTTGGAGATACATATTTTGAAAGGAGATCTCCAAGAATTACAGCAATGGCTGATGTTGTAATAAGAGCACTTGACGATGCTAAAAAAACAACAAATTTGCTGAATCCTTTTTCTGTAGCAAAAAGGAAAGTTGCAATTTGTGTTTTATCTCCCAATTCAGCAAGAAATACCGCACCAAAAATCATTAAAAAAATCTTCATTTTCACCTCCACAAGTTGATTTTTTCGGTTTTTATTATATAATTAATTCATAAAATAACAACTTTATTGGAGGTGATAATAATGAATTATGCAAATAGCTTCAATAGTCTAATAACCGCGTTGTTCTGGATATTTATATTTTTTGCGTTAATTACGCCATGGTTAAAACAGCAATCCCTTGAAAACGCAAGAATAACACTGATAAGACAAATAGAAAAGAAAAGGCATTCAAGGGTTATTGCAATGATTCATAGACAGGAAACAATGAGTTTACTGGGAGTCCCAATAATAAAGTACATAAACATAGAGGACTCAGAGGCAATCCTTCGTGCAATACGAATGACCCCACCGGATATGCCAATAGATATTATTCTTCACACACCAGGAGGGTTGGTTCTTGCCACAGAACAGATCGCCCATGCACTCATTCAGCATAAAGCAAAAGTTACTGTGTTTGTACCACACTACGCAATGAGTGGGGGAACAATGATCTCACTTTCGGCAGATGAAATTGTTATGGATGAAAACGCCGTGCTTGGACCTGTTGATCCACAACTTGGTAACTATCCCGCTGCTTCAATAATAAAAGTTACAGAAGAGAAAGACAAAAACAAAATTGACGATGAGACACTTATTCTGGCAGATATGTCAAAAAAGGCAATGAAGCAAGTTAAGGCATTCGTAAAAAAGGTATTACTTGCTAAAAAATACAGCGAAGAAGATGCTGAAAGGATATCTCAAACACTTTCTGAAGGAAGATGGACACATGATTATCCAATTACGTTCGAAGAAGCAAAGGAACTCGGTTTAAGAGTTTCAAAAGATATGCCCAAAGAGATTTACACCCTGATGAATCTGTACCCACAAAATCCAGGAGCGCGTCCCTCAGTTCAGTATATTCCATTACCGTATAAAAACCCGAAAAGCACGAAAGGTAAAAATGATTAACGAAGAAGAATCAGTCAATCTTCATCCTATCGAAAGAATAATAAGAGTGGGGCTCGGTGCCCTGCTTTTATACTTTGGAAGTAAAGTTGGAACAATAATTGCCTTACTAAATACCGGTTATTATCAAACGGGTACATTGAAATTTCGCTTCGCTCAAATCATTGCTTCAATGCCAGATACATGGAGAATATTTGGCTGGACATTGGGATTTATACTGCTCTTTACTGGAGCAAACGGATTTTGCCCGTTCTATAAAATCTTAAAAGTAAACACAAACAGAAAAAAACAAAAAAACTAACCTATAACTGCTCTTTCGTTTATCAATTTGCCTTTTTCAAACCTGTCAAGTCCAAGATTGTTTGCTTCTGGAAGGTACATTGTTCCATGCAAGATATACATTGCCATAAGTTTGCCTGTAACAGGACCAAGCATAAATCCGTGCCCGGAAAACCCTGCTGCAACCAAAAAACCAGATACAGGAGTCCCACCAAGTATTGGGTGACTATCAGGGCTCACCACATAAAAACCTGCCCATTGTCGCATAACATTCAACGAAGAAAGAACCGGCATAACTGATAGGAGTTCCTGTGCATATTTTTCCAAAAATTTTTCTGTTGATTCAAGGTTGTTTGTTTCTGGTTCATTTAGATCTGTACCTCCAATTATCCTTCCTCTGTATGTCTGCGTAAAATACAGTTCCCCCTTTACAATCATCGGATCTAAAAATACTTTTACAGGCTCACTAACAGCAATCTGATGACGGTAAAGTTTTAAAGGAAGAGAAAATCCCACCATCTTTGCAATTCTATTTGCTCCAAAGCCAGCTGCATTCACCACAAGGTTAGTATAATATTTATCTTTGTTTGTTATGACACACTCCACTCTGTTTGAATTTGTTTCTATGCCAATCACTTCCTCAAACGGGTGAATCTCTACTCCATTATTTCTTAAAGCGAGTTTCAATGCCTCAACCGTATCAAATGGATATGCATTCCCATCAGTTGGACACCAACTTGCACCAAGAATACTTTTTGTGTTTAAATCTGGAACAATCTGTTTTGCTTCATACGGATCAATTATTCTGCTCTCCACACCAAACAAATTTTGCATCTTAACGTATTCTTTAAAATCTGTAAGTTCTTTTTCGGTTTCAAGAAGCCACAGATAACCACCTTGTCTAAAATGAATAGATATGGGAAGACTGTTTTCCCACTCACGCCAGAGTTTCACACTCTCACGCATAAGTACGATGTGTTCCCGTGTGGTAAACTGCTGTCTTATTCCGGTTCCACATCTTCCAGTTGATCCTGAACCAGGAAATGATTTATCAATAAGCACAATATCTTTTACACCATTCCGCACAAGATAATATGCAGTTGATAATCCCGTAATCCCCGCCCCTACAATTACCACTTCTTTACTTTTCATGATGCTCCCCTTTTGCAAATATTCCAAACGGCACAGGTGTTTCCGGTGGACGTGTTGTAATTATACCGGATTCGCCAACTTTCTTTCCAAGTTCCCTTGCAAGGATCTTCTCAACAATTGGAATACATGTTTTACCCTGACAAGGTCCTGTTCCAAACTGTAACTTTCTTTTAAGGGATTCCATGTCAGTAATTCCGCTACGTATGGCATCAAGAACATCTTTTAACGTCACATCCTCGCACCTGCAAATTATAACATCCTTTTCACTCATTTCAGCACCTCAATATTTCTCACAAACTTTATCAATTTCTTATCATCAAACTCAACAGTAATTACAAATGAATCACGTTTGTTATCTATTCTTCTCACACCAATAACAGTTCCCTTTCCAACCCTTTCGCCTCTTCTATTCAACAAGAAAACTTCCTCGTTTTTTTGAGGAACCGGAAGAACCTCGTATGGAAGAGCAACAATACCTTTTTTATTCCTGATTCCAACCAAAAACATTGCAAGTCCTGGACACACTACTACACAATTTCCGCAACCAATACATCGGGAGAAATCTATCTCTGGGATTCCATTAATCCCATTCATAGAAATTGCTTTTACAGGACACGACTCCACACACGGATTACACGGAATTTCCTGCACACATTCCGTAACTGCAACAAGTTTACCGTTAATAATCTCATCATCTGGAAAATCTATGTCCTCTATTGTGAGATACCCTGTTTTTAAATAATCACTCATAAGTAACCTCTTTTAATCCTGAAATAATTTTATTGCCAAATGGCCCACTCCTTAACTCTGATAGTTCAGAAACTGTTTTAGAAAGTTTATCTTCAACGTCTTTTCCCATGTTAGAAAGAATAGAGTACGCCGCTATTTCGCCTTCAAGTATTGCAGTAGAAGCCTCTTCAACACCCGTAACGTCACCTGCTACATAGACATTTTTCAAAGAAGTTTTCAAATACTTATCACGCAAAGGCACATAACCCCCGAGACTTGAAACATACTTAACTTCAACACCTGATTGGGCAAGGAGTCTTACAGAAGGCATCAAACCTGTTGCAAGACACACAGTATCCACATCAAATTCATTCTCAGTTCCGGGAATTTCCTCAAACTTTTCATTCAACGAAATCGTGATCGCCTTTTCAACCCTCTTTCTCCCCAATACTTTTTTGATTGTCGTTGAAGTATAAATTGGTACACCAAACCTTCTGATTTTAGCAGCGTGAACAAAGTATCCTCCTATTTCTGGTGCTGCTTCTATAACAGCCTTCACATTAACTCCAGCCTGCAACATTTGATAAGACACAATTAAACCCACATTTCCTGCTCCTACCATAAGCACATTTTCGCCCGGCTTTATTCCATAAACATTCATCATCGTCTGCGCAGCACCTGCACCAAACACACCAGGCAAATCATTGCCCTCAAAAGGAATCATTCTTTCGGCTGCTCCTGTTGCAAAGAGAAAATATTTTGAGTGGATTTTAACGTACCGATTTTCGGAAAATACACCAAGTGTTTTTCCCTCATAAAAGGCAAAAGCAGTAGAATTTAAAAGAAGATCAACACCAAGTTCCTTCAACTTCGCTATCATTTCCTCTGCTATATCAATGCCTCTTTTTCCTGCATTTTCCCGCTCTGAACCAAAGAATTTATGAGTTTGTTTTATGAGTTGCCCTCCAGGACGTGGATTTTGTTCCACGAGCAAAGGGACAACGCCATTTTCTGCAAGAGTTATTGCAGCACTCAATCCAGCAGGCCCACTTCCAACAATGACAACTTCTTTTGCGATCTCCTTCGATGGAGGATAAGAAATAGATTTAGAAGGCTTTTCACCAAGTCCTCTCTGTCTTTCTACCTTCATTCCTTCACGAACAGGAAGAATACAAGTTCTTACATTGGGAACACCGTTCACTCTCATAAGACAGGAAGAACATTTACCAATAGCACAGAACATACCTCTTGGTCTGTGTAGTTTTGGGCTTTCAGAAAATACGTCGACACCGTTTCTGTAAAGTGCCATTGCAACTGTTTCGCCTTTGTAAGCAGAAACAGGTTTTCCTTCAAAAATAAACTCAACACTCCCGCTTCGTTCAAATCTCAAAACGGGGTGTTTTGAGATTTCCCTCATACCTACCTCCATGCCAGTTAAATTATAACACCTTAAAACTAAAACTCAAACTTGCTCTATCTTTTAAATGCCTCAAAAGTATATACATTTGCAGCATTCCACATAAACCATGAATTTAGTCCATTGTCGTAAACCGCCTTCTCCTGTGCACGCACTTCTTTTACTCCGTAATTGTGATAAAGCGAAAAATCTTGCAGATATGGTATGAGTTTACAATGCGAGTGAATTTTCGTTAATCTGGACAACCCATCTTTCAATGCATGGTCAACAATTTCATAGGGATGAGCATCTGGATCCGCATAACCAAAACTTCCAGACCAATAATGTGAAGGATACACCATAGGACAAATAAAATCTACGTGTTGTGCCATTTTTTCAAGATTTTGCCCTATACCAAGATCTTCTGTATTTGTAAGAACTAAACCAAATACATCTGCCTCCACTTTCACCCCATACCTGTGTAATTCTTCTGTTGCATATTTAAGAAAACTTGCAATATCATCTGCCTTTGAAACATTATTTTTATTTGCAGGATAAACAAGTTTAACAGAAAATGGAACAGCGGGAAACCGCACGTAATCAAATTGAATTTCTCTAAATCCAGCAGCAATTGCAGCCTTTGCTACATCTACATTATACTGCCAAATAATCTTTGAATACGGATCCACCCAGGGCAAGCCACTTCTATCATAGAAAATGGAACCGTTCTCCTTTCTAACAACGAGATCCTTTCTGTGTCGTGCAAGAACCGGATCCTTGAAAACAACTATTCTTGCAATCGGATAAATCCCATTTTTTAGACACTCTCTTGTAATTTCTGAAAGGCTTACAATTTTCCGTCTGTTCGATCCAATTTCTTCTGCAAGTGGAATATTAGATTGAAAGGAAAGGTATCCAGTCGCATCTTTTACATCTATCACAAACGCATTAATTCCACTATTCTTTGCCTCTTTGATGAGTTTTGTAAACCTTGAAGTTCCAGCCGTCCAACCTGTAATATATATTCCATGAATAACGGAAGGACGAGCAGGAGAATAATCATTTTTTAGTTTTGCTCCACTAATTAAAAAATCCATCGAGCCATAATACTTTTGAAAAGGTACATACGATTTGTGTTTTTGAACAAAATATTCATTTGCGGATTGAGATGGAGCAAAAACAAGCACTAACACAAGGAAAAAAAAGAATATCAACTTAAATGTTCTCTTCATACAATACCAAGTTTTCTTAATTCATATTCAGAGAGCCCAAAATAATGTCCTATTTCATGCATCAAAACTTTTTTAACTTTTTCTTTAAGTGGCATATGCAACCTCTTTGCCTCCTCAATTATAGGGTACATATACAATGTGATCCGGTCCGGGAGAACTGCCTGATATCCCGGTCCTCTTTTCCCAAGTGGAACACCTTCATAAAGCCCGAGAAGGATTCCTTTTCCGTAGATATTTGCCCTTTTTAACTCAAAAACAGAGGGATAATCCTTTACTATGAATTCCACATTTTCGATATGTTTCTTAAAATATTCAGGAATTTCATCAATCGCTTCTTCAACCAATCTTTCAAAATCTTCTTTTGTTATTTCCATCTCTTAAATTATAATAAAATATGCAAAGATTAAAATTAATTAGTTTCACATTGTTCAAAATTGGGCCTAAAACGTTTTTTACTCAACTAAAAAAAAGCATATACGAAGAAAAAATCATCTATCACTACAAACTCCCAATAAAAAATGTACGAAGAATTTTTGTAAAAGAGCCGTTCGTTCATCAAATTTTTTATAATTTTGGCGAGATTCCAGAAGTAGTAAAAGAAAAAATTGAAAAAACATTCGGGAAAGAAAAATTGAAAATATTTAGAGAAAGACTAAATTGTTCTTCTGAAATTGTTTGCACATTTCTTAACGGAAATTTTGCTTCTTACTGTTTCTTTGCATATTCACAAGAACGGTTTGCATTCTTCAAACTTTCTGAAAACGAGATCTACTTTTACGATTGTTTTACTTTTCCTGAATACAGAGGGAAAAGCGCAATTTATTCGGAAGTAAAGTACGTTTTAGATGTTTTTGACAAAGGAAAATACGATTATGCAAATGTGGAAATCGAAAAAAATAACATTCCTTCACAACGCGCTTTTGCTAAACTTGGTTTTTACAAAACAGCTGAATTTTATTTAAAGAGAGTTCTATTTTTTGAAAGGAAGGTGAAACTATGAAAATCCTCCATGCAGCAGTGCAGTTTGAAAGAGAAGAAAACGCAACATTTTTCTTTGAAGGCATACTTAAAGCCGTTGAAAAAAGGGAATTTACTTTAAATGAAAGTCTTGCACAGGAAATTTTTGGGATAAGAGAAAAATATATGGTAAAGATTTATGAATTTGAAAATGCAGACATAGAGATTTTTATTGGAAAAAAGTTCAGATGCGTGGGACTTTTTCATATTGCAATAGGAATGCCATTCAAAACAAGGGAAGAAATAATAAAAACAGCACGCTCTTTCGGATTAAAAGTTTATGAAAAAGAGCGCACCGGAAAGGATAAACTTGTCTTTATTGCAGATCCAGAGGGCAATCTTTATGAATTGAAATCAACTAAGTAAAGGAATTATTTTCTCTGCAATTGCGAAAATCTCTTTTTTCACTTCTCCACATCCATCACCATCAACAGGCGTAAGTTTTTCTGAAAGTTTGTCTGTTATACATTTGTCAAATGGAATTTTGCCAATAACCTCAACACTGTTTTCTAATGCAAAATTTTCTATCGACTTTACGTTATTTGCATTTAACGTATATTTATTTATGACAATTTTAGGAACAACCCCAAATTGTTTGGAAAGTTTTAGTATTCTATCAAGATCATGCATACCTGAAAGGGTAGGTTCAGTTATAATAACTGCCACACTTGCCCCGGAGAGCGCAGAAATAACAGGACAACCAATCCCGGGAGGCCCATCAATGATAATCTTACCTGATTTCTTTTCTTCGGCAATGATTTGTGCCTGATATTTTACCATGGTCACAAGATTACCCGAATTTTCATCTCCAGGATTCAGCCTTGCATGAACCATCCCCCCGAAATCCGTCTCGGAAACATACCATTCTCCAACAATCTGAGGTACCATTGAAATCGCAGAGACAGGACAAACGTAACTACAAAGATAGCATCCATCACACTTATATGGATTTACAACATAATGCCCTTTTTCATTCTTATGAATAGCATCAAATCTGCAGTACTGCTCACATAAACCACATCCAGTACATTTTTCCAGGTCTATTTTAGCAACTGCTTTACCTTTAAATTCGGTTTTATTTTTCAAGCGAGGGGCTAACAGGATAAAAAGATCAGAAGCATCAACGTCTGCATCAACAATTACTTTATCTTTAATAATCTTTACAAGACTTGCAGTGAGCGTTGTTTTCCCGGTGCCACCTTTTCCACTTACAACAACGAGTTCCTTTGCTCTATTCATTTCCAACACTCTCCTTTATATTTTTCATAATACTCTTGAAAATTTCCTTCCCGTTTTTAATAGCAGAAATCACAGGCACTCCTTTTGAGTACTTTTCCGCAATTTCCTGAGAAAACGGGATTTTCCCTATAATTGGAATTTGAACGCTACCTGCATAATCTTCAATAATTGTATTCCCTTCTTCCCACTTATTAATTACAATGCCTATAGGTTTTTGCATGCCTTTTAGAAGAGAAACTGTGAGTTGTAAATCATTCAAACCAAAAGGTGTGGGTTCAGCAACAAGTACGATGTAATCAGAATCCTCCGTGGCTTCTACAACAGGACAACTTGTACCAGGAGGTGAATCGATTATCACGACAGTTTCATCATGTGGCAGATACTTTTTCATTCCACGTATTAAAGGGGTTGCTGAGGCTTCACCAAGATTTAAAACTCCCTCAACGAACTTAACTTCTCCGCTTTTACCGAACCGAATTTTACCTTTTTCCTTTGGCACTTCCTCCAATGCTCCTTTCACAGGGCAAACATATGCACACAACCCACAACTATGGCAGAGTTCAGGGAAAAACATTGCCTTTTTTAATGGTTTTAATATAACAATTGCTTTGTAGATGCAAGCATCAGCACATTTTCCACAAAAGGTGCAAACATCTGTATTAATCTGCGGAATAGGTTCAGTATAAGGTATTTCCCTTTCTATTACAGGCTTTAAAAAAATAGCACCGTTTGGTTCTTCAACATCTGCATCAACATACATAGCCTTTCCTTCGGAAAGGGCAAGACTCACAGCAACGGTTGTTTTACCTGTTCCACCTTTGCCACTTGCTACTGTTATCCACATATCAAACTCCTTTCACAATAAAATTAGGCATGCCTAATTATTATATTTGTTTTTCTCTATAAAACAAGTATAATGCAGGAAATATTCCGATTGTTAAGGAGGGAACAATGAATAAAGAAGAGATTTTAAAAGCCGTGGAGATAAATCATATAAACACGGTTATGTTGCAGTTTGTTGACATTCTCGGGTTCCCGAAACTCGTTGAAATTAGTAGCAAAATGCTTGCGAAAGTTCTGGACAGCGGGATTGCATTCGATGGATCATCAATAGAAGGGTTTGCAAGAATAGAAGAGTCTGACATGCTCCTTATTCCTGACCTGGATACATTTTCTATACTCCCATGGACCTTAAATCAAGAGGTGAAAACGGCAAGAATTATTTGCGATGTATATGAAAATGAAAAAACTCCATTTCAAGGATCACCAAGATATGCGCTTAAAAAGGTGATGGAAGAAGCAAAAAAAGAAGGATACTTTATGCAGAACGGGGTAGAAGAAGAGTTTTTCCTTTTCAAACTCTCAGAAGATGGCCACCCTACAACTGAACTTGTAAGTAAGGGAAGTTATTTTGAAATGCTTCCTGAAGATGTTGGAGAAAAAACAAGAACAGAAATTGCCTTAAACCTTGAAAAGATGGGATTTCAAATCGAGGCATCACATCACGAAGTTGCACCATCACAGCACGAAATCGATTTCAAATATGCAGATCCAGTAACAACTGCAGATAGAATAATCACATTTAAAACAGTAGCAAAAACAATTGCGCTAAAACACAATCTATACGCAACATTTCTCCCAAAACCAATATACGGAATTAATGGTTCTGGAGCACATACGAACATATCACTTGTATCAATAAATGGAGAAAATCTTTTTTTCGACGAAATGAGAGAATTTGAACTATCCGAAACTGCACTCTACTTCATTGGTGGCATTATGAAACATGCAAAAGCAATCACGGCAATTACAAACCCAATAGTGAACTCATATAAAAGGCTCGTTCCGGGATATGAAGCACCTGTCTATATTTCCTGGGCAGTGAAAAACCGTAGCGCACTAATTCGTGTTCCAGCAGCAGAAAAAGCAGGAAAACGCATAGAATTTAGAAGCCCGGACCCTACATCAAATCCATACCTTGCATTCGCTGTTATCTTAAAAGCAGGACTTGACGGAATTAAAAACAAAATTTTACCACCAAAACCAGTGAACCAGATAAATATCTTCGAGTTAAGCGATGAAGAAAAGAAAAAACTCTCTATTGATACTCTTCCATCAACGCTAAAAGAGGCAATCGATGAACTCAAAAAAGATGAGGTAATACTTGAAGCACTTGGAAAGCATATCTCCACAAAATACATTGAAGCAAAGGAAAAGGAGTGGGAACATTACCGTGTATCTGTTACTGACTGGGAAATTAAAAATTCTCTTCCTCTTTACTAAAAAGATGTGATATAATATATTAGTATGGGAAATTTAGAAAAGCGTAAGGAAGAAATTTTAAAAGATCTTGTTTCTGAATATATAAAAACCGGGAAGCCGGTGGGGTCGAGTAGTATTGTTAAAAAATACAAACTCGGTATATCACCGGCTACCGTTCGAAACGAAATGGCTGAACTTGAGGAACTCGGTTATATTTATCAGCCTCACACATCTGCAGGCAGAGTTCCCACAAGCAAGGGATACCGCTTTTTCGTAGAGAACATGTTAAAAAATAAAAAGAAAATTAATATAATGGATATAGAACTGCCTGAACCACAAAAAGTTAAGGATTTAAGAGAACTCCTCAGCGAAGTTTCTGATATGATTTCATTTCACACAAAAGAAATCTCCCTTGTCCTTGCACCAGATCTTGAAGAAGACAGGATAAAGTACGTGCATTTTTTCATTGTTGACAGCGTTGTTTACATCGTACTTGTTACCACAACTCACACATTAGAGCCTATTCCAGTTCTAAAAACCCAGATCCCGGATAACGAACTAAAAAAACTGGAAAATTTTATAAACCAGAAACTTGACGGATTAACTTTAAGAAAGGCTACAAGAACACTAAAAGCAGAAAAATTTTATTCACAAGAAGTTCCAAAGTTTAATGAAATAATTAAAGCACTGTATATTACGCTACACAACGAAATTAAAAAGGGCGAAACACGTGAAATTTATATAAAAGGCATCGCAAATCTACTATCCACTCGAATTTCCATCGCAGAGAAAAAGGCTCGCTTCTTACTTGAAATGCTTGAAGAGAAGAAACTTCTTGAAGAAATAGTGGAGGACGTACCATCAGAAGACAATATAGGTTTCCTTATAGGAGAGGAGAATAAACTTCCAGAACTGTGGAATTACAGCCTCATAACGGTAAAATACACGATAAAAGAACTCGAAGGAACACTTGCACTTCTTGGTCCAACAAGAATGGACTATATAAAAGGAATATTTGTTCTGGAAAAGATAGCAGATAAATTGGAAGAACTCGCTGATAAAATTCTAACATAATGCGCATTGCAATATTTACACTTGGTTGTAAAACAAACCAGTATGAGAGTGAGCTGATAAGAGAGTCTTTTGAAAAATATGGCGATGAAGTAATTCCATTTAAAGAAAAAGCAGATGTGTATATCATTAATTCCTGTGTTGTAACGCACAAAGCAGAATCTGAAACAAAAAAGGCAATACGAAACGCATTTAGAAGAAACCCCAACGCAAAGATTATATTAACGAGTTGCTATGCAAACCTTAATCCTTCATTCCATGCAAAAAATTTAATTGTTTACAGAGGAGAACGAAGCAAACTTGCAGACTTTATCTACGGAAAAGAAAAAGATATAAATATAAACCTGAATTTAGAAAGCATCAACCGTTTTTTTGAAAGAACCCGCGCCATTGTAAAAATTGAAGAAGGGTGCAACAATTTTTGCACGTATTGTATCATTCCTCTTGTTCGCGGAAATAAAATCAGGAGCAAGAGTCCAGAAGTAGTTGTAAATGAAATACAAACGCTTGCAAAAAATGGATTTAAAGAAATCGTTTTAACAGGAACTGAAATTGGGAAATACGGAGAAGACATTGGAACAAACCTCGCTTTACTTTTATCCCGTATAAAAAGAATTCCCGGAATCGAAAGAATAAGAATAAGTTCCATATACCCAACCGCAGTGAATGATGCATTGATAGAGCAAATAGAAGGCAAAATTGTGCCACACCTCCATTTGTCTCTGCAATCAGGAGATAATACCATTCTTAAAAAAATGAACAGAAATTACACGGTAGAAGAGTACATGAAAATTATAGAAAAACTTAGAAAAAAAGATCCCCTATTCTCAATAACAACCGACATAATTGTAGGGTTCCCTGGCGAAACAGAAGAAGCATTTTTAAATTCAATGAAAGTAATAAACAGTGTTGAATTTGCAAAAGTCCATGTTTTCAGATTTTCTAAAAGGCCTTTTACTCCGGCATTTTTTATGGATGAAACGGTTAGTGAGAACACAAAAAAATTGCGCGCCCAGAGAATTTCTGAGTTTGCTAAAGAAGTTGCAATAAGATACAAAAAGAATTTCATTGGAAAAACAGTTGAAGTGCTCACTGAAGAAGAAACAAATGGATTCTTTTATGGGTTTACACCACGATACCTTCGCGTAAAATTCACATGTAAAGAAAAAAATATTCTGCATAAAATAATGAAAATAAAAATTTCCGCAGCAGACTCTGATCTATTATACGGCAACTGCATCGAATAGATCCTTACTTTCAACTAAAAAAATTTCTAAAAACAGTTCAATCTATGCATAATCTAATTTATTGGAAACACGCATATCACTACTAAAAAATCTCAAGCAATATAGAAATATTCGATACTTATAAACTTGTATTCAAGGCTGCATTCAATTCTACTATGTATATACTACTAATTCATCTTCTCTTTTTCTATTTGCTATTTTATCTTTTCTTATCAAAAACAGGTGCAAATGACAAGATTAAAGCCAAAAACCCTTTATTAATTTCTTGTTTATTATTATAATATCTAACAATTTTAAATCAATACTCTACCTGAGTAATTTAAGTAATATTTCTATATTGCAAATAATTTATTTTTTGAGAGGAGTTGATGCCTATGAGAGTATAATGCCTTGACTTGAGATTAATAATCAATATAATTTCTACCTGGTATCTCTATTTGGAAAGTAGTATATTTTCAGACGGGAGGTAAATTTTATTATGGAGGAGAGAATGCAAAGAATTACAAAAGAAACGGCAGAAAAAATTGCAAAACTTGCAGGAAGGGAAGTGCTTACAGATGATAACGGTAACATTATGCTTAAGGGGCAACGATTCGTTATGATGGGTGTAAAATACTTTCCTTACGGTTTAGGTGGAAAAAATGCACTACGGCCTGTTCTTTACCAGCTAGGAGAACGGATGGGCGAAGAGTTTTTTAAAAGGTATGCAGAACTTTCAGGAAATAAAAATCAAGCAATTGAAATGGTATTCGGTATGATGGTATACCAGGGATTCGGGACTTTCGAAGTAGTAGATGAAGGTTCAGACAAGATTGTAATACGATTTCATAACAGTTTTGAAGTTGCAAGTTATAGAGAAAACAACAATGAGAACAGTGATACTCCAGTATGCCACCTAACAAGGGGTTTCCTCGGCGGAGTTTACTCTACCTACTTCGGAAAGAGAACTTCAGTTGAAGAGGTTTCCTGTGCCGCGACAGGTAAACAGGACTTCTGTGAATTTGACGTAAAAGTACCACAGGAATAGGAGATGAGCAAAATGGAAACAGAAGGAAAACCAGCACAAATCTTGGAAATACTTAAAAAAATGAAATCTGAAAACCCAGATATTGAAGCACTCAGCGTGGTAAGTCTTGATGGACTTCCAATTTCCAGCCTTTTACCAGAAGATGCAGAAGAAGATAGGATAGCAGCACTTTCTGCAACAATTCTTTCATTGGGTGAAAGAGCAGCAGAAGAACTTAGAAAAGGGACACTGGAACAGGCATACGTAAAGGGAGTAGATGGATATGTTATCGTGCAATCTGTAAAAAATATTGCAGCCTTAATGGTCGTGACAAATAGCCATGCAAAACTTGGGATGGTAATGCTCTCAGTTAAGAAAGGTGTGCAGGAGATAAGCAACATTATTTAACTCAACTTTAAGGGGCGGTTTTTCCAGGCCGCCCTTTAAAGGTTTACGCAGTTACAAACTTGAATTTTTCTGATTTCTTTTTTGCTTCAGCATATTCCTTTATTAAAGATTTCATCAACCTTTTAACAGTCGTTATTTTATTGACTCTGTAAACATTAGCCCCGGCAAATGCAAAGCCATCTGGTAAATTACCAACCTTTGCATTGGTAAGTGCAAGCGCAATGCAATACGGCACTTTTCTGTAATCACAGGTTTTGAGACACTTAAATTTACACGTAAAAGGCTTCTTTTTACCTTCTTCTACCTCTACCAAGAATTTATTTTTAATAGCTCTTCCCGGCATTCCTACAGGACTATCTATAATAACAATGTCTTCTTTTTTGCTTGCAATGTATGCCTTTTTGAAATTATCTGAAGCATCGCATTCCTTTGTAGCAACAAATCTTGTTGCCATCTGCACACCACTTGCTCCGAGACTCATAAACTTGAAAATGTCAAATCCAGTATAAATTCCACCCGCTGCAATAACGGGAATTTTCTTTTTAAATAGTGTTTCAAATGGCTTTACAGCATCTAACACCTTCGGCAGAATTTTTTCAAGGGCATAATTTGGGTTATCAATCTGGTCTTTTTTAAATCCAAGATGACCACCTGCCATAGGACCTTCCACAACAACAGCATCTGGAACTTCATTATAATGCTTTGCCCAATATGTGAAAAGAGTTTTTGCAGTTCTACCAGAAGACACAATTGGGATCAGTTTTGTTTTTATTTTTTCTGCACTTATTCCTGTTATAGTTGCAAGATTTTTAAGCGGGAGTCCTGCACCTGCAAAAATGAAATCAATTTTTTCTTCTACTGCAACCTTTACCAATTCGTAAAAATCTGTAAGAGCAACGAGGATATTAACGCCCAATAGTCCATTTGTTAACTTTCTTGCTTTTCTAATTTCCTTCCTCAAAGCCCTCTGGTTTGCATTTCTGTAGTTTGTGTTAAAATCAGGCTCAAGCATACCTATGCCTGCTGCACCGATTACCCCAATTCCTCCCTGGTTTGCAACTGCAGAAGCAAGTCCCGAAAGTGAAATCCCTACACTCATCCCACCCTGAATAATGGGAACTTTTGCAGTGAATTCGCCGATTTTAAGTTCCGGCATCTTTCTAAACATAAAAATCCTCCTAAAAGTTTTTTACATTATACCACTAAAATGTGATTTAAATAAGTAATAAAATACTTTCTAAATAAATATGCAAAATATATCAATTTAACAACAAAAATTATTAAGAATACGCCTATTTACCACAATAAAATTGAAGAAACTAAAAAAATAGATGATAAATCCTATCCTTCTACGAACTTATACCGTTTGTTTGATGTTTTTTTAATGTTTAATTTGAGTGTGGAAAAGTTGAAAAATGAGAATGGGATAAATAGAGGATTTGTTGATTTATGATGTTAAAGGTTATAATTCAATAAACCCGCATTGTTTCGTTGTATGCATAAGAAATACTGATAAACACTTATTTAAAACATAGCCTTTATTTCCATTTTAACGGACAAAAACTATATTAAAGGTATTAGAACATATACAACATTAAAATCATCGAATATGGGGTGTTTACGCTTCACCTACGGTATAGTTTAATGGATACAGTATTAATAAGGGATAAATGAAAAATATATGTTAAGAATGAGGTTTATGTAAAGTAAATTCAAAAAAGCACTTGTAAAGCAATTTTCCTGATGCTTACATACAGCAAAAATATTTGCAAACTACCTCTCTATTGTAGGTTATGTGTATTCTTACAAAGAATTTAATGCCTGCTCTTATGTATACTCTTTGATCTTCTCTTTTCCAAGCAAGGCAAGTCTTACACCTCGCTCTATTGCCTCCATTTCATGCTCGCCAGGGACGATAAACACAGGCGCAATAAAGGATACGTATTCTTTTATTCCTTCTGTAAGTTCGTTTGAGCGTGCCAATCCACCCGTTAGAATAATTGCATCAACGTTACCTTTCAATACAGCAGCATGTTTTCCAATCTCTTTTGCTATTTGGTAAATCATTGCATCAAACACGAGTTTAGCGTATTCATCTCCGTTCTTAATCATTTCCAGTACATCGATTAAAGAGTTTGTGCCAAGATGAGACACAAGTCCTCCTCTACCTGCAAGCATTTTTTTAATTTCTTCTTTTGTATATTTTCCAGAAAAGCAAAGTTCTACAAGTGAGATGTTTGGAATATCGCCTGAACGTTCTGGAGAAAACGGTCCGTCTCCGTTCAATGCGTTGTTTTCGTCAATCATTCTGCCCTTTTTATGTGAGGCAACAGAGATTCCTCCACCGAGATGTGCAACTATAAAATTTGCATTTTCATAAGTTTTTCCGAGTTTTTCTGCAACAATTCGTGCGGCGGCTTTTTGATTTAGAGGATGATCTTTTGCTTTTCTCATTATTCCTTTAAGCCCTGTTAGTTTAGCAATGGGTTGCATTTCATCAACTATAACGGGATCAACGATGAATGCTGGAATTCCCACTTCGCTTGCTATGGAAAATGCAAGTGGAGCGCCAAGATTTGAAGCATGTGCTCCATACTTCAAACTTAATAGATCTTCAACCATTTTTTGATTTACTCTGTAAACTCCTGATTCAAGAGGGTGAGTATTTCCTCCTCTCGCTCCGATTGCATCGAAATCTGAAATTGAAAAGCCATGTTTTTTTAAGAAATCTTCAATGATTTTTTTTCTAAAATCAAACTGATCAGATATTTTTTTGAAATTAGAAAGTTCCTCCTTAGAGTGAGAAATTTTTTCGCTAATAATTTGCTTTCCATTTTCGAATATGCTCAACTTTGTGGATGTAGATCCCGGATTTATTACAAGAATTCTCATCTTTACTCCTTTTCCCCGGAGATTGCAACTGCTATTAGAAGTGAATAAAATTTTGTTTCTACAGAATCAGCCCTCGATGGTAAAACACAGGGTGCAGTTGTTCCAAGTAAAACACCAGCAGTCTTTGCTCCGGCAAGTTTTGTGAGAGTTTTGTAAACTGCGTTTCCACTCTCTATATTGGGAAATATTATAATATCTGCATCACCTGCAACTTCAGAATCAACCTTTTTAATTTTTGCGGCTTCTTTTGATACTATGAGGTCCATTGCAAGTGGACCATCTATAATACAATTTTTAATCTGTCCGCGCTCGTTCATTTTTGCAATAATGGAAGCATCTACCGTGGATTCCATTTTTGGGTTTACAGTTTCTACAGCGGAAAGAAGTGCAACTTTTGGTTTACTTATTCCGAGTTTGTGTGCAACTTCAACGCAGTATTTTACCTGTTGAATTTTCATTTCAAGTGTTGGTTTTATTATTACTCCCGGATCTGAAAGTATTAACAACTTATGATAAGTTGGTACTTCTGCAATTGCTGCATTTGAAAGGAGTGTTCCTGGAGGGACAAGACCCCACTCTTTATTTAAAATTCCGTGCAGGTAGTCATGAGAACTACAAATACCCTTCATAAGAACATCTGCTCGTCCTTCACGAACATCTCTTACTGCTTTTTCGATTGCTTCTTGAGGACTATTTACGTCAACGATTTTCATCAAAGAGGTGTCAATATTTTCACGCGCTGCTACCTCTTCTACAATATTTTTTCTTGCAAAATTGGTAACTGAAAAGAGCCCTTCTTTTATTCCCATGTAAACTGCTTTTAAGGAGTGTGTATCTTCCCCAAGTGCAAGTGCAATTCTTTTTAACTTCTCCTTTTTTACGAGTTCTTTCACATCTTCAAGTTTTTTAAGCATTTTTACCTCCCACAAATTTGTGTGTTTAAATTATATAACAACGCCGTTTAAAAACAAGTTTTAACTAAAAATTTATTTTCTGGTTTCTTTAATGATCAGCACGAAATTTATATTATTTCTATGCCTTTGTTTTAAGTCTATTTTTAAAAATTGTTCAGATAGGTCTTGACAAATTCTAAAATTTTGTATAATTATAAATTAATTATGAATAAATATACAAACACAAAAAAGGAACGGATAGATGCAATAAAGAAAATTTTGAAAGAGAAAAAAGTTAAGAGCCAGCAGGAAATGGTAAAACTCCTAAAAAAGGTGGGACTTGATGTCTCTCAACCAACAATTGCCAGGGATTTCGAAGAACTTGGGGTTGTAAAGGCTAGAAGTGGCGCTGGTTCCTTCTATAAACTGCCAGGCAGAGAAGAGGAGGTGACAAAGAAACGTCTGAAGGCAGCCTTTGAAAATTTTGTGATCGAAATTAAAGCAGTTCAAAACCTTGTATTAGTTAAAACTGTGCCCGGGAATGCAGGGGGTGTTGCGAGCATCATCGATCACATTAAACTTAATGGCATAGAAGGAACCATCGCAGGAGATGACACAATTCTTGTTGTAACACGGCCCGGAAAAACATCAAGTGTTTTAAAATTTTTTAAAAAACTTACGTAGATTTGGAGGAAATATGGAAAAAGTAGTCCTTGCATACAGTGGAGGGTTGGACACCTCTGTAATTTTGAAATGGCTTACAGATCAGGGATACGAAGTAATTGCTTTCATAGGAAATGTTGGCCAGGAAGAAGATTTTGAAGCAGCAAAAGAAAAAGCGTTAAAAATAGGAGCTACAAAGGTGTATGTCGAAGATCTTAGAAAGAGGTTTATAACTGAATTTATATTCCCTGCCCTCCTTGGAAACGCTGTTTATGAGGGAAGATACCTTTTGGGTACTGCACTTGCTCGTCCTATAATAGCACAGAAACAAATAGAAATAGCCGAGAAGGAGCAGGCACGTTTCGTTGCACATGGTGCAACTGGCAAAGGTAATGATCAAGTGAGGTTTGAACTTTCCTATTATGCCTTAAACCCAGAAATCAATGTTATTTCTCCATGGAAAGATGAAAGATTTTTGAGCAAATTTAAAGGAAGAACTGATTTGATTAATTATGCAAGAGAAAATGGAATTCCGATACACGCAACTAAGGCGAAGCCTTTCAGCGAAGATGACAATCTTATGCATATAAGTCATGAAGCAGGGATATTAGAAGATCCTTCAAAATATGCAGAGGAATACGTTTTCACAAAAACTAAATCCCCGAAGGATGCACCTGATAGGGAGACAATTATAGATATTTATTTTAAAGATGGACTCCCAATAAAAGTTGTGAATAAAAGTGAGGGTAGAGAGGAAACAGACCCCCTTAATATGTTTTTGTATTTGAATAAGATAGGAAGTGAAAACGGTGTTGGCCGTCTTGATATGGTAGAAAACAGATTTATTGGAATAAAGTCAAGAGGAGTTTATGAAACTCCTGGTGCTACAATACTTTGGATTGCACACAGAGATCTTGAAGGTATAGCAATGGATAAGGAAGTCATGCACATAAGGGACATGCTTATTCCAAAATTTTCTGAATTAATCTACAATGGATTTTGGTTTTCTCCAGAAATGGATTTTCTATTTTCTGCTATAGAAAAGAGTCAAGAAGCGATTGACGGAAAAGTAACACTTTCAGTTTACAAGGGAAATGTTACGCCCATCGGAAGGGAATCGCCCACTTCACTTTACGATAAAGATATTTCAAGTATGGATGTAGAAGGTGGTTTCAATGCGGAAGATTCTAAGGGGTTTATTAATATAAATGCGATAAGATTAAAAGCACATGCAGTAGTATTGAGAGAAAGAAATCCATACAAATGGAGAGAAAGGCTCTATGGCAAAACTCTGGGAGAAGAATATAGAAACGAATGACCAGGTTATACGTTTTACTGTTGGAAACGATTATAAACTGGATAATAGGCTTGTAAAATATGATTGTGTTGCCTCAATCGCGCACGCAGAGGCACTTGCAAAAGCCGGAATCATCTCACAGAAGGAAAAGAAGGATATTGTCCGTGCTTTAAGAGAAATTATAGAACTTTGGAAGTCTGGAAAGTTCAATGTTGACATTGATGAGGAGGATTGTCACACAAAAATCGAAAACTTCCTCACGGAGAAACTGGGCAACCCGGGTAAAAAATTACATACAGCGCGATCGAGAAATGATCAGGTAATAACTGCTTTGCGATTGTATTATTTAGACGAACTTAACGAGATAAAAAATCTCACAAATTCTTTGATAGATGCGTTTAAAGTTTTTGTTAAAAATTATGGAAGTGTTAAGATGCCGGGTTTTACACATACAAGGAAGGCAATGCCAACTAATGTAAAGATGTGGGCTGAAAGTTTTATTGAAGCGCTTAAAGATGATTTAAGAATGCTCAATGCTGCAATTTGTTTGATAGATCAGTCTCCGCTTGGAACTGGTGCTGGGTTTGGTATCCCAGTATTAAAAATTGATAGAAGAATTACTCAAAAACTGCTTGGGTTCTCCAGGATTCAGAGAAATCCTATTTATGTTCAAAATAGTAGAGGAAAATTTGAAGCAGAGATCGTGTCTGTTTTAACACTCATTGCGTATGACATCAATAAGTTTTCAACAGATATTATTCTTTTTTCTGGAAGTGAAATGAAAATTTTTGAAATTCCAGATGTTTTCACCACAGGAAGTTCAATAATGCCGCAAAAGAAAAATCCAGATGTTTTTGAAATTGCCCGTGCAAACTATTTTAAAATTGTTTCTCTTGAAATGAGGCTAAAGATGATACCTGCAAATCTTATATCTGGTTATCATCGTGATCTTCAGTTAACAAAAGAGGCTTTGTTTGAAGCATTCGATACACTAAAGGATACACTGAGTATTGTATCGCATATTGTTCGTGAGTTGAAAGTAGATAAAAGATCTGCTGAAAGTCTTCTTACTGAAGAAATTTTTGCAACAGAAAAGGCATATAACCTTGTTAAAAATGGCCTTCCATTCCGTGATGCATACAAAAAAGTTGCAGAGGCTCTTTTAAAAAAGCAAAAGAACAACAAGAATAAAAGTAATAAAAAGAAACATTAAAGAATATTTGTGAAATTCAAGGAAAAGGTTCTTTTTAGAAAGTCTTAATGCTATAATATTAGCCAATGAGCCAATTATAAAGCCATTTCCTCCGACGTTTACCCCGTATGATATAATACGATAGTTGGTAGAATATTTTGAAAGAAATATACTTGCAGGCACATTGCTTATTATTTGTGAAAGCAGCACAGAAACCCCAAAGAGATTTTTCGGATTACTTAAATCTGTTGAAGTTATAAAATTGTGCACAGTTGGGATTTTTGCAATGACATTGAAATCTATAAACATTATGCAAAACAGTACAATCAGGCTCCAATCTGATTTAAGTAGCACAGAACGTGCAGTTATGAAATAGACAATCAGTATAGCGATGAACATTAAGTAAATGGCAAGCACAGAATTCAGAAACACAAAATAAAAAACTATAAAAATAATAGAGACCCAAAATAGAGGAAAATTCTTCTTTCGTTGTTTAGTACCACCCTCTACATAAGAAAGTGGTTTTCTCTTAAAAGAAACTAAGACAAATAAGAGAAGGATTATAGAAAGAATTAGAAACATTGGCATCATTTTTAATACAAATTCAATAGAGTTAAGATTCCATTTATGGAAGATATAAATATTCTGTGGGTTCCCAATTGGGGTTAGTGCAGAACCTACATTCACGCCTATTGCTTCGAATACAATAAGTTTTCCTACATCATTTTTTATATATTTTTGAACCTGTAAAGTAATTGGAATAAGAATAAAAAGCGAAACATCGTTGGTTAAAAATGCAGAAAAGATTATGGATAAAACAATAAATCTTAGCGCTAATCCAAGTTCGTTTTTAGAGCGGTGAATCATTTTTATTGTAAGACTATCCAACATTGCACTGTGTTCTATACCTGTAGTAATCACTATTAGCCCTGCGATTGTGATAATTGTTTTCCAGTTTATAAACTCTGGATAATCTTTTACATAGTATGGAAACAACGCTGCGAGTATTATTAGTAGCGCAGAAAATATTGCATACACAGGATTTTTTTGCATTATGCACAATATTCTTTTCATGTTTTTATTTTACATCGCTTGTTAAGAGTTTACAAGCAGTAAGTTGAGATATGAGAACATCTTGTTCAGAAAAGGAAAGATGCATTGATTTTCTACCTTGCGAATTTTATCAATATGAGGTATAATTCAAAAAAATATTAAAGGAGGGAATATGGAAGAAATTAAGGGATTTGACCAGAAGGACATTGACGAAAATAAAGTCCTGGCAGCTATTAGTTATCTTGGCATTCTTGTTCTGATACCTCTTCTTGTAAAAAAAGATAGCAAATTTGTTATGGAACATGCAAGACAAGGGCTTGCACTCTTTATTGCAGAGATCATTGTTTGGCTTATCGAACTTATATTTAGTTGGATTCCATTTGTTGGGACGATAATTGCAATACTCGCAGACATCTGCTATGTAGTATTTGCAATTGTTTCAATTATAGCTCTTATCTATGCATTAATGGGAAAATGCTGGAAGATCCCGCTTGTTTATGATTTTGCAAAGGGATTAAAGATCTAATTACATTTATTTGCCCCGTCTTATCGCGGGGCATACTGTATGATTAACGGTAGCAAAAAAGCCTATGTGTACATTGTTGTAGCCGTTTTCTTGTGGTCCACGGTTGCAACGGCATTTAAAATATCGCTTAAATACCTTACTGTAATTCAATTCCTCCTTTTTTCTTCGCTTACTTCCACAGCCATTCTTTTTTTGATTTCTTTCAAGGATTTAAATCGGAAGATACAGAAAAGAGATATTTTGCACTCAGCATTGTACGGCTTGCTAAATCCTTTCGCTTATTATCTTATACTTTTTGAGGCGTATAATTTGCTTCCTGCTCAGATTGCGCAACCAATAAATTACACATGGCCTATTATATTAACTGTTTTTTCGGTAATTTTTCTTGGAAAGAAAGTATCTGTTAAAAATTACATTGGAATTTCGATAAGTTTTGTAGGTGCTACGATAATTTCAATCTCGGGTCATATGCAATTTTCCAATGGTGTAAATGTTTGGGGCGTTATGCTTGCTTTTTTGAGTGCTTTTGTGTGGGCAGTTTTTTGGATTGTAAATTTGAATGATCCGAGAAAAGAAACGGTAAAGTTGTTTTTTAATTTTTTATTTGGAACATTTTATATATTCTTGCTCTTCTTTTTAACAGGGAGTTTTACGAATATTGATGCAAGAGGTATTGCTCCTGCAATTTATACGGGTATGTTTGAAATGGGAATCACATATTTCCTGTTTCTGAAAGCGCTTAGACTATCTAACTCTCCTGCAAGGATTTCCAATTTTGCTTATCTTTCACCATTTTTATCGTTATTCTTTATAAACGAGGTTTTGAAAGAAAAAATCCTTGTATCCACGGTGATTGGTCTCTTTATGATAGTTGTGGGAATAATGCTTGGCAGTTTGTGGGAAAAGCAATAACTTGATTTATTTTCCATTATCCTTAAAATTATTCCGTATGAGAAAAATTTTTGGAACTGATGGTGCAAGAGGCATTGCAAATAAAGAACTCACGGTTGAGGTAGCAGTTAAAATCGGACGGGCTGTTGCTTCAGTGTTTAAGGAAAAAAGTGCGATTCTAATAGGTGAGGATACAAGAATCTCTTCACCAATGCTTAGAAATGCAGTTTCTGCAGGCGTTGCAAGTGCGGGAAGTAACGTTGTCATTGCAGGAATAATTCCCACTCCTGCCGTATCACTTCTCACGTTTGAAAAAGGTTTTGATGCCGGAATTATGATTTCAGCATCTCATAATCCAGTGGAATATAATGGTATAAAGCCCTTTGACAGATTTGGATTTAAATTAAGTGATGAAACTGAAATTCAAATTGAAAAGTTAGTGGAAGATCTACATAAAGATCTTCCCAATGGTGACGAGGTAGGTAAAATTTATCGTGATGATTCTCTTGCTGATTTTTATATTGAACATCTTGTAAACAGGTTTCCAATGGATCTGTCAAAACTCAAAATAGCAGTGGATACAGCATTTGGCGCAACGTACAGAACCACACCTGAAACATTGCAAAAATTAAATGCACGTCTTTTTTTATTTGGTGCAGAGCCAGATGGATCTCGTATTAATGTTAATTGCGGTTCAACTCACATTGAGACAATCAAAAAATTTGCTCTGGAGCGCGGTGCTGACATTGGAATTGCTCACGATGGTGATGGAGATAGAGTCCTGTTCGTTGATGAAAAAGGAAAAACCGTTGACGGAGATGAAACAATGCTTATCATAGCAAAGTATTTGAAGAGTAAGGGAAAATTAAAAAACAATACGGTCGTTGGCACGGTAATGAGTAATATGGGCGTGGTCAAGGCGTTCGA
>Ga0256914_1001084_pt1 | contig 25833 bp, 18 predicted proteins | sample HulkmetaG_FD_191571 | JGI IMG/M metagenome (GOLD analysis project Ga0256914, IMG submission 191571) | Hydrothermal chimney microbial communities from Main Endeavour vent field at the Juan de Fuca Ridge, Pacific Ocean - Hulk | ecosystem: Environmental > Aquatic > Marine > Hydrothermal vents ... | reverse complement strand
TGGGGTTGAGGGGGTTCTGGATGGGATTCCCGAAGACCACGCTCGCCGTGGGAGTGGACTTGGTTCCGGGCGGACAGAAATGGAGCTTCGGATCGGAAGGCTCGGGCACCTGGTTCAGGTTGTCCACGTAGGAGGAGAACCGGGCCGTGGGCCGCCCCATGACCCTTCCTCCGGGAAGGAGGACACCTGCGCCGAACCAGTCCTTCACGCCGGGATTGGGATCCTCGTCGTCCGTGAGGAAACGCCTGGCGACGTTGGCCACCCTGTTGGTGGGGGCGTCGGACTGGATGGTGAAGTCCACCCGGAAGAAGGTCTGGGTGGAGCCCTGCAGGTCCACCGGGTTTCCGGCCAGGTCCTTCACGCCGTTCTTGTCGGTGAGCAGGTAGAGATAGAAGAGGTCCGTTGGATCGGGGGGATCCTGCCCCTTGCTGCGGTAGAGGCTGGGATCCCAGGGGCCCTTGGCCTTCCCGGTCTTGCTGTGGATCCGGTCGTGGTAGAACCCCAGGGGAGGCTGGGAGCGGATCACCCGCTGGGCCCCGTCCTCGTCGTAGATCCTGGAGACGATCAGGCCCGCCGTCCCTTTCTGGGGATCCAGGACGGTCTCGATGTCGCTGTCCACCGAGAGGACCAGGGTGTCGAAGGCCCTGAGGGTGCCCAAGTCCACGGGCTTGGTGAACCGGACGATCACGCTGGCGAAGGGGGAGATGTTGTCCGTCGGATACCTGGGATCGGGCGCCGGCGGAGAGAAGGTCAGGAAGTACCTGGGGTCGTCCTTGGGAAGGACCATGTCCTGGCCGGACTTGGTCTTCACCACCCTCTGGGACTCGAAGATGGAGACCTGGATGATGTCCGTCGGGAGGAAGGCTCCCGTCTTGGGGTCCTTGTCCAGCCGGAATCCCTCGGCGTTGTCCACCTTGACCCGGTAGTGCACTTTCGGCTGGCCGTACTTGTCCAGGATGACCTTGCCCTTGGAATCGCGGAAGACGATCTTGGTGGGCTGGGCCACCACCGTCGCCCTGGCGACGATCTTCCCGCGGACCACCTGCTTGAACACGTCGAAGGGGTCGATCTCCACGGGGGAGTAGTAGTCCGTGTCACCCGCCTTGAGGTACTTCTGGGTATGCTTCATGGCGTCCTGGTAGATCGTGAGGAAGTTCCCCTCGGGAGTCTTCTCCACGGCCAGGAGCTTCACCAGGCTCTCCCCCACGATCCTGGGCGGGACCGGGTCGTTCAGGAAGCCGTTGGAAAGGGAGGGATCCTTGTCCTTGGAATTCCCCGAGCGGAAATCCCGGATGATGGACTTCACCCCGTAGGCGTCCAACCCGACCAGCAGGGGGCTCTGCTCCCGCAGGCCCTTGATCCGGATGGCCCCCTCGAGGGGAAGGGCGATGCGGATGTTGGCCCCCGTGGAGCCCGGGCTGCTGGCGGGAAGGCCCGTGGCGTTGTTGGGGATCCCCAGATCGGGGCCCTCTTCACCGAGGATGACCGGATCCAGGACAAGGACGTTCCCCTTGTAGACCACCCGGATGGGGATGATCTTGAAGCTCCCCTTCCCCTTGGTGGGATCCCCCTGGATCTCCAGGAGCTGGACGGCCCTGGTGTTCCTGAGGCCGATGGGACGGCCGTGCTCGTCCTGGACGGTGAAGAAGTCCTGGCTCAACCCCAGGGGCTTGCTGAAGGTGAGCTTGATGGCGCCGTTCCTGGGAGCGACGTCGAAGGGCTTCTTGTTCACGTCCTGGCCGTAGTAGGAGGCCCCCAGGTTCTTCAAGTGGTCGTCCAGCTTGTCGAAGGCCTCGAGGAACTTGGGGTTGGTGGGAACGCCGTTCACGAGCTTGGGATCGATCTCGATCACGAGTTTCTCCTGGCCCGTGGCGGCGTCGGCCGAGGCGAAGTGGTAGACCACGTCGGAAGGGGACTTTCCTGCGCGGACGTCGTCCTTGATGTCCGTGCCGATGACCACGTCCTTCTCGACCAGGACCGTCTCCTCGATGGTCTGGTTCCCGACCTTCCTCCTGGCCACACCGTAGACGTCCACCAGGCGTCCGGACTCCACCCTGAGGAGATCCGAATTTCCCATGGAGACGGCCGAACCACCCGAGGCGCCGCCCCCGCCGCCGCCGGAACACCCGAAGACCAGGGCTCCCACCAGGGAGGCGAGAGCGATCCGGGTGAAGGAAAACCTCTTGGTAAGATTCTTCATCTTCTTCCGCTCCTCCACGCATGGAGTTCCAGGAAAGACCGGGCCTCCCGGGCTCCGGCCGTGAAAATCGAAGGGACGGAAACTTCCCCCCCGGAAGGGGGGAAGGAAACCGCCTTGCAATCGTCGAAAAAGCCGTGCAAAGTCCGCCGCTCCACGTCTAGAACCGGAAAGGCAGGACCAGCCTCCTCACCTCCGGTCTGGGGGTGGAAGGCTGGAGCTCGCCGTAGGAATGGGGAACCCCCGGGTCGGCCGGGTTGTAGGAGAGGTTGAACAGGACGTCGAACATCACGTAGGGCCTGCCCAGGTATTTCCCGGAACCGTCCTTCCAGAACTTCTCACGCTCCGAGGGAGTCTCCAGGTCGTAGGCGAACCCCTTGGCCGGATACCGGTCGATGGGATTCCCCTGGCTGTCGAAGCCGGAGCAGGCGGCGAAGCCGAACCGTACGCTCACGACGGGAGAGGCCGTCTTTCCTTCCACCCTCAGGGGGAAACCTTCGGCCCCGGCCGTCCAGATGTCGAAGTACTTCCCCACGACCCGGAACGCGTTCCCCGCCAGGGAGGCGCTGAAGGCGGAACCGCCCTCGGGGGAGAGGTAGATCTTGTTGTCCGTATTCCCGAGGACCAGCCACTCTCCGAGGACGTTGGCTCCGCCCTGGACCACCTGGAGCCTGGCGCCCTTGAGGCGGTTGACCTGGCCCAGGCCTCCCTTGGCGTACTCCACGACGTGGAAGGAGGATCCGTTCCCGGCGGGAACGGCCTTGGTCACCGTTCCCTCGACGATGACGGGGAAGTAGAACCAGCCCGTGGCCTTCCCGGGGCCGGATACGGAGGTCCTGTAGTCCACGTACCCCGCCTGGGGACCGGACTTGTGGAGGCCGGCGAACCGGTACTCCGGTCCCCGCTTCCCTGCGGCCAGGGCCGGATCCAGGTACCGGGGCCAGGAGGAGTTCTTGGTCTGCCTGACCGTGGCCCCCGTGAAGATCCACTTGGAGCGGGCCCGGGAGAGGAACCCGAAGGTGGAGGGAAGCCGGATCGGCTCGGGCCGGATCTGGCCCTGGGGGATCACGATGTTGTTCACCGGATCGGGAGCGAAGAGCTCCACCAGGCCCATGCCTCCGAAACCGCCCCGGTTGGGCCGGCCGATGTTCCGCCTGGGATACTTGGAGGAGAAACCTCCGCCGCCTCCGTAGGTTCCGGTGGTGCCCACGCCGCCGTCGGCCGAGACGGGGAAGAGCCCGTTCTGGATGGAGGCCGAATCCTTGGCCTCGATCTGGATCTTCTGGGCCGACATGAGGATCACCGTCCCCCCCGCTCCGCCGGCGCCGCCGCCGCCCTGGTTGCAGGAGCCGGCCGCCTCGCCGCCGCCGCCGTTGCCGCCGTTGGCCGTGATCCGCCCCGTCTTGGTGACGATGATCGGGCCGATGGCCTTGATGATCAGCACGCCGCCGCCGGCGCCGCCTCCGCCGCCCTTGTTGTCGGCGGGGAACCCGGGGTTGGGGACCGTCGACGCGGGAATCCGGTCTCCCCCGCCTCCGCCGCCCTGCCCGCCGAGGGGGGCCTTCAATTCACCGATGACGATGGTGTCCCGGCCGTTGATGGTCCGGACGTCCCGGCCGTAGAAGTTGTTGTCAGGGTCCTTGTCCGTCCAGACCACCGGGCCCGGTTCTCCTCCCTTGGGAGTGGAGTTGGGGCCCAGGACGGCGTCGTAGAGACCGCCGTCGCCGCCCTTCCCCGTCATCTGGGTGAAGGAGGAAGCCAGGTACTTCGGGTCGCCCTTGGTGGTGTAGCTTCCGCCGCCGCCGCCGGCGCCGTAGCAGGTGCTGGTGGAACCGCCGTAGGCGGAATGGCCGCCCTTGCCGCCGCCGGAAGGCGTATTGTTGGGACCGAAACCGTCGTCACCCTTCTTGGAGGAAGTGACCGTCACGGGCGATCCCTGGCCGCCCTTGCCGCCCTGGCACACCCCGATTCCTCCGGGGGTGGAGAAGTTCGCCGAGGCGAGGGTGTCCACCCGGTCCCCGTTGCCTCCGTCCACCGAGAGGACTCCCCTTACTTCGACGGTTCCCGTCGCCAGGAAGACCAGGGGGTTCGTCCCCTGGCCGCGGACCTGCACCCCCTCGGGGATCAGGATGTTCCGGAACTCGAAGATTCCGCCGGAAACGGTATAGGGAATCCCCTGCTTGGGAACGACCTGGGTGAAATCGGTATTGAGGATCAACTCCTTGTCGTGGGGCTCGAAGTCGAAGAGGGTGACGGAGCCTCCGAAGTCGAAGGAGGCCTGGAGCTTTCCCTTGCCCCACATGGCCAGGGGCTCCTTGTGGGGCGCCTCCATGTCGAACAAGGTCTTCTCCCGGAAGTCCTCGACGATGGCGTCGTACTGGAAGGAGGTGGCCGGTGCGGTCTTGAACTTCCCGAAGACCCTGGTGAAGGCCGGGTCTCCCAGGTTGGACTCGCCGGCGATGTCCTCCAGCTCGGGCTCCACGATCACCTCGATCTCGGCGTTGCTGGGAAGGACCCCCTTGGGGGTCAGGGTGACCACCGCCTTCTCGGGTAGGTTCTGGGCGAGCTTCAGGATCGCCGGGATCCGGGTCATCCCCGAGAGGTTCAGGTCCGGATCCTTGTATTGCATGTAGATGTGCTTGTCGTTGAAGCTGAGGGAAGAGGGATTGAGAGGTTGGTTGAAGACCAGGGTGACGGCCTCGAGGCCTCCGCCCATGAAGAAGTTGAGCTTCTCCACGGTGTCCTCGGGATCGAGGGAGACCTTCTTGGGGCCGCCGGGTTTGCTGTCGTAGAAGAGCTCTTCCGGCGTGGAGCCGTTGGGAGTGGTGAAGGAGAAGGTGAACCCCCGCTGGAGGACCTGGCCGAAGACCGAGCGGATCACCGGCGTGGTCTTGGACTCGGCGCCGTTCAGGTGGACCTCGTAGCGCCTCCCGGGCCGGAACCCGCCGTTGTCGAAGGTGTCGTTCGTGGGGAAGGTGGGCAGGAACTGGATCACCCGCTTGTTCACCCCCCCGTTGAAGGCCGGAGCATAGCTGAACCGGCCGATCACCTGCTCGCCCGTGGACCGGCCCGACCTGCTGTCGTAGGCCGTGAAGGACCAGGAGTTGAGGTCCACCGAGGAGAGGTCCACATCCTGGGTGAAGGTCACCTGGATGGCCTGATTCAGGAAGACCACTCCGTTGTTGGGCGGTTCAGACTCCTTCACCAGGAAGGCGCCGCCCGAACCGGGGGCGCCGGCCTTGGCCGTGGTGGAGGATCCCCCACCGCCGCAGGACGCGAAAAAGCCCAGGGCGGCGGCGGCCACCGCCCAGGAAAACACCTTCTTCGCCACGTTCTTCATGATGCTTCCAATCCTCTCTTATGGAGACCCGCCCCCCTTGCCACCAGGGAACAGGAACTTCCGCCCCCTCCCACGCCACGGGCGCGGAAGCCCCCGCACGGCCTGGGGTTCACAGGGTTCCTCAAGGAGTCTATTCCAGAAACGAGGGAGGGGTCCACCCAAAGATCCATCCCGGCCCCCAGCCGGCCCCCCTGCCGCACTCCAATGCCCCGGCCTGAACCCCGGGAAGGTCCCTCTCCCCTCCCCAGCCCAGGGGAAGGCGGGAGGGTCCGCTTCCATTCGAGACATCCAACAGGGGCCTTCACAAGAGACATCCTTCCAGGGTAGAGCCTTCTCTCCCCCGCGGGGAGGCCGGACCCGATCCACATGCAACCTCCATGCCAAGGGGATTTCCCCCCCTTTCCTCCAGGGAGAGGGCCCCTTTCCCCGCCGGCCCACCCTTTCCTGAGCCCTTCTGAACAAGCCTCCGTGCGTTTCCGCTCAAGGGGAGCGGCCCAGGAGTTTCTCCCGGATCAAGGCCCAGACCACCCGTCTCAAATGGAGCCTGTGGGCGGGCCTACCCACTCCGTGTCCTTCCCGGGGGTAGAGGAGCATGCCGAAATCCAGCTTCTGGGCCTTCTCCAGGGCCCCGGCGAGCTGGATGGTGTTGGAGACGTGGACGTTGTCGTCCATGGCGCCGTGGACCAGGAAGAGGTAGCCATGGAGCCTGGAGGCGGCCGCCACGGCAGAGGAGTTCCTGTAGCCTGCAGGGTTGGCCCGGGGAGTGCGCATGAAGCGCTCGGTGTAGATCGTGTCGTAGTTCCGCCAATCCGAAACGCCCGCCACGGCCACGCCCAGCCGGAAGGCCCTGCTGTGGGTCAGGGCGTATTCCACCATGAATCCCCCGTAGGAGACGCCTGTGATCCCGACCCGGTCCGGGTCGGCCCACCCCTTCTTCACCAGGTACCGGATCCCGGCCTCCACGTCCCGGAGTTCCTCCCTGCCCAGGTGCTGGTAACACAGGATGGTGTCCTTGTGGCTCGCCCCGTGGGCGCTCCTGGGATCCAGGCGCCAGACCAGGATCCCCCGGCCGGCCAGGAAGTGGAACCAGGGCCTGGAGAGGACGTTCCACCGGTTCCGCACACCCGGAGCGTTGGGGCCGCCGTAGATGTCGATCCAAAGGGGAAGGGGCTTCTCCCCCTTCCAGCCCGGGGGGGCCAGGCTCACCCCGTCCAGGACCGATCCGTCGGGACCGGGGACCTTGTGGGCCCGGGGCACGCCCAGGAGGTAGGGTTCCAGGGGGGTCCTGTCTGCCGAGGATAGGCGTTTCAGGACCTTCCCGTCCTTCTCCCGGCACAGGTCCAGGGCTCCCGGATCCTCCAGACTGGACCAGCGGTCCAGGAAATACTCCCTGTCCGGGGAAAGGGTCACCCTGTGGTCCGCCCCCCTCCTTGTGAGGAGGACCGGCGGAGCCCCCCCGTCCAGGGGAGCCCGGTAGAAATGGGTCTCCATCACCGTCTCCTTCGTGGCGGTGAACCAGAGGACCCCCCTCTTCTCGTCCAGGGCGGACAGCCGGATCACCGTCCAGGGCCCCCGGGTCACCCTGGCCAGGAGTTTCCCTCTCTCAGTATACCTATAGATGTGCCGCCACCCGTCCCGGGCGCTCAGCCACAGGAACTCCCGGCCCCCGGCCAGGAACCGGGGCGAGGGACCTCTCTCCACCCAGCCGTCTGTCCGCTCCTCCTTGAGGACCGCCTCGGGATCGGACCTGCCGGGATCCACCCGCACCAGGACCAGTTTGCGCTGCTCCCTGTCCTGGACCTGGAAGAAGAGGATCGAGGCGGGAGACCAGTCCACCCGGACGACCAGGCCCTCCTTGCCCGCCCAGGGCTCGGGGGAGAAGGTCCGTTTCCTCCGGCCGTCCAGGGAGGCCGCCACGAGGCGGCAGACCGGGTTGGGGTCGCCCGCCTTGGGATACTTCTGCATGCGCACCTTCTGGCGGACCGAGGAGTCGTCCACGATGGGAGAGAGGGGCTCCTCCTTCGTGTCCAGTTCCAGGAAGGCCACCCAGTTGCCGTCGGGCGAAAACCACCAGGCGTCCCACCGGCCCCGCCCGTAGACCTCCTCCTGGTAGACCCAGTCCAGGCGGCCCACCAGGTAGTCCTTGCTTCCCTCCCGGGAGAGCCTGTGGATCCGGGCCCCCTCCCCGGCGAGGTCCAGGCTCCAGAGGTCGTGGCCCTTCCGGAAGAGGGCTCTCTTCCCTCCCGGGGCGGCTCCGAGGAGGACCCCCCCCTCTCCGTCCCGGGTGAGCCGCCGGAGGCGCTCCCTTCCCGCCTTCGGCCCGGGGCGCCACAACCAGAGGTCCCCCCGGACCTCCAGGAGGAAGGACTTCCCACCCTGGAGGGACAGGGCCTGGTATCCCGCTCCCCGGGCCTCTTCCTTGGAAAGCCCCCCCAGCTCCACCAGGTCCTTCCGCAAGGTCTTCCTGAAGGTGAGGGGGATCTTCTCCCCCCGGGCCTTCCGCCTCCGGAAGGTGGGACCCGGGGGCCTTCCCTTGGAGGGAGCCTCCCGGCCCGTGGCGGCGTCCATCCGGATCCAGGACCTTCCCTTCCTGAGGAGCAGGGTGTGTCCCCGGCCCGTCCAGAAGGCGGGCCTGGGTCCCCGCACCCTGGGCCTTCCCAGGATCACGTCCTGGAAGTCCAGGGGCCGCTTTCCTTCCTTCTTGGCCCCCTTTCCCGCCTGGGCGGAAAGAGCGGAGGGAAAGAGGAAGAACGGGGAGAGGGCCAGGACGAGGACGAGGTGGACGGGTTTCATGGGTTTCCTCCTGGGGGGGCCGGAGAATTGTGGAGTTCCCCCCGGCCCGGGGCAAGTTGTTGAACCCCACCGCCCCGGCGGGTCTCATGGATCTTTCAGGAAAACGAAACCCAAACCATAGAGGCAAGCGACGTGGCAAGGAACATCACCCCCCGCGAGAAGGACTACCCCCAGTGGTACCTGGACGTGATCCAGGCAGCAGGCCTGGCGGACTACGCCCCTGTAAGGGGATGCATGGTGATCAAGCCCCATGGATACGCCCTGTGGGAGGGGATCCAGCAGACTCTGGACCGGATGTTCAAGGAGACGGGGCACGTGAACGCCTACTTCCCCCTCTTCATCCCCCGGTCCTTCCTGGCCAAGGAGGCCCAGCACGTGGAGGGTTTCGCCATGGAGTGCGCCGTGGTGACCCACTCGGGCCTGGAAAAGGGCGAGGGAGGGGAGCTCCTTCCCAAGGGCAGGCTGGAAGAGCCCCTGATCGTCCGGCCCACGAGCGAGACGGTCATCGGCGCCATGTACGCCAAGTGGGTCCAATCCTGGCGGGACCTTCCCATCCTCATCAACCAGTGGGCCAACGTGGTCCGCTGGGAGATGCGGACCCGCCTCTTCCTCAGGACCATGGAATTCCTCTGGCAGGAGGGTCACACGGCCCACGAGACCGAGGAAGAGGCCCACCAGGAGACCCTGAAGATCCTGGAGATCTACAGGAAGTTCTCCGAAGAGTGGCTGGCCGTCCCGGTCGTCACGGGCCTCAAGAGCGACTCCGAGAAGTTCGCCGGCGCCGAGCGCACCTATACCATCGAGGGGATGATGCAGGACAGGAAGGCCCTCCAGATGGGGACCAGCCACGACCTGGGGCAGAACTTCGCCAAGGCCTTCGAGATCCGCTTCCAGGGCCGGGACAAGACCCTCCAATACGCCTGGACCACGAGCTGGGGCGTGTCGACCCGCCTCATCGGGGCCCTGATCATGGCCCACAGCGACGACGACGGCCTGGTCCTCCCCCCCAGGCTGGCTCCCATCCAGCTCGCCCTGGTCCCCATATGGAAGGGAGGAGAGGAGAAGGCCAAGGTCCTGGAGGCGGCGCGGAAGGCCGCCGCTGCGGCCCGGTCGGCCCTGGGGGACCAGAGGGTCGTCCTGGACGAGAGGGAGGAGATGAAACCCGGGCCCAAGTTCTTCGAGTGGGAGCAGAAGGGCGTGCCCTTCCGCCTGGAGATCGGCCCGAGAGACGTGGCCGACGGGGCGGGGGTCCTGGTCTCCCGGCTGGACCGATCCAAGGAAAAGGTGCCCTTCGACCGGATCGGAGAGATCCTCCCCGGAAAGCTCCAGGCCTTCCAGGACGCCCTCCTGGAGCGGGCCCGCTCCTTCCGGGACGAGCACACCCACCAGGTGGACGATTACGAAGAACTGAAACGGCGTGTCCAGGAGGAGGGCGGCTTCTACCTGGTCCACTGGGACGGGACCCCCGAATCGGAAGCCCGTTTCAAGGAGGACATGAAGGCCACGATCCGCTGCATCCCTGGGACCGTGGAGGAGGGGGAATTCCGCCGGACCTTCACCGAACCGGGCAAGTGCATCGTCTCGGGCCGCCCCTCGGCGGGCCGGGTCATCGTGGCCCAGGCCTACTGAAATCCCGCCCCAGGACCCGCTCGGCGTCGGCCCGAAGGACCCGGAAGTCCCTTTCCTTTCTTCCGGGCATGGGACGCCGGGTCAGGTCGGGAAGGTCGATCAGGGCCAGTTCCCCCCCCGGGCCGGCCAGGACGTTGCGGAGCTTCACTCCCCCCAAGGCCCACCCCAGGCGGTGGAGGTGGGCCACGAGCTCTTCCAGCCGGCCCACCAGGGAGGCCGCCCGGTCGGGGTCCCCGGCGGCCAGGGCCTCCAGGTCCACGTATCCCTCCAGGGCGCGGGTGACGAGGGCGCTCCTCCTGGGCATCCCCCAGGGGAACCTCTCGGCCCCCCATCCCGCCACGATGGGGGTCGGGATCCCCAGGCCCTTCAGGCGGAGGAAGTTCCTGGCCTCCCTGGCCAGGGGGGATCCCCTTCCCAGGTAGGAGGGCCACTTCCTGAGGGGAAGCCGCCGGGGTATCACTTCCTGGGTCTTCACGTAGTAGGTCCGCCCCCCGAGTTCGAGACGCCTGCAGATCCTCGTGGCCGCCCGGGAGACCACCCGGCCACCCCCGAGGGAGCAGAGGGAGGAGAGCCCGTCGATTCCGGCATCCCGGAAATCATCCTCCGCCTCCCGGTCCAGCCAGAACATCCCGCCCCGGGACCTCACCGCTCCCCCACCCTGAGGAAGAGGGCCAGGGTCTGGCCCGAGAACCATCCCGAGACAGGCCAGTATCCTGCCGGCGCAAATCCCCACTTCCGGGCCTCCTCCTCCAGGGCCGTCCTGGTCCAGGCCGGTCTCCTGGAAGGCCTCCCCAGGAGGGCCCGCTTGAACCTGTGGATCCTCTGCTTGGGCGAGGCTCCGTCCAGGAAGGTCACAAGGAGGGCCCGTCCCGCCACGCGGCACAATTCCCCCAGGAGGGCCCCCTTCCTCTCCTCCTCCCTCACGTGGTGGAGGAGCCTCCAGCAGACCACGACACCCGCCGCCCCGTCCCGGAGGGGAAGGGCCCAGGCCGAGGCCAGGGCGGCGCTCCTTCCGGCTCCGCCCCTCCGGGCGAGGAGGATGCGGACCATGGGAAGGGAAAGGTCCAGCCCAAGGTAGAGGCTCCCGCCGCGGGAGAGTTCCTCCGTCCAGCGGCCGGACCCACAGGGCACGTCCAGGACAAGCTCTCCCTCCCGGGGAAATCCCGCCCTGGCGAGGGCGGCCCTCAGGTTGGCCAGCTCCTTGCCGTGGGTCCACCGCCGGAAGAGCCCCTTCCGGAACTTCTCCTCGTATCCCTCGGCCCGGCGGGGATCCTGGAAGGACCTGCTGTAAGCCTCCACTCCGCCTTTCCCTTCCTCCTCCCTCCCCGCCCGGGAAACCTAAGATTCCACCACCCCCGCCCGGGGAAAAGTGGTAAATACCGCACTTCCATGAAACTCCTCTTCCCCCAGAGCCCCCGCGGGAGGGCCGGGAGGGACAAGGTCCTCCTGGTGGTGCTGCTCCTCCTCCTCCTGGCCCTGGTCCTCAGGGCCACGAGGAAACCCCATGGAGTGCTGGAACGGAACCAGCAGTTCGGCGCCCGCTTCCTCCAGGGCAAGGATCCCTACTTCGACCCCTCCCGGGGCCACAGGATCCACGGCCCCTACCCGCCATCCCTCTCCCTCATGGCGGCCCCCCTCTCCCTCCTTCCCACCGGGACGGCCCGGGTGGTCTGGGCCGCCCTCCAGGGGGGGACGATCCTGGGCCTCTTCTTCCTCCTGAGGGGATGGGCCCGGCGCTGGTGGCCCCGTCAGGCACCCCACGCTGCGGTCTTCTACGCCGGCGCCCTCCTGCTGGCCAGCCGCTACATCCTTAGGGACACCGCCGGCGGCGGGGGCAACCTGCTCTACTCGGCCCTGGCCGTCCTGGGCCTGGACCTTTGTTTCCGGGGAAAGGAAAAGACCGCCGGCATTCCCCTCGCCCTAGGACTGGCCCTCAAGCCGAACCTGGCCCCCCTCCTCCTGTTCTTTGCGGTCAAGAGAAAATACAGGACCCTCCTCTCGGCCCTCCTCGGGGCGCTGGTCCTCTTCCTCCTCCCCGGGCTCTACTACGGGATGGGGTCCTACCTCCACCTCTGGTCCCGGTGGGTCTCCGACGTCCTGGCCTACCTCTCCCTGAACGACCTGCACCGGGCCGCCCTGGTCCCCGACGGGATGCCCCCTGCGAAGTTCGCCATGAACCAGTGCCTGAGGGAGGCCGTCCACAGGCTCTTCCGGCCGCCCGGGGACTCGGGGGCCTTCGACGTCCATCTCCTCCTCCTCTCTCCGGCGGTCGCCTCCTGGGCGGCCCGCCTCCTGGCCCTCGTCCTGGTCCTTCTCACGGCCTGGAAGGCTTCCAGGCCGGCCGGCCCCCGAACCAGGGTCCTCCAGGCCCTGGCCTTCTTTCCCCTGGCCCTGCTCCTCTCACCTGTGACCTGGAAGGCCCACCACGCCGCTCTCCTTCCCCTCTTCTTCGTGCTCCTCCTGGAAGGGGCCCGCCGGAACTGGCGTCCCACCTGGCTGCCCGCCGGCCTGGTCCTCTACTACCTGGCCTGCGACATGGCCAGCCAGGACATCCTGGGCAAGGCCGCCAAGAACTACCTCCAGGCCGTCTCGGTGGTGACCTGGTTCTGCCTGGCCCTCCTGGGGGCGACCCTCTACCTCCAGGGGAAGACGGGCGAGGAGATCACCTGCCGGGGCGGGTGAAGACGGCGATCCCCCGGTCCTCCGCCGCCCGGGCGACGTCCTGGGGAAGGCGGGCGGGCCGCCAGGGCGGAGGAGGCCCGAAACGGCGCAACAATTCCCGCCGGGAGCCCAGGACCAGGAAACGGACCCTGGGGTCGGCCCCTTCCCCGGCCAGGTCCGCCGGAGTGGGGACCCTGGGAGGAGGAGGGGGAAATCCGGCGTAGTAGGCCACCCTGGGAAGATCCGTGACGATTCGCTCCCCCGGACCGAGCCTGGACTTCAACCACCGGGCAAGGACCACTTCGCCGATCTTGTCGAATTTCCGGGGCGGATAGAGCCTCGCCAGGTCCGAGACCAGGGCGGCCGCCAGGAGGAAGGGAAGGACCTTCTTCCCCCGGGGGGCCAGGAGGTCCCAGCCAAGGGCGCCGAAGGAGTAGAGAATCGGGGCCCAGTCCACCAGGAAGCGGCGCTTCACCTGGAAGGCCGCCATGGCCGTCCAGGCGAAGAGGAGGGCCAGCAGGATGGGGCCCGCACCGGCGGAAGAGCTCTTCCGCCGGAAGAGAAAGGAGAGGATCCCCAGGAGGGCCAGGGACCAGCCCAGGGGCCCGAGGGCCTCGAAGCCGAGAAGGAGGGCCTTCCCCAGGTTCTCCAGGTAGAGGAGGATTCCCGCCGGAAGGCTCTCCCTCCCCAGGGGTCCCATGGGGAGCATGAACCCCAACTTGGGCGTGGGACCCAGGACGCCGAGGAGGAGGAACCGGGCTCCCAGGTAGGCCGAAGCGGGCAGGAGGGCCCCGAGGGAGAGGGGGATCCTCCCGGGTCCGGCCAGGAGGAAGGCGCCGGCCAGGGCGGCCCCCTCGGGACGGGTCGAGAAAGCCAGGCCCGCCGCGGCCCCGGCCAGGAAGGCCGTGGCCCGGCGGGCCGCCGGGTCTTCTCTTTGACGTAGGTAAAGGAGGGCGGCCAGGGCGGCCAGGAGGGAGAAGAGAGGCTCGCTGTAGGCGTCGCCGGCGTACCGGCAGGCCCAAGGGGAGAAGGCCGCCAGGAGGGAGAGGGCCAGGGCGGCCCGGCGGGAGGCCCCCAGGGCAGTGGAGAGGGGAAGGACCAGGGCCGCCCCGGCGGCCCCGCAGAGGGAGAGGAGGATCCTGGCTGCCGTAAAAGGTTCGAGGCCGAGGAGGACCAGGGGGGAGCAAAGGAGGGGGTAGAGGGGGTGGAAGACCCTCTCCAGGGCCCGGGCCCACTCCCCGGCGGCCATGTCCCGGCTCATCCTCAGGAAGATCACCCCGTCCACCGAAGGGAGGGCCGTGCGGAAGGAGACGAAGAGCCTCGCCGCCAGGCCCGCTCCGAAGACCAGGCCCGCCCAGGGTACCTTCCCCGGGAATTTCCTCTTCATTTATTCTCTCTTCCAGGCCAGGTCCCGGGAGGGGAAGACCGGGCCGGCCTTGCAGGCCAACACCTTCTCCATGCCGCCGTATCCCTCGGCCCCGGGCCGCAGGTCCACGGCGCATCCGGCGCAGATTCCCACGCCGCAACCCATCCGGGTCTCCAGGGAGACCAGGCATGGGAGCCCCTCCCTCTCGGCCAGGGCGGCGGCGGCGGCCATCATGGGTTCGGGCCCGCAGACCTGGAGGAGCGTCCCCGCCGGGACCCGGCCGCGGCGGAGGAACTCCTCCAGGAGGGCCACCACCGTTCCGGCGTATCCCCGGCTCCCGTCGTCGGTGGCGAGTTCCAGGGGAGCACCTTCGGGGACCAGGGAGGCCGGGGCGAGCCGGCGGGAGTCCCTTCCTCCGAACAGGACCAGCCGGGGGGCGCCGGGGTCCCTTTCCAAGGCCAGGAGGAAGGGCGCAAGGCCCACTCCTCCGGCCAGGAGGACCGCCCCTTCGGGGGAAGGAAAGGCCTTTCCCAGGGGCCCCCAAAGAAGGGCTTCCCCCCCGATCCCGGCCCGTGCCAGGGCTCCGCTTCCCCTTCCCACCTCCTCGACGAGAAATCCCAGCCGCCTACCGCCCTCCCTCCAGGAGGCCAGAGAGAAGGGCCTGGCCAGGAGGGCCGGCCACCCCTCGAGGAGGCGGACCATGAAGAACTGGCCGGGGAGGGCGGCAGGCGAGGGAGAGGCGCACTCCCATTCCAGCCAGAAGGTGGTGGGTCCCAGGGGCCGCCGGGAGACGAGCCGGCCCTGGAGCACGACGGGCCTTGCCGGCCCGGAAAGGGGTCTGGGTCCTTCCGCCATCTCACCCTCCTGGACCTTCTTCCTTGCCCACTTCCCAAAGGGACCAGAGGATACAGGCCGCCATGAAGGGCTTCACACCTTCCCCCCCCGATTTCTCCCTGGAAGGGGCCTTGGACCTGACCCGGCCCCTGGGAAAGGCCATGGTGGTTCCGGGAGACGATCCTCCCCGCCTGGAACAGGGCGCAACCCTGGAGAAAGAGGGTTTCCGTCTCACCCGCCTTTGCCTGGGAAGCCACACGGGGACCCACCTGGACGCCCCAGGGCACATCCTTCCCCAGGGAGCGGGCCTGGACGAACTCCCCCTCGCATGGATGGCCGGACCCGCCAGGGTCACGGCCCTCCCCGACCCGCCCGCCCTGGGGGAGGAGGAGGTCCGGCGACTCTCCCTCTCACCGGGAGAGGCCCTCCTCCTGAAGACCTCCCTCGGAAGGGCCCCCAGGCCGGCCTACCTGCCGGCCTCGGGCCCCCTGGTGACTCCCGGGGGAGCCCGGGCCCTGGCGGAGGCCGGGGTCCGCCTGGTGGGGATCGACTATCCCAGCATCGAACCCCTGGAGAGTCCCGCCCTGGAGGCCCACAGGATCCTCCTCTCGGCGGGAATCCTGATCCTGGAGGAGCTGGACCTGGAGGAGACTGTTCCCGGAAGAGGCATCCTGTTGTGTTTTCCCCTCCTCTACCCCCAAGCCGACGGGGCCCCGGCCCGGGTTCTCTACCTTCCCGGTCTTCCCCGCCACCCGGTCCGTGACAATCCCGGCGGGGTAGACTAAAAAGGAGAAAGAAGGCTCCTGTGACCCGAGCACGCCCCGGGAGCCGGAATTCCACCTCATTTCGAGACGATACTCTTGCCGCAGAAAAGGAGCGACGATCATGTTTTTCCGTAATTCCGGAAAGGCCTTCCTCGGGGGGATCTTCCTGGCCGGGATCCTCGCCGGGGTGGCCCATGCGGCCATCAAGGCCTTCTCCCTGGAGGAGATGGCCCGGACCGCCGACGGCTGCGTGGCCGGCAGGATCACCGCCCGGGAGGGCTTTCTCCTGGAGACCGAGGAACTGGGCACTCTCTACATGACCCGCCTCACCATCGAGGGGAAGGAACTCTTCACGGGCGCACCCGCCAAGATCCAGGTTTGTTATTTCGGCGGAACCGTGGACGGCGTCACCGTCCGTTGCTCCACCCAGCCCCCGGACAGGGACACCGGGCCCGGAACGAGGGTCGTGGCCTTCCACAAGTTCGAAAAGGCCTTCGGCGTCCGGATGCTCGTGGCCCAGTTCGGAGGGATCTACAGGATCGAGAAGGGAGCGAAGGGCGACGTGGTCCTCGGCAAGGGAGCCGGGATGGCGGTAGCCCGGAACATGCTGCTCTCCGACCTGGAGGCCGCCCTCGCGGCCGCCCGGACCGACGAGAAGGAGGGCAAGTGATGGCTGCAATCCGAAGGACCGTTTCCTGGATGCTCTTCGGCGGCCTCGCCGCCCTCTCGGCCCTGGGGGTGAACCCGGGAAGGGCCTACACCCTTCTCGGCGGATCCCTTCCCCTGAACTACAGGGATTTCCGCTTCTACAACAATTTCGCCGACGCCACGGCCAACGACAACAAGACCCCCCAGAAGAACTATCCCGGCGCCAAGGGGGCCGAGATGTCCGCCTGGAAGGCCGCCATGGAGTGGAGCTCCCGCAAGTACGGCGACGGCACGGGGGATCCGACCCAGGCCCAGATCGGCGACGGCGGAGCCAACTTCGATTTCCTCTACATGGGCCTGGCCCCATACATCGTGAAGCAAGTCGGCTCCAACATGATCTTCGCCGTGAGCACCCTGGGGTCGGGAGTCCTGGGAGCGACCTGGTCCTACCAGGGCGGGTATCCCCCGGGTTGGTACATGGCCATCAGCGACGCCTGGACCTGGGACGACGGGCCGGGCTACCACAACAAGATGGACCTCCAGGGAGTATTCACCCACGAACTCGGCCACTCCCTGCGGCTGGGCCACACCAACGTGCGCACGGCCACGATGTACTACGCTATATACGGCAACGGCATCGCCGACAGGTCCATCGAGCCTGACGACATCGCCGGTTGCCAGGCCATCTACGGGAAGGCCTCGGCCACGAAACCCGAGATCACGGGAATCTCCGGTTCCTCCATGCCCGGCCAGACCATGGTGATCCTGGGCAGGAACTTCGCCGCCACGGGAAACGAGGTCTGGTTCACGAGCGGCGGGAGCAGGACCCCCGTGAAGGCCTTCAACGTCTCTTCCACCAACGGCGGCACCCGCCTCACCTTCACCGTCCCCATGGGGGCCAAGATCGGCAACGTGGCCGTCAAGGTGCCGGGCTCGAGCCACTCCTGCCTCTCCAACGCCTGGCCCTACGACCCGAGCAAGGTCTCCTTCAAACCCAAGCTGATCTCCCTCAGCCCGGGAACGGTGAGGAACATCGAGGCCGGAGTGGTTACGCTCACAGGCAAATACTTTTCGGGAGCGTCCAAGGTCACCGTGGGCACGGTGGTCTTCAAGCCCGGCCAGTTCACCGTGGTCAACGACACGACCCTGAAGTTCAACGCCCCCGAACCGCCCCCCCTCCTGGGGACGGCCCAGGTCACCGTCTCCAACGCCCTGGGAACGAGCAACGCCCTGAGCCTGACCTTCGTTCCGGCCGATCCGCCGAGGATCCTGGCCCCCATCATGAGCAACTACGGGGCCAAGGACACCCTCCTCCTGGGGAGCAGGCCCAACTTCGTGGGCCTGGTCCTCCTCTCCCTGAGCAACAAGCAGAGCACCATCCCCGGGCTGATCTCCCTGGGAATCGGAAACAACTTCAAGGACCTTGTCGTCCTGGGAACGGTTTCCTTCGACAAAGTGGGCCGGACATCGACATCCTTCCGGGTCCCGCCCGGGCTGGGAGGAAAATACTATTATTCCCAGGCCGCCGTCTTCGACCCGGCCAACCCCTACGCCGCGCCCGTGAAGGTGACCAACGTGGCGAAGACCTTCATCCTGTTCTGATCCCTTCCCGGCGGAATCGGCCGCAGGGTCTTTTCGCCTCTCCCTCCGCGGGGCCGGATCACCGATCCGGCCCCGCGGTTTTTCCGGGGCGCCCGCACCTCTTCCCGGCCGGTGTCCTCCCGCAAGTCACGGGCCTTCCCCCTCACCGGGCCGGGACCGGCGGACCGACTCACTCCAATGCCAAAACCGGATGGGGCTTCCCCTCCTTCAGCCAGGGATCGAGGAATCCCCAGGCTGTGAGGCCGTCCGGACTCTCCGGCTCCAGGAGCCAGCAGGCGAGCCTGCACAAGGGGGTCTCCGAGGAGATCCGCCAGGCTCCCGCCGGGACCTGCACCTCCACTTCTTTGTATCCGCCTTCGAGGCGGACCAGCCTGTGCCCCTGGTAGGGCCTCTTCTCCCGCCGGATCCGCTCCACGAGGAACTCCCTGACCCGGACCCGGAGGGGTTTCTCCGTCCGCTCCACCTCCAGGCCGTGACGCCTGAGAAGCTTCACGGCCTCTTCCGCCCCAGGGGGCAGGAGCCAGCCCCTTGGCACGGGAACCTCCCGCAAGACCCGGAAATCGGCCAGGAAAGGAATCCTCCACTTCTTCAAGGGGCCCGCCGCGGCCATCCTGGCCTTCCAGGAGAGTCCCCGCCGTGCCGGACTCCTTTCGGCGTAACCTTCCACCACGACGGGCTTCCGGCGGGGAACGGGGCGGAAGGCCACGGCGAAGCCCCCTCCCCGGCGGGACAGGGCGGCCGCCCCGGCATCGGCCGACCTCACCCTCACGAGGATCTCCCCCGACCTTGCGGCCGCCTCCCGGAGGATCGCCCGGGCCAGGGCGAGGGTGGCCCGGATCCTGGTGCGGAAGTCCTTGTAGACGTAGGCCTCGCTCAGGACGGCCAATCTTCCCCGGATTCCCATGTAGTTGGTCAGGTACCTGGGCAAGGGAGGGAAGGTGGCCCACCCGAGGGAGGGATTCCGCCGGTCCCGGAAGAAACCGTAGGGGATGAAGGAAAACCCCTCCTCCTCCTTCACTCTCCCGAAGACGGCCGGAAGAAAGACGTCCCGGTTCCAGTCCCGGAGGGCTCCGTCCATGGAGAGGGTGAGAGGCCCTTCCGCCTCGAGGGGATGGACGTGGAGCGACCCGTCGGTGGTATAGCAATCCAGGAGGAGGTCGGGATCCCAAGGGAGGATCACCTTGGAGAGAAGGGCTCTCATCTCCCGTGATTCCAGCTTTACGGCATCGCGGTTGAGGTCCAGGCCCTGGCCGTTGTAACGGGTCCCGACTCCACAGGCGGGACCGTTCTGCCAGGGACGGTTCTCCACGGAGATCCTGTCGTTGCCGTCGCAGTTGAAGACGGGACAGACCAGGAGGACCACATCTTCCAGGACCCCCGGGAGGTCTCCCTCGAGCAGGATCCGCCTCGAGAGAATCTGGAGGGCCTCCTTTCCCGCCACTTCTCCGGCGTGGATGTCCGCCTGGAAGTAGAGGACGGGCCTTTGCCGCCCCTCCCTCGGCAGTGGTCCTCCGGGGAGGGGCTTTCCCAGGACGAGCAGGGGGATCTCCCTGCCCTGGGGACTCTTCCCGAGAACCTCCAGCCGGGCATAGGGAGAGCGCCTGCAAAGCTCCTCCAGGAACCTCCGCACCTCGGCCGTAGTTCCGGTTCGCCGGTATCCGCTCTTCTCGGCCGCCGTGAGGAGGGCCGGACCCTTCCCCTGGGGCCTCGGAGCCGGGGCCGAAAGAAAGAGAAAGACCAGGACCGCCGCCGGCGTTGCCCGGGTCATGGAACGTGTCGCACCCGTCGTGGAAGCCATGGAGCCTCCTTGGTTCTCCTTGGTGGCGCCGCAACGGCCGCCAACGTTACAACCCGCCGCCTTCGCCTTCGAGGCCCTTCCGGGGAGGCTCTCCCCTTGAGGATCGCCCTTTTCGTTCCTTGCTTCGTGAACCACGCCCTTCCCCAGGTGGGGCGGGCCACGGTGCGGCTTCTCGAAGCCCTGGGCCACCAGGTGGTGGTTCCCCGGAACCAGACCTGTTGCGGCCAGCCCGCCTTCAACACGGGCCTCCCCCAGGAAGCCGCCGCCGTGGGGAAGACCCTGGTGGAGCGATTCCAGGGGGAGGAGGTGATCGTCGCCCCTTCCGGATCCTGCGTCGCCATGGTCCGCCGGGAGCTCCCCCGCCTCCTGCCGGAGCTTGCCCCCCTCTGCAACCGCTTCCGGGAACTCACGGAGTTCCTGGGCAAGGATCCGGGGGTGAAGGACTTTCCCTTCGCCCCCTTCCGGGGCCGGGCCGCCCTCCACGTAGGGTGCCACCTCCTCAGGGGGCTGGGCGTGGAGAGGGAACCCCTGGAGCTCCTCCGCTCTGTAGAAGGGCTCCAGGTGGTTCCCCTGGAGGCGGACCGCTACTGCTGCGGCTTCGGCGGCACCTTCTCCGTCAAGGCCCCCCGCCTCTCCACGGCCATCGGGGAAACCCGCCTCGCCCAGGCCCTCCGGCTGGACCTGGACTGGATCGTCACCACCGACCCCTCCTGCATGCTCCACATGGAAGGGATCCTCGCCAGGAAGAGGGCCCGCACCAGGGTGCTCCACATTGCACAGGTCCTGGCCCCGAAGGAGGAAGAAAGGTGAAGGACGAAGGAACCCTCCAAGCCTTCGAGGCCGCCGCCTCCGATCCTTCCCTGGGGGAAAAGGTCCGGCGGGCCGTGGAGAGGAGCGTGGCCAAGATGTCGGCCCATCTCCCCCTGGGCCCGGAGAGGGACGCCCTCAGGGACAAGGCCCGGGCCGTCCGGATGGAGGCCCTGGAGGAGCTTCCGGAACTCCTGGAGCGCTTCACCGCAAACATCGAGGCCGCCGGAGGGAGAGTCCACAGGGCGCGGAACTCCCGGGAAGCGAGAGAGACGATCCTCCGAATCCTCCGGGAGGAAGGGGCCCGGATCGTGGTCAAGTCCAAGTCCATGACCACCGAGGAGATCGGCCTCAACCCCTTCCTGGAGGAGGCGGGCCTGGAGGTGATCGAGACCGACCTGGGCGAGCTGATCGTCCAGCTCAGGGGCGAAAGGCCCTCCCATATCACCGCCCCGGCCCTCCACCTCTCCGTCGAGGACATCGCCCGCACCTTCCGGGACGAGTTGGGGATCCCCCCGCCGGAGGGCCTGGTCCTGGAAGGCCCTCCCTCGCCCGAGGAGGTCCGCATGCGGGCCGCCCGGGAGCTCTCCCTCGCCGCCAGGCGGCACCTGGCGGAAAAGTTCCTCCAGGGGGATGCGGCCGTGACGGGGGCCAACTTCCTTTTGGCCGATTGCGGCGCCGTGGTGATCGTGGAGAACGAGAACAACGCCCGGCTCTGCACCTCCCTCCCCCGCCGCCAGATCGTCCTGGCCGGAGTGGAGAAGCTCCTTCCCTCCCGGGCCGCCCTGGGCACCCTCCTTCCCCTCCTCACCGTCACCGCCACGGGCCAACCCGCCGCCGGAGTGGTGAACCTCCTCACCCCCCGCTACACCCCCATGGACGTGGTCCTCCTGGACAACGGCCGCCTGGCCCTCCGGGAGGACCCCCTCTTCCGGGAGGTCCTGGCCTGCATCCGTTGCGGCGGCTGCATGAACATTTGCCCCGTATACCGCCACGCCGGGGGCCACCCCTACGGCGGCGCCTATGCAGGCCCCATCGGCGCCCTCCTCCGGCCCCTCCTCGAGGGATTGGACCGGGCCGGGGAACTCCCCTTCGCCTCCTCCCTCTGCGGGGCCTGCTCCGAGATCTGTCCCGTCCGGATTCCGCTGGACCGCCTCCTCCTGGAGCTCCGTGCCCGTGCCCGCCACGGCCTCCTGGAGAAGGCCGCCTTCCGGGCCTGGGCCTTCGCCGCGGAAAGACCGGCCCTCTTCCGCCTGGCCGCCGCAGTCTGGCGGAAGTTCCCCTTCCTGGCGGCCCTCACCCCCCCCGGGCGGGCATGGAAGAAGGGCAGGGAACTCCCCCGCCCCCCGAGAGAGAGTTTCGAGGCCTGGTGGGAAAAGAGGAAAGACCGGGAAGATCCTCGAAAGGAGAGGGACCGTGGAACGGAAGGATGACCTCCCCCCCCTGGCCCGGCGCTTCCAGGAGAGCCTGGGGGAGCTGGCGGGCCCCGACCAGGCTCATTTCCTGTCCTCCCTGGGAGAGGCGGCGGAGTTTCTCCGGGAGGCCCGTGCCGGAGAAGAGGCCGTCCTGTGGGAGGACCGCCCCAGGGAAAGGCCCTTCCGGGCCCCCCTGGGAGTGTGCCGCGCCTGGAAGGCCGCCGCCGCTACAGGGAGCATCCTCCTCCTTCCTCCCTCGAGGGAAGCCTCTTGGGCCAGCCTCCTGGCCGACCGGGTCGTAGCCCTTGCATCCCTGGAGGACCTGGTGGCCGACCTGGATGAGCTCTTCACCACCCTGGGCCCACCCTCTCCGGCGGCCCTGGTGGTGACGGGCTCCTCCCGTACGGCGGACATCGAGAAGCAACTGGTCATCCCCGCCCACGGACCTTCCCGGCTGGACGTCCTCTTCCTCCCGGAGAGGCCCGACCTGGCCCGCCTGCGGGAGATGGTCCGAAGCTGAGCCCTTGCCCCCCACTCCCTCCCCGCCCAGACTCTCCTCGATCTCATGGAAAAAGGACCGCTCCTCGTCACCGGCGCAGGCGGCTTCCTGGGCCGCCACGTAGTGCCCGCCCTCAGGGAGGCGGGCCTTCGCCCAAGGCCCATGATCCGCCCCGGCTCCCCCACCCCCCCATGGTGCCGGGACCTGGAGGTGGTCCGGGCGGACTTGCTGGACCGGGGGAGCCTGGAGAAGGCCTGCAAGGGGGCGGCAGGGGTCGTGCACATGGCGGCTCTTCTCAACATCCCCCTGGAAACACCCCGGGAAAAGGAGCGCCTGCGGAGAGTCAACCTGGAAGGGACCCGGCTCCTCCTGGAGGCCTGCAGGAAGGAAGGGGTGGAGGAGTTCCTCTTCTTCTCCAGCGTGGCCGCCATGGGGGATCCCCCCCCGGGGGTCACCGCCACGGAGGACCTACCGGAGAATCCCAACAGGGAGTACGGCCGGACCAAGCTCGAAGGGGAGCGACTCCTGGCCCGGGCCCGCCGGGAGTGGGGCCTCAGGACCCTGGTCCTCAGGCCCGTCGTGGTCTACGGAGAGGGGGACAAGGGCAACGTGGTCCGGATGATGCGGGCCCTTGCGAAGAGGCGGTTCTTCCTCCTTTCCGGCGGAAGGGCCAAAAAGAGCCTGGTCTACGCGGGAAACCTGGCGGCCGCCCTGGTCCACCTCCTTCCCCTGGAAGGAAAGCCCTGGGAAGGGAGGACCTACATCGCCATGGATGAAAGGCCCTACTCCCTGGCGGAGCTGGCCTCGGCCATGGCCCGGGCCCTGGGAGTCCCCCCACCCGGCCTCTCCCTCCCAGCCTGGCCACTCTTCCTGGCGGGGGGGCTCCTGGAGGCCCTGGCACGCCCCTTCGGCCTGAGGCCCCTCTTCTCGGCCCATACCGTGGGAAAACTCACCCGGGACCTTCTCTACAGCGGAGAGCGTCTCTTTCTCGAAACCGGTTTCAAGCCTCCCTACTGTCTCGAAGAGGCCATGGAAAAAACGGCTCGATGGCTCAAAGAAGAGGGAATTCTCCCTGGAATTCCCTAGGATGACGGGCGTGATCCGCTACCTCCTCCTCCCATGGAACCTGGCCTTCCGGCCCCTCAGGCCCTGGACGGGACCTCTCCACATCCAGTTGGAGCCCACCAACGCCTGCAACCAGAAGTGTTTGATGTGCACCAGGGACCGGCTCATCCAGAAGACGGAGTTCCTGAAGGAAGAGGGTTTCCGGAAGATCCTCGAGGAGATCCGGCCGAGAAAGATGAACCTCTCCGGCCTGGGCGAACCCTTCCTCCACCCCGGAATCTTCGATTTCATCCGCCTCGCCCGGGAGAAGGGGACGGCCGTGACCCTGGCCACCAACTTCACCCTCCTGGAGGGGAAGGTGGAGGAACTCATCGCCTCGGGCATCAACGAGGTCAAGGTCTCCCTCGACTCGGCCGAACCGGAGACCTACAAGCGGATCCGCCGGGGAGCCGGCTCCAGGGAGAAGGTCATCTCCACCCTTGAGGAGTTGAAGCGGAAGAAGGCCGAGAAGGGAGTCTCCCTCCCGGTCGTGCGGATCAACTTCGCCCTCCAGGCGGCCAACGCGGGCCAGCTCGTCCCCCTGATCCGGACCGCCCGATCCCTGGGGGCCGAGTCCATCTACGTCCAATACCTCGACTACGTGGACATGGAAGACCGCAAGCCGGACCTGGTCCGCGACCTGGAGCCCGGGAAGCTGAGGGCCCTATTCCTGGAAGCCCGGCGGGCCGCCGAGGAGGAGGGCATCACCCACAACCTGGACATCTGGCTGAGGGACCTCTCCCTCTACGCCAACAAGATGGGCCCGGCCGCGGCCTTCCGGGTCAACGGGAGGGTCTGTTATTTCCCCTGGATCACCACCTTCATCGAGGCCGGCGGCGACGTGAAACCCTGCCCCATCTTCGTCTGGAAACGAGGCGTGGGAAGGATGGGCAACATCTACGAGACACCCTTCTCCGAAATCTGGCGGGGCGAGGCCTACAGGGAGGTGCGCCGCGACCTCCGGAAGGGGAAGAAGGTCCTTCCACCCTGCCGCCAGTGCATCCCCCAGACGCTGGGGAACATCTTCGCCCTGTACTCCAAGCTCCACCCAGGCTGGAACAAGAAATCCTGAGGCGGGGCAGTGAAGATCCTCATGCTCAACTACGAGTTCCCTCCCCTGGGCGGGGGTTCCTCGCCGGTGACCCTCCAGTTGGGAAGGGAGCTGGTCCGCCTGGGGCACCAGGTGGACGTGGTCACCATGGCAGGAAGAGGCCTCCCGGGAAGAGAGATCGTCGAGGGCATGCAGGTTCTGCGCCTGCCGGCCCTCCGCCTGAGGAGAGAGAAGTCCACCACGCCGGAAATGCTCACCTTCCTCGTCTCGGCCTTGCTTCGCCTCCCCGGAATCGCCCGCCGAGGGAATTACGATCTGAACCACACCCACTTCATCTTTCCCACGGGCCCCGCCGCCCTCTGGCTGAAGAAGAGAACGGGCCTTCCCTACCTGGTCACCTCCCACGGTTCGGACGTTCCCGGCTACAACCCGGACCGATTCGGCCTCCAGCACAAGATCCTCGCGCCCCTGTGGAGATCGGTGGTCCGGGGGGCGGAACGGATCACCACCCCCAGTTCCGACCACGGGAACCTGGTCTTGCGGGCCGCTCCCTGGGCCAGGGTCGAGGCCGTTCCCAACGGAATCGACCCGGAGGAATTCCGCCCCGATCGCCCCAGGAAGAAGGTGATCCTCGGAGCGGGACGCCTCTTTCCGAGGAAGAACTACGCCCTCCTGGTCCGGGCCCTGGAAGGCCTGGATCCCTCCTGGGAGGTGGTGCTGGCCGGGGAAGGCCCGGAGCGGCCCCGCCTGGAGGCCCTGGCCCGGGAAAAGAAGGTCCGCCTCACCGTAACGGGCTGGCTGGACCGGAAGAGCCCCCGCCTGAAGGAACTCTACGAGACCTCGGCCATCTTCGTCCTCCCATCCCTCAAGGAGTCCTTCGGTATGGTCGTGGCCGAGGCCATGGCGGCGGGGATGGCCGTGGTCACCACACGGGAAGGTGGTCCGGCAGAGGTGGCGGGTGAGGCGGGAATCCTCGTGCCTGCAGGCGACTTGCAGGCCCTGCGCCGGGCCGTCCTCGGCCTCGTGGAGAACGAGGCCGCCAGGAGGGACATGGCCTCCCGGGCCAGGGAGAGGGCCCTGGCCCGGTTCGCCTGGCCCGTCGTGGCCCGCCGGTTCCTCGAGCTCTATGAAGAGATCCTTTCCGGGTCTCCCCCCCATTCCCACCCCGCCTGAACCCCAGGCGCCTCCGGCCCCTTCCCATCGGCCCGGCTCGAAGGTGAGGCTCCGGAGGGCCTTCCGCCCCGCCCCTCCTGTCCACCCCAAGTCTTCCCGGCTATCATGGATTTTTTCCATTCCCCCCTTCCCCCGACGACATCCGAGGAAAC
>Ga0256914_1001083_pt1 | contig 25860 bp, 19 predicted proteins | sample HulkmetaG_FD_191571 | JGI IMG/M metagenome (GOLD analysis project Ga0256914, IMG submission 191571) | Hydrothermal chimney microbial communities from Main Endeavour vent field at the Juan de Fuca Ridge, Pacific Ocean - Hulk | ecosystem: Environmental > Aquatic > Marine > Hydrothermal vents ... | reverse complement strand
AAAGAGACTGATATTGAAATCGAAGATCTGGGCGCTTTTGCCGACTTCATCGAGGGCCTGAATCTGGATGATCTGAGCCAAAGCTAAACCAACATCTGTGGTTGCAAGGGTATCGAATCCATTTTCGCCGCTCGTCAAACTATAAAAGTACCGTAACGACTAACGTACCCGACTTCAATCACCACAAAGGCGCAAAGACACCAAGAACACCAAGCATTTCAAAGCTTTTTCTTTTCTTCGTGCCTTTGTGGCTTCGTGGTTTCTAGCCGGGCTACCTCAGTAGTAACAAAGTATCTCTCTCAAGTTTCCATTGCGCATCTACTTAACCTGCCATGACCCCCGGCCCCGACAAATCTATCCCCCACAACATCGAAGCAGAAGAAGCCATGCTGGGCTCCCTGCTCATCGACCCCGATGTGATTAGCCATGTGGCCAACATGGTCGCGCCCGAAGATTTTTATCTGGCCCGACATGGCGAAATCTATGACGCCATCCGGGTGCTTTACGATCAAGGTGAGCCGGTCGACTTTGTTACCGTCACCGAAGAATTGGAACGTCGGGACAAGCTGGAAGAAGTGGGCGGGCGCGGCTACATCACCTCGCTGGTCAACGCCGTTCCCACCGCTATCAACGCCTTTCAGTACGCGCAGATCGTGCAAGAAAAAGCCACGCTGCGTCAACTCATCAGCGTGGCTGGCGATATCGCCCGCAAAGCCTACGATGACTCGCAAGAGGTGGGCGAAGTAGTCAACGAAGCGGAAAAACTCATCTTTGCCATTGCCGAACGGCGGCTCGAGCAAGACCTGGTCTCCATCAACGATGTTGTGCCCCGGGTGATGGATGAGATTCGGGCCCTTTTCGAGCGCAGCGAGGAAATTTCCGGCGTCCCCGCGGGGTTCAAATATCTCGATATCATGCTGGGCGGCTTCCAAAAATCAGATCTCATCATCCTGGCCGCCCGACCTGGCATGGGCAAAACCAGCTTTGCTTTGAATATCGCACTCAATGCCAGCAAACGCTATCAGGCGCAGGTAGCGCTGTTTAGTCTGGAGATGAGCCGAGAGCAGCTTGTGCAGCGTTTACTCTCGCAAGAGGCCCGCATCGATTCGCATCGGTTGCGGTTGGGCAAAATTATGGGGCAGGAAGAGTGGAATCGGCTGGAACGCGCGGCTGAGACCCTGCGCACCTGTCGCATCTACATTGATGATACTGCCGCGCTGAGCCCCTTCGAACTGCGCACCAAGGCTCGTCGTCTTTATGCCGAGCATGGCCTGGATATGATTATCATCGACTACATGCAGCTTATGCACGGCGGCAAACGTAACGAAAATCGTGTGCAAGAGATTAGTTTCATCTCGCGAACCATGAAGCAATTGGCCCGGGAACTCAAAGTGCCGGTCATTGCCCTTTCGCAGCTTAGTCGTCAGGTCGAAAACCGGCAGGATAAACATCCGCAGCTTAGCGACTTGCGGGAATCGGGCAGCATTGAGCAGGATGCCGACCTGGTCATGTTCATCTACCGCGACATCAAATACAACAAGGAGAGCGAGAAAGGAAATACCGCCGAAATTATGATTGCCAAGCATCGGCACGGGCCCACCGGCTCTATCGAACTCTTCTTTGATGAGAAATTTACGCAATTTGCTGAACTGTCCGCGGCGAATCTCTGATGAAGCTTGGTTTGCTCACCCATCCCAAAATTCCTGTCTCCGAAACCCTGGGCGCCGAGATGGTCGAATGGCTGCGGGCACAGGGGCTGACAGTGTGGCATGATTCCAGTTGGAACGAAGCCCCCATCATCCGGCAATTGCCTTCATTGGATTTACTCATTGCATTGGGGGGTGATGGCACATTGCTCCGCACCGCACGCCTGGCTGCTTCTTACCGCGTCCCTATTTTGGGTGTCAATTTGGGGCGACTGGGCTTTTTAGCCGAGGTTAATCCCGATAGCTGGCGCAGTGCGCTGACACGGGTGCTGGCCCAAGATTACTGGGTAGAGCGTCGTCTGATGCTGCGGGTCGAAACGTGGCGTCAGGGCCAAAAAGTGGGCGATGCCATGGACGCGCTGAACGAAGTTGTGGTCAGTCGTGGCGGGCAGGCCCGGGTTGTGCGCATCTCTGCCGAAGTCAACGATTCTTATCTTACCACCTACGTGGCCGATGGCGTCATCGTCAGCACGCCCACCGGCTCTACCGCCTATGCCCTGGCCGCGGGGGGCCCCATCCTTTCGCCCGAGCAGGCCAATATCGTGCTGGTTCCCATTGCCCCGCATCTGAGTCTGGCCCGACCGCTGGTTTTGCCGCCTCATGTTCGCATCTCTTTTCGGGTACGCACCGATCATCGGGCCATTCTCACGGCTGATGGGCAGTTTTACGTGAATTTGGAGGATGGTGATCGCATCGTCGTGGCGATTAGCCCCCATAAAGCCCGCTTCATCCGGCTTGGGCCCCGCGATTATTTCTACAGCTCGATGATGGACCGTATGCAGTGGACAATCTAATGGATGACCTGACTCTCGTTAATCTCAAAAAGCAGGCCCGAATTGCCGCTGCCACCGGCGATGTCGCTCGCGCTCGGCAGCTTTATCAGCGCATCCTGGCCCAAACGCCCGACGATGTGGCTGTCATCATGGATATGCTGCCTCTGGTGAACAATCGTCACGAAAAGCAGCAGCATCTTGAGCATGTGCTGCAAATTCAGCCCTATCACGATGAGGCCCGGGCCGCGCTGGCCAATCTTACCGGACAATCTACCACCGCGGCCAAGCCGGCGGTCGAGATTCTCTACTGCTACAATCATCCCCGCCGAGAGACGCGACTGCGCTGTAACAAATGTGGGCGGCCCATCTGCACCGATTGTGCGGTGCGTACTCCTGTGGGCCTGCGCTGCAAAGCCTGTGTGCGTCAGCAGCAGGATAAATTCTACACCGCCACCCCCGCCGACCAATTCAAAGGCCTGCTGATGGCTGTGCTGGGCGGCATCCTTCTGGGCGTCGCCATCTTCTTTCTGGTCAAGCTGTTGGGGCGTTTTGGCATTCTTTCATTTTTGGCTGCCTTCTTTTTGGGCCCGCCTTTGGGAGGAGGCGTTGCCGAGATGGTTCGTCGTAGCATGAAACGTCGTCGGGCCCGACATTTTGCCCTGTGGGCCAGTATTGTGACCATCGGCATCGCCACCATCATCAGCCTGCTCTCCGGTGGAATGTTCGTGGCCGGGCTGGCGCTTTTTACCGCGGCAGGCGCACTCTACGCCCGCCTCAACGTCTAATCGATTCATCATGCTCTCTGAACTCCATGTCAGTAATTTTGCTATTATCGACGATTTGCACCTAATGCTTCATGCCGGTTTCAATGTTTTTACCGGCGAAACGGGCGCAGGCAAATCAATCATCATCGACGCCATCGAACTGCTGCTGGGGGGCAAAAGCAGCCAGGAGATGGTTCGGGCTGGTGCATCCATGGCCCGGGTCGAGGGCATCTTTGCACTGGATGCCCCTGATTCGCCCGCGCAAGCTTGGCTGCTGGCTCATGAGTTGGCCGATGAAAGTGGACAGGTCATCCTGGCCCGGGAAATTCGCCGCGGCGGGCGCAGCGTGGCCCGCATCAATGGCCGGGCCGTTGCTCAAAGTCTGCTGGCCCAGCTTGGCCAACATCTGGTCGATATTCATGGGCAGGGTCAACACCTTTCGTTGCTGAATGTGCGCACGCATGGCCGTTTGCTGGATCAATTTGCAGGGTTGCAAACGCAGCAACAAGCGCTGGCCAGCGAGGTTCGGGTTTTGCGAGATGTGCGGGCAGAACTGGCCAAGTTACGGCAAAGCGCGCGTGAACTGGCTCGTCGTCTGGATTTGCTGCGCTACCAAGTGCAGGAAATCGACGAAGCGGGCCTGATGCCCCACGAGCAGGAAGCTCTGGAAAGTGAGCGCAGCCGTCTGGCCAACGCCGAAGCTCTCATGCACGAGAGCGCGGTTCTGGCCGCACTGCTTTCGGAAGGGGATGGTACAAGTCTTTCGGCATTGGATGTTTTGGGTAACAGTATGGTGCATCTTGAAAAATTGGTGCGCCTGGATGCCGATTTAGCGCCGATGCTGGCCCAAGCCGAGGACCTTTTCGAGGGCGTGAGCGATTTGGCCCGCGCTGTGAGCGATTATGGCTCCGGCCTGGAGTATGACCCGCAACGGCTGCGCGAAATCGAAGAGCGTTTGGCGCTCATCTCGCAGCTTCAGCGCAAATATGGCGACACCATCGCCGATGTACTGGCCTTTGGCGAAAGCGCCCGAGCCGAACTGGCGCTGCTAAGTGATAGCGAAACCAGAACCGAAGCTCTGGAAGCACAAGAAGAGCAGCTCCTGCGCGTCATCGGTGAGCGGGCGCAGACGCTATCGCGGGCTCGCACCCGCGCATCCGCAACCCTGGCCCAGGCTGTCGAAACCGAGTTGGCTGTGCTGCGCATGGCCGGAACCCGCTTTAAGGTGGAAATTCGTCAAAAACGGGATGACAGCGGCTGCTATGTGGGAGATGAGCGTTTTGCTTTTGATGCCACCGGCATCGACCAAATCCAATTTTTAGTCTCAGCCAATCCGGGTGAACCTTTGCGTCCGCTGGCCAAGGTGGCCTCGGGTGGTGAAACCGCGCGACTCATGCTGGCCCTGAAAAATGTTCTTTCTCAGGCCGATGCCACGCCTACCCTGATTTTTGATGAAATCGATCAAGGTATTGGTGGTCGCGTAGGCGCTATCGTGGGACAGAAATTGCTGGCCCTGGCTGCCGAGCATCAAGTGCTGTGTGTTACCCATTTGCCGCAAATTGCCGCTTATGGTCATAAACATCTGCAAGTGAGCAAACAGGTTGCCGGCCAGCGTACCATTAGCCAGATTCGCATTCTTGAGGGCGAGGAACGAGTCGACGAGCTGGCCGCCATGCTGGGCGCTGAGAGCGATTCTGGGCGGCAATCGGCGCAAGAACTTTTAGCGGCAGCGCGGGCGGCATAGAAACTCTGGCGATCGTCGTCCGATTCGTGTGGTTGCCAAAAGTGCACAGAGTAGTATCGTCATAGCAATAGTTACTGTTTTTTTGCAAAAAACGCTATAATGACGCGAACACGTTCTGGATGCTGATTGCCTTTCGTGATGCTTTGTGACGACGATGAGCTGACCATGACCAAGTATATTTCGCCCACCATCGAGCAGGTATTGGCCAAGCTGAAATACATGTCTCCTGAACAAATGGAGATGGTACAGCAGGCTTATGTGCTCGCGGAGCGTTTGCATCGGGGGCAAAAGCGCAGCTCGGGCGACGATTACATCACGCATCCTTTGGCTGTGGCCGATATTTTGGCCGATTTGCACGCCGATGCGGAAACCATTGCCGCTGGTTTGCTGCACGATGTTGTCGAGGATTGCAACTACACCGGCGAAGAGATTGAGGCACAGTTTGGGCACAAGGTAATGAAGTTGGTGATGGGTGTCACCAAACTGACCAAGCAAACGGCCAAGGAGTTGGAGCCCACAGATGCACATGGCAAAGTTATCCATCCCGCTACGGGCACGCCGCGCCGCGGTCCGGCCTGGCGTGATGAGTGGGCCGAAAATATGCGTCAGCTTTTTATGAGCTCGGTGGAACATCCTCTGATTTTGGTCATCAAGCTGGCAGACAGGTTGCACAACATGCGCACTTTAGATGGGCATCCCAGCATCAAAAAGCGTCAGCGCATTGCCAAAGAGACACTGGAAATTTTTGCGCCGGTGGCCAATCGGCTGGGTATGAGGCTCATCAAGTGGGAGCTGGAAGACCTTTCTTTCCGTTATCTGCATCCCGAGGTTTATCAGCAACTCAAGGCAGCACTGGCGCAAAGGCGCATCATGCGGGTACGATTTGTAGACCGGGTCGAGCGGGCCATTCGCCGGGAATTGGAACAGGCCAACATCAAGGGGGATGTGAGCGGCAGGCCCAAGCATCTTTATTCGATTTGGGCCAAGATGCAGCGTAAAAGTGTGCCTTTTGAAAAGATTTACGATGTTCATGGTTTTCGCATTATTGTTGATTCGGTGCAAGATTGTTACACGGTTTTGGGGCTTATTCACAGCAAATGGACGCCCATCCCCGGGGAATTTGATGATTACATCGCCCGGCCCAAGGATAATGGTTATCAATCGTTGCACACAGCGGTCATCGGGCCTTTGGGCAAGCACATGGAGGTGCAGATTCGTACCTGGGACATGCACAACATGGCTGAGCAGGGGGTGGCCGCGCATTGGCGCTACAAAGAGGGGGGCGGCAAATATGATTATCAGTTTGCCAACAAAGTGGCGTGGCTGCGGGCCTTGGTACAATATGAAGAGGATGGTCGCGGTGATGCCACCGAGATGGTGGAAAATTTGCGCTCCGATTTGTTTAGTGACCGGGTTTATGTGTTTACACCGCAGGGCGATTTGATTAATCTGCCTGCGGGTGCTACGCCCATTGATTTTGCTTATCACATTCACACCGAGGTGGGGCAGCGCTGCCGTGGCGCCCGAGTCAATGGTAAGCTGGTCAAATTGAATTACAAGCTGAAGAATCGTGACCGGGTGGAGATTATCACCACCAAGCGAGGCGGGCCCAGCCGTGATTGGCTGAACGCCAATTTGGGCTATGTGCGCACATCGCGGGCCCGCTCCAAAATCAAAAGTTGGTTCCGCAAGCAAGACCGCGAGCAAAATATCCTGGCCGGTCGGCAAAGTCTTGAACGTCTGCTCAAGCAGCTCAATATCCGTATTGGCTACGATGAAATTGCCCGAGCGCTTTCCTGTGAATCCATCGATGACATGTTGGCCTCGTTGGGCTATGGTGATCTTTCTACTGACCGTATCGCCAGCAAATTGATTGATTTACAGCAGCAGGCCAAGCAGGCGGCCAGCACCGAAGTCGAACCTGATTTGCCCGATATTCCCGCACCACCTCGGGCCCGAAAAACTGACGAAACAGCCAGCATCCGTGGGGTCGAGGGCATGTTGGTGCGATTCGCCCAATGTTGCCATCCCTTGCCTGGCGAGCCCATCAGCGGCTACATCACCCGCGGCCGCGGCATCACCATCCATCGTCAAGACTGCCCCAACATGCTGAATCGGGTGCAAACAGAGCCGGAACGGGTCATCAAGGTTGATTGGGGCATCGAAACACCCACTTATCCGGTGACTATCTTGCTCAAGGCCTGGAATCGTCCCGGCCTGCTGCGCGATATTACCAATGTGCTGGCGCAAGAAAAGATTAACATTCGTGGCTCAACCACAAAATCCAACACCCACTCTCCCTTCGCTTCGATTATTCTTACCCTCGAAGTGCGGGATACCAAACAATTGACCCGCGTTATGGATTTGCTGATGGATGTGCTGAATGTCATCTCGGCGCAGCGGATGCGCGGGTAGCGGTGTGCGCCGCAGACTTCCTTTCATCGATTCACAAATGCTTGCCAAATGGGGAAAACATTGCGCAGGCCTGGCGCCAGGCGTTGAGAGCTGGCCTCAATCAGGCGTTGGATTTCGTCGGGAGCGCACAAGTAGATGCCATCCAGCTCGCCATCGGCAAAGTGGATGTGTGCAAGTCCCCAGGGGGTCAGCGTGCCCGTGTAAATCTGATTCACCTGCCAATTGCGGATGGGGGGTGTTGAGTGACTTTTGCCGCTGCGCATAACAGGCCCGCCAACCGGAATCAGCCACGGCTCTGCCAGCCAGTGGGGCATCATGTCGGGCGCAAGGCCAATCTCCTCATGAATCTCGTCAAGAACGCCGGCTTGCCAATCCTGGCCCGCTTTCAGATGTCCGCCCACCGTGGTATCCAGCAAATCGGGCCATTCTGCCTTGGTGTGCGAGCGCATTTGCGTTACCAGCAGCCCCTGCGGCGTGCGCAGCAACACATGAACCACCCGGTGTCTGAGTCCGGTAAGATGGGCAAACCAGCGTGGTGCGGTGAGTCCCAGCAAGGCTCCGTGCTCATCCACAATGTCAAAAAACTCTTCGTTGGGGACACTCGGGCGATTCAGGCGCTGACGCCAACGAAGCAGCTCTTCATCGATGCTCTGTTGGGTGCAGGCATCGCCATAGTGCCATTGTTGTTCAAGATTATCAAGTTCGGTAAGCCAACTTGCAGAAAATTGGGTAGGCATAGTAAGATTCAGTTAGAGATTAGCTGAGCGGCGATGTGTCGATTGTAACATTGAGTGGATTTGATAACAAGTAGATTTCTCCATTTTTCTTGTTACGTAATCTGGAAGTGTGCAAGTTATGTTAGCTCCCGAAAAAGTGTCAGATTTTCCATTGGTCACAATAGCCATTCCTATCCGTAATGAGGCTCGATTACTGCTTGGTTTGTTGGAGGCCGTGCGGGCACAAACCTGGCCTCTTCAGGCAATGCAAGTCATCGTCATGGATGGCCTGTCGGAGGATGAGTCGGTGGCTATTGCCAACGCGGCGGCAGATGATTTCTTCGATTTTGAGGTTATTTCCAATCCGGGGCGCATTGCCGCTACCGCTTTGAATCTGGCATTGGAGCGGGCTCGGGGTACTTACTTTTTGCGTTTGGATGCCCGTTCTCGTCCTGCGCCTGATTACATCGAGCAATGTGTGATTTCGTTGCAAAGCGGGCCCTGGGCAGGGGTAGCTGGTGCGCAAGTGGTTGTGGGTGATAGTCCGCAAAGCTGGCCCATTGCATTGGCAATAAGTTGCTCGCTGGGCACTGGCTGGCCTGCGTATCGCCGCGTCGATACATCGTGCGAAAGTGAAACGCTCTTTTTAGGGGCCTATCCCACTGCAAAACTGCGGCAAATCGGGGGTTGGGATGAACGGTTTGTTGCCAATGAAGATTATGAGCTGAACACCCGCTTGCGCAAAAATCGGGGCAAGCTGATGGTGGCTCGTACCGTGCAGATTACCTACATCGCCCGCGACACACTAAAAGGATTGGCGTGCCAGTATCATAAATATGGTTCCTGGCGAGTAAGAACCTGGCTCAAGCATCCCCATTCCATTCAACCGCGGCATCTTGCGCCCGCAGTGTGGGCGGCGGGTTTGGTAGTGGGTGTGCTACTGCTGCCCATCACCTATTGGCCTTTGCTCTTGTTTGCTGTGCCCTATGTGCTGAGTGTTACCTTGATGGCGGCAAAGCTGGCTTCACGTTACAACTGGCGCAGTTTTACCCGAATCTGGCTAAGCTTTCCTTTCATGCACCTGTGCTGGGGATTTGGTTTTTGGCGTAGTCTTTTGTTGCTTCCATTTCGGGGGCAGGCGTGGCGGCAAGATTGCGATAAATAGTTGGGATGCCATCTTTTGGGGCGCAAAATGACAACTTTGTCACGTGTAGCCACCGTTGCGTTCATCATTTCTTCATACTCACCTGCTAAACTGATAAGGGAGCCCGTGCATCGCCATGGCTCGCAGGTTGACCTTTGCCTGTCTGCGAAGTAAGATAGAGGTAACTCTGCTACCTCCTCCCATTCTGGCCAAGCCGAAGTAAAAGTTAAAGTTGCCCTGCCATGAAACGATTCGCTATTTCTACACTTCTTTTATTCAGCGTACCCATCTTGATTCTGGCCGCGTTTGGCGTACTTTCCGGGCCCGAAGCAGTAGCCGCGGGCTGGGCGCCAAATCTTACACCCAGCCCCACGCCCATCGTCAACAACATCAGCTTGCAGGTTAGCCAATGGGATGACGACACCAGTGTGCCCATGGATACCAACGACAATCGCAATCGCTGGAACTACATCCGCCTGGGAACCAGCGCCACCAAAGATGTCAAATACATCAATGGCTTGCGTTTTCAGCATGTGAGCATTCCTCCTGATTCCCGCATCATCGAAGCCAAACTCTCACTTTACTATGGCGGCTGGACTCGGGATGTGCCTGTTCATCTTAAAATTCAGGCCGAAAACAGCGATTCAGCGCAATCCTTTGCCGATGATCAACCACTGGTCAGCCAGCGCCCTCTGACTTCGGCTTTGGTAGACTGGACTATCACCGAGTCACCTCCTGCTGCTTCGTGGTTTCAGTCACCCGATATTGCAGAAGTGTTGCAGATGGTTGTGAACCGGCCTGGATGGCATTCCGGAAATTCGTTGGCCGTTATCATCCGCAGTACCGATACCACCGAAGTCAACCATTATCTCGACGCCCTGAGCTATGATTTGCGCCCGGACATTGCGCCCAAGCTGGAGATTGTGTACGAGACGCATGTGCCTGTGCCCACCTCTACGCCCACGCTCACACCCACGCCCACGGTCACGCCCACGCCCGAGCCAGGACGCCTGGCCATCGAAAAGGCGTTGCCGCTACCCTGCAATGTCAGCATTAGTGGCGACACCCGTGAATGGGATAACAATGTAGAAACCTACGCAGCTTGTCATCCAGAATGGCCCGAGACCGGACCTGAGGCAGTTTATCGCATCGACCTCGATTATGACAACACCGATGTGCATGTGCAGGTTTTTCCCAGCGATACCACGCAAGACCTGGACATTTTTCTGCTCCCTGGCGCTGATCCAGACACCTGCCTGCAAGGAGCCGAGGCAAATCTTTTGCAGCAAGGATTGCCCGCGGGACAGTATTACGTGGCCGTGGATGGTTATGCCGGGGCCGCGGGCGATTTCAAGCTAATCAGCGCCTGCACGGTGCATTTTCCGTTGGCGCTTTATTTGCCGGTCGTTTTGCGCTGATATTGTCGACACCACGCCTGGGCGGGAATGGGGCGATTGTCGTGCGTACTTCGGGGATTGCGGCAGAATTGGTGGTGTTTGCTCACCTGACCATCGCCGCTGCTCAAAAAGGCATCGTAAAATTGGCAGCTCTGGCAATGCTGCCCGCGCAGATGATGCCAGAAAACCAGCCACGATTCGGCATAGATTTTAGAAAGCTTCTTACTGATAGGCATGGAACTAAGTAGCTGCGCATTTGAAACGTAACGACTAACGTACCCGACTTCAATCATCACAAAGGCACAAAGAACACCAAGCATTTCAAAACTTTTTCTTTCTTTGTGCCTTTGTGGCTTCGTGCCTTGGTGCGCTCTGAATAGCGATGAACTCTTACTTTTCAACATTCATAGCATCACCCAGTGCGCATCTGCTGCTGCGGGGTCAATGGGGAGGACGGGCATCTGAGTCATCGGGCAGGCCCAGGATGACCTTATCGCCGCGAGCCAGTCGAGCCAGTTTGAGCCGGGCCCGTTTGAGGATGCGATTAAGAATTTTTCCACTGTAAACGCTGGCAAAAGTAGAAACAGCAGCTTTTTCATCCAGATTCAGCGCGTATTCCCGACGCAATTCTTCACGATGCTTGCACAGCCACAAATACATATCGGTAACGGTGCGTTCTGGAAATTCGCTGAGCAGGTCGCTCTCTTCGATTTCTCGGGCCAGTGGCAGGTAAACATTCTCATACCAACTTTTGGCCGCCTCATCGTGCGGGATTTCTTCACCTTTCTTTTCGCCCATGTACCAGCGATGCACCGCAATTTGTTCATAAAGATGCCGATAACGACCCGGTTCGGTAAGACGGATGTCGGCATCAGGGTAAAAACGCTCCAGGCCGGTGCGCTGCAAAAACTGTCGTCGGCTGGTTTCGATGAGCCATTCCCGCAATTCATCGGCAGTTTTGGCTTCCACCGGGGCCGCGGTTTCCACCGGGGTCACAAAAGCTTCGATGCTTTTTTCATCATGGGCCCGGGCCACCGACACACGATGATTACCATCGCGCACAAAATACAAATCACCTACCTTCAGCAATTCTACCGGCGGCAGCCCCACCAACCCTTCGCGGGCCGCGTCGACTCGGGCCCAACGCTCCAGCAGGGCCTCGTTACGGGGTAAAAAAGTGCCATTGAAATCACGATAGCGCCCCACACTGCCCACAATTTTTTCCAGCGGCACCTCTTCCAGCTTGGGACGTCCGCCCATCTCCTGGGCTTGCAAAATTTTGCGCACCTCATCATAATTCATCAAATCACTTTCTTTGCCCAACAGGCGGCCAATCCAATCGCTGTAAAAAGCCTGCATGTGAGCATCGTGAAAACGTTGTCTTGCCTTGTTGTATTGTAGTTGGGTAGATTCTGTTGACATTGTTTTATTCTCTATCTTGGCGGAAGCCGATGCTGGACAAAAAAGAAGGGTAACGACTAACGTACCCGACTTCAATCACCACAAAGGCACAAAGACACTAAGAACACCAAGCATTTCAAAACTTTTTCTTTCTTTGTGCCTTTGTAGCTTCCTGTCTTAGTGGTTTCTAGCCGGGCTACCTTAGTAGTAACAAAGAAGGTCGTAATTCGAATAAGACTGACGTCATCGGGAGCGGGCGGTATGCAAACATCAGTCAAAAAGAAAACGACGGCATGAACACCGTCGTTTGAGCAAAAAGCAGTCGGAAGTGATGTTTCTTTACGCCACTTGCACAACTGCGCCGGCACGACGGAAATCGCCAGCGCCTTCAAATGCGCCGGAGGTGGTACGCCCAACTGAGTGCGCCCCGCCGAAAAACATGTGCGGCGTGGGCCAGACCGTTACATCATACCCCCATTGCCGCATTTTTTCAACTGCGCCCGCCGCGTAACCAGTCTCCATCTGAACAGCATTTTCTTCGAAATGGATGCGAGGTGCATCTACCGCAGCTTGCAGGGGCATTCCAAAATCAAGATAGTTGAGCAGCACTTGCAAAATCGCTGAGCGGATGCGGTTTGCCCCCCCGGAGCCCACAGCCAGCACAGGCTCGCCATCATGCAAAACCAGAGTGGGAGCCATCATGCTGCCAATGCGTTGCCCCGGCGTGCCCATTAGAAAACCTTCGGGGTGCAAATCGGCCTCGCCCAGGATGTTGTTGAGGATGAGTCCGGTTCCGGGCACGATGAAGCCCGGGGTTTCGCCCGCAGTGGTGGTCAGAGCCACCTGGTTGCCATTGGCGTCCAGCACGCTGATGTGGCTGGTATTGTTGTGTTCGAAGGGGGCAGGTGCATCGTAGGGATGATTTTTGGGGTTTGCTGACAGCCGCTGCGCCAGTTGCGCCGCATGTTTTTGCAGATGTTCGGAGGAAAGGAAGGCCTGTACGTCGCCCGAAGCATCAAAGAAGGGGCGGGCGAGATTGGTTTGACGCATGACCTCGGCCAGCAGCGCTAATTGCTGCGACTCGCCAAAGGTCATCCTGGCCAGGGGATAATTTTGCAGCAGCGCCAGCGAGAAGGCGATGAGTGCCCCCCCGCGCGATGGCGGTGGATTGGTGAAGAATTCGTATTGACGATAGCGCTGATGCAATGGCTTGCGCACGATGACTTGATAGCTGGCCAAATCTTGAGCGGTGAGCAAGCCCCGATGTTTTTGCTGATCTTGCACGATGGCCCGAGCAATGGCTCCTTTGTAGAAGAGATCGGGGCCTTCGCGACCTAAAGCTTCCAGGGTATCGGCCAGGGCTTCATTTTTGTAGCGGTGGTCAGGATGCAGGAAGTGAGCCGGTGCGCCCATGAGCTGGGCCAGATGCGGGTCTGCCGAGAAAATATCGCGCAGCAGTTCGCCGGTGACTGCGCCAAATTGGCCCAAAGGCAGACCATAGCGGGCCGCGTGGATAGCTGGTTGCAGCACCACGGGCAGAGGCAGGCGTCCCAGTTCGGTCTGCATTTTGCACAGGCCGGCGATGAGTCCGGGCGTGGCTACGCTGGCGCGTCCTACATGAAAACTCTGGGTAGCGGGCCCGTAGTCGATGGTGATGCTGTAAAAATCTGCGGGATCAGGTTTGGTTTCGGGTGTCAATCCCAATCCCGGTGCATTGACAAAAAAGTCGTAGAGTCGGGCCTGGCCGCCATCATGGATAAAGACCAAACCAAAGCCGCCGCCACCCGGTGAAACCAGCGTGGGCTCGGCAATAAAACTGGTAAAAGCTGCCGCGACCGCAGCATCTACTGCGTTGCCACCATCTCGCAAAATTTCGGCGCCCGCGGCCGCGGTTTTTTCATTTCCTGCTGCGATAATTCCTTGAGTCATCGTTTCGTTACAGCGTTATTGATAGGCTTGCCACAGGGCATTGAGATATTGGTAGGGGTCGGTGCGATAGGCTTCCAGATCGATGACGGGCGGCGTGAACGCTGGCAATGATGCGGGGGTTTTCAGGGCCTGCACCAGTTGTTTGGCATTGCCATCGGCCCGCAAAAGTCCGGTATGACGCCGCCAGCCGGGTCGGTCGTAGGGGGGGCGCCGCCACTGCTCTTCAGGAATATCGGCCCAGCGCCAGAGCCAGAGTTCGGGTAGTTGCGCTTGTTGTGCCAGGGTGATTACTTGGGCCAGGTGCTGGGTAGCCTCCTCTTCGCTGGCGTAAAAAACGCCATCCCGGGCTACCGAGCGCTGGCCGGGCGCGGTGGTGGGCAATCCGGCCAGGTAGAGCGGCAAAGGTTGTCCGGCCAGCGCCTTCGTGAGTGTCAGGGCAAAGCTGAGCCAGCGGATGCTCAGGGGGAGATGACGGCGATCGCTGGCAAAGGTGGCCATGCTCAGAGCTGGTCGACCGCCCGCCGCCAGAATGGTTTCGGGCCCGATGCTGTTGACGTTTTCCAAGGCATCGAAAGCCAGCAAAAATGTGGCTTTGGCGCCGGGAGCAGCAGCATCCAGCGCTGTCAGGGTCTCATCCAGCCAGGCGCGGGTGGCGTCGGGCGTGCTGGCCGCGGCAAGTCGTCCAAAACCGGGCAGTGGTTCCCAGCCATGCAGTGCCGGATGGGGTGCGTAGTAGGTCACCAACTCCTTGAGCAGCAGGTCCCGGGCCTGTTTCATGCGGGCATCGGTAAAGGGATGCCGCAACCGTCCCCACGAAATCCAGGCATCATTGACCAGCAGGGGCCAATGCGGGGGCAGGGGAGCAGGATTGACGCCCCAATCGGGCCACCACAGTGCGCCATCCCAAAAGCCAGCCCACAGGCCCGCCATCACTTTTAGCTGATGCGCCGCGGCTATTTGCAAAAAATCGCCGAATCGATCAAAGATGCGGGGGGCAATGCGGTCTGCGCCGGGCTGAAAATCATGCCAAAAAAGAGGAATGCGTACCGCGTCGAAGCCCATGTCCGCAATGCGGGCCATGTCTTCACGGATTTCACCAGCGTCAAAGTGCTGCCAAAAGCGCGGGCCTGTGTTGGAGGGAAGATAGCCAAGACCTAGAAGCATAGCATAAGTACCATTCAGAAGTGCGAGAGACCAAAAGTCTGATGAGTCAATGATACTCATTGTTGGGATGAATGCCAAACATGCCACCAAAAAGAAACACCCCGGCAACAAAAAGCCAGGGTGTTTCAAGGAGCTTGGGAAGCGATGTGGTCAAAGCTGAGGCGTTAAGCTGCTTTTTTGACGGGCGTTTTTTTGACAGCGGCTTTTTTGGTCGTGGTTTTGGGAGCGGATGCACTGACTTTTTTATCCAGCGAGGTGACTTTGCGGGCCAGGGCGTCAATTTTGCTAGTGAGCTGGCTGATATCTTGTTTGCTGGGGATGTTCATGCTGTTGAGAACAGCTTCGATGCGTTTGGTAAGCATGTCTTCCGTTTTGCTGGTGGTCTGGCTGACACGATCCAGGCTGCTTTGGCTGGCTTCTTTGGTGCGGGCCACCAGGTCATCCACCAATTTGCGGCCATCTTTTTCGGTGATTTCACCTTTTTCGACCAAGCGGGCTACCAGGGCTTCAGCTTCCTCTTTGCTTAGCACCACGGCGCCAACGCTGGCCAACAGCAGGCGGCGGGCAGCTTTGAAGAGGGGGTTTACCACGGGTTGGGAGGTTTCTTCAACTTTATCGATAACTTTTTGGGTGTTTTCTTTGATGATGTTAGGAATCATGGTGGGTCTCCTGTTTAGAAAAGGGTGTGGGAGCAAAAACAGCACAAGCTGTGGCATTTTTTGGGGGGATTGGGTTGCGAAGCTGTGACGCATCGCGTTATGCTCTTATTATGACGCATCGCGTTAGAAATGTCAAGTTTTTTTGGCGTGAAAAGTCAGTTTGCAAAAAAATAGTTTTCGAGGTTCAAAGGTGCATTTATTTAGTTACGACTAAGGTTGTCCGGCTAGAAACCACTAAGACACAAAGACCTCGGAGCTGGTTCTATTCCGAGGTCTTTGCGCAGATAGCTATCACGTTTTACAGATAATCGATGGCGCTGAATTCTCCCAGTTTTTCCAGGCGGTGGTTGGAGTTGATTTTGCGAATGGTTCCTGAGCGGGAGCGCATGACCAGGCTTTGGGTGCTGGCGCCGCCGCCGTAGTAGCGTACGCCGCGCAACAGGGCTCCGGTGGTGATGCCGGTGGCTGCAAAGAAAACATTGTTTCCTCGCACCAAATCATCGATGGTGAGGACCTGATCCAAATCTTGGCCTTCGTCGATGGCGGCCTGACGTTCAGCTTCGTTGCGGGGCCATAGCTTGCACTGCATGTCGCCCCCCATGCACTTGAGTGCGGCTGCGGTGATAACTGCTTCGGGTGAGCCGCCAATGCCCATGAGCATATCCACGCCCGAATCTTCCTGTGCTGTGGCAATGGCTCCAGCCACATCGCCATCGGTGATGAGCAGAATGCGGGCTCCGGTGGCCCGAATTTCAGCAATCAAGTCGGCGTGGCGCGGGCGATCCAGCACCATGACGGTGATATCGCGCGGTTGTTTGCGCAAGGCCCGGGCCACGCGACGAATGTTCATCTCGACGGTGGAGTTGATGTCGATCATGTCTCGGGCCTCGGGCCCCACCGCAATTTTGTTCATGTAAACGATGCTGGAGGGGTTGTACATGCTGTCTCGTTCTGCCAGGGCCACCACGGCCAGGGCTCCGGGCAGGCCTTTGGCGGTCAGGGTGGTGCCGTCGATGGGGTCTACCGCGATGTCTACTGCGGGTTCTTCGCCAGTTCCCAGTGTTTCGCCATTGAACAGCATGGGGGCTTCATCTTTCTCCCCCTCGCCAATGACAACGATACCATCCATGTCGATGCGATTCAGTACCAGGCGCATGGCATCTACTGCTGCTTGATCAGCGGAGTTTTTATCACCGCGCCCGACCCAGCGGCCTGCGGCCAGTGCTGCGGCCTCGGTCACGCGGGCCAGTTCAAAAGCAAGATTGCGATCTGGAGGGACTTTAGACATTTGAAAATGCTCCTTTGGTTTTAAGTGGTTGATGCTATGAATTTGAAATTAACATTGGAGACGATTACAACTCATCAGACGAAGATTGATGAATAGGGACGATGGTTCGCTTCGTCCCCCTTCCTCTTTTCGTCAATCTTCGTCCATGTTCGTCGCTGCGGTAAGAGAACGAGCCACTTGCTCTAGAATCAGGCGTTCATCGGTTGGTGCGCAACATGAGCTAGTCAATGACACCGAGTTCGCGGCCTACTTTGGCAAAAACTTCCAGGCCAAAGTCCAGGTCGGCTTTGGTGTGTGCTGCGGTGTTCATCACCCGGATGCGGGCCAGGCCCCGGGGCACAGTGGGGAAGCCGATGCCCATGGCAAAGACGCCGTTTTCGAACAATTTGCGGCTGAATGTCTTGGTCAGGCCCACGTCGCCTAGCATGATGGGCAGGATGGGGGTTTGGCTGTGCCCGGTATCAAAGCCCAGTGCGGCCATGCCTTTTTGTAGATAGCGGGCGTTCTCCCACAATCGGGCCACCAGCTCATCACTTTCTTCTAAAATGGCTACCGCGGCCAGACAAGCGGCTGTGTCTGCGGGTGTGGGCGCACTGGAAAAGAGGAAGGGGCGGGCTTTTTGCCGGATGTAATCCACGATGATTTTTTTGCCGGCAATCACACCGCCCACCACACCAAAGGCTTTAGAGAGGGTGCCGATTTCAACATCGAATTTGCCGTGCAGGTCAAAGTGATCTACGATGCCGCGCCCGCCGCGACCCAGCACCCCTTCGCCGTGGGCATCATCCACCATGGTTAGCACGTCATACTTTTGTGCCACCGCGTACAGCTCATCCAGAGGCGCCACATCGCCATCCATGCTGAAAACGCCATCGGTAACCATGAGTCCGCGGCGGTAATGGGGCAAATGCTCCCGGATTTTGGCTTCCAGGTCTGCGGGGTCGGCATGCTCGTAAACGATGATTTTGGCCCGAGAAAGCCGGGCTCCGTCGATGATGGAGGCATGGTTCAGCCGATCAGAAAAAATCACATCGCCCTTGCCCACCAAGGGCGGCAACGCAGCTTGATTGGCATTGAAGCCTGATTGCACGAACAACGCGTCTTCGACACCCTTGAATGCGGCCAAGCGTTGCTCCAAGTCGCGGTGCAGTTGCGTGGTTCCGGCAATGGTGCGCACAGCCGCGGGCCCTACGCCCCACGCATCTACCGCAGCTTTGGCAGCAGCTTTCAGGCGGGGATGATTGGCCAGGCCAAGATAATTGTTGGTGCAGAAATTTAGCACCTTTTTGCCATCCACCACCATCCAGCCATCTGCAGGGGAGTTCATGGTGCGGATGTTGATGAACAGTTTTTCGGCCCTGAGTCGGGCCAGTTCTGCGGTGATGAAGGTGTATTTATCTGTCATGGTAAGCATCTCCTGTTTTGTGAGGGGCTTGTTAGGATTGCGGAATCATTACAACTTTGCCACTTTGGCCACTTTGCATCACTCGCAGCGCCTCTTCAAACTGTTCCAGTGCAAAGCGATGTGTGATAATTTGCGTAAGGTCCACCAGCCCGCGACTAAGCAGGCCCTTGGTGCGGAACCAGGTTCCCCAAATTTTACGCCCGACAATGCCCTGCACGGTAGCGCCTTTGAAGATGACGCCATTGTTCATGTCAAAGGGGATATCAGAGGGAAAGAGCCCCAACAGCGAGGCTTTGCCGCCCGGGCGCAGCGCCCGAAAGCCAAGTTCCGCGGCCTGTTGTGCCCCCGACATTTCCAGCAGTACATCTACGCCCTCGCCGTTGGTATCTTCGGCAATCAGCCGGACAGCATCCTCTTGCGAAACGTTGATAGCCAGGTCTGCGCCCAGTTTGCGTGCCATTTCCAGCCGATAATTGGAAATATCGGTGGCATAGATGGCATGAGCGCCCGCGGCTTTGGCCACCATGATGGTCATCAGGCCCACTGGCCCGCAGCCGGTTATCAGCACCCGGCGGGCGGTGAGGTCTGTAGAAAATCCAGTATGCACGGCATTGCCAAAATTCTCTTGCAGACTGGCTACTTCTTCCGACATGCCGGGCGGATTCAGCCACATGTTTTCTGCGGGCATCACAATGTAATCGGCCCAGCAGCCATCCCGGTCTACGCCGATGATTTGCGTGTTTTGGCATAAATGCCCGTTGCCGGTGCGGCAGGCGGGGCAGGTATGACAAATGATATGGCTCTCTGCTGAAACAAAATCCCCCTCTTTCACCTCGTGTACCAGCTTGCCTGCGGCTGCCACATAACCGCTGAATTCATGCCCCACAATGATGGGAGGCTTGATACGGCTGCGGGCCCAGGGGTCCCATCTAAAAATGTGTAAATCGGTACCGCAGATAGAGGTTGCCGCAATCTTGACCAGAACCTCTCTTGGGCCTGGCTGGGGAACGGGAACCTCTCGCATCACCAATCCTGGCGAATCCTCCGGCTTGATGATGGCGCGCATGGTTTTTTCTGTGCTCATTGAATCCTCTCCATTGAGTTTCTGAGCGGGACATCGCATTATCTTGAGCTAACTGAAGCTCTTTGCCAAGTATAGCATGTTCCTGCGTCAAAATCTAACGCGCTACCTGTTTCCAAGTAGATGTGCATTCGAAACTTGAAACGTGCCTGCATATTTTGACGAAGATTATGGAGTTGCCAGTGGCCCGAACTTCAACTAGAATACTGGACACTGGCGTTTTTTGTTTATCCACCGATTCTCACAGGTTTTCACAAAAAAAGGCATACCTGCGCAGACGACAGGAGGGGAAAAACGCCCCAAATCTTCACGCATACCCAATATCACCATGGGAGATAGCTTTCGATGACTTCATCCAAACGAGCCATTCAAACCATCGCCGTGATGACCAGCGGCGGCGATGCGCCCGGCATGAACGCCGCACTACGCGCGGTGGTGCGGCAAGCGCTGCTTAACAATTTGACCATCTTTGGCATTCGCCGCGGTTGGTTGGGCGCAGTCGAGGGGGGCGATGCCATCATTCCCATGTCCTGGCGTTCTGTGGGTGGCATCTTGCAGCGGGGCGGCACCATTTTGGGCTCTGCCCGTTGCCAGCGCTTTCGCACACGTGAAGGGCGTTTGCAAGCGGCCCGGCATCTTTACGAAAAAGGCATCGAGGCCATAGTGGTCATTGGTGGCGATGGCTCGTTGACCGGAGCACTCATCTTGCAAAAGGAATGGCCCGAGTTGTTGGTCGAAGCTGCCAACCTGGGCTGGATAACCCTGGATCGGCGCAAAAAGCAGCAACTAGCCATTGTTGGGCTGCCCGGCTCCATCGATAACGATATTTACGGCAGCGATATGTCTATTGGTGTAGACACCGCCTTGCATCGCATCATTGCCGCGGGCGATCAGCTCACCAGCACCGCGGCAGCACATCAGCGCACCTTTGTCATGGAGGTGATGGGCCGGAATTGCGGCTACTTAGCATTGGCCGGAGCTTTATCCACCAGCAGTCAGTGGGTACTCATCCCCGAGCAGGAATTGGAGCCCAGTTGGCATCAAACCATGGTTACATCCTTAAAGCAGGGCCAGGACGCCGGGCGGCAGCACGCATTGGTCATCATGGCTGAAGGGGCCCGCCACACCGACGGGCTGCCGCTGGAGGCCTCCACAGTCAAAAAAATCCTCAGCAAGCAACTGGGGGAAACTCGTGTCACTGTGCTGGGGCACATTCAGCGCGGCGGCGCTCCCAGCGCATTCGATCGCATCTTGGCCACACGGCTGGGAGCCGCGGCAGTCACTTATCTGGTGGCTAACGGGCTTGACGCCCCACCTGTGCTTATGGGCCTGCGGCAAAATCGTGAGCAAACCACCCCCTTATCCGAAGTCATCGAGAAAAGTGGGGCGGTGGGCAGACTGTTGGATGCCGGAGCCTATCAAGCTGCATTGGCCTTGCGCGGTGCAAGTTTTGGCGAGCAACTCACACTTTTCAAAACATTGATAGCCCCCAAATCACAGGCGAAAGCCACGCGGGGCAATCTTTTGATTGTTACCACCGGGCATGATGCACCTGGTATGAATGCCATGGTACGCACAGCCACGCGCATCGCTTTGACCCGCGGCTACCAGGTTTTGGGAGCAGAATATGGCCTGGAAGGGCTACTGGCCGGACAAGTCCGTCCCCTGGGCTGGATGGACGTTTCGGGCTGGCAATCGCGGGGCGGCTCAGAACTGGGTTCAGGCTATCATATTTTAGATGAAGCGGAGCTTCCTGCACTCGACGAGGTTTTGCAAAAGCACCAGATTTCATCGCTCATGCTCATTGGTGGAACCAGCGCCTACAAAAGTGCCCGGCTCATGGCTGCCCATGCCCACACTTTTCCGAGCCTGGCCATCCCCACCGTGCTGGTTCCCGCCAGCATCAACAACAATTTACCTGGAACCGATTTCTCGGTGGGAGCCGACACCGCCCTGAACAACATCATCAGCGCAGTCGATAAAATCAAAGACAATGCCGGCGCCAACAAACGTACCTTCATCGTGCAGGTGATGGGCTACCATTCCGGCTATCTGGCAGTGGCCGCAGGATTGGCCAGTGGCGCCGAAGATGTTTTTATTCCCGAAGAGGGCATCTCGTTGAAGCAAATTGTCGAACAGGTCAATGCGCTGCGAGACTCTTTTGCCAGCGGACGCCGACTTTCCGTTATCATTCTCAACGAAACGGCCTCTCAGGCCTATGATGTGAACATTATCCAGCACATCATGGAAGAAGAAGGGGGCAACCTCTTCGACGTGCGCTCCATCATCCTGGGACACATTCAGCGCGGCGGCGCACCCTCCCCCTTTGATCGCATCCTGGCTGTGCGCCTCACGGCCCACGCGGTCGATGTTCTGGACAAGCTGGCCGCGGCAAAGTCCGCATGCTACGCCATTGGTCTGCGCGGCAACACTACCGTCAGTCAGCCGCTGGCCAAGGCCTACGATGCGTTGGATTGGCCCTGGGAACGCCCTAAATCGCAGTGGTTTATGCCCTATTTGTCTTTGGTACGAGATTTGTAAAAGGTTTCGAGCAGCTACAAAACCGACTGCTCGGCATCCACCGGCAGCGCCACGGCAATGGGGTCTGGCTCGCCCTTGCGGAAGATGAGCGTTCCCCCTTTCAGATCATCGGGCGTTGCCTCGGCATCCACCACGATGAGATCGCCCGTGCCAAAATCGCCTTGCAGCAACCGCTTGCTCAACGGACTCTCGATTTCCCGTTGCAGCACCCGGCGCAGGGGTCTAGCGCCATATTCGGGATCGTAGCCTTTGGCGGCCAGCACTTGCGTGGCCAGCTCGCTCACCCGCAGACTCAGGCCCTGCTCTGCCAAACGTTGGGCGATGGCGGCAATTTGCAGGTGTGCAATCTGCTGCATTTGCTCTCGGCTTAGCACATGGAAGGGGATAATGTCATCCACGCGGTTCAAAAATTCCGGGCGGAAGGTCTGCTTCAAATCTTTCTGAATATCACTGAGCAGGCGCTCTTCATTCACGCCCTCGGCATGACCAAATCCGATGCTGCGGGTTTCGGTAACGCGGCGAGAGCCCACATTGGTGGTCATAATGATTAGCGTATTCCGAAAATTTACGGTGCGCCCGTGCCCGTCGGTCAGACGCCCATCTTCCAGAATTTGCAGCAAGGTATTCCACACCTCGGGATGTGCCTTTTCCAGCTCATCGAATAAAATGACCTGGTAAGGCCGTCGCCGCACCGCTTCGGTGAGCTGGCCACCATCATCAAAGCCCACGTAGCCTGGGGGCGAGCCCATAAGACGGCTGGCCGTGTGTGCTTCCTTGTATTCGCTCATATCGATGCGCAGCAACGCGTCTTCATCATCGAACAGGAATTGTGCCAGTGCTTTGGCCAGCTCGGTTTTACCCACGCCAGTAGGCCCCAAGAAGATGAAGGAGCCCATGGGGCGGCGGGGATCTTTGAGCCCGGCGCGGGAACGGCGAATCGCGTCCGAAATGGCCACAATGCCCTCATCCTGGCCGATGATGCGTTGTCGCAAATAATCTTCCATGCGCAACAACCTGTCGCTCTCCGATTCCAGCATCTGACTAACCGGGATGCCTGTCCAGGCGTGAACCACTTGGGCGATGGCTTCTTCATCCACGAGGCTGCTCAGGCCCGATTGAGCCTGCCATTGCGCGATTTGTGCTTCGTAGTCGCTTTGACGACGCAAGATTTTCGTTTTGAGAAGAGCGCTGCGCTCATAATCTTCCGCGTCCCGGGCCTGCGCCTCCTCTTGCTGTAAATCTTTTATCTCGCGCTTTTGCTTTTTGAGTTCGGGTGGGGGGGATTGCAGGGCCACACGCATTTTTGCGCCCGCTTCATCAATCAAATCGATAGCTTTGTCGGGCAGGTTGCGGTCAGAAACATAGCGGTGCGAAAGACGTACCGCGGCCCGCAGTGCGGCATCGCTGTAAGTTACCTGATGATGCGTTTCGTAGCGTTGTTTAAGGCCTTGCAAGATGGCGACGCTCTCTTCGACCGTGGGTTCGCTGACCCAAATGGGGGCAAAGCGACGTTCCAGTGCAGCATCTCGTTCGATATGCTTGCGGAATTCGTCGGGAGTGGTGGCGCCAATCATGCGCAGCTCGCCCCGGGCCAGGGCTGGTTTCATCATATTGCTGGCATCCATGGCGCCGGTGGCCGCGCCCGCACCTACCACTGTGTGCAATTCATCGATGAACAGGATGATTTCGCCCTGGGATTTGCGGATTTCATCCATCACACCCTTGAGCCGTTCTTCGAACTCGCCCCGAAAGCGGGTTCCGGCGATGAGCGCGCCTAAATCCAGGGCCATGACACGCACGCCGCTGAGTGCATCGGGCACATCGTCGCTGATGATGCGCTGGGCCAGGCCCTCGACGATGGCTGTTTTGCCGACACCTGCTTCGCCAATCAGCACCGGATTGTTCTTGGTGCGGCGGCTCAGCACCTGAATCAGGCGCAGGATTTCCATTTCGCGGCCAATGACCGGGTCCAGTTTATCTTGCCGGGCCAAATGGGTGAGATCGCGGGCAAATTGATTCAGCAACTTGAACTTGCTTTTGCGTTGTTTCTCGTTGGATTGTTTCTCTTGGCGGTCTTTTTCGATGTTGCGCCTGACCGCATCTTCGCTGATTTGATATTTTTGTAGCAGGCGGGCGCTGGGCGTGTTGCGTTCTCGCAGAATGGCCAGCAGCAGATGTTCGGTGGAGATGTAGTCATCCCCCAGCCGTTCCGACTCTTCTACCGCTACTTGGTTTAGACGGTGCAGCCGCGGGGTGATGTAGATTTGTCCCGGCAGGGTGCTCATGCGTGGCGCTCTGTGTCCGGTACTTTGCGCCAATAGGTGTTCCAAATCGGCCCGCATGGCCTCGATGGGCGCGCTGAGTTGCGCCAAAATATGATGCACCATGCCTTCGGATTGCTCCAGCAAGGCCAAAAAGAGATGCTCGGTATCGGCTTGGCCATGCTGGTAGCGGTGTAGAATGTCGTAAGCACGACGCAAGGCATCTTGCGCACGTTCGGTATATTTATCGAATTGCATCATGGGATTGATTTGGTAGATGACTTGTAATGGTGCAAGGCAAAGTGTTTCTTGCTTTTTTCTTCCTGTCTTTGTGGTTCAAATTTTATGTTACTCACCTGATGTGTGACTTTTCCATTTTAAAAAGCGGGTGCTAATGCATTAAGCTACTGTTCCGCCAACAGACGAAGGGACGACGGGACGAAAATGGACGAAGGAAGATGCTGTTTTCGTCCATGTTCGTCGGCTTGTTAAGCAGAAGATGCTTGATAAGCCCGTTGATGCGCCATAAAAAGTTGCACATTAGTCGTTACAATTTTATGGTGTCAACTACTTAGGCGAATAGTTTGTTTGGATTAGGGAAATGGCGGCGTGGTGGGGATGGCTGTGGGGACTGTGGTTGCCGTGGGAGCAGGGGCTGGTGTGTTGGTGGGGGGAGCAGGTGTAAAAGTTGGCGGTGCCGGAGTGTTGGTGGGCGGCGCCGGGGTGTTGGTGGGCGGCGCGGGTGTGAATGTTGGTGGCGCCGGGGTAAAGGTAGGGGGAATCGGCGTGAAGGTAGGGGGAATCGGTGTGAAGGTGGGCGTGGGCTGCGTTGTGGCGCTGACAGTGGGGGTAAGGCGTGGCCGCAAGGTTGCTGTCATCGTGGGCGTGGCGGTGATGCTGGGGGTGACGGTAATGGTGGCCGTGGGGGTGACAGTGCTGGTGATCGTGGGCGTGACAGTGCTGGTGGGCGTTGCGGTGGTGGTCGCTGTTGCCGTTGGTGTGGGTGTGGGCGTTGTTGTGGCCGTAGCTGTGGCTGTGGCTGTGGGGATGGCGGTGGGGGTGGGCAACGATGTGGGCAAGGGGGTCGGTGTGGGTGTTGGGGTGGCGGTGGAAGCCCGCGTGGCCAGGGGGGTTACGGTAATGCCGCTCAGGTCGGGCGTGGGGGTGCTGGTGGTTGCGGGCCCGGGTCCCAGCAGTTTGAGCCCCAAAAACAGCAGCAAAAGCCCCAGCGCAAAAACGCTCAGGGCTGCGGCGAGGATGATGAGAATGGGAGATTGTTCAGATAATCGGTTCACAAGTGTTGTTCCGTAGTAACGTTACTGGTCGAGACATCCAATCCTTTGCGTCCAGAGGGGTTTCTTTGGGAGATGGTAACGACTAACGTCCCCGACTTCAATCACCACAAAGGCGCAAAGACACTAAGAACACCAAGCATTTCAAAGCTTTTTCTTTTCTTCGTGCCTTTGTGGCTT
>Ga0256914_1001082_pt1 | contig 25866 bp, 25 predicted proteins | sample HulkmetaG_FD_191571 | JGI IMG/M metagenome (GOLD analysis project Ga0256914, IMG submission 191571) | Hydrothermal chimney microbial communities from Main Endeavour vent field at the Juan de Fuca Ridge, Pacific Ocean - Hulk | ecosystem: Environmental > Aquatic > Marine > Hydrothermal vents ... | reverse complement strand
TGTCCAGAACCCACAGCTCCACTCCTTGCTCAGTTCTCTTCACCACCGCAATGCGCTGCCCCTTCGGGCTCCATGCAGCCCAACGAATACGTCCGCAACGACTCAGACGCCGAAACATGCCTTCCTGGGGATGGTAATGATAGAGATCGTAGTAGACGTTATACTCGTCGCAGATCTCGGGCTGGGTTATCAGTATGCCCGCGTGCTGATGCAGATCCAGCCGGGCTCCCCTACGCAGCTCAAGGAGCCAATCCTGCCGCCCGCTCCTCCATCGTATCAGCCAAGGACGACGATAGCCGTCGTCATGGATGAAAAAAAGCTGCTCCCCTTTCGCAGCACGCACCATCCCCCCATACTCTCCCGTCGATACCAGCGGGTCACCGGCCACCACCCCCTTTTTTCGCAATTCTCTCAACCGAGGTGAAAATTCCTGCTTCAAGGCATGCTCAAACTCCCCCCATAATGTCTCCAGATCCTTCCCAAAGGGCTCTATCGGATTGCTGTCGATCCGGAATGGGATCAGGTTGTCACTATAGGCCTCCACCAGCCTGCGCGCGGCATCCTCACCATAACGTTCGTTCAGAAATCGAAAGAAATAGACACCGTAAAGATAGTTGGTAACCCCGCCAGGCCAGCTCCGTAAGGGAAGGTTCACCTGCCGCAGTGGCTTCAATCCCCGTATCGTTTCGAGACGCATCAACATGCGATAATAGGCACTCTGCCCGCGACCGTATCCCCGCCTGTCATCGGTTTCCTCATAGGTGGCCAGCCCCTCCTTCAACCAGGCCGGTTGTAACGTATTGGGAAACAGCAGTGGATTGCGGCCGAACAACCGGCGCAAACCCATTGGCGCTCCCTTGGCTTTGTCCAGATGCAGCACGTGAGTATATTCATGGTCAAAAAGCAGTTCGAGCCAATCGTCGCTGTCGGCTAATTCGCCGATATCATCCGGAATTACCGGAAAAAGCAGCATCCGCGCAAAGGGGAAAACCGTGGCCATACCGTTCGGGTTTCCCGACTCATCCGAAAGGACCAGATGGGTTGGGGCCGACGGCTGCCAATCGAGACGCTGTACGAGCGTGCCATGGCGCCGCTCCGCGATTTCCGCCATACGCGCGGCAAGGAGCTCTCTTCCGACAGGAAAATGTATGTAAAAATGGGGGGTGCGCAAGGTGCGCCAGGCAAGGGATGGATCCACAGCCCAGGCCATTTTCGGACCGAGGCCAATAAACAGCACCAACGGAATGAAAAACGTGATAAACAGCGGGGGACATTTCCTCCTCACAGCCTGGCCGCCTCGCATCCTTGCTGATACCCGACGACGCCTCCGGAGGATCATGTTCACCCAGCTCAACCACGGTGAAGAGGCTTTTTTACCCTCCCGCAGCTGTCTGAAAAGCACGAGCAGAAGTCACTCACCGCTTCCCTTGCTCCAGAATCCGCAACAACCGTTGGGCGGGGACATAACCTGGCACCCGTCGCCCATCCTCGAGGAAGATGGTCGGCGTTGCGTTAACCCCGAGCTGACGAACCAATGCCAAGTGTTGATCCACCGGACTCGTACAACTCCTGGATTCCACCTTTTCACCATTCTTTGCCAAGGTCATCGCCTGCGCCGGATCCTTCGCACACCAGACGGAAACCGCTTTCTCATATGAATCAGAACCGACCCCAGCGCGCGGAAAGGCAAGATAACGCACCTTGATTCCGGCATCCAGATAGCTCTGCATCTCCTTGTGCAGCTTCCGGCAGTAGGGACAATCAATATCGGTAAAGATGGTCACCGTATGTTTCACCTGCTTTGGTGCATAGACGATCATCGAGCTTTCATCCACCTCGTCGATGGCGGCCTTGTATAGCGCTGTACGCCGTTCGTCGGTAAGGTTGCGGCGCTGCCCAATCTCGATCAGATCGCCGTTCATCAGATAGCGCCCGTCGTTACTCACATAGACCACATCGCTCCCTAGCACCACCTCGTACCACCCCTCAACGGGAGCCGGCGTAATACTATCTGGCTTGAGTTTACCGCCACTCACCCTTTCGATGGCACTTCGCACCACCGCATCCTCTTTCTCCGCGGCTTGGAGTGAAATAGCGATGATGAGGGATAGCGATGACAGGATCAGAATGCGCGGGACTCTTTTCATGAATGGGTTCCTTGGCTTGAGAAAAATAGATTCGAGTGGTGGCGAGACCAAAAGTTCACCCCCTCGGGTGGTGGCGCGCATGTAACTCCTGCAGACGGGCGCGTGCCACATGGGTGTAGATCTGTGTAGTAGAGAGATCACTATGCCCCAGTAACATCTGCACTACACGCAAATCGGCACCATGATTCAACAAGTGAGTGGCAAAAGCATGGCGCAGGGTATGAGGCGAGAGATCGGTAGTAATTCCGGCCCGAATGGCATAACGCTTAATCAAATACCAGAACGCCTGCCGCGTCATTCCATCTCCGCGCCGAGTCACATACAACGCTTCACTCTGGCGGCCTTGCAGCAGTTCCGCCCTCCCGTCATCAAGATAGCGTTCTAACCACCCCATCGCCTCCTCTCCCAAAGGAATGAGCCGTTCCTTTCCTCCTTTACCGGTGATCCTTACCACCCCCTGGCGAAGATTAACCTGCGCAACCTGCAAACCTACCAATTCCGACACCCGCAGTCCGCAGGCATACATCAACTCCAGCATGGAGCGATCCCGCAGGCCGAGAGGGACGGAAGTATCCGGCGACATAAGCAACCGCTCCACATCCAGCTCGCTGAGGCTCTTGGGAACCTGCCGTCCAAGGCGCGGTGCATCAATCTGTGCACTGGGATCCACCTGAAGCCGACCTTTGAGGAGCAGATAGCGATAAAAGCCATGAATACTGGAGAGCAAACGGGAGCTGGAGCGAGGCTTTGCCCCCTCGTTCATGCGTGCCGCCAGATAAGCCAACAGAGCCTCCTTGGGGGCAGTGACCAGTGAACAGTTTCGGTGCATGCGCAGCCAACACGCCAGCCCCTGGAGATCGTGGCGGTAGGCGACAAGAGTATTGGCACTCAGCCCCCGCTCCATCCAGACAGCGTCCAGAAAGGCCTCGATCTCCGCCCTGTCTTCCTCGCTCAGCTCACCCTTGGCGTGCTTCATGGTCCAGCAACCAGCGCTTGATTAGCATGCTCCGACCGGCGGTTTGCCCGGCATATCCCCCAAGCCCGCTGGCAGACACTACCCGATGACAAGGGACAAGGATGGGCAGCGGGTTGGCACGGCAGGCATTACCGACTGCCCGAGGGCTACTGTTCAGCTGCCTAGCCAGTATCCCGTAGGTACACCTTTTCCCCGAAGGAATAGTCTCCAGCGCAGACCAGACCCGACGCTGGAACGGCGTACCATCCATTGTTTTGGGCAGTTCGAAACGGAAAGTCGGGTCATCAAAATAGGCGGCTAGTTGTTCCGCCACCTTCTCGGCCAGCGGTGTCTGCGCCTCCAACGGCTGGATATCAGAAAACAGATAGTCCAGCTCCACCAGCTGTTCGTCCTTGATTCGAACTCCCAGCAGACAGCGCATCTGCGGAAAGGGAGCGTGCGCAATCAGCTGGTACATCGTTCATCCACCCGGCGGCAACCTGTGTCCCTTTCGTAGCCTCGAACATGTTTTACCGATTGCGGTTGAAACATGCTCCCAACTACGGGGCAACGCTCAAAACAGATGAAAAAAAAGACTCCCTGCCGAAGCAAAGGGACCGTTGGCGAGATCAGCCCTTTTCACGACCACCGTCCAGTTCATCCTGCCAGGCCTTCAATTCATCCCACTTTCCATCCCGGGCCATCTCCGCCTGTTTAGGCCAGGTTTCCGGATCATGGGATGCAAAGTTGCCCCCTGCTTCACTCAGGATTTCACGGATTTTGTCCGCGCTGGCCGCGGCCAGATCGGCAAAAGTGACGAAACCCGCCTCGTTGAGCAGCTCGGCAATCTTGGGGCCGATGCCTTCGATTCGCGTCAAATCATCGATTGCTTCCGGCTCAGCAGAGACCGCATTCTTCTCAACTGCCCGAGCCGCTCTTTTCTTGGCGGCACCGCCAGCTACCAGCTTTTCCTTGATCCGGGCCGCCTTGCCTCGGCGTCCACGCAGATAATACAGCTTTGCGCGGCGCACATCACCGCGACGCTTGACGACGATTTCCGCCACCGCCGGGCTGTAGGTCTGGAACACACGCTCCACCCCTTCACCGTGGGAGATCTTACGTACCGTGAACGAGGAGTTCAGACCCCGGTTGCGTTTGGCTATCACGATCCCCTCGAACGCCTGCAAACGCTCGCGGTTACCCTCCTTCACTTTTACCTGAACCACAACGGTGTCTCCCGGAGCAAACTCCGGAATCTTGCGGTCCATCTGCTCTGCTTCCAATTGGTCAATGATGTTGCTCATCGCTCTCTCCCGAGACAAGTTCTATCAAATCGTCGCGTTCCTGCTGCTCCCGGATATACTCCTGTAGCAGGATCCGCTGTCGTTCACTCAAATCCAAACCTTCCAACAAATCCGGACGCCTTTGCCACGTTCGCCCTAGCGCCTGTTTCTCCCGCCAGCGGGCGATTGCCTGATGGTCCCCACTAAGCAACACCTCAGGCACCGCCATCTCTCCGATCCGCTCGGGCCGCGTATAGTGCGGACAATCCAGCAACCCTTCGCTGAAGGAATCCTGCTGCGCGGAATCCTCATGGCCTAAAGCCCCGGGTAACAACCGGGTTACGCCGTCGATAACAACCATCGCCGCAAGCTCGCCACCACTCAGCACATAATCACCCACCGAGAGCTCCTCGTCCACCTCGCTCTGAATCAGGCGCTCGTCAATCCCTTCATAACGACCCGCGAGCAGAATGACCCGCTGACGCTGCGCCAGCTCATGCAACACCGGCTGGCGAAGCGGGCGCCCCTGAGGTGAGAGATGGATCACGCTGGCTGGCGCACCATCGCTCTCCCGCGCCGCTCGTACCGCCGCTTGCAGTGGCTTTGCCATCATCACCATCCCCGGTCCCCCGCCGTAAGGACGGTCATCTACCGTGCGATGACGATCGCTCGTATAGTCCCGTGGGTTCCAGAACTCCAACCGAAGCAGACCAGATTGCACCGCCTTACCAGTTATCCCGTAACCGGTGATCGCATCAAACATACCAGGGAACAAGGTAACGACGTCAAACCGCATTTTCGTCACCGTGCGTTCAGAAAGCAGGGTCCCAGTCAATCCGCATCTGCTGCTGTGCGAGATCCACCTCTACCACCACCCTTCCGGTCAGAAAAGGGATCAGTCGCTCCCGTTCACCCTTGACCACCATCACATCGTTCGCGCCCGTTTCCATCAGGCTGTCAACCACCCCCAACTCCTCTCCCTTGAGGGTGATAACCTTCAGACCCACCAGATCGGCCCAGTAATATTCGCCTGGCGCCGGCTGTGGAAGCTGGGAGCGGTAACAGGCAATGTCAGCCCCAACCAATTGGGATGCCATATCACGATCGTTGTATCCTGAAAGACGAACAACGACCCCCTTGCCGTGTTGACGGCCCTCCGCCACCTCCATCTGCCGCCACTCTCCAGCAACCTTCACCTGCCAAGGGGAGTAGCCGATGATCGCTTCACGGGGTTCCGTATAGGAGTAGACCTTTACCCAACCGCGAACCCCGTAGAGTCCGCTAATGTGGCCGATATCGACCCTACGCTCCCTCTCCGCCACCTTCCGTCATCGACCGGGCAAAACGGGTTATTCAGCCACGGCTTGGACAGCGGATTGCTGCTTGATCAGTTTTGCAACCCGTTCAGAGGTCTTGGCTCCCTGGGACAACCAGTAGTTGATACGCTCCATATCCAAGCGTAACGGCTCTTCATTCCCCCTGGCCACCGGGTTGAAAAAACCAACCCGCTCAATGTAGCGCCCATCACGGCGATTGCGGCTGTCTGTAACAACAACGTGATAAAAGGGACGCTTCTTAGCGCCACCGCGAGACATACGAATGGTTACCATTGCCCGTTTTGCTCTCCAGTTAATCTCGTTCTCGGCCACCTTTCAACCGACGGCCGGGTTAAACGGTTAATTGTACGCCTCTTCGTGATGATAATCAAAATGGCATGCCGGGCGGCATCCGCCCTTTCATGGCGCGCATCATCTTCGCCATGCCGCCTCCGGACATCTTTTTCATCATCTTCTGCATCTGCTTGAACTGCTTGAGCAGGCGATTAACGTCCTGTACTTGGGTCCCCGAACCGGTTGCAATACGGCGCTTGCGCGAACCCTTGATTAGCTCGGGATGACGACGCTCCCCAGGGGTCATGGAATTGATGATCGCTTCCAGCCGGGCCATGTCCCGATCATTCACTTTGTCCTTCACCCCCGCTGGCAAATTACCCATTCCCGGCAGCTTGTCCAGCATGCCGGCGATTCCGCCCATCTTCTTCATCTGCTGCAGCTGGGCACGAAAGTCCTCCAGATCAAACCCTTTCCCTTTCTTTATCTTGCGCGCCAGCTTTTCGGCTTCGGCCTTGTCGACCTTCTGCTCCACCTCTTCGATCAGCGTGAGGACATCACCCATGCCAAGGATGCGGGAGGCGACCCGTTCTGGATGAAACGGTTCCAGAGCGGTCGTCTTTTCGCCAACACCGAGGAACTTGATAGGCTTGCCAGTAATCTGGCGGATGGAAAGCGCCGCTCCCCCGCGGGCGTCACCATCAGCCTTGGTGAGGATCACCCCCGTCAACGCCAGCTGCTCGTTGAACGCCTTGGCAGTATTGGCTGCATCCTGGCCGGTCATGCTATCCACCACAAATAGCGTTTCCACCGGATTCAATACCTGATGCAAACGCCGCACCTCCTCCATCATCTCGCCATCCACGTGCAAACGGCCGGCTGTATCCACGATCAGTACATCAACGAAACGGGTGCGAGCCTGTTGCAGGGCAGCTCGAGCGATATCCACCGGTTTCTGACTGGTTTCGCTGGGAAAGAACTCCGCCTCCACTTGGGAAGCCACCGTCTCCAGCTGCTTGATAGCAGCGGGTCGGTAAACATCGGTACTGACCACCATCACCGACTTTTTCTGGCGCTCCTTCAGCCACCGGGCTAGCTTGCCGGTAGTGGTGGTCTTGCCCGACCCCTGCAGACCGGCCATCAGGATTACGGCTGGAGGCTGCGCTGCCAGATCAAGCCCTTCATTGGCCTCCCCCATTACCGCGATCAGCTCTTCCTTGACAATCTTGATCAATGCTTGGCCGGGCGAAAGGCTACTCATCACCTCTTTGCCCACCGCCCGTTCGCGGATACGGGCGATAAAGTCCTTCACCACTGGCAGCGCCACGTCCGCCTCCAGTAGTGCCATGCGCACCTCGCGCAGGGTATCCTTGATATTCTCTTCGGTGAGACGTCCCTGCCCACGCAGGTTCTTTAGAGTACGCGCCAGACGTTCGCTGAGATTGTCAAACATGGAGATCTCTTCCTTAATCATTCCCCCGGAGCAATTGAAATCCAAGGGGATAAAATTGGTTAATTATAGCGTGAAGTGGGCCCCGCCGGCCAAACCGTAGACCTCACGGTCTGCCAATGTTTCCCGACATTCGCGGAGAATGGCGGACTCCTCACCCGGCTTGGCATGAATAATATAGATGGGTGGCCGATGGCGAAGTTTTCTGAGATCCGCAGCCAACAGCCGCGGTGAGTAATGGTGGGCCACCCGGCTCAACGCCTCATCCTTGTTGCTGAAAGCTGTCTCTACCAATAACAGGTCTAGATTGGGATGGGCGTTCAACGCCTCCCAAAAGCCATCATTGCATGTGGTGTCTCCACTGATGGCAAAGGCTGCCTCGCCACAGGCTATCCGAAAACCGACGCATGGAACGGTGTGATTAACGGGTATCACCTCAATCTGTCGGCTACCCAGCTTTACGGTCTCTCCACCCTGAACCTCCTGGAAACGGAATACCGGCCTCTGCCGAGTGGGAATTCGCGTAAAATCGGGCCAAATAACGTTGTTGAAAATATGCTGTCGCAACGCACCAAGGGTTTCGGGCAAGGCATATACTTGGATACTCTCCGGAACCAGTCCAAAAATCGTGTCTCCCAACAGGGGAAGGTAGGCGATGTGATCGAGATGTGAGTGGGTCAGGAAGATGTGGCGCAAACGGCTCAATTCATCAATGGAAAGCTGTGCCACACCGGTACCAGCATCTACCAGGATATCATTGTCCACCAGCAGTGATGTGGTACCCTTTCCGGCGCCCACTCCTCCACTTGAACCAAGAACCCTCACATCCATTGTCTGTCTCACAGTTGTTTTCCAATCTGCCCTTCTACCCGGCGTATGAAGCTGCCAGGCTAAAGAGAGGTAACCGTCACGCATTTACCAGCGGGTTGTGTGGCCGAGAGTTGCGGTAGAATGGTATCAGTGACATTCAGTTCCCTTACTACGGGCAAGCACACCGCAGCTGAAATGAGATCACCCGTTGCCGGGTTGATAATAGCCGCGATATTCAAAGGATCACTCTACCGAATCAGATGCAACATTCCAATTCCCCTTTTCGCCCTTCACAATTCCTGGCGCCCCGCTACTGGCCCACATGGGCGGCAATCGGCCTATTCCGGCTGCTGATCATGCTTCCCTTCTCCTGGCAACTTAGGCTAGGAGCAGGGCTGGGTGGTCTAAGCCGCGTCCTGCTGCCGCGTCGACACCGCATCGTGACCACCAACATCTCCATGGCTTTTCCTCACCTCTCTGCGCAACAGCAACGCCAACTGGTGAAGCAGGCGCTGCGTAGCGCCGGCATCGCCACGTTCGAGACCTTGCTTAGCTGGTGGGCGGATACGCACTGGCTAGAATCCCGAGCTCGAGTCGAAGGACTGGAACACCTCCAGAAAGCTCTGGAGAATGGCAAAGGAGTGATTCTGCTGGGAGGGCATTTTACCTGCATGATGCTGTGCGGACGGATACTGGCAACGAAACTACCTTTCCATATCCTGGTCAAGCGGGCCAAGAACCCCCTTTTCAACGCGCTTATGCAGCACTATCGCGAAAAATACTATGATGGGGTCATCGATAGCCATGATCTGCGCACCATGCTTCGCGTATTGAAGGAAAACCGGATCTGCTGGTATTCACCGGATCAGGATTTTGGCCGCCGGCATGCCGTCTTCGCTCCTTTCATGGGAGTACAAACCGCCACTCTGACCACCACCGCCCGTCTCGCAAAACTCTCGGGAGCCCCCGTTTTACCCATCAGCTACTGGCGCCTGCCCGAGGACCAGCGGTACCGAATCGTCATTTCTCCCCCCTTGTCTGAATTCCCCTCTGGCGACGCGTTACAGGACGCCACGCGGATCAATCAAGTTTTGGAAGCTCAGGTTCGGAAGGCTCCCGACCAATATCTTTGGGCCCACCGGAGATTCAAGACCCGGCCATTGGGTGAACCCCGGTTCTATTGAACCGACACCCTACCAGTTCTCTGCCAACAGCTCGAAATAGGCTTGCGGGTGCACGCAGGCTGGACAAACCTCGGGTGCCTCCTCTCCCTCATGAAGGTAACCGCAGTTTCGACAGCGCCAGGTCATCCTGCCATTTCGCTTGAATACCCGTCCCGCTGCCAGGTTCTCTGCCAAAGCACGATAGCGTTTCTCATGCTGCCTCTCGGCTACCGAAATAGCCTCGAAGGCCGCTGCTATCTCGGGAAACCCCTCATCCCGAGCGACCCTGGCGAAGGCAGGATACATGTCGCTCCACTCATGCTCTTCACCCTCGGCCGCCGCACGCAGATTTTCCAGCGTGGTTCCAATCTTCCCCGCTGGAAAGGCTTCGCTAATCTCCACCATGCCCCCTTCCAAGAACTTGAAGAAACGCTTGGCATGCTCCCGTTCCTGATCAGCCGTCTCCTCGAAGATGTGGGCAATCTGTACCAACCCTTCTTTTTTGGCCACGCCAGCATAATAGGTATATCGATTCCTGGCTTGGGATTCACCTGCAAATGCAATCAGCAGGTTCTTCTCGGTCTGGGTACCCTTGATACTCTTGGTCATCTTTCTCTCCTGGTGAGGTCTCTAGTCACAGATATCATCGATACTGCCGCAAATACCACCATTCATAGGCCCGTTTTGCCCAGTGCAGCGCCCGCATAGGAGGAAGCATGAAATTGATCTTCGGGGTGCGCGCCACCAACATACCGCTTTTCTGACTGTCCACGATACAAATCAGCTCGGCACGAAAAACGGCATCAGCGGGTTGACCCCGAAATTCTGCCACAAGATTGGTTACCGCAGCTTTAGCCTGCAAATCAGCCATATGCGCCTGTTTCGGCATCCAATCAGGACCAGGAAAACTCCCGGAATCGCCCGCCACATAAACCCGATCCATACCGCTTACCCGACAATGCTCATCAGCCTGAATCAGGCCACCGGGGGAACGGGGAAGTTCGCTATTGTCGAACCACTGATTGCCGGTCATGCCAGGCATGAACAGAATGAGATCAGCCTCGAACTCACCCCCTTCGGTCATCACCCGATCCTCTGTGAACCCTTTGAGTTTATACCCCAAATGGGTATCAATATCCCGCTTTTTCATTTCCCGCAACAGCCCCTCTACCGCTTTCGGCCCCAACCGTTGCCCGGGCTTGTCTCCCGGCGTGAAAAAGATCAGGCGAAATTTATCCCTCCGACCCTCACGCCGTAGCTGCTCATCAATGCCAAACAGAAACTCGAACATCGGACCGCCCCGCATGGCATTGGGCTCTTTTGGATTTCCTCCAAAACCGATAGCGATGGTACCGCTGTCCAGCACACGCAAGCGATCCCGGATCCGCTCCGCCGCCTCGATTCCCTCACAAGGAGTAATGGCATGCTCAATGCCTGGCAGCTTTTTGAGAAAACGACCGCCCGAGCAGATCAACAGGCCGTCGTTCTCGATCTCACCATGCTCGGTCAGCAGGGTACGGCCACTATCTGCAAGCCCCGTAGCGGCTGCCGAATGGTGCCGGACATCCATACGCTGAAAAAAATTCTGCAGCGGCACCCGGAGATCTTCTCCTTTGCGCAATCCGGAAGGGATCCAGATGATGCCGGGAAGATATTCGAATACTGCACGAGGGCTGACCAGCGTAATCTCTGCTGATAGTCCACTCTTGCGCAATTCCCGAACAGCAGTAAGGGCAGCAAAACCACTACCAACAATGGTGACCTTTTTCATACCTTGATCTCCTGCATGCTGAACTTCCCCGACAAGCCGGCTGCGGTCTCCAAAGAAAGCAACTTTGACGCAATAACCTTTGCCTTATGAAATCCGTCAGCAATAATAAAAACGGTTAAGCTGTTCAATCTCCATCTGGATTCCCAAGTGTAACATCGAGCACACTCAGGCGAGTGCTTGATTGGCCAAACACTTCTGAACCCGGTAACACTATCCACTCTCTCCCAAACATCCAGATTGATAATTTTCAATGCCTGTTCACCGAAGGAAAGGTAGCCTCAATTCCCCAAATCGCGCAAAACTTGAGAAACCGTCATGACAGCTCACGCCTTTATCTCTCTGCTCAAGGATTCTCCCTGGATCGGGATGCTAATTGGACTGCTGTTTTTCGCAATGATGTTCGGTGCAAAAAACATAATCATCTACTTCTATTCCCGCAATCACGGACGATCTGCAAATCCCTCCGACTGACCGGGAAAATCAGGCATCCTATCCGGAAGAGAGGAAAAATCAATTTTGTTTACTGATGGACCGTTTCACCCGTAACTATACCCTGTTGCTGTTAGCGCTCCTTGCTATTTTGATCACCTGGGCGCTACACCAGGATCCCGAGGTTTCACGTCTCAACAGAAAACTTGCAGCCGATCCCGAGCTAAATAGCTACCCTTACCCTTTCAAGGTACTCTCTCTGGAAAACGGCACCGCAATCGTTGGCACTCCACGTTCAGTGGAGTTTCCCGCCTATCGCGCCCTGCCGGTTCTCTTCCCTCGCTTGTCAGGCCGAGCTCCCGGGGATCCCGAAATGATGAAGGCTCAGCAGAGACTCGCGGAGATCCAGAAACGAGTCAGAATGCTGGTGATGAAATCTCCAAAAGTCAGAAGGTTAGAGTGGAGTCTGGATGTGAATTGGCTAACCATGCACGGCGTCCAACTCGTCAGGAACCGCCCCTCTTAGGCCAGCGAAGAAACCGTCCTCTGTTCTTTCCTCATTCCTCAGTTAGCTGCGGCTGTCTCCTCTTTCTCCTCAGGCAGCGCGATATTCAGTTCCAGAATCTCGCAATCACCATGTCGTTCCAGATTGACCTTGATGTCATCCCGGCTTACTTGAACATACTTGGTGATCACCTCCATCAGCTCCCGCTTCAGGGCAGGCAAATAATCAGGACCCCGCTTGGCCCGATGCTCATGGGCCATAACAATGTGCAATCGCTCCTTGGCGACGGCAGCGGATCCCTTTGCGGTTTTGCGTCTGAAATAATCGAAAATGGACATCGCCTATGCTCCAAAGATGCGGCTGAAAAAGCCTTTCTTCTCAACCTCGAGAAAGCGCATGGGTACATCTTCTCCCAAAAAGCGGGCCACCATATCCTGATAGGCCTGACCGCTCTTGCTCCGCTCATCACGGATCACAGGCACCCCGGAATTGGAAGCCTGCAAAACCTCCTCCGATTCAGGAATCACTCCGATCAGATTGATCCCCAAAAGCTCCTGGATATCATCCAGGCTCAACATCTCGCCCATCTGCACCCGCTCCGGGGAATAACGGCTCACTACCAAATGCTCCTTGATAGGCTCGTCACCCTCAATAGCACGCAACGACTTCGCAGCAAGCATGCCGAGAATGCGATCGGAGTCCCGTACCGATGAAATCTCAGGATTGGTTACGACCAATGCCTCATCCGCATAAAACAGCGCCATCAGCGCCCCTTTCTCAATCCCCGCTGGAGAGTCACAAACGATGTAATCGAAGCTCTCTCTCAACTCGCCAATCACCTTACCCACCTTATCCTGAGTAAGCGCATCCTTGTCACGCGTCTGGGAAGCGGGCAGGATATAGAGGTTGTTGTCCACCTTGTCACGGATCAAGGCCTGTTTCAGGCTGGCCTCTTCGTTGATGACGTTGACAAAATCGTAAACCACGCGCCGCTCACATCCCATTACCAAATCGAGATTCCGCAAGCCGATATCAAAATCAATAACCACTGTCCGGTGTCCCCGGCTGGCAAGACCCGCAGCGAAACTGGCGCTGGTGGTGGTTTTGCCAACCCCTCCCTTGCCCGATGTCACAACGATTACCTTAGACAAAACAATCTCCTTATATGAGCTGAAACCAATGCCGACAACCTGCTACAGCGGAGCCATCACCAACTGCTCTTCCTCCAGGTAAATCTGTGCAGGCTTTCCCTGTAAGGAGCTGGGAACAGGCTCATCGAAAACCTGATAGTTTCCCGCAATCGCAGCAAGCTCCGGCTCCATGGACTGAGCAAAAATCCGCGCTCCAGTATCCTCCGCTACGCCAGCGAAGGCCCTTCCGCGCAACGAACCATAGACATGGATATTACCATCCGCGATCACTTCCGCTCCCACATTAACCGAAGAGAGAATGATCAGATCTCCTCCCTTGGCGTAAATCTGCTGGCCAGAACGCACTGGATGATGAATGATCCGAGTCCGCCTGCGCAACACCTCCGTAGCAACCGGGGGCTCTGCGCTGCTCTTCTCCTTTGCCTCCTCCTTTGTCACCCCTCCTTTCAGCACCGCCAAACCGGCAGCAACTGCCCTTTCCGCCGCCCATGGTCCCGCATTGCGTACCCCGACGGTGAACAGCTGTAAACGACGCAGTATGCCCGCAAGCGCCGCGAGATCCAGCTCCGCTGCTTGCTTTTCCACCGCCGCCAGGTCGATGACCAATGGGGCATGCCGGAAGAAATTCAGCCCTCTGGCCAAGTGCACCTTTAACTCGTGCTCGATGGCATCCAAATCTGTGCTGTGCAGCTTGAGAACCGGCAGGGTAAATACCGTTCCTTTTAGCTCGACAGCACTGGTTCTCTGGTGGTGAAGTGAACCGACATCCGCTGTTTCCTGTTCCTTCATCGCCTACTCTCCCCGAATAATCTATCAGTCAAAGGGACAGAGATCATACCCCACGACATATCTCGTGCCGCACTACGTCAAGGAAGCACCTGGTGTCCGGCGACCTTGCAGATTGCTTTTTCAGAAACGGGCACAACACCCCCGTATTTCGCACCTCGGGGGATCAGCTCAATGCGCGTGACCGTGCGCCAGCTCTTCGGGCGTGGCTTCGCGTACCGACTCCACAGTGACATCAAAATGGAGAACCTTGCCAGCCAACGGGTGATTGACATCGATGGTAACTTCGTCATCTTTTACCTCACGCACCACCACATGATAGACATTGCCATTGCCATCGTCTGCTTGTAACGGCATGCCCGGAGCCAGATTTTCAATCCCGCCAAAGGCTGCTCGCGGTACCGTTTGAATCATTTCAGGATTGATTTCGCCATAACCTTCCTCAGGCTGGACTGTTACTTGGAAAGAATCCCCCTCTCCCTTTCCGGTCAGCGCCCTTTCCAGACCGGAGATGATGGCCTGGGTCCCATGCAGGTAGGTGAGCGGTTCCTGTCCCTCCGAGGAGTCCAGCAGAACCCCCTCGTCGTCGGTCAGCTTGTAATGGATGGTTACTACGCAATTATCTTGGATATTCATCTTGTATAGTCTTCCTCGGTGGGAAAGAGGGGAGCCGCCCAATGAACGACAACATCCCCCGTGAAAGGAACAAAGCACCTTCTTCTGGCTCTGCTCCACTCAAAAAAAACAGACAAGGATGATATAGTACCTTCCTCCTGTTGGCAAAAACGGCGACGGATTGCACGATTTCCTTCATGGAAAAATGCATCAGACCCAAACCGGCATGTGCTGCACTCTTTCCCAGAGAGGCAGGACCTACCGCCCCTTCCGGGAAAGGTCCGGCTCAAAACCGGGATTACCCATGGAAACGCTTTTGAATCCGGCTTCAAAGAGTTGAATGGCATCGCCCACCAGTGGAGAAGCCGGTCTATCATTCATCAAACTATCAATTATTCATTATATGCAGAGCTATCAGCGCAGATTTTTGGAATTTGCTATCGAAAGCAAGGTGTTGCGTTTTGGGGAATTCACCCTCAAATCCGGACGCCTCAGCCCCTATTTCTTCAACAGTGGCCTGTTCAACAGTGGTGCAAAACTGGCCCGGCTAGGCCAATTCTATGCCGAGGCAATCGTCGCCTCTGGCATTCATTTCGACATGCTGTTTGGCCCGGCTTACAAAGGGATCCCTCTGGTAGCAACCACCTCCATTGCCTTGGCCGAACATCATGATCGCGATCTGCCTTACGCTTTCAACCGAAAAGAGGCCAAAGACCACGGAGAGGGAGGAAACATCGTTGGTGCGCCATTACAGGGAGCGGTGCTGATTGTCGACGATGTTATTTCGGCCGGAATCTCGGTCAGGGAATCTGCCGATATTATCCAGGCGGCAGGAGCAATACCGGCTGGCGTGGTAATCTCTCTGGATCGCCAGGAGCGCGGCAACGGAGATCAATCCGCCATCCAGGAGATTGAGCAGCAGCTTGGGATCCCTGTTGCCAGCATCGCCAACCTGGATACATTGCTGGATTACCTCTCTACCCAACCGGATCTCGAGGCGTGGCGGGGAAAAGTGGAATCCTACCGGGCACGTTACGGTATCCATTCTCCCTGAAAATCCAGCAGCGGAAAATGAGGGGCACTGACTGACGCACCAGGATTTACGGGATACCCGCTGTGAGCCAACGGCCGCCATCCCCCTCGGCAAGTAACGTGGTCATCGCCGTCGCGGATAGGGGACGGCTCAGATAATATCCCTGTATCTCATTACAACCGTTGGAACGCAAATGTTGCAACTGCGCCCGGCTTTCAACCCCTTCCGCCACCACACTGAGTTTCATACTGTGAGCCAGGGTGATAACCGCGGAAGCAATGACTCCATTCGAGGTGCCCGCATGAATATCGTGAACAAAAGATTTATCGATCTTCAAGCCATCCACGGGGAAATGCTTGAGCCGGCTCAGGGAGGAGTAACCGGTACCGAAGTCATCAATGGCCAGCCTCACCCCAAGGGACTTAAGCGCATTCAGGGTATCGGCAACACTTTCCAGATCACTGGTCAGCAAACTTTCGGTGATCTCAAACTCCAGATCGGCTGGGTCCATCCCGGTCTCTTCAAGAATCCGTCGAGTACTCTCCACCAGCGAAGGATCACTCAACTGACGAGGGGAAAGGTTCACCGCCATGCGTAACCGAGGCAACCCATCCTGCCTCCATCTCACTGCTTGCGAACAAACGGTATGGATTACATACTTTCCCAGTTCCGAAATCAGGCCGGTCTCTTCGGCAATGGGAAGAAAGGCATCCGGCCCCAGCAGCCCTTCCTCGGGGTGACGCCAACGCAGCAGCGCCTCAACCGCGGTGATAGCTCTTCTCTCCAAGTCATAGATGGGTTGATAATGGATCTCCATTTCCCCTCGCTTGTGCACATAACGCAGCCTCCGCTCCAGATCCAGCCGCGTCAATGCCTGACGGTTCATCTCGGGCGAGTAGAATTGAATATATCCCCTTCCCCTTCCTTTGGCCTGATACATGGCTGCATCGGCATTTTTGACCAGATCTTCCACTGTCTCGCCATCCTTGGGATAAACCGCGATACCGATGCTGGCGGTCACAAAATAGCTACGTCCCTCAATCTCCACCGGACGATCTAGGGCATCACAGATCTTTCGGGCCACTACGCTGATTTGCCGGGTATTCTCGACATGATCGAGTACCACCACGAACTCATCACCACCCAGCCGGGCCACCAAATCCTCTCCGCGATGGCAATCTTGCAATCGCTTCGCCACCGCTTCCAGCACCTTGTCACCCGCCGCATGACCGAGGCCATCATTGACCCCCTTGAAATTGTCCAGATCGACGAACAGGATACCAAGACTGTGCCCGCTGCGTTGTGCATGGGAGATAGCCCGTTGCAAATGGTCCTGCAACATGCTGCGGTTGGGAAGATCGGTCAATGAATCATGGGTAGCCTGATAACTGAGCAAAGCAGCGGCCTGGCGCAGATTACTCACATCACTCATGGTGATAACACCACCGACCACCTTGCCACTGTGGTCGTGAATGGGTGCGGCCGTACCATGGATATCGAAACAGCTTCCATCCTTGGCGACAATGGTGGTCCCTTCGGGAAACAACGTCACAGCATTCTCGCTCCGTAACGAAGACAATAGCAGCTTACCGACGGCCACTCCCCTCTCATCTTGGAGCCGGAGTACAGATTCCACTGGCTTTCCTCGAGCCTCGCAATCATCCCAGCCGGTCAGCTTCTCCGCCGAAGGATTCATGTAACGGACACAACCCGCACTATCGGTAGTAACTACTCCATCGCCGATGGAGTGCAACGTTACCTCAGCACGTTCCTTTTCCTGAAAAAGCTGACTGAACATGACATGCATCCGCCGCCAGCTCCATAACGGATAGCTAAGTGCGATGGCAAGCATAGCGGCCATCGGAGGAAACCAAAAACGGATGATGTACAGCAACACTACACTGGTTCCCAGCGCCAATAGAAGCTGAAACACCGCAACGGGTAACGCCCACCTTGGACCAGCCATTCGATACATAAGATAGACCGGCGCCACCAGCACCAGGGTCAGCACAATTTGCCAGGAAAGGGCCAGCGGAACTATCTCCTTCCCCTGCAAAAGCGTGTTGGCCACATTGGCAAGGATCTCCACGCCCGGCATGGCCCGCCGTGCATCTCCACCCACCGGCGTAGCATAGCGTTCCCCCAACCCCGCTGCCGTAGCTCCGATCAAGACGTACTTCCCGGCAAACAATCTCTTTAGCTCTGCCTCACCAGCACCGAGCACATCCACATAGGAGAAGAAACCCGTCGAAGCCGAAAAGGGGATCAGAAACATTCGATCACGTACCCAAGTGGTCGCCGAACGGTTGCCAACAACTTCGTTACGCACGGCGGTCACACGCCGCGCCGACGGCTGATTGGCATCCAACAGTGCCAATGCCAGATTCGGTCGATTCGGGGTTCCGATGCCTGCCCAGAGATAGCTGCGCCGCACTTTGCCATCCGGATCCAACTCTATATCGATATGTCCCATGGCAGCGGCATTTTGAGCCAGGATTTCCAGCGGCCGGGTTTCTTGCAATAGCCCATCGATCTCGGTAGGCTCGGGCACCACAGGAAGCACCACCCTGCCACTCTCCCCAAGTATCCTCGCCAGCTCAACGTCTCCAGCGGGATCCACCCTATCCGGCTCAGCCAGGATCAAGTCGAGGGCGACACCCTGTACCCCGGCCTGGCTCAGGCGTTTAATGAGTCTGGCATGCAACGCCCGGGACCAAGGCCACTGACCCAATTGCGCAAGACTGCGTTCATCAATTGCAACTATTACAATATCATCGGAAGGCGGAGATTGGACAACCTGCAAGGCATGGTCATACACGAGATAATTCAGATTTACCAGCCACCCCGATAGTAGCAGACCAATAGCGATGACAACTGTACCCAACGACAGGGAAAGATACTTCCTGACGGGTATTACCCTGTGCCAGTACTGGTTCTTCATAGCAGAAAGAACAGGCCCGCCGTTCCCAAGATGAAGAGGGGAATGGTGTTTTTCAGCGGTGGGACAATCTCGATGGGATCGCTGAATGCTCCGGGATAGTTCTCCTGATCCAGAGCTCGAACACGCATGTAAACCTTCTGTTGAGGCCTCGGCAGAACCAGCTCCGCCCGGGAGGTCTCCCGTTCGGTCACTACGTGGCTGAATGCCGCATCGCTGGCCAGCTGCAACTGATATCGATAGCCGGCATCACTCGCTTGCCAGCGCAACACCAATTCATTCACCGTCTTGCGAACAGAGATACCCCGCGGTGGTCCAGGAGGCTGGACAACGTCAAATTCGAATACCTTGCCAAACGGCCCCAACTCTCCACTTCCATCAATACTGGCGACCCGCCAGTAGTACCGACCCGGGGTCAAGGGATCACCTGGCTGGTAATACTTCCCTTGAGGAATCCGCTCGTCGACGATGGGGGTGACAAAGTCCCTCGCGGTATCAAGCTGAAAACGATAGAAATGAGCATCTTCTGAGGACTGCCAATGAAATTCCGGTCTACCGTGGTATATCCGCTCACCCGCGGCGGGCCTTGCAAGCAAGGGAGGCAAGGGATGGGCATCAAGCGTGAAATCCTGCTGGGCATCCAGCCCCTCCAGCCCGTGGGAATCGACGGCTCTTACAATCAATCGATATTTGCCATCTTCCAGTTCCCCAACCTCAACCACAGCTGAATCCACTCGCCGATCCAGACGTACCACTCCACCCTCTCCCACAGGAGCAATCAATACCCGATAAGCCACTGCCCCTGGCTGATCCTTCCAGTCAATCTTCAGGGGCAGGTATCGATACAGAGGCTTTACTCTGGAGAGTTCAGGAGCCGGTAACAGAGGCAATGGCGGAATAGGTGGGCGACCCGCCTCCACCACGGTACCAAAGTGCTCTGCAACAGGAAGCTCCTCACCACCCCCTTCCACCGCCACCAAACCATGGGTAACCTCTGTAAAAAGCTGTTGGCCCCCTTCCCCGGTTCCGACTCGAAACTGCGTTCCTCTGGTACCCGCACTGCCAGCGGGCGCCTTGATCTCGAAACGACGGTCAGGAGAATCATTGGGCGCCACTTTGGTTTCGATTCGTCCACGATAGAGGTGGAGACGAATGTTGGGCACATTCGGATCCCCATATTTCTCCAGAACCTCGAAAACCAGCGTACTGTTGCCCTGTAGCAAGAGCTGGGAACCATCGCCAAACAGCAACATAACACTACTGTCTTCACCAGTTTCAAGCGTATCACCCGGCTTGAAATCATCGCCCTTGACCACTGGTTCCGCATTCCGCCCATCGGCCCGAATTACCGATACCCTGCCCGAAACAGCCAGTGCCCGCACCTCGAGGGGCTTTACCTTGAGCCAGCCAAGCCGGAAACGAATCTTGGTTCCCGGCGGAATCTCTCGAATATCCTTGAGCTTATTAAAACGGCGCAGCTCTTCCACATCCACCGACTGGACGCCATATTCCCTGATCACCTTTTGAATGGTATCGCCCGGCCTGGCTGTATAGACTAGTTCCTCGTCCGCTGCGGTAGCGAAAGAAAGAAAAGCCAGAACAATCAGCAGCAAAGCCGCCGAAACAGTCCGGTCCCAGCCAAGCGGTGTACGCACCACTGGAGACATCCCCCCTTCCTTGAGGGTGGTACAGGTTCGACAGGCTCCAGAGGGCCGACGCAGATCGCACGCAGCAAAGCAACTAATCATCTGTTGTCGTAGCAAAAACAGAACCACTAGGAGTGCAGGGAAAAGGAGGTGCACATTCCTGTTCAAGCTTCCTGTTAGCAAGTTTTAATTATCTAAATATTATAAATAAAAACCGGATATTTGGGCTCAGCCGGTGTTTTCCGGAAAAGTATAATGGAAATCGAGGGCAAATGGATCACGCAGAAACGCGCAAGGGGAACATTGTCGTTTATTTGCTTCTCCCGTTGCCCACGAACAGCGCCAGTTTCAACCCATCCCACTGCTGCTCCCAGTGGGTCAAAGGGCTCAGCGAAAATCCGCTACGGACGAACTGCCGCATCCGCCCCTCCAGCACCGCGAGCATCAGATTGGCGGCGATCTCTGGCGTCATGCCACAGAGCTCCTGTCCTGCAGCCTCCGCCTCTCGGAGTACCTGCTTGAGCTGGGTCTCCAGGCGCCGGAAATATTGGCTGGCCCGCTTGTGCAGGCGTTCCGGTTCTCCCGCCAATGCGTCTCCCAGCAAGATTCGGGTGATTCCGGGGTTACGGGCCGAAAAGCCCAGTGCAATCCCGAGAATCAGCTGGCAACGGGCCACCGGATCTCGCTTCTCTGCGAGTACCCGGTTCACCCGGCTGAATACCGTGTCTTCGGCAAAGTCGATCAACCCCTCGAACATGCGAGCCTTGCTTGGGAAGTGCCGGTATAACGCAGCCTCGGAGACACCAACGGCGCGGGCAAGACCGGCAGTGGTAATCCGCCCTCCCTGGTTGCTCTCCAGTTCCCGGGCCAGGCTCTCCAGGATCTGCTGCTTACGGTTACTGCCCTGCCTCGTGGATGAACCGGCCACTGCTCAGATCCCCCTCTTGATCAAGGTCCCTACACCTTCGTCAGTAAAAAGCTCCAGCAGACAGGCATGCTCTACCCGGCCGTCGACGATATGGGCCGCCTGCACACCGCTCCGTACCGCATCAAGGGCACAACGAACCTTTGGCAGCATCCCACCGTGAATGGTACCGTCGGCAATCAACCGGTCCACCTCGGAAGGAGTCAGACCGGTCAACAATTCGCCCCGCTTGTCGAGTACGCCAGCAGTATTGGTGAGGAGGAGCAGTTTTTCCGCCTTCAAGGTCTCCGCCAACTTGCCCGCCACCAGATCCGCATTGATGTTGTAGCTCTGACGATCCTCCCTACCGATCCCGATGGGAGCGATGACCGGAATGAATTCCTCACCCACCAGCCTGTCGAGCACCGCCGCATCAATGGATTCCACTTCTCCTACATGACCGATGTCGATAATCTCCGACTCCTTCAGCTCGGGCGCATCACGGGCCACTTTGAGTTTACGGGCATGGATCATCTCCCCGTCTTTCCCGGTCAACCCTACAGCACAACCCCCTTGCTGGTTAATCAGGCTGACAATTTCCTTGTTCACCAGCCCCCCGAGCACCATCTGCACCACATCCATGGTCTCACTATCGGTAACCCGCATTCCCGCCACAAAACGACTCTCCTTGCCGATCCGCTCTAGCAACTGACCAATCTGCGGCCCACCTCCATGCACCACGACCGGATTCATGCCCACCAGCTTCATCAGCACCACATCCCGGGCAAACCCTTGCTTGAGCGCCTCATCCACCATGGCGTTTCCTCCGTATTTGATTACTACGGTCTTGCCACTGAAGCGACGGATGTAGGGAAGCGCTACGGTGAGGACATGGGCAATATCGGTTGCCGAAGTGGGATCGAGACTCATGGAATCAATGGTATCGTTTGCCAAGAAAAAACAAGCCGGCATATATACCACATTTTCCCCTTCCCGGGACAGGGGAAGAGGCGAAAGGTTGCATCAACTACATGCCGGGGTGAGTCTGGCGCCGACAGGTTCAGAAAGGCAAAGACAATCCCGAAGGGGCTTCTGAAAGGATAAACTCTCGAATCCGTTCCTGTATGGACTCCAACGCCGCCTGATTCTTTGCCTCGAAACGAACTCCCAGGGTAGGAGTGGTATTGGAGGCTCGCACCAGCGCCCAGCCATCGGGAAACTCGATCCGCAATCCGTCCAGGGTGATGAGAGTGGCATCGGGGAAGCAGGCCCGTTCCATCAGACGATCGACCAGCCCGTAATGCCGGCCTCCGGGGACCGCTATCTTGTACTCCTGCGTATTTACCGCATCCGGCAGCCTGGCAAACAGCTTGGCGCTCTCTTCGGGCTCCCGGGAAAGGAGCTCCAGCAAACGGGCACCGCTGTAGGTAGCATCGTCGAAACCAAACCAACGGTCAGCGAAGAACAGGTGGCCAGTGAGCTCTCCGGCAAGCAATGCCCCGTCCTGCTGCATTTTGGTACGCACCACCGAATGCCCAGTTCGCCACATTACTGGCACCCCGCCATGTCGTTCGACAACACCATAGAGGTTGCTGGTACATTTGATGTCAAACAGGATCTCGGCACCCGGATGCTGTTTCAACAGGTCGATGGCCAGCAGCATCAGTAAGCGATCGGGCCAGATTACCTTGCCAGAGGAGTCCACTACACCGATCCGATCCCCATCTCCATCGAACGCAAATCCGATATCGGCACCGGTTGCTTGGACTGTAACGATCAGTTCCTGCAGGTTCGCCAGCTCAGTGGGATCTGGATGATGGTTGGGGAACCGGCCATCGATGTCACAATAAAGCTCATGAACCTCACAGCCCAGTCGCCGGAACAGTTTCGGCGCCAGTTCACCCGCCATACCGTTGCCGGCATCCACCACGACTTTCATCGGCCGCGCCAATTGCACATCTCGACATATCCAATCCAGATAGGCTTCTGTGACGCTTATCCGGCGACAGCCTCCCACACCTTCCGTCAGTTCACCCCGCTCGATGCGGCCGCGCAGCGCCTGAACCCCCTCACCGTGCAGCACCTCGCCTCCCAGCACGATCTTCATGCCGTTATATTCCGCAGGATTATGGCTGGCAGTAACCATCACCCCGCTGTTGCCAGCATATTGACAGGCTGCAAAATAGAGCAGCGGAGTAGAAACTCGTCCCACATCCAGCACCTCACAGCCGCTGTCACACAAGGCCCTGATTAATGCCCGACTCAAGCTTGGGCTGGAAAGCCGCGCATCCCGCCCCACCACCAGGGTATGAATGCCTCGTGACACTGCCTCCGCCCCAATGGCCCTTCCAATGCTGTATACGCTTTCCGGTGTCAGGGTGCGACCGGCGATACCCCGGATGTCATAAGGCTTGAAGACAGCAGCAGAAACCGGTTCCAGATCGCTGCCCAGAGTTTGCTGAAGCGGTTGCAGTGACATGACCGATACCTCCTTGTATCAATGGCGGCCTGTGTGGCCAAATCCGCCGGCACCGCGCTGGCTCGACTCAAACTCGTCCACCACTTCGAACTTTGCCCGCACTACCGGTACAAACACCAGCTGCGCAATACGCTCGCCCGGCTGGATAATGTACTCCTCACTCCCACGGTTCCAGCAGGAAACGAACAGCTCCCCTTGATAGTCGGAGTCGATGAGTCCCACCAGATTCCCCAGAACGATGCCATGCTTGTGCCCCAGCCCGGAGCGGGGAAGTACCACCGCCGCCAGCGAGGGATCCGCAATATGAATGGCAAGACCGGTGGGGATCAACTTGCTGCCCCCCCCCTCCAAGATCAAAGGCTCCTGCAAACAGGCACGCAGGTCCATCCCCGCTGCGCCATCCGTAGCGTAGTTTGGCAAGGGGTATTCGGTTCCGATACGTGGATCAAGGATTTTCAGTTGAATCTTTTGCACTGTCCCATCCCTTTTCTGTGTCGACTAGGCAGCAAGGAGGTTAACAACCGGATATTATCGGACGCCATACCTCTCTTCTTTAGCAGTAGCCGTTAATTATTGATTATTATTGTCACCCGAGGCACCAACGGCCCCGATCCGCAAGATACCTGATCCAACTTTTCAGAAAAGGAACCAGCGCACATTTTTACGCTCTTCGATGGTTCACCGCTTCGAGTGATAACGCTCCCCGATCAACGCCATCAATTGCCGTGCTATCAATATCTTGGGCGCCTTCGGCAAGCTGATTCCTCCACCAGGCCATAACACTTCCAGGGAGTTCTCGTTGCTCTCGAACCCCCCATCGGCCGCACCGACACGATTTGCGGCGATCATTTCCAGCCCCTTGGCAGCCAGCTTTTCCCTCGCATGCTCCACTACCTGCTCTGTTTCGGCGGCAAATCCCACACAGAACGGCCGCTGGGGAAGACTGCTCACTTCAGCGAGAATATCCGGGTTTCGCTCCAGCTCCAGCTGGATACGGTCCCGATCCTTTTTTATTTTCTGCTTGAAACGCCGTACCGGCCGGTAATCAGCCACCGCCGCGGCGGCGATAAAGATATCACAACTGGAAACGTGCTGCATGACCGCTGCGTGCATCTCCGTAGCGCTGCGCACCATGACGCACATGATCCCTGGCGGAGGCTTCAAATGGGTAATTCCGCTGACCAGCACCACCTCCGCTCCTGCTTCCCTCGCTGCCCTGGCCAGGGCATATCCCATCTTTCCCGAACTGCGGTTGCCAAGATAACGCACCGGATCGATGTCCTCCAGCGTAGGACCGGCGGTAATCACCATTCTCACATCACACAGGCAGGGAGACGAAAACAAAGCCCCCAATTCCTGCAGCAGTCTGTCCGGCTCCAGCATGCGGCCCGGCCCCTCTTCTCCACAAGCCTGTTCACCCTCCTCCGGGCCCCAGACAGCCACGCCCCGCTCTTGCAATATCGCCAGATTAGCCTGGGTCGCCGGGTGGTGCCACATCTGCTGATTCATCGCCGGCGCCAAAGCCAGCGGTACGTCACTGGCAAGACAAACCGTGGTCAGCAGATCGTCCGCCAGTCCATGGGCCAAACGTGCCATGGTGTGGGCCGTTGCCGGCGCCAGCAAGATCGCATCTGCCCATCGGGCCAGCTCAATATGCTCCATGACGGAACCCCTTTCCCTGCCGAACAACGCCCTCGCCACCGGCCGACCAGTGAGCGCCTGGAAGGTGATCGGAGTAATGAACTGCTCCGCCGCCCGGCTCATCATCACCTGCACATCACACCCAGACTTGCATAACAGCCGCACCAACTCGGCACTCTTGTAAGCGGCGATACCTCCGGTCACTCCGATCAGGATCCGTTTGTCACGTAGCTGTTCCATCGTTGCAAGTGTAACAGAACATCCGGTATCTTGTGCCCGGCATAACCATTCACCAATCTGGATCGATGAAACCTGACATGAAGCTCAACGACGACTGGTTTACCGAAGTCTGCCCTGAATCCGGGAGCGCCTTCTCTCTCAAACTGAAGAAAAAGCTTCACGAAGAGCAGACCCCTTTCCAACATATTGAGATCTACGAAACCGAATTCTTTGGCACCCTGATGGTGATCGATGGCTTCATCATGTTGTCGGATTACGACAACTTCCTTTACCACGAGATGATGAGCCACCCGGTACTCTTCACCCATCC
>Ga0256914_1001081_pt1 | contig 25882 bp, 25 predicted proteins | sample HulkmetaG_FD_191571 | JGI IMG/M metagenome (GOLD analysis project Ga0256914, IMG submission 191571) | Hydrothermal chimney microbial communities from Main Endeavour vent field at the Juan de Fuca Ridge, Pacific Ocean - Hulk | ecosystem: Environmental > Aquatic > Marine > Hydrothermal vents ... | reverse complement strand
CCCGTTTTATTTTTCCATATTTGATAAGTTTACCTGCCACATCTTTTACCATATCGATAGGGATGGCAAAACCGACTCCGTTGTTTCCACCGCTTCGGCTGATAATGGCACTGTTTATACCGATAAGCGCTCCCCTGCTGTCAACCAGTGCGCCGCCGGAATTACCGGGATTGATAGATGCATCTGTTTGGATAAAATTCTCGTATCTGTTTATACCGACTCTGTTTTTGTTAAGAGCCGAAATGATTCCCTGAGTTACAGTTTCACCGACTCCGAAAGGATTTCCTATCGCAAAAACAACATCTCCCACTTTCAACTCATCTGCATATCCCAACATGACCGGAGAGAGATTTTTAGCCTCTATCTTGATAATGGCAAGGTCACTGTCTGGATCTTTGCCTATGATTTTTGCGGGATATTCTGTTTTGCTTCCCTGAAGAGTTACCGTAACTTCATCGGCATCATTGATAACATGATTGTTTGTTACGATATAACCGTCTTTGGAGATGATAACTCCAGAACCAAGCGATCTTTGAATCCTCTCTTTTGGAATATTAAATTCAAAGTTTTTTCCAAAGAAATCTTTGAAGAAAGGATTGTTAAAGAGGTAGTTTAGATTGTTGTTAAATCTTATATGCTTTTTTGTAGAGATATTGACTACCGCTTTTCTTGCACTTTCAACCGCTTTATTGAAAGAGAGTACCTGATTTAGATCATTTGGCATGATATGTTCGGCACCTTTTGGTGCAAGGTTAAATTTTAAATCTGCCGCGATCAGTGAGAGTGCCAACATCGCGGAGATTAGAATAGTTTTTTTCATCTTTTTATCTCCTGTTATTTTAATTGAGTTAATTATAAAGGAGTTTGGTAAATAGAGTTACAATAAAAGATTAACAGACGGTTAATGAGAGTGAGTTTTTAGCTCAAATTCCACTAATTTTATCCAATAAGTGACTCCGGTAAGCAAAACTTCATCATTGAAATCATAATAGGGACTGTGGAGCATAAAAAGTTCCCCCTCTTTTTTTGTTCCGAGTTTCACATAACAACCTCTCTTTTTTTGAAGGAAAAATGCAAAATCTTCAGAACCCATGGAAGGAGGATAATCAGTTACGATATTTGTATCTCCCACACTCTCTTTGGCAGCTCTCAGGGCGGTTTTTATATCGTTGTTGACAGTTGCGGGATAGAGCCTTTTATAGTTGAGTTTCGCTTTTGCTCCAAAACCGTTTGCGACAGATGAACAAATGGAGTTCATTTTATCTTCTATTGTATCTTGAATATCCTCTTTAAATGTTCTGACTGTTCCTCTTAGAGTTGCCACATCGGGAATGACATTCCATGTGCTTCCGGAGTGTATCTGTGTGATTGACAAAACGGCTGATTTTAGAGGATCTACATAACGGCTTACAATATTTTGCAAAGCGGTTACTATATGAGCAGAAACAACTATCGGATCAACTCCGTGTTCGGGATGAGCTGCATGAGAGCCTTTTGCCTCTATCTCTATCTCAAAATTATCATAAGCTGCCATAACAGCACCTTCTGATATGGCTATCTTCCCGGCTTCCAAAGCCGGCCAGTTGTGCATACCGTAGATGGCATCTATCTCAAAACGATCAAAAAGCCCCTCTTGTATCATCCTTTTTGCTCCACCCTCGTTCTCTTCTGCAGGTTGAAAGATAAAATAGACGGTTCCGTCAAAGTTTTTCGTTTCGGAGAGATATTTTGCTGCGCCAAGGAGCATAGCCATATGTCCGTCATGTCCGCAGGCGTGCATCTTGCATCTGTTTTTTGAGCGATAGGGTATCTCATTTTTCTCACATATATCCAAAGCGTCAAGTTCTGCTCTAAGAGCCACCGACCTTTTGGAAGTTCTGTTTTTCAGTATCCCTATAACCCCTGTTTTTGCAAATCCTCTGTGAACTTCTATGCCAAAGTGTTCGAGTTTCTCCGCTATAAAATCGCTTGTCCATCTCTCCTCATAGGCAGTTTCCGGATGGATATGCAAAGCGTGTCTTATCTGTTTTAAAAAATGTTCCTCTTTTTTTAGAACTTCTTTTATCATCTTTTTATCCTTTTGTATTTAGTGGCGGTTTTTTTCTAAAAATTTTTCCAATTTCTCTTTTTGTGATTTTGTTACTGAAAGTTCCCATTTGATTTTGTCATTAAGAAATATTCGATTTCCAAAATCTATCATCTCTTTTTTGAGGTAGTATTCAAGATGTTGAATCATAGTATAAGGAATTTCAAACTCAAAAAGGAGTATTTTTTGATAAGGGATTAGAGAGGATTTTCCCAAAACCTCTTTTGCGGCAGAAGAGTAGGCACGGGCTATTCCTCCCGTTCCGAGCTTTATTCCTCCAAAATATCTCACTATCAAAAAAGAGGAGTTGATAAGTTTCTCTCCTCTTAGAACATTGAGTACCGGCATCCCAGAAGTTCCTTTTGGTTCACCGTCATCACTGAAATTTTCCACGATCTGTTCAAATTCATTTAGATATCTTTTTGCCCAAACTATATGATTTGCTTTTGGATGCTCTTTTTTTAATCGTTCATGTACTGTTTTAAACTTTTCTGTCGGAGTCAAAAAAGCGATAAACTGTGATCTTTTCACCTCATAAGAGGCTTCAAAAATCTCTTTTACTGTAAACAAATCATACTTCCTTTTATCTTTTATTCCATCTTTTTATAGAAAACAGTCTTTAAATGAAGAATATTTTAAGAATATCATTATTGAGTTAAATGTAGGCTTTTATTTTTTAAAAATTTCTAAATTTTACTTTTATTCCAAGTTTTAGCGACTCTATATCAAGAGGTCGTTTTTGCTCTTTTATATCTTCTAAAGTTTTATCTCTGTATTGAAAATTTTGAATGTAATAGATACCTTTGTAATTTAAATCTTTTAAGAGGGAAGCTATCTCTTCTATATCTTTTTCATCTAACAAATCGGTGTGAACAGTTGTTCTTATTTCGAAATTTTTTTGGTTTTTGATAAGATAGTTGATACTTTTTATCAGATTTTCATAGGAGTTGTTTTTTGTTATTTGGTGATATTTGTTTTTAGGTGCTTTAAAATCGATAGCAAAATAGTTGATTAGATCTTTGTCGCTTAACTCTTTTATGATCTCAAATCTGCTTGCATTGGAATCTATTTTTATCTTAAATCCCATCTCTTTTATCTTTGAGCAAAAAAGAGGCAGATCGTTATAAAGAGTACACTCTCCACCGCTTATAACAACAGCATCCAAAAGGTTTTTCCTCTTTTTTAAAAAAGCAAAGATATCATCCAAAGAGGGCGCAACTTGTTGCGTCCTGCTTTTGAGGACTATTTCGGGATTGTGGCAGTATGGACAGCGCATATTGCAACCTGCTGTCCAGATGATACATGCCGTATGATCGGGATAATCCAGGATCGTAAAAGGGGTCAAATCATAAAAAGAGATATCTATATCTTCTTTTGGCATTTTTGTTCTTTGAACTGTTTTCTCTCTCTGTGTTCTCCTTTTTTGCCTATGTTGAAACTCTCAACAGGTCTGTGATAACCCATTACTCTTGTATAAACCATACATTTTGTTCTTTTGTGTTGTAGCAATTCCAGTATTTCAGTTTTGCTCATGGCTGTTAATCCTCTCTTTCATATAGTTTTGCAACAGTTCTTCATCACATTTTGGGCAGTATTCATGCTCTCCGCTGAGATATCCGTGTTTGGGACAGATGGAAAAGAGCGGAGTTATCGTGATGTAGGGAAGTTTGAAATTTGTGATAACACTTTTTACCAGTCTTCTACACGCCTCCGGTGAACTTACCTTTTCTCCCATATAGAGGTGCAAAACCGTACCTCCGGTGTATTTGCACTGCAAATCATCCTGAAGTTCCAAAGCCTCAAACGGATCATCTGTATAGCCTACGGGGATTTGAGAACTGTTTGTGTAGTAGATATTTTCTCCAAATCCTGCCTGAATGATGGATGGAAATCTTTTTTTATCCTCTTTTGCAAAGCGGTATGTTGTACCTTCTGCGGGAGTTGCTTCAAGATTGTAGAGGTTTCCTGTCTCTTTTTGGTAGCTTTTTAATCTCTCTCTCATAAACTCAAGCAGTTCAAGAGCAAACTCTTTTCCCTCTTCATCGGCTATATCGTATCTGTCATTGCTGAAATTTCTTATCATCTCGTTTAATCCGTTTACTCCGATAGTAGAGAAGTGATTGTTAAAATGGGGAAGATACCTTTTTGTAAAGGGGTAAAGACCTCTTTTGAACATTATGTCGATAAATTCTCTCTTTTTCTCCAAAGTCGATTTTGCCAAATCCATAAGACGGGTCAATTCTTCGTATAATCTTTTTTTATCACCTTTATAAAGATATCCAAGCCTTGCGGTATTTATCGTAACAACTCCGATACTTCCCGTCATCTCCGCACTGCCGAAAAGTCCGTTTCCTCTTTTTAAAAGCTCTCTTAGGTCAAGTTGAAGTCTGCAACACATACTTCTTACGGCATTTGGTTTATAAGCTTCGGGATTCTCTTTTAACTCACCGCTTACGGGGTCTTTTATGTATTGGCTTCCTATGAAGTTTTGAAAATAGGAAGAGCCGATTTTTGCCGTATTTTCAAAAAGTATATCCGTATTTTCCCCATACCAGTCAAACTCTTCGGTGATATTTACGGTAGGGATGGGGAAAGTAAAAGGTTGTGAGTTTTTGTCTCCTTCGGTCATTACCTCATAAAAAGCTTTGTTGATTAGATTCATCTCTTTTTGAAAATCTTTATATGTAAGATCGGTTAGTTTTTTCACTCCTCTTTGTTTTGCTTTGTCCGTAAGTTTTTTATCCTTGATATCTTTAAAAAGATGTTCGTTTTTTTTGGTCGGAATCTGATCTTTTAGATCGCTTGGAACCGTCCAGTCAATCGTTATATTTGTAAAAGGAGACTGTCCCCAACGAGCCGGAACATTGAGATTGTAAACAAAACTTCTTATTGCTTTTTTTATCTGCGTATAATTTAGATCATCTTTAAAAACATAGGGAGCAAGATAGGTGTCAAAACTGCTAAATGCCTGAGCTCCCGCCCATTCGCTTTGGAGTATTCCCAAAAAATTTGCCATTTGACCAAGAGCCGATCTGAAATGATTTGGCGCTTTGCTCTCCACTCTGCCTCGAACACCGTTAAATCCTTCATTCAAAAGCACTCTCAGACTCCATCCCGCACAGTATCCGGTCAGACAGTCAAGATCATGGATATGATAATCTCCGTTTCTGTGGGCATACCCTTCCTCTTTGGAGTAAACTTTATCAAGCCAGAAATTTGCTATCACCTTTCCTGCGAGATTGTTTACAAGACCGGCATTGGAATATCCGGTATTGGCATTGGCATTTATCCGCCAATCGCTTTTGTTGATATACTCCTGTACGCTTGAAGTACAGTTGATAAAAGTCGTATCATCTGCGATACCTGCTATCTGTTCTCTTTGCATTTTATGGAGAAAACGATAGGTTATGAAAGATTTTGCAACCTCAAAATAACCTGTATGAAAGAGTTCATATTCGATGATATCCTGAATATCTTCGACCGCTTTTACAGGATCAAAAGATATCTTTATCAAAACACTCTCAAATACCCGTTTGTCATAGGGAGTTAAAACGCTGTCAAATGCCGCTTTTATGGCATCTTCTATCTTGTAAGCCTCAAATTTGACTTTTTGACCGTCCCTTTTTATGATAAATTTCGGAAAATTTATTTTCATTTTTACCTCATTGGTTATTTATTTATGTATTATATCGGATAAAAATGATATTTTTGTGACAATAAAAGTAAAATGTCAGAAAGCTTTTTTCATCTCTTTTAAAATGGTTTTTTGTGAGAATTTATGATTGAAAAAATACTCAAACGCTATAACTCCCTGATAAAGAAGCATATCTTTTCCGTCTTTGTATTTTAATCCAAAATCGGAAGCTTTTTGCAAAAAGGGAGTGTTTTTGTTGTAGATAACATCAACTGCGTATTTGGCAGATACAAACAGTTTGTCCAAAAGAGCTTCATCAACAGGAAGGGATTGATCGCTTAGTCCCGCTGAAGTTGTATTGATGACAAGATCATAGGAAGATATTTTGAAATTATCCCAACTGTAGGATATAAAGCCGTTTTCTTCAAAAAAAGAGAGTCTTTTTTGACTTCTGTTTAGGATATTCACACTGTGATTTTTCTCTTTCAGATAGATGGAGATCGCTTTTGCCGTTCCTCCCGCACCCAGGATGAGAACCCTCTTTGCATCTTTAAACTCTTTTATGGCTTCATAAAAACCCGGTGCATCGGTGTTATAGCCTATCAGTCTGTCATTTTCTTTTATGATTGTATTGACTGCTTTTATCTTTGAAGCGACTCCCCTTATCTCATCACACGCTCTAAAAGCCGCCTCTTTGTGGGGAACGGTTACATTGACTCCTGATAATTTCAGAGTTAAAAACTTTTCTCTTAAAATATCTCCGTTTTTTAGAAGATATCTTGTGTAACAGGCATCCAAAAAGAGATTTTTTATAGCCGTATTGTGCATAAGAGGGGATATGGAGTGTGAAACGGGATCACCAAAAATTGCAAAAAGTTTCATTCCCTCTCTTTAAGATCATTTAGAGAACTCATCAAAGCGCCGAGTTTGTTTTGAACTTCAAGATATTCAAGTTCCGGTTTACTGTCTGCGACTATTCCGGCTCCTGCTTGAAAAACTATGCGATCTTCTTTTAACAGAGAAGTTCTTATCGTGATAGCCGTGTCCATATTGCCGTCAAATCCGAAATATCCGATAGACCCGCTGTAATATCCTCTTTTTAGACCTTCAAATTCCGCTATCAGCTCCATAGCCCTGATCTTTGGAGTACCGGTCATCGTACCGGCTGTAAAAGTGGCTGCAAAAAGATCAAACATATCATATTTTTTATCAAGTATAGCTTCTACATCGCTGACCATGTGCATAACATGAGAATATCTCTCCACTCTCATCAGTGAAGGAACATGAACACTTCCGCTTTTTGCCACCTTTCCCACATCATTTCTGCCCAAATCAACAAGCATCAGATGTTCGGCTCTCTCTTTTTCATCATTTAGCATTTCAAGTTCGTTTGCTTTGTCTTTATCGAGGTCTTTTCCTCTTCTTCTTGTTCCGGCAATCGGACGCAAAAGTATGTGAGAGTCTTTCAGTCCTACCATGACTTCGGGAGAACTTCCGGCTATCGCAAAATCTTCAAATTCCAAAAGGTACATATAAGGAGAGGGATTTTTGCTTCTTAAGATCCTGTAAAAACTGAGTCTGTCAATATTTGCAAACTGTGTAAAACGGTTTGACATAACTATCTGAAAAACATCTCCGCTTTTGATCATCTCTTTTGATTTTTTTACCATTTCAAAAAACCGCTCTTTATCAAAAGCAAATTTACCTTCTTTTAGATCGATTTTACTCTTTTTTATCGAAACATAACTGCATGGAGTTTTGAGATGTTCTACAATCTCATCCAAAAGAGAGGTGTATTTATCAAAAGAACTCATGAGAGTCAAAGTATTGGTTTTGTGCGAAAAAGCGGCAATAAGTTTGGGACGGATTAATTCCAAATCGGGAGTATCTATCTCATCTTTTAGATGATCCATATATTTTTGTAAAACAGGCTCAAAAACTTTGACAAGATCATATCCGATATATCCTATAAATCCGTCAACAAAACCGACTTTCAGCTCTCTTCCTATCTTTTTATAATACTCTTTGTCTATCTTTTTATAATATTTTTTCAAAAAATCAAACGGATTTTTATCAACCTCTTTTATCTCACCTTTTTCATTTTGATAGGTTGTTTTGCCTTCTTTGTGGATAAGTCTCTCTCTTGCGCCTATAAAGATAAAGCTGTAATTGCCGTCTTCGGTATTTATGGCACTTTCAAATAAAAAAGAGAGTTCGTTTGGAAATCTCTTTTTTAATTTACTGTATATGGAGATAGGGGTCAGCTGATCAAAAAGAGTTTTTCTATAAGAAAACAATTAATTTATCCTCAGTAAAAAAGCGTTTGGGTTGATGTTTGTTTTTATTTTTGGCATATCTTTTAAAGCCGCTTCCTTTGAAAAATATGGACCTATCAAAACTTTGGTTGCCTTTTTACCGTGAACAACACTTTTTTTAAGAATATATTTTAGTTTGTTTGTCTCTATCTTTTTCAAAAAGCTTCTGCTTGGAAGAGTTTTGAAAGAGGCACTTACCTGAATATAATATCCTTTTATTTTACACACTTTTTTAGGCTGTGGCTTTGGTGCTGTTTTTGGTTTTGGCTTTACGGTTTTGGCGGTTTGAACCGGTTTTGGCGGTTTTTGTTCTTTTTTAACCTCTTTTTTTTCTGCTGGGATCTGTTTTTTCTCTACCACAGGTTCATTTTTGATCTCCTGTTGTATCTCCTTGACTATTTTTTCCTCTTTTGGTTTGACTGTTTGTTCTTGTTCTTGCTCTTTTTGGACAACATTGGTGTTTTCTATCTCTTTTTCTCTGAGAGTTTTTACCATTTCATCAAAATCACTCTCTCCCTCATCCCCTTTTTTCATCTGTTGATTGGAATCTTTTTCCTCTTCCACCGGAACACCGTTGAAAAGTTTTTTATCTGCATCTTCAACAGATTTCTGAGGAGTTGGAGCGGGTGTGTTTTTTTGCTCTGTCGGAGGGATAAGCGTAACTTCATCATCTGCTTTTTGATTGTTTACAAGTTTCATGCCTACTAACACTATCAAAAAAAGCAATACCAAAGAGGCTGCTGTCAATAAAATCTTTTTTATATTTACCGGTTTCTTGTTACTGTTTATCTTATCTAAAATAATATCATTCATATTGCCTTTTTCACTCTTTTTAGAGTCTGAAGATTTAGAAGTTTCCTCTTTTTTCTTCTCTTCCATGATCTACACCTTTTTATAAATTTATCTTTCCAATTATATTATAATTTTACTAAAGAAACAAATTTTTATGGACATTTCTATTTCTTTACAATAAGTTTTTTATTCTCCGGACTGCTTTGAATTATCTTTGTTGTTTTTGTGGATTCTTTTAAAACTCCTATCATCTCTTTTTCACTTTCAGGTGAAAGTTTTTGATTGGAGATTATATCGAGGATTTTGCTTACTCTTTGATGATGATGCTCCTGCATTTGCATCTCTTTCTCTTTTTTTGCATTTTCCTCTTGCAGTTTCAATTTTATTTCATGTTTCTTTTTATGGATAAAATAGAAAATGATAAGAGCAAAAATAATTATTACTGCCAAAACACTTAATGCTATTTTCATAAAAGCCAATCTTCTTTTTTCCATATCTATCTGAATTTTTTGATTTTCTATCGAAAGTTCTTTGTTGATAGTGGCTATCTGCACAGAGTTTTTGGTTTCAAGTTCTTTGACACTCTTTTCTCTCTGGGCTTCTATTTTGGCAAGTTCTATTTTGGAATTTGCTTTTAATTTTTCCATCTCCAGAGAGTTTTCTATCTCTTTTTCTTTTAAAGCATTGTTGCTTTCATTGATTTTAAGGGCAGCTGTATCAACAGTGCCGTTTTTCTCTTTTTTGTCAGTAACAGCGATTACAGAGGTATTTTGGGAACTCTCTTCACCTCTTAAAACTTTTAATTCCTTGGGTTCATATTTACATCCCGCAAAAATAAATAAGATCATAGATAAAAAAAAGAATTTTTTCATCGGTTATTCCTCGTCTAAATGATATCTTTTTTCATCCAAAAAACTGCCATCATGAATATGCTCAAATGCAGCTTTTAATGAGATAAATAGTTTATTATTTTTTTCTTCAAGTTCCCTTAAAAGCTCTTTTGCCTCCATTCTGGCATAAGGCATTTTTATATCAAATCTCATACTAGGACACGATTCGTCTCCGATAAGGGGGAAATTATTTACTTTTGCAGCATCCATAAGCTGTCTTTCTCTTGCAAAGATCAAAGGACGGATAACGATAAGAGAGTTTTTTGCTTTATAGATCGCAGGAAGAGATCTTAAAGAGCCGTTATAGATAAAATTCATAAAAAAACTCTCCGCCGCATCGTCCAAATGATGCCCAAGAGCCAGTTTGTTAAAACCGTTTTCAAGGGCATAGCTGTAAAGCGCTCCTCTTCTCATTCTTGAGAAAAAACTGCAAAATGATGAATTTTTCCTGATTTTTTCTTTGCCCACTTCATAGATATTTGTTTCATGCACTTCATGGGGTATCTCGTTTTCTTTGCAGTGTTGTATCAGATCATCAAAATTTTCTCCCATACCGTAACCAATCGTAACAGCTTTGAATTCAAAATTAAAAGGAGCATGTTTTGAGAGATGTTTTAGTGCATGAGCCAAAGTAAGAGAGTCCTTTCCGCCGCTTAAGCCCAAAAGAACTCTGTCCCCCTCTTTTATCAGTTTGTAACGAAAATTTGCCTGACCGACTTTTTTTAGAAGTTTTTTGCTAAGTGTTACCATTTACTACTTTTTTATGATCTTGTCTAACATTGAGATAATAAAATCCGCACTTGTTTTTGCCGAAGAGTTTAAAAACTCGTCAAAATTAAATCCGGCATCCATATCAGCCGCATCGCTTATGGCTCTTAGTATAAAAAACGGAATATCCAAAGCATCGCATACAACCGCTACGGCTGCGCCCTCCATCTCCAAAGCATCGGCTTTGAAAGTTCCTTTGATCCACTCTTTTGTTTTCTCATTGGCGATAAACTGATCTCCGGTGGCGATAATACCGTTTTTTAGAGGGATATTCATCTCTTTTGCCACTTCAAAAGCTGTTTTTTTGAGACTTTCATCACTTTTTATGCAAACCTGCCCTTCGGGAACATATCCGTGAGGATGACCAAATGCCGTGATATCGAGATCATGCTGACAAAGTTCATCTCCTATTATCAAATCCCCGATTTTCAAATCAGGGTTTATAGCTCCAGCCACTCCGCTGAAAAGCAGAATTTCTGCGTCAAATTTCTCTATCATCGTAGCGGCTGTAAGGGTCGCAAAAACCTTACCTATTTTACTGTATGCTATGATGATGTTATGACCTTTGTATTGTGTCAGATAGTATCTGTTTTTTGCAAACTCCACTGTTTTATACTCTTTGAAATATTCCAAAAGAGGTTCTATCTCCTCTACCATTGCTCCCATTATCGCTATGTTCATTATCTTTGCCTTTTATCGTATATCTTGATAGGTTTTTTCCAAAGAAGCGGTATCTGTGATGGAAAGTGTGGGTTTTTTGGTAACTCTTCTGTTTAATCCCTTCAAAACAGAACCGCCAAATTCTATAAAAAGATCCGTTTCGTTTTCATAATTTCTCACAGACTGTTTGTATTTGACGGGTTCTATAAGCTGTTTTGTCAAAAGTGAGAGCGCCTCATCTTTGCTTTTATACTCTTTTGCCGTTACATTTGAAATAACTTTTGAGAGAAATTCATCTTTGATAAACTTTTCAAGATAGGGTTTTAAGCCTTCTGACGCCGATAACAGTAAAGGACAGTGACTTGCTACGGACATATTCAAAACAAGCGCTCTTTTGGCTCCTTTGTCTTTGAAAACTCCCTCTGAGGCTTTTAGATCCTCTTTTACTCCGGCAATCACTATTTGACCGTCACTGTTATAGTTTGCAGGCCATATCTTTTTGCCTTCATCTCTCAAAGAGTTGCAAATGCTCTCCACACTCTCATCATCAAGACCGATAAGAGCCATCATACCGGCATCTTTGCCTTCACATGCCTTTTGCATAAGTTCACCTCTTTTGTGAACAAGCTCAACCGCATCAAGATAATCAAGAGCTCCCACGCTGACAAGAGCAGAAAATTCTCCCAAGGAGTGACCAAGAGCAAAAGATGATTTGATATTCATCTCATTTTCAAAAAGTTTGTGTGCAATTGCACTGATTAGCAAAATAGCCGGTTGGGTATATTTGGTTTGTTCTAAGAGATCGTTTTGTTCAAACATAAGTTTTTTCATATCAACTTTTATTCGATCACTTGCATTTTCGATCATCTCTTTTGCCGTTTGAAAATTGTTGTAAAAATCTTTACCCATTCCAAAAGACTGGCTTCCTTGACCGGGAAAGAGAAAAGCTGTTTTTTTCATACAAAATCCTTTATAAAAATTTTTCCAACTCTTGAATTTTTTTTCTAAGAGTATTTCTGTTTAAACCAAGAACTTTTGAAAGTTTTAATTGTGAACCATATTTTTTCAATCCCGCTCTGATAAGCGGAAGTTCGTAAAGATGGAGAAAAGATCTGTAATCATCCTCCTCTCCCAAATGTTCTTCAAAATATTTTTCAAGAATGCAAATTATATCTTCTTTGTCAAAATTTGAGATTAAAAGATGTTTGTAAATGCTCTTTTTTAATGATTTTGCATTATTTGAGAGATCCGGTTTGAAATTACTGAAAAAATTATCGCTCTTGGATACAGAGAGATTTTTTTTTGCCTCTTTTAAAAAAAGTTCGCTCAAAGGAAGGATATCCTCTTTTCTCCTCTTTAAAGGGGGCAGATATATCTTTATACCGAAAACTTTATCGATAAATTTTTTGTCTGTTTCTTTGGAAGAGAGTGCGATAAGACGGATCTCTTTTTCTTTTTGAACTCTTGAAAGTCTGTCTAAATTTATAATATTTTGAAAGTTTTTTATAATTACAGTTTCAGAGAGGTTGTTTAAAAGAGAATAAAATGATGACTCTTTTGCGTCTATGATGGGAGCCTTTGGCGCAATTTCCTGTGCCAAAGGTGTTTTTCCGACTCCGCTCTCTCCTGTGATTAAAACATTTATCTTTAGAGATTTTAAAATTGCAGCTGATTTTAAAGCTTTTTTTGAAGCTTCACTTTTTGCTATAAAAGTGTTAGCACCCACATCCGGTTCCACAGCCGCAGCCTTCTGCTGCTCCGCCTACCTGACCTGAGATAACTTCGTCGGCAGTGGCTTCTCTGGACTCTAAAATATTTACGCTAAATTCCAAATCTTTACCTGCCAAAGGGTGGTTGTAGTCTATAACTACCTCATTGTCATTGAACTCTTTTACGATTACCTGAACGCTTTGTCCGTCTTCGCTTTGTCCGTACAGAGGCATACCTATCTCCAAATCTATTCCTGCAAACTGCTCTTTTGGCAGAGTCTGGATAGCTTCGGGGTTGTACTCTCCGTATGCTTCGCTTGAGGGTACGCTTATAGTTGCTTTTTCTCCGGCACTCATGTTCATCAGTTCTTTTTCAAGTCCGGGTATAATATGACCTTTTCCGCTTACAAAAGATAATGGAGAATGACCTATATTTGAATCCAATATCTCATCATTTCCTTTTTCTTTCAGTTCATATTCAATAGAAATTACTCTGTTTTCTGTATTTGACATTATTTCTCCTAATTAAAATGTAGGCATATTGTAACATAATGAACATATATTGACAAGAAATTTATTTTTATAGATATAGCTAAACAACCAAAATTAAAAAAATATTTCATATAGTGCATAAAAGACCCTGTAAAGCGGTAATAATTTCATGTATTTTAAATATTTTATAAATTATCTTCAAATATAAATTAATATTGTTGTTTAAAATTTAAGTTATTTAATTAAAGTTTAATTTTAATTCCTATACAATAGTAAATAAAAGAGAGAAAAAGGATTGGATATGCTAAAAAAATTAACACGATTTTTATCTTTAATGTTACTTTTCTTCGGAGTGGTTGTATTTGCAAAAACAAGCATGATTGTTGAAAATTTAAATAATATAAAGGGAAATTTTAACGATGTAAAAATATACGGTACCTACGCTTTTGCAATCGACAGTGAAAGTTTAAGGGTATTTAATGTGGCAAATATAAACAACCCTTATGAAATGGGAAAAGCAGTAACGGGAAATTACGGCTATAATATGGAAATATCAAATAATTATGCCTATATAGCCGAAGGATACAACGGTATCGATATAGTTGATATCACAAATCCTAATAATCCTAAAATACTTTCACATATACAAACCGACGGTTTTGCGATAGATGTTGTTGTAAACGGAAGATATTTATATGTGGCAGACGGTTACAGCGGGGTAGGGGTTTATGATATAGGAGATAAAAAATCTCCCAAACAGATAACCTCGTATCAGACGGACGGTTTTGTGATGGCTGTTTCAAAGGATAATACCCATCTTTATATAGCAAAAGGAAATTACGGAGTGGAGATTGTAGATATTTCATCTGCCAAAGTCCTTTTGAAATCGGGAGAATATAATGATGTCGGTTATGCAAGAGAGATATATGTTCACAATAAAATAGCCTATATCTGTGATTTTGACAGAGGACTTCAGATCATAGATCTAAGCAGTGTGGCTTTCCCCCGTTTTGTCTCTTTGTACAGGACAACTTCAAATCCTGTTGATATAAAAGTCTATAACCGCTATGCCTATATCGCTATGGGAAACGGAGGGATGGAGATAGTAGATATTTCTGATATGAAAAATCCTCTTTATTCTGCTTCTTACAATCCTAAAAATATAACGATAAAAGGGGGAGATATCAATGACGGTTATGCCTATATCGCTACAAACAAAGGTATCTCTATTTTGGAAGGATCAAAATATTTCAATCCAAAGCTTTTAACTTCAAGAGATACTTTTGATTTTGCAAATACTATAAAAGTACAGGGTTCTTTTGCCTATCTTGCAGACGGAAGCGACGGTTTTATCATCTTCAATATCTCCGATTCCAAAAATATCTCCGTTGTGGGATATTACAAGAGTGAGGGTTTTGCCAATGATTTTGATATAGAGGGAAAATATGCCTATCTCTCTTTGGGCGGAGAGGGATTTGCAATACTTGATATCTCTAATCCTTCTAATATAAAACTTTTGAGCAAATATAAAACTGACAGTGAGGTAACGGCAATAGATGTAAATAAAAATTTTGTCTATATCACAAAAGGAAAATCCGGTATGGAGATAGTCAATGTAAAAGATCCCTACAATCCCGTCTATGCCGGTAAAACGGTGGTGGATGATATCTCTTTGGATGTAGAAGTAAAAGGGATATATGCCTATATAGCCGCAAGAAAAGGAGGTTTTGAAGTTTTTGACATCTCCGATCCTATGGTGATAAGAAGAGTGGCAAGAGTTAAAACAGACGGTGAAGCCGTCTCATTTGTCATAAAAGACAATTATGCCTATGTTGCGGATAAAAAAAACGGGCTTTATATAATGGATATATCAAATCCGAAAGAGCCTAAAATCGTTTCACAATATGAAAGCGGTAATATCATAAAAACTTTTGTAAGAGGTCAATATGTTTATCTGATAGATTCAAAAGAGGGTTTGAAAATACTTTCTGTTTTGGATATAAAAAATCCTGTTTTGGTAAAGAGTTATGACAGTGATATATTTAAAAATATGATTGATTTGGATTTTAACGGAGATTATCTTTTTTCTGCAAACGGAAGCAAGGGGATAAAAGAGATAGATCTTTTCAGCACGACATATCCCGTATATGAAAACAGTTATGATACATTGGCAGAAGCAAAAGATATAGCGGTAAACGGAAGATACGGTTATATAGCCGATGCAAAAGAGGGTGTTGAGATAGTAGATCTCTCAAATCCGACAAGTCCGTTCAGGAAAGGTATATATAACTCAAAAGAGAGTGTAAATAAAATAGTGGTAAGAAAGAAAGAGGCATATTTGATAGAGGGGAACGGTGGAATGGAGATTATAAATATTTCCTCAAAAGACCATCCCCAAAAAACAGCTGAATACAAAACAAAAGGATATGCCGTATCTTTGGTAATAGACGGTGATTATGCCTATATTGCGGAAAACGGAAACGGTATTGAGATAGTTGATATCTCAGATTCCTCAAAACCTTCACTTGTTTCTGTTTTCAAAAGAGAGGGGATAAATGCTTTGGCTCTTGCGATAAGTGCAGATACTCTTTATATAGCAAGTGGCAAAGAGGGGATAATAGCGGTAGATGTGAGCGATCCCAAAAATCCGAGAGAAACAGGATCATATTCTCAGGATATAGGTTATGCAAGAGGTATAGTGTTAAAAGAGAATTTGGCTTATATTGCGGATTTTGAAAAAGGTGTTATTGTTATAGATATAAAAGAGCCATTTAATATGAAGTTTCATGCAAAACTGGATATAGAGTGTAAACCTGTGAGTTTGACAATCGATGAGAAATATGCCTATATAAGTGAGGGGATAAACGGTTTTAAGATAGCTGATATAAGTGATCTCTCCAATGTAAAATTATTACAGTCTTATGGTTACAACAGTGTATTTAACTCTGTCAAATACGGTAATTATCTGTATGTATGTGACGGCAGTGAGGGATTGGAGATATTCAAAACGGCAAATGATGATAATATAGGCAATCTTATAGTGAACTATTTTCAAAATATATTGGATAGAATGCCGACTTTTGAAGAGAGTAAAAAATATAAAGAGAAACTTCTTTTTGAAGGAGACTCTCTTGCATCTTTTGCAAATTCTCTTTATATGAGTGATGAATTTAAAAACAGAAATTTAAGTAACAGAAATTTTATATTTTTGGCATACAGAACTCTTCTTGACAGACAGCCCGATTTTAGTGAAGTAGAGGGGTGGGATGGAAGATTGTTGGCTGATGTAACAAGAGAGGAGATGTTAAAGACATTGATGCAGTCGGATGATTTTAGAAATTTAGCCGCAAGATACGGTGTAAAAGCGGAATAAGAAGAGTTTTTTAAGTGTTTTTTTGGGTTCTTTTTTGTAAGATTACCAAAATTTTTATAAGGATAGAAAATATGTCAAGAAAATGTTCAATTACTGGCAAAGGACCGATGGTTGGAAACAATGTCAGCCATGCCCACAATAAAACAAAAAGAAGATTTTTACCAAACCTCAGAACGGTAAGAATAACACTAGAAGACGGAACAAGAAAAAAGATAAAAGTTGCCGCTTCTACTTTAAGAACTATGAAAAAAAATTCATAATTTCTCCTTTACGCTTTTGGGAGGGGAGAATTGAACTTTATCAAAAAGATTAAGATTCTCCTCCATTGGCGTGAAAAACAAAAACCTCATATTGATTTAAATACCGAATTTTACTCTCAACTCCGCCCTTTTAGCATTCCTCTCATATCAACCGTTCTCCTTATGCTGATAGGAACACTCGGTTATATGCAGATTGATGATTTTTCTCTCAGTGATGCCATATATCAGACCGGAATTACTTTTACAACGGTCGGATTTGGAGAGATATCGAAGATATCGGAAGGCGGACGGATATTTACGATAACTCTTATCATTATAGGATTTATTATTTTTACTTTTTCTATCGGTATTTTGGTGGATGTACTGAACAAAGGAGAACTCCAGCGCATTTTAAAGGAAAGAAATATGCTTTATAAAATTGCAAGACTAAAAAATCATTTCATTATCTGTTATCATAATGAATATACTATCCAACTAAGCAAACAGTTTAGAGAAAATCATATACCTTTTGTCGTAATTGATCCAAATGATAACTTTGAAGAGGAAGCCAAAAAATACAACTATCCATATTATATAAATGACGAACCTCATACGGGACAGGCACTTTTGAAATCTTTTCTCTCAAGTGCAAAAGGTGTAATTACCCTCTCAAACAATATTGCCGACAATATCGCCCAGATCGCATCTACAAGACTTTATGAAAAAGAGATAGGAAGAAGAAAGTCTTATTACATCATAACGACGGCAAGAAGTTTAAGCGATATAGAAAAACTGAAAAAACTTGGAGCAAACAGCGTTATTTCTCCTACAAAACTTATATCCCAAAGGATGACCGCTCTTAGTCTCCGTCCCGATATGGAGAACTTTTTGGAGGAGTTTTTGTATAAGAAAGATACGGCTTTAAATATGATAGAACTTCCTGTTCCAAAACATTCGTGGCTCAGGTTTAAAAAGCTCAAAGAGACCCATTTGGAGGATATACCGGAAGTCAAAATAGTGGGTTTTAGAGATAACAAAAATGCTTTTATACCGATTCCAAAAGGTGATACTTTTATAACAAGTGATTCAAGACTGCTTGTGATTGGAACAAATACGGGTATCCGTACGATAAAAAGAGTCGTGAGAAAAAAACAACAACCGGAGGAGTTGAAATATGTTTGATATAATTCCCAAAAAGGGTGGACTTTGCAATGTGGAGGGATTTTATTTTGAGGGTGTGAATATCGGGATGAAAGAAAAAGAACCAGATATCGCATTTATCAGATCCGATGTTTTATGTGATGTGGAAGCGCTTTTTACAACCAACCGTTTTATGGCTGCTCCCTTGAAGCACTATAAAAGATATCCCAAAGATTTTAAAACAAACTTTTTACTGATAAATTCCAAAAATGCAAATGCCATGACTTCACAAAAAGGGATAGAGGATATAGATGAGATACTGAAAATAGCAAAAGAGAAACTCCCCTCTATCCAAAATCCGATTATGAGTTCTACCGGAGTTATAGGTTACAGACTGAATCTTCAAAAGATAATCTCCTCTTTTGATAAATTTGATTTTCAAAAAAGAGATTCTGATTCTGTCGCAAAGGCTATTATGACGACAGACAGTTTTAAAAAAGAGATAGCCTTTGAAGTTTTGCTTGAGGATGGCAAAAGTTTCAATATCGCCGCAATCTGCAAGGGTGCCGGTATGATAAATCCCGCTATGGCAACGATGCTCTGTTTTATACTGAGTGATGCCAATATACCCAAAGAGGATATGAAAGAGTTGCTTGAAAAACATGTCGATACCACTTTTAACGCCATCAGTGTTGACGGAGATACATCTACAAACGATACGGTGATGCTTCTTTCAAACAAAAAAAGCGGTGTTTATCAAAAAGAGGCTTTCAGTGAGGCTTTGAGACAAATCATGATGAATCTTGCTCTTTTGATAGTAAAAGACGGAGAGGGCGCAAACAAAGTGGTGGCTTTTGAAGTGAAAGGGGCAAAAAACGATGATGAGGCAAAAACCGCCGCAAAGGCTCTTAGCAACTCACTGCTTGTAAAAACCGCCGTTTTTGGAGAAGATCCAAATTGGGGAAGAATAGCCTCTACGATAGGATCCTGCGGATGTGAATGTGATGAGGAGAGTTTGAGTATCTGTTATGATGATGTGGTTGTTTATTCTCGTGATAAAAGAGAGCTTGACGAGGAGACAGAAAGGAGAGCTTGTAAAGTGATGAAAAAAGAGAGTTTTAGGATAAAATGCGATCTTGGAGTGGGAGAAGGCTCTTTTACGGCTTACGGATGCGATTTAAGCTATGATTATGTAAAAATAAACGCTGATTACAGAACTTAATAAGCTTTTATAGCTTATAATACCAAAAAATATAAGGAGAACAGATGTTACACGAATACAGAGATATTATCTCAAAATTAAAAGTTGAAAATGCTCATTTTGCTAAAATTTTTGAAAAGCATAATGAACTTGACAAAGCAATAGCTGATGTTGAGGAAGGAAGAGAGCATATGGATGATTTTGAGCTTGAAAAATTAAAAAAAGAGAAATTAAAGCTCAAAGATGAAGCTTATGCTATGATTATGAAATATAAAAAAGAGCATAATTTATAAAATTTACCGGTATTTTTGATCTTCATTATCAAAAATACCGGCTGTGTTTTATAGAGTTTGGTTATTTGTAGCTTTTTATCGCTTCTTCAAGCATTTTGGCTGCTTTTTCTTTTCCTTCAAAATCTTTTACTTTTACCCATTTATTCGGTTCGAGCGTTTTATAGGTTTCAAAGAAATTTTTGATCTTGTTGAGTGTTGCCTGTGGAAGATCGTCTATTGATTTTATCTCATCATAGCTTGGATCTATTTTTGATACCGGAACCGCCAGAAGTTTTTCATCCATTCCGGCTTCGTCTTCCATCATCAAAACGCCTATAAGTCTGCATTTGATAACTGCTCCTGCCTGTACGGGATAGTCGTTTAGTACGAGGATATCGACCGGATCGCCGTCTTTTGCCAAAGTGTTTGGAACAAAACCGTAGTTTGCGGGGTAAAACATAGCACCGTATAAAACTCTGTCAACAACGACGGCGCCACTCTCTTTGTCAAGTTCGTATTTGATATTTGAACCGTAAGGTATCTCTATGAGGGCGTTTACTTTATCGGGGTTGTCGCCCGGTTTGATTTTTGAAATATCCATTTTTACATCTCCTTTAGAATTTTTATATTTTTTTTGATCTTCACGAGGCTGAAGCCTCGTTTCCCGATATGATTTTTATATTTTTTTTGCTTATCTCTTCTTTGAAAAATCTGCACCATTTATCGACATTTTCTTTTTCATAATCGGCAAGATAGATTTCAACAGTTTTTTTGTCTCCCTCTATTTTGGGAAGAGAGGAGAACTCTATCTCTTTTGGTATCTGTTTCATGATATCGATAAGTCTGTTTTCACTCGCATCTGCCACAAAAGAGCAGAAGTGCTTTTTTCTGTTTTTGGGGTAAAACCTCTCTAATGCCTCTATAACCATAGGATGAGACATTTTTACAAATCCCGGCGTAAAGAAAAATCTCTCTTCTATAAAAAATCCGGGAACTTTGTTTACAACATTTTTCAGCAACCCCGAATCTTTTGGCAGTTTTGCCATGTTGATCCTGTGCGGATAGGCATCTTGTCCAAACTGCTCTTTTATCAAAGACAAAGCTTTTTGGTTTGTTTCCATGATGCCGTTTGTAAATGTCTTTGCCGCAATCTCTCTTGTATAGTCATCGGGTGTTGCTCCGATACCTCCGAAGCTGAACATTACGCTGTTTGGATCGCTTTTTATCAGAGTATAAACAGCTTCCATAAAGGAGGGATCATCTTTGATGACAAAATTTGCTTTCTGCTCCCATCCTCTTTTTTTAAGCTCTTTGTTTACAAATTCAAAATGAGCGTCTTTTCTTCTGCCGTTTAAAAGTTCTGTTCCTATGATAACTGTATAAAATGAAGGATTTTTTATCATATCTTGCTTTTTATGAAATCTTCCATCTCACTTACGATCTCTTCAATTGTTCTCTCGCCGTTTATCTTTTTGAGAACTCCTTTTGAAGTGTAAAAATCCTGTATAGCTTTGAGAGGATCAGTAAATACTTTCATGCGATTGTTAAAGACCTCTATATTGTCGTCCGCTCCTCTGTTTCTTCCAAGTACCCTGTCTCTTGCAACCTCTTCACTGACCTCTACTTCTATGACCGATTCCAAAGAGATATCATTTTGTTTTGAGAGTATTTTGTCAAGTGCTTCCATCTGCTCTATGCTTCTTGGAAAACCGTCTATCAAAACTACATCTTTGTCGCTGTTTTTGATAGCGCTTACTATCGTATCTATCACGATTTCCAAAGGAACAAGATTGCCTTTTGAGATGAATGAATCTATCGTTTTGCCAAGTTCACTGCCACTTGCAACTTCCGCTCTTAAAAGATCACCCGTGGAGTAGTGGGCGATAGAGTCTTGATTGTTTTTTGCTATCAGCTGTGCGTCTGTTGTTTTACCGCTTCCGGGTGCGCCGATAATGAGGAAAAGTTTTTTCATTGATTATCCTTTTTGATTTCTCTGATTCTTAGATGAAGATCTCTTAACTGATCGTTTGCCACTTTGTTTGGTGCTTCTGTCAAAAGGCACTGGGCTCTTTGGGTTTTGGGGAATGCTATAACATCTCTTATACTGCTTGTTTTGGTCAAAAGCATGATAAGCCTGTCAAGTCCGAAAGCCAGTCCGCCGTGAGGAGGTGCTCCGAATTTCAAAGCATCAAGCAAGAAGCCAAACTTCTCTTTTGCCTCTTCTTCGGATATGCCAAGCAGTTTGAAGACCTCTTCTTGTATCTGTTCTTTGTGTATCCTGATACTTCCTCCGCCTATCTCCACGCCGTTTACGACCATATCGTAAGCTACGGATTCTATCTCTTCAACACCGTTTATATTGATATCTTTTGGCATTGTAAAAGGGTGATGCAAAGCTTTGACTTTGCCGTCTTCCACTTCAAACATAGGAAAATCGACAATCCAGACAAACTCAAATCTGTTCTCATCTATTAGATTCATCTGTTTTGCTATCTCTATTCTTAGTCTTCCCATATAATCAAGAACGAGCTTTTTCTCTCCCGCACCGAAAAAGACGAGATCTCCTGTTTTTAGTTCGCATCTGTTTACAAGCTCTTCTATCGATTTTTCGCTCATAAATTTTAAAAGTGGTCCTTTTAGACCTTCCTCTTTCATCTGAAAATATCCAAGTCCCGAAGCGCCGAATTTTCTGACGAAATTTTCAAGTTCTTTCATCATTTTTCTTGAGAAAAAGTTATCTCCTCCCGGAACTTTCAGAGCTTTTATACGGTTTAGATATTTGTTACTTGCGATTGTAGAAAATATCTCGTTTGTGGAGTCTTCAAAAAGATCAGCTACTTCCGTCATCTCCAATCCGTATCTTAGATCGGGTCTGTCGGTGCCGTATTTTTCCATGGCATCGTGATATTTCATCTTTTTAAAAGGAGGATTTATCTCATATCCCGCTGCGCCAAATGCCGCTTTTACGACATCTTCTGCTACTTTCATCACATCTTCTTCTTTGCAAAAGCTCATCTCTATATCGATTTGCGTAAATTCCGGCTGTCTGTCGGCTCTTAGATCCTCGTCTCTGAAACATTTTGCTATCTGAAAATATCTGTCAAATCCTGAAATCATCAAAAGCTGTTTGAAGATTTGGGGAGACTGGGGAAGTGCGTAAAACTCTCCTTGATAGATTCTGCTTGGCACAAGATAGTCTCTTGCTCCCTCTGGAGTCGATTTTGTAAGGATCGGTGTTTCAACCTCCAAAAATCCCTGCTCATCAAGTACATTTCTGACGGCTATCGATACTTTACTTCTTAAATTGAAAATATTGTATAACTCTTTCTTTCTCAGATCCAAATAGCGGTATTTTAATCTGATCTCTTCATTTACATTTTGATCATTTATAACAAAAGGAAGAGCCGCACTGTGGTTTTCTATGATCAGTTTATCTACAACTACTTCTATTTTTCCTGTTTTTAGTTTTGGATTTTCGAGTCCTTCGCCTCTGGCTCTGATCTTGCCTTTTGCTATCAAAACATATTCGTCTCTTACTCTCGTAGCTATTTTATGGGCATTTTCGCTGTCTGCCGGATCACATACGAGTTGAACAAGTCCGGTTTTGTCTCTTAGATCTATAAAGATGACTCCGCCGTGATCCCGATAACTGTTTGCCCACCCGCAAAGCTCTACTTCTTTGCCGATATCATTTTCGTTTATTTCTGCACAATAGTTTGTTCTCAATGTTTTTTCCTATATTGTTTAATACTTTATCAAAAAGCCCCGATTATAGCAAAAAAATACTTTTAAAAAAAGAAAAAGCACCCTGTTTACGGTTATCGGTTTTAGAGTGTAGTTTTGCTTTTTGAAAGATCAGAAAGCAAGATGCCTATCCATCTGGTTTTGGTACTTGAATCAAAGGCTATTTTTATGGTCATCGTCAGTACCACTGCCAAAAACATTCCTACCGCTCCAAGCACCCATCCCCAAAAGATCAAAGAGAAAAATACAACAGCAGGAGAGAGTCCCAAACCTTGACCCATAAGTTTTGGTTCTATGATATTGCTTATGAGATTGTTGATAACAAGATAGCAGCCAATCAGCCACAACGAAACACCTATATCATGATTTAAAACAGAGAGCATAATAGCCGGCAGGGATGCGATAATGGAACCTATGACGGGTATGAAGTTTAGTAAAAAACCTAAAAATCCCCAGAGAATCGGATAGCTTATATCAAAGTAGAGTAAAACGGCTATGATCAAAAGACCTGTTAACAGACTTGTAAAAAGTTTGATGATAAAATACTTTTTTACGGTTTTTGAAAAGAGTGTAAAACTGTTTAAAGCCTCTTTGTTCTCTTTGAAAATGATCGAGAGCTTTTTCCCAAAGACGGGAGCCTCAAAGAGGATAAATGATGTTCCTATAAGCACAAAAAGGGTTTTTGAGAGAAAGATTCCGATATTGCCTATCGTTTTTGTCGTCAGTTTGAAAAGAGAGGAGATATCAAAACTCTCCAATATTCTTTTGGGATCGATATCAAATCCGTAACTGTCAAAATATCCGACAACGCTTATTATCAGTTTTTTTATTTTGGTTTCATAAGAGGGGAGATTGAGTATAAAATCTTTGAACGAGGTATTGACTATATAAAAAACGATAAAAAAGAGTATCAGTACAATAAAAAGTATAAAGATAAAAGAGATGATTTTGGGTATGCCCGTCTTTTTTAAAAAGATCATAACAGGGGATAAAACAGATGCCAAAATTATCGACAGCAAAAGTATAACAATTATCTCCGATGCGGCTCTCAATCCCGCCGTTATGATAACAAAAGCACTTAAATAGAAAAAATAATATCTGATGTTGTGTGCGGTGATCATCTTTTTATCTCCGTTTTATTAGAGTAATTGTTTTATTATAGCATAGTAGTTTGAAGTTATTTTACTGTGGATTTTTCATATATCTAATAAATAATGTTACTTTAAAATATTTAAAGTAACTTTTAAAAAAAAATAATATAATGTTATTAACTAAATAAAGAAAAAAATACCGTCAATATGTTTTTTGTGAGGCGTGGTAAAGGAAGTTTGCAGATGAATAAAGAGAGTAAAATTTTTATTGCCGGTGGCACTGGACTTGTCGGCAATGCGATCATAAAAAACCTGCTGAAAAAAGGATATACCAATCTCATAGCAAGTAAACACAAAAGAGAAGTATCTGACAGTATGGAAAATGTGATATTTTATCCTCTTGATCTGACCAATCAGCAAAATGTAGAATATTTTTTTGAGATGCACAGACCCGAATATGTATTTTTTGCTGCCGCAAAGGTGGGAGGAATCATCGCAAACAACCGTTATAGGGCGGATTTTATATACAGCAATCTTGTTATACAAAACAATCTTATCCATACAAGTTATCTCTATAAAGTAAAAAAACTGCTTTTTTTGGGCAGTTCATGTATCTATCCCAAAAATGCTCCCCAACCTATAAAAGAGGAGTATCTTCTGACAAGTCCTTTGGAATATACCAACGAACCTTATGCCATTGCCAAGATAGCCGGTATAAAAATGTGTGAGAGTTACAATATCCAATACGGCACAAACTTTATCTCCGTTATGCCTACAAATCTTTACGGAGAAAATGATAATTTTGATCCCGAAACTTCCCATGTACTTCCCGCACTTGTGAGAAAAATCTATCAGGCAAAACTTTTGGGAGAAAAGAGAGTCGAGATATGGGGAAGCGGCAAACCAAAAAGAGAGTTTTTATACAGTGAGGATATGGCTGATGCCTGTGTATATCTGATGGAAAATGTGGATTTTAAAGATATCATAAAAAAGGGTATCGGGGAGATAAGAAATACCCATATAAATATCGGTACCGGCAAAGATATAAGCATAAAAGAGTTGGCATATCTTATCAAAGATATTATCGGATATGATGGAGAGTTTTATTTCAATACCGATAAACCAGACGGTACAATGAGAAAACTTCTGGATGTAAGCAAAATAAACCGGCTTGGATGGAAGTATAAGATCGAGTTGGAAGAGGGGGTTGGAAGGGTTTGTGAGTGGTATGAAAAGTTTTGTTATAATAGATGAGTATCTATAATTTATTTATTATAATGAAAAATATTTAAATATGAACTTTATTATACTATTTTTTAAATCTAAAAAAATGAAATGAAAATCAATAAAAGTGATAAAATACTGATTTTTAGAAGTGCTTTTATAGGAGATTTTTTAGTATGTTTACCTTTCTTTGATTATCTAATAAATGATATAGGTCTATTAAAAAAAAAATATTTATTTTATTACTATAAA
>Ga0256914_1001080_pt1 | contig 25893 bp, 22 predicted proteins | sample HulkmetaG_FD_191571 | JGI IMG/M metagenome (GOLD analysis project Ga0256914, IMG submission 191571) | Hydrothermal chimney microbial communities from Main Endeavour vent field at the Juan de Fuca Ridge, Pacific Ocean - Hulk | ecosystem: Environmental > Aquatic > Marine > Hydrothermal vents ... | reverse complement strand
TCCTCCGAAACGGGCGAACATGCCGTGGGTGATGGTGTCGGCATCAAACAGTGAACTTTCCAGGAGGATGAGGGGTTTGATGTAGTATGATTCTCGTCGGGATATCATGGGCGACAAAAAAAAGGGAGAAACTCCGGTCGGAGTTTCTCCCCTTTTCAAGTACGGTTGGACCTGGATCTTCGCTTAGAAGAAGGCCTCAAAGGTCAGGTATACCTGATCCATGTCGTCAAGAGCCGGGAAGAACTGGGCGTTGAGCGGATCACTCGCCAGTTCGTCGACATCGACCGGAGCACCAAGCCAGCTGCCGCTGCCGGTGTAGTCATACTGATAATGCTGGTAACCCAGACGAACAAAGGTCTTGGCATACTTGGAAATCGCCTCGCCTGTGGGCAGGTCGTAGACCAGATAGATCTCGCCCACATGACCCCGGGTGTTGAGCTTGGACAGATAGAGATCGTCGTGACCGGGAGCCATGCCCACCCAGTACTGGGAACCGTAGTTGTATTCCAGGCCGAGCTTGAGGCCCACATTGGGAATATCATACCGGATACCGGCATAGACCGAGTAGCCGTCTTCCTTGTCAAGGTCCGCCCACCAGGAACCGAGCAGGCTGTTGCCCAGTTCGTCATATCCCTTGGGATCGGTCCGGCTCCAGCCCAGGGAGACGAAGTAGTTGAGATCCGCCACCTTGTCGTTGTAGACAATGCTGGTGTGCAGAATGTTGCCCAGGTTGGTCTTGTCGAGGATGCCGTTGCCGGCGACCACGCCCGCCATTTCAAGCGGATTGGGGAAGGTGACGCCATCCGGAGTATTCACCAGGTTGGCGGCCAGGAAGGACTGAATGTTCAGGAAGCGGTGTCCTTTGGAAAAGACATCCCAGCTGAACCCGGCAAAGTCCATATCGTTGAGAGGATCACTGGTGTACATCGGAGTGGGGCCGTGATATTCCAGGCCGTCTTCGAAACCGCGACCATAGCAGAAACGGATGCGGCCGCTTCCCAGATCCTCGTTGCCCCAGCTATAGGCGTATCCGAGGGAAATTCCGTCAAAGGGATAGTTCATGTAGTTGACCGGCGTAGCCTGGCGCTTGTCCAGTCCGAGGCGGAACTGGCCTGGAGGGCCGTCGGTTGTGGGCCGGCGACCGATGGAGAACCACATGGGCAGACCGGCGACATTGTTCCAGTTGACAAAGGCACGGTCAACCCGCAGGGCGTTGTCGGTGGGCTGGCGGGTGGAGTTGCCGTCCCAGCTGAATCCATCCAGGGTGAAGGGACCGCCGCCGGTGGGATTGCTTTGCATTCCCCAGGCTTTGTACATGGCAAGCCGTCCCTTGAACTCGACGTTCTCGGTGGCTTTGACCCGCATATTGATACGCAGCCGGTTGGTCCACATGGTCTCGTTTTCCCATTCCTGGGCGGGATCAGGCATCAGTCCCATCATCTGGAACATACCGGCCCGCATCTGCGGGCTGAACATCTTCATGCCCATGGTGGCCATCCTGATCTGCTCCACGGTGTACGGGCCGGGTCCCATGCCGAAACCGCCCATGGAACGCGGCATGGGCAGGGCCATTGCCATACCCTGGGTAATGGCACCGGCGGAATAGGAGGGCATGGTGTTACCGTTCATGTAATCGACACGGGAACGAAAGTCACCGAACAGCTTGAAACGGGCGGCCAGATCCCATGCCTCCGATTTCTCGTCGATCAGGTCATCAAGGTCGCCGACTTTTTCATCCACGGCGCCCACCTTGCTGTCCATCTTCCCCAATGCCTCTTTCTGCCTGGCGAGCTGAGCTTTCAGTTCGTCGAGCTGGCGGGAAAGATCATTCACCTTTCTTTCAAGATCCTGCGGCAGCGCTCCCGGACCGGAACTGGCTGCAGCCACACCCGGAAGAGCGATAAGTCCGGCAAGAGCCAGGAGTGAAAATTTTTTAACCATGAGCCTTCTCCTTTTTTCATTTATTATTCATAAAAGCATCCCGCCCGCTGTCCAAGTCGCCGGGATGCGACAACTGGGCATACTCTGGGGATACTTTTCAACCGAGTTCAATTTTTTGTACTGCATTTGATTCCGTTTGTCAACCCGATTACAAGAAAAAGGTAGGCTCCAGCAGCAAGACGGGAGTTTTTCCTTTTTTCCGCCGCCCGAGCCCCTGCCACCGGCAGAAGGCGGCAACGGGCGCCGGGCCTGTTTTCACCTGTCCGGCGCCTCTTTTTTGTAACCGGTCACAGGTAGCGCAGATTTGCTGAAATCTCTCCCGGCCGCTATATCCCCACCATGCGACCGGGTGAGATCGGTGAAGATGCGGCACCCGGCTCAATTCCCTCTTTTTCTCTGACACTCGGGGCAGAAAAAGGTGGAACGCCCGGCCAGGACAATTTTTTGTATCGGAGCAGAGCACCGTTTGCACGGCTTACCGCTCCGGTTGTACACATTGAGACTGAGCTGGAAATATCCGGGCCTGCCGCTGCTGGAGACAAAATCCGCAATGGTCGTTCCTCCGCCGGCTATTGCCGCTTCCAGGGTCCGACGGCAACAGGTGACGACCCGCCGCCATTGTTTCTCCTGAATGATATTCACCGGCGTTTCCGGATGCAGGCCGGCACCAAAGAGGATCTCGCAGACGTAGATATTGCCGAGACCCGCCACCACCCCCTGGTCCAGCAGAAAATTTTTCACCGGTCTGAGGCGTTTCCCGGCAAGATGCCGCAAATGGCGGCTGCTAAAAGCATCACTGAAAGGTTCGGGTCCGGTCCGGGCGAAAAAATCCACCCGGAGTCGGTCGGCGGCAGGTGCGGGCCAGACCAGAATCATACCGAAACGACGGGCATCATGATAGCGGAGCTCCAGGCCGTTATCCAGCTCCAGGCAAAGATGATCATGGGGCGCCGTGGCGGCCCGGACGGCAAAAAGCCCCAGGGTGCCGCTCATGCCGAGATGCACCACCAGAACGGTGCCGTCTTCCATGCTCACCAACAGGTACTTGGCCCGCCGTTGCACCGTAAGGATGGTGGAGCCCGTGATCCATCGGCGAAGCTCCCGCCGCGGCAGGGGACGCCGCAGCGACTTTCCGCTCCAGCGTACGGCGACGATGCGACAGCCGGGCAGATGACGGAGCAGCCCCTGTCTGGTGACTTCCACTTCGGGTAACTCAGGCACGGCGGGACCGATGAACAATGTGGGCAAGGGTATAGCCCTGAAACAGGGCCACATGGACATCCGCGGCCGAGAGCGGATCACGGCGGTATTCGATGCGGAAACCCAGGGTGGAGGCCGCCTGGATACGTCGCAGACGGATATCCGCAAACCCGGGGGGCTGATCCCGGCAAAGGGATTTCTTATAGGCCTCTTTGGCCGACCAGAGCAAACAGAGCCGTTGCAGCCGTCCGCAGAAGGGTTCGAGATGCTCGGCCAACAGGCGGATCTCATCCTCGTCGGCAAAACGCGATACCACCTTCTTAAGCCGCGAAGTGATGTTTTGCAGATCCACTCCACAGCTGTATCGATGATGGGCCATGGCAACCGCATAGTCTCCGCTGTGGGAGATGGAAACGTGCGCCGCCGTCGTCATGGTACCGAGAATCACCAGGGGCCGACGATCCGGGGCCGGCAGGATTTCAGGATATCCGGCCTGCTCCTCCCTCTTCCCGCCGCCATCGTCAAAAATCCGGCCCAACGCCGTCTTGGCTGCCAGGCGACCGCCGATCCACTCAAGCTTGCGGCGGAAGCGCGAATAGGAATGGAAAATGTCCAGCTCACGGGCGCTGAAAAGGGAAAAGATCTTCTCCCTGGAGGCTCCGCGGGCCAGCAACGGCTCTAAGGCGGCAAGCCGGACAAGGCTCAGGCAGGCAGCACGGTGCGGTTGGATCATCCGGGAAAAAACGGCCGCCTCCGGGGCCAGGGGATCGCAATGGGGAAAAAATTCCTCCAGGTCCCCGCCGCCGTCCTTCCATGAACGCCGACTATTTGTTGTCATGTTTGCCTGACCGGGTATAATACGTTTTTCTGAAAAAAGAGGAGGCATCGTCCTTATCTCTCAAGTGACCTCCATAATCCCAAAAACCAGTCACAGGGGGCTTCCCCCACGCTGTCAGGCTGGAGTTCTGCTGAACCAATGACAACAATTTTCCGGTTATGATACCTTCTCCGGGTCAATGTACCCTTTTTGACGCCTTTGTCTGTCTGCTCTTTGTGATATTTATCATCCGCGGTGTCTGGGTGGGCTTTATCCGGCAGATCGCCTCGCTCCTTGGTCTTGTCGGCGGCTATCTGCTCGCCGCCAGGTACGGCGGGCTGCTGGCCCCTTATGTGGGCCTGGTCGTTACGGATGCAAAAATCAACTTCCTCATCAGTTTCGCCATCTGTTTCCTGGCAACCGTCGTACTCATCGTCATGATCGGCAGGGGCCTGCGCAAGGTGATGGAAATATCCTTTCTCGGCTGGTTCGACCGTCTCCTGGGCGTCTGCCTCGGTGGGGCCAAGGCCTTTATGGTGGCCTGTATCATCTACATGGTGCTGGCCGCCACAATCTCCGGGACCAACGACCTTTTGCGTTCGTCCTGCACCACCCCCTATTTACACCTGGGGGCCGACTATCTGCAACAGTTTATCGGAGACCGGCAACTCCGGGAGCGTTTTCTTCCCAAAAAACCGGCCATTGAACCGGAATCCGTTCTGTCCGGGCAGAAAAAGAAAACCATCTAGGCCGGAGTCGGCCGCCTCCGGTCGTTATGAAACGAAAACGAGGAAAACGGCGAAAAAAACCTCCGCTCTCCTATCGGAAACGCAAATACAGGCAGATAGCCGAGCAGGCGGATCTTGTCTCCTCCTATGTGCAGGTCAGGGAAACCGATCTGCATGTCCTGGCTCCCAACCCGGTGGATGAAGCTGTCTTCTCCGCCGTGATCCGCTACCGTACCCAGCTGGAAAACTATATCCTCCGCCATCCCGGCTTTGTCGACTCCCTCCTGCCCCTGCCCTCCGATCCCATGGCGCCGCCGCTGGTCAGGGAGATGATACGGGCTGCGGCGATTGCCGGAGTAGGCCCCATGGCCGCGGTGGCCGGGGTGCTGGCGGAGTTCGTGGGTCGGGATCTGCTGGCGGCGGGACAGGAAGAGGTGGTTGTTGAAAACGGCGGCGACATCTTCCTGGCCAGGCAGCGGGACTGTACCGTTTCCATCTTTGCAGGGGAATCGCCGTTGAGCGGCCGGGTCGGGGTTGCCGTCGCCTGTGACGGCATGCCCCTGGGGGTATGCTGTTCATCGGCCAGCGTGGGCCATTCGCTGAGCCTGGGACAGGCGGATGCCGTGGTGGTGATCGCCAAATCCACCGCCGTTGCCGACGCCGCCGCCACCAGAATCGGCAACGAGGTACGGGAGACAGGCAGCCGCAAATCCCTTGAGAACGCCCTGGCGGTTGCCCGCGATATGGACACGATCAGCGGAGTTGCCATTATAGCGGATGAAAGGCTCGGCGCCTGGGGCGAGGTGGAACTGGTCCGCCTATGAATACGCAGGGACCGGAACAAAAAAAAGGGGCTTGCGGAAAAAACGCAAGCCCCGACATATCGCTGGAGGCGGCGACCAGATTCGAACTGGTGAATAATGGTTTTGCAGACCACTGCCTTAGCCACTTGGCTACGCCGCCATATTTTGAAGCTTTTTATAATATACGCAGATCCTGGTTTTGACAAGGGGAAAAGTGAGGATGGTCACCACAATCGAACATTTGACAGAAGATAACAAAACCATGCTGCGGGAGCTGGAAGAACATCTCGGTTACCGCTTTTCAGATCCCAGGCTGCTGCAGCAGGCCCTGGTTCACAGCTCCTTTGCCTTTGAACGGTTATCGGGAAAACATAACAACGAAACCCTGGAGTTTTTGGGCGATGCCGTCCTTGATCTCACCGTGGGATTTATCCTCTATACCTCCTATCCGGAGATGCAGGAGGGAAATCTCACCAAAATCCGCTCCGCCCTGGTCAACGAGGCAGGTCTGGCGACCATGGCCCGCACCATCAATCTGGGAAAATTCCTCTGCCTGGGAAGGGGTGAAGATGCATCCAACGGCCGTGAAAAACCCTCCATTCTCTCCTGCTGCTTCGAGGCCGTGACCGGTGCGCTTTTCCTGGACGGCGGCTATGAGGCTGCACTTGGTTTTGTCAAGAAACTCTTTCTGCCGCTCATTGATTCGCAGAAGGAGAACCTTTTGCAAAGCGATGCCAAGAGCAAGTTGCAGGAATGGCTGCAGGAGCGATTCAACCAGGGACCCAGATACGTCCTTGACCGCGAGGAGGGACCGGCCCATGCCCGCATGTTCACCGTATCGGTCTATTTCGGCGACACGATTCTGGGATCAGGGCACGCCCGCAGCAAAAAGGAGGCTGAACAGCAGGCCGCGGCCCATGCCCTGGCCGATCTTGCCGACAAACTGCAACCGGAGATCCGCGGCCAATAATCACGCCACCTTGCCGACCCTTTGACCGCTGCGCTGTTTCCGCCGACATGTACTTGATTATTCCCGTTTTTCTCTCACACCAGGGCTGCCCCCATGGCTGTATTTTCTGCAACCAGCACCGCATTACCGGACCTTCGAAGCCCGTTGACGCCCATGCCGTTGCCGCCACCATCGACACCTGGCTTGGCCGCCGGCAAAAGAAACACCGGATGGTTCAGGTGGGATTCTACGGCGGCAGTTTCACCGCCCTGGACCAGTCGCGACAGCGGGAACTTCTGGGAGCGGTCCGGCCGTATCTGCAATCCGGCCGGGTGGACACAATCCGGTTGTCCACCCGGCCGGATTGCCTCGACCCCGGGAGAATCGCCCTTCTCCGGCGACTGGGCGTCGGTATCGTCGAAATAGGCGCCCAGTCCCTGGATGACCGGGTGCTTGCCCGGGCCGGCCGCGGCCACACCGCTTCCCAGGTGGAGGAGGCGACGGCCCGGCTCAGACAATACGGCCTGGAGGTCGGCATCCAGCTGATGGTGGGCCTGCCCGGTGACAGCGCCCGCCGCCGGATGAAAACCGTGCAGCGGGTCATCGGCATGCGTCCCGATTTTGTCCGCATCTATCCACTGCTGGTACTGGACAACACCCGGCTGGCCCGGGAGCTGAAACAGGCCCGCTATACCCCCCTGTCTCTGGACCGGGCCGTGGTGGCTACGGCGCGGATGAAACGGCTTTTCGATCAGGCGAAAATTCCGGTTATCCGTATGGGATTGCAGCCAACCCCTTCTCTGGAAAAATCGCTTAAGGCCGGTCCCTTTCATCCCGCCTTCGGCGAGCTGGTACTCTCCAGGCTCATGTTCCTGAGGGCCAGGAAAGCCCTGCGTTCCCACGACCATGGCCGTCATCTCATTCTTCACATCAACCGGCGCGACCTGTCCATCTTCAACGGCCCCCGAGGCCGGAATGTCGCCCACCTCCGGACAGCGGGACTCCTTGACAACGTCACCGTGAAAACGCGCCGGAGACAGCAACGCCATACCATCAGCCTCACTCCGGAATAAACCGAAACAGCCACTGCCCCATCCCCATGCTGACGATCAACAACCTCGACATCCGATACGGAAAAAAACACCTCTTCAACAACATCTCCGTCCAGGTCCACACCGGCGACCGCATCGGCCTGGTGGGTGTCAACGGCGCCGGCAAATCGACGCTTTTGAAAATCATGGCCGGCACCATCGAGGCCGACGGCGGCGTGGTATCCCGGGCCGGCTGGTTCACCGTCGCCTATCTTCCCCAGGAGGTGATCCTCGAAGTGGGCGACCGTACCCTCTATGAAGAGGCGATCACCGCCTTTGACGAACTCCTCGCCCTGCAGAAAGAATTGGCGGAGATTGAAAAAAAACTGGGGACAATGTCCGCCGCCGATCCCCGGATGCAGGGACAGCTTCATAAACTCGGTGAACTGCAGCACCTGGTCGAGGGTCACGATATCTACCAGATCCGTGCCCGCACCGAAAAAATCCTCACAGGCCTGGGCTTTGCCGAAGAGGATTTCAACAGGCCGGTGGCCACCTTCTCCGGCGGCTGGATCATGCGGCTGCTGCTGGCAAAGCTCCTGCTTCGCCGGCCTTCGTTGCTGCTCCTGGACGAGCCCACCAACCACCTGGATCTCCAGTCCCTTACCTGGCTGGAGGAATTCCTGGAAAGTTATGACGGCGGCATGGTGATCATCTCCCATGACCGCGCCTTCCTCGACCGGGTCACCACCCGGACCTGGGAACTGAGCCTTGGCCGGCTGACAGCCTTTAAGGGCAACTATTCCCGTTACCTGCGGGAAAAAGAGCAACGGCTGGAAATCGAGCGGGCCGCCTGGGCCAACCAGCAGGCCAAAATCAAACAGACGGAACGCTTCATCGAACGTTTCCGCTCCAAGGCCACCAAGGCCCGCCAGGTACAGAGCCGGGTCAAACAGCTGGCTGCCATGGACCGGATTACCCTTTCCGGCACGGAAAAAAGGGTGCGTTTTTCCTTCCCACCGGCAGCGCCCAGCGGCAAGGAGGTCCTCGCCATCCGGGGACTGACCAAGGGCTTTGGCGATAAAACACTCTTCAGCCGGGTGGAATTCAATCTGTTGCGGGGCGACAAGCTGGCCGTCGTCGGCGTCAACGGTGCCGGCAAGACCACTTTGCTGAAGCTGATCGACGGTCAACTGGCGGCCGATGCCGGCGAGCTGCGGCTGGGACATAACGTCGTCAAGACCTATTTCGGCCAGCACCAGGCGCGGGAACTGGCAGGAGAGGCCACCGTACTCGACACCCTCTACCAGCGGGCCTCCGACATGACCATGACCCGGGTTCGCTCCCTGCTGGGCGCCTTTCTCTTTTCCGGTGATGATGTGGACAAGAAGGTCTCGGTGCTTTCCGGCGGCGAGAAAAGCCGTCTGGCCCTGGCCGCCATGCTGGTGCAGCCGGCAAATCTCATGCTGCTGGATGAACCCACCAACCACCTGGACATGAACTCCCAGGAAGTGCTGCAGGAGGCCATGGCCGATTACCGGGGAAGCATCATCGTGGTTTCCCATAACCGCTACTTCGTCAACCGCTTCGTCAACAAGGTGCTGGAGATCCGTGACGGCCGGGTGCGACTTTTTGAAGGCAATATCGACGACTATCTCGACCGGTGCCGCCGCGAGTCGGAGGCGGAAATAAAGAGCGATTCCCGGGCCGGTGCATCCCGGCTGCCCGGAGGCGGGGAAAAAAACCGCGGTCGCCGGGACAAAAAACAGCTGCGCCGGCAACGGGCCCGGCAACGGCGGGAAAGAAACAGAAAACTGGGTCCCCTGAAAAAAAAGGAAGCCGCCATGGAGGAAAAAATCGAGGAGCTGGAGGAGCGCAAAAAGCGGCTGGAGGCAACCATGGGCGATCCGGAACTCTACAGCGACCGGGAAAGGTGGGCCGAGATCAGCCGGGAATATGATACCGTGAAGCGGCACCTGGACAGACATTATCACCGATGGGAGGAAATCCAGGAACGAATCGAGACCATCGAAAGGGAACTCGGCGGCCAATAACCGCCCCATGGGAATGTGGCGGTTATTGGCTCCGAACGGAAAAATCGTGAATTTTTCATGTTTTTGTTATCATTTCCGTCAGATGGGTGTATATATGGACAACATGTTCAGGCAACTTAAGTTGGTAAGGAGTGCTTAATTTTATCAAGCCGGGAAAAATGAGGGGGTAATAATATGATTTTCCACAAGAAATACATTGTTCCACTGCTGTTTTCCTGTGTGATCTGGAGCGTGGGGTTTGGGGTGATACCGGTAAACGCCGCCGACAGCGGCCGTCAACCCATGGCCGACGACTACTGCGTGGATGACAACGGCGACCGCATCGTCCCTGATCCGGATGCCGATGGTGACGGCGTCCTGGACTGCTACGACTGCTGTCCCAATGACCCGAACAAAACCGATACCGATGTCTGCGGCTGCGGCAAGCCGGACACCGACACCGACCTGGACGGCTATCCCGACTGTATCGAGGCCTGCGATAACGATCCCTACAAGACAACGCCGGGGCTCTGCGGCTGCGGTGAACCGGACACGGACATGGACGGCGACGGCACGCCCAACTGCCTGGACGTCTGTTTTGAAGACCCCGACAAGATCACTCCCGGCACCTGCGACTGCGGAGTTCCCGACACCGATGTGGACAACGACGGCGTACCCGACTGCAAGGACGGCTGCCTCCATGATCCCAACAAGTCGGCGCCCGGTCTTTGCGGCTGCGGTGTCGTTGATTCGGATACCGACACCGACGGCGACGGCATCATCGACTGCAACGATCAGTGCCCGGATGATGCCAACAAGGTCAGCCCCGACTCCTGCGGCTGTGGTATTGCCGACATCGACACCGACGGCGACGGAACCCTGGACTGCCATGACGGCTGCAGCGAGGATGCGACCAAAACCGTTCCCGGCACCTGTGGCTGCGGCGTGGCCGATACGGACAGTGACGGCGACGGAACCGCCGACTGCCACGACATTTGCTCCCAGGACCCCGCCAAGAGCGAACCCGGTGCCTGCGGCTGCGGTGTGGCTGATACGGATGCCGACGACAACGGGATAGCGGACTGTCTGGAACAGACCGGCGGTGCCCCGGATCCCTTCCCCTGGATTCTCTTTATGCAGAATTTCCGCTCTCCCTGCGGCGAGACCCCAACTTACTGCTACATGGTCGCCGACGGTGACAATTACAACTCCGAAAATTCCGCCTTCCTGAAATATGACTTTGAAACCGGCAAGCTCGATCTCATCGGTCGCCTGGGCGTCGGTATGGTGGAGGCCATCGCCATCGGCCCGGACGGCGAGACACTCTACGCCGCCAACGAGGGAACCCTGGGTATCATCAACACCACCACAGGTGCCTTCACGCCCATCAAGCCTGGGGGAATCGGCAGCGGCAACGGCGCCCTGGGGCTCATCACCTTCGATGATATCGATGCCCTGTCCTTTGATCCCACCACCAACATCCTCTACGGCAGTAACCGCCGTTACGACGGACAGCCCCATGGTGTTGATCTGCTGGTCAAGATCGACCATGTCAAGGGAGAGGTGATCAAAGGCGGTTTCGGCCCCGGCCTCGATTATGTCATCATCGACACCTCCGGAGTCAATCTCTTCGACACCGACGACCTGGCCTTTGACACCAGAGGCAACCTCTACGGCATCGCCACCATCTCCGGCGGCGGCGGTGGTGATCGTCTCATGGTCATCGACAAGCTCAGCGGTCGGATCATCGATCACGGCGCCCTGCAGAACAACGGCGCTCCGGTGCAGGATATGGAGGGGCTCACCTTCTACCACGGCAATATCCTCTACGGCACCACCGGTTATGAATTCGCCCTGCAGGGAACGAGCAACTCGCTCTACAAACTCAACAGCGCAACCGGCGCGGCCCAGAGCGTTCTGCGCCTGGACCGCAGCTTCAACGGCTATGTGCCCAAGGATTTCGAGGCCATTGCCTGCCCGGTCTGCAGGTAACGATACCAACCCGCGCCCGAATCACCTCAGCCGGGTGATTCGGGCGGTTTCACGAGAAAATGACAAACCCGACAGCCGCGATCCAGGCCATGGTCTGGTACAAACAGGAAGACTGGAAACAGCTCAGAAGAATTCTGCCGGACAGTTATCTGCTGCCGAAAAAATATAAGGATTGGCTGGCCCGTGCCGAGGAAAAGGAAAGACAGGTCAGAGACAGCGGCAGCGTGGTGATCAAGGTCTTCATCGATCCAATCACCTTTCCCGCCTGGTGCAGAAAAAAAGGGCGGGAAATGGATGCCGAGTCCCGCACCATGATGGCCATTGAGGTGGCCACCACCAGACAGTTCGGGGAACGGGTGTAGGAAAATCCATGTCCGGCGGAAAGCGTCCCCTCACCTATCTGGCCGATTATACCCCGCCCGACTACCTGGTGGCGACGGTTGATCTCCGCTTTGATCTCGACGAAAGCGCAACCCGGGTAAAATCGCGCCTCAGGATGCGGCGCAACCCCGATATTCCGGCTCCTTCTCCACCGCTGGTGCTGCAGGGTGAGCACCTGCTCCTGCGCCAAGTCGTCCTGGACAATCATTCCCTGACCGAAAGCGATTACCGGCTTACCCCCACAACCCTGACCATTGATGGGGTTCCGGCGGAGTTCACCCTGGAAATCGAAACCCAAATCAATCCCGCCGACAACACCGCCCTTGAAGGGCTCTACCTTTCGGGCGGCAACTTCTGCACCCAGTGCGAGGCCGAGGGCTTCCGGCGCATCACCTATTTCCCGGACCGGCCCGATGTCATGGCGCGCTTCACCACCACCATCGTTGCCCACCGGCGTCGCTATCCCGTGCTCCTTGCCGGCGGCAATCGCATCGAGGCTGGAGAGCTCGCCGACGGCCGCCACTTCGTCACCTGGCAGGACCCCTTCCGCAAACCCTGCTATCTCTTCGCCCTGGTGGCCGGAGACCTGGTGCGCATCTCCGATACCTTCCGCACCCGCTCGGGCAGACCGGTTGCCCTTGACATCTACGTGGAAAAACAAAACCGCGACAAATGCGACCATGCCATGGCATCGTTAAAAAAGGCCATGGCATGGGACGAGGAGGTCTACGGCCTGGAATATGACCTGGACACCTATATGATCGTTGCCGTGGACGACTTCAACATGGGGGCCATGGAAAACAAGGGGCTCAATATCTTCAATTCCAAATTTGTGCTGGCCCGGCCCGACACCGCCACCGATGCCGACTATGCCGCCATCGAAGGTGTTATCGCCCACGAATACTTCCACAACTGGACCGGCAACCGCATCACCTGCCGGGACTGGTTCCAGCTCAGCCTCAAAGAGGGGTTGACCGTATTCCGCGACCAGGAATTTTCCGCGGACATGGGCTCCCGCCCGGTACAGCGGATCAAGGACGTCTCCGTCATCCGCTCTTCCCAGTTCCGCGAAGACGCCGGCCCCATGGCCCATCCGGTCCGTCCCGATTCCTACATGGAAATCAACAACTTCTATACGGTTACCGTCTACAACAAGGGCGCCGAACTGATCCGCATGATCCACACCCTGCTGGGAAAAGAATTGTTTTTCAAAGGCATGCGGCTCTACATCAGACGGCATGACGGCCAGGCCGTCACCTGCGACCACTTTATCCGCGCCATGGCCGACGGCAGCGGCGTTGATCTCGACCGGTTCCGCAACTGGTACACCCAGGCAGGCACCCCGGAAATCAGGGTCAGCAGTGTCTATGACGCCGATAAGGCCACCTACGATCTGACCCTGGAACAGTCCTGCCCGCCCACGCCGGGGCAGGAAAAGAAACAACCCTTTCATATTCCCGTGGCCATGGCACTCCTCGATGGCCGGGGACGGGAGATGGAACTGGCACCCGCAGCAAAAAACGGCGCTGCAGAGACTACCAGGGTACTCGAATTGCGCCGGGAACGGCAGACCTTCCGGTTTACCGGTATCGACGAAAAACCGGTACTCTCCATCCTGCGCAATTTTTCCGCCCCCGTCAGGGTATCTGGGGCGTATGAGGATGCCGAGCTCGCCTTTCTCCTGGCACATGACAGCGATCCCTTCAACCGCTGGGACGCCGGCCAGCAACTGGCCCTGCGCCTTCTCCTCAGGGGCGTGGACAGGCTGCAACAGGGCAAAGAGTTCACGGTTCCCGAAAATTTCCTTGCCGCCTTTCGCAACGTCTTGCTCGCTGAAGAGGAAGATGCGGCCTTCCGCTCCCTGGTACTCACCCTGCCCACCGAAGAGTGGATCGCCCAGCAGCTGGAGGTGATCGATCCCGTGGCCGTCTCCGCAGCGCGCCGCCGCCTGCAGAGCCGCATCAGCAGAGAACTGGCCCCGGAACTGCTCAGGATCTACCAGCGGAATCAATCCCATGCACCCTATCGTTACAGTGCCGAAGCAGCCGGCAAAAGGCGGCTGAAAAACATCTGCCTTTCCTACCTGGCCCACCGCCATGAAGAGGGCGGGGCAGACCGGGAAAACCTGGAACTCTGCCGCCGCCAATACCTGCGCAAAGACAACATGACCGATGTGCTGGCGGCGCTTGCCGCCGTTGTCCACGCCGATGCCGAACTGGGCGAGGAGCTGCTGGCCGATTTCGAAACGGACTGGCGGCAAGAGCCCCTGGTGATGGACAAGTGGCTGGCCATCCAGGCCACCTCTCCACTGGATGGGGCCCTGGACAGGGTGCGGAACCTCATGGACCATCCGCTCTTCAGCATGGACAATCCCAACCGGATCAGGGCATTGATCGGCAGCTTCTGCCAGCGCAACCAGGCCGGCTTCCATGACGAAAGCGGCGCCGGTTACGCCTTTCTAGCCGATCAGGTTATCACCCTGGATCGAAAAAATCCGCAAATAGCCTCCCGGCTGTTGGCCCCCCTCACCAGCTGGCGCCGCTATGACGCTCACCGCCGTCAATTCATGCGCGCCGCCCTTCAACGCATCGGCCGCCGCACCTCCTCGACCGATGTCGGCGAAGTCATTGCCAAGAGTCTGGCATGAACGGATCCATCCCCTCAGGCAACGCCGGAGAGAAAAACGGCAGGTGCCCGGCCCGAATAACCCGGCATCTCTCCCGTTGCCAGCAGCGCAGCTGATTGCGGGCCGGAAAGACCGTATCCCGACTGCCGACAATGTGCCGGGTAAAGATATCGCGGCCCGGGCCGCGGTGTTGATAAAGACGGGAAAGGGCGAGAAGTTCGGTACGCAGCGACTCAAGGCTGCGGCGGGGCGGCCGCGACATGAACATCTCCCTTTCGGCTCCGGCTTCCGGAAACATATCCCTGTAGAAATCCAAAACCATTTCCCGGTTGAGATTCCCGCTCATCTCCTCATACGCGGCAACGGGAATGCCCAAACGATCATGGATGGGAGTCGGGGTGCCGTTGACGGCCACGGCGGAATGCAGGAGATCGGTATTGTCGGAGAGCAGCAGGCAGGAGACATAAACCCCCATGGACCAGGCCAGCAGATGCAGCCTGGAATAGGCGTGAAAAGGGCGGAGATCAAACTCCTCCACCTGCCGGTAATCCCAGACCATATGGATATCCTGCCTGCCGGTGACAAGGGGGCGGAAAGGATGCGGATCCATTCCCCAGCCGGCAAAGAAGATCAGGCAGGAAGAGGAGCCGCCGCGATGGAGCCATTCACCCCGCATCGCCGCTCAAACCCCCGCGACTGCGTCGCTGAGCAGATGGGGCACCTGCCCCAGATCATCCCAATGCATTGCCGCGGAAAGGGAGAGGCGGAAACGGGCGGTGCCGTCCGGAACCGTAGGCGGCCTGATGGGGAGCAGCAAAATTCCCTGATCCCTCAGCCGGGCGGCAATGCGCGTGGTTTTTCCGGCATCGCCGATGATCACCGGAATAATCTGGGATTCACCACCGCATCGCAGACCGGCGGCCGCAAGCTCACGACGCAACCTTTGCGCCGCTGCCGACAGCCGCTTTCTCTCGGCGGTCATGGCCGTCACCCTGTCCAGCGCAAAAAGGCTCCAGGCAAGATTCACCGGCGGCAGGGCGGTGGTGAAGATGAGGGAGCGCATGGTGTTGACGAGCACCTCCCGGATGGTCTCCGAGGTGATGACAAAGGCCCCCAGCGAGGCCAGGGCCTTACCCAGGGTTCCCACCAGGATATCCACCTCGTCGATCACGCCGCTTTCTTCGGCGCATCCCAGGCCCCGATCACCATATACGCCCACAGCGTGAGCCTCGTCCAGGTAGAGATAACAGTCATACTCCCTCTTCAGGGCGAGAAGGCGGGCCAGATCCGCACGATCGCCGTCCATGCTGAAGATTGATTCGCTGACGATGAAGACGTTGGCGTATCCCTGCCGCCCGGCGGCCAGCAGTTTCTCCAGATGTTCGTAATCGGCATGCCGGAAACGTTTGACCGTGGCCCGGCTAAGACGCATGCCGTCGATGAGACTGGCATGGCAGAGCTTGTCGGCCAGCACCAGATCCCCCCTGGAGGACAGGGCGGGCAAAATGCCGATATTGGCGTGATAGCCGCTGTTGAACACCAGGGCCTTCCTGCCGTAGAGTCCGGCCAGGCGCTCTTCCAGGGTGGTATAGATCTGCCGGTTGCCGGTGAGCAGGCGTGATGAGGCCGCGCCCAGCCCGTAGCGCTCCATGGCGTGGTCGCAATCGACAAGACGATAAAACTCCCGCAGCAACTCCCGGTCCGAGGCCAGCCCCAGATAATCGTTGGAGGAGAGATTGAGACAGGCGCTCCCCTCCACGGTGATGACCGCACCCCGGCAGTCACCGGTTTCCACGAGCCGACGCTCAAGGCCCAGTCGTGCCAGATGACCGAGTTTCTCCCGCAGGCGCGCCACTACTCCCCCTCTCCACAGATTCTCGCGGCATCCACCAGGGCGCTGGTGAGCCGTTGCAGCTCATCGCTGCTGATGATATAGGGCGGCATGAGATAGAGCAGGCGTCCGAAGGGCCGGATCCAGACACCGCGGTCCACGAAAAACTCCTGCAACCGGGCCACATTCACCTCTTCTTCCATTTCAATGACGCCCACCGCCCCCAGCACCCGGACGTCCGCCACTCCGGCAATCTTCCGTGCCGGGGCCAGCTGGTGCTCCAACTGGGCGGCTATGCTCCGGATGCGCTCTTGCCAGGGAGAGTCCAGCAGCAACTCCACAGCGGCCAGCCCCACATTGCAGGCCAGGGGATTGGCCATGAAGGTGGGTCCGTGCATGAAAACGCCGGGTGGACGTCCTGAAATCACTTGGGCCGTCTCAGCGGTGCACAGGGTTGCCGCCAGGGTCATGTAGCCGCCGGTGAGAGCCTTGCCCACGCACATGATATCCGGACTGACGCCGGCGTGCTCCGCGGCGAACAGCCTGCCGCTGCGGCCAAATCCGGTGGCGATCTCATCAAAGATCAGCAGCAGATCAAAACGGTCGCAGAGTTCCCGCAACCGTCGCAGATAGACGGGATGATAAAAACGCATGCCGCCCGCCCCCTGAATAACCGGTTCCACAATCACCCCTGCCAGTTGATCCCGATATTTTTCAGCCAGTTGCGCCATGGGCTCGATATGGACATCGTTCCACCTCTCGTGGAAGCGGCAGCCGGGCAGCGGCGCAAAAAAGTGACCGGGCAGGCCGGGACCGAAGAGATGGTGCATCCCGGTGACCGGATCGCAAAGGGACATGGGATGGAAGGTATCGCCGTAATAGCCGCCCCGCATCGTCAGCAAGCACCACTTTTCGGGGCGGCCCCGGGCAAACTGATACTGCAGCGCCATCTTGAGCGCCACTTCCACAGCCACTGAGCCGGAATCACAGAAAAACACCCTTTGCAGCGGCTCAGGGGTAATCTTCACCAGCAGCCGGGCCAGCTCCACGGCCGGAGCATGGGTGAGACCGCCGAACATGACATGGGCCATGTCATCGAGCTGTTTACGGGCGGCCCGGTTGAGACGCGGATGGTTGTAGCCGTGGATGGCCGCCCACCAGGAGGACATCCCATCGATGAGTTCACGGCCATCCATAAGCCTGATCCGTACGCCCGCAGCCGATTCCACCGGGTAGACCGGCAGCGGTTGAGTCATGGAAGTGTAAGGATGCCAGATGTGGCGACGGTCGAAATCCAGCATCGCGGTGATACCGTCTCGGTCCATGGGATCTCCACAAGTCCGCCTCTCCGGGTTGCCGCCGGAGAGCGGAGGAGTTGATGCTCAGGGAAGCCGGAGACGTTGATCGGCTCGCAGCTCCTTGTTTTCACGATAGAGCAGGATGGTCTTGCCGATGAGCTGCACCAGCTCGGCGCCGGTGAGCCGGGCCGCTGTGCGGGCCGCCTCTTTCTTGGGCAAGGGACAGTTCCGGCCCAGTTTCACCTTGATGAGCTCATGGGCCGTGAGCACATCCTCGATACTGCGCAGCACGGCTTCGCTTATTCCCTGGTGGCCGATATGGGCCACCGGCGTCAGGTGGTGACCACGGCTGCGCAGAAAGCGCCGCTGCCGCCCGGTCAATGACTTACCCTTCTCCTCTCGTTCCCTGCTCATGTGCACTTCCTGCAATCCGTCCGCATCCGCGCGGCTAACTGATGAGATTTGCGATAATTCTGTAACCGCCGATATAGGTCCCCAGGGTGCTGCCCAGGCCGGTGAGAAGAAAGACGAGAAAAACCCGTAACAACTTGTTTTTCCACCAGCCGCTAAAAGTTCCCATGTCGTCGGTCACCGCTTCAAACTCCCGCACCACCGGTGGCCGGGTCATAACCTGGACAAAGGCGGCCACATACCCGGCGCCTATGACCGGGGTGAGACTGGTGATGGGCGCCCCGGCAAAGGCCGAGAGCACGGTGGCCGGATGGGCCCAGGCAATCAGGGCGCCGATTCCGGAGGGAATTCCATTGGCCAGAATCCAGTAGAGGGCGTTGGCCCCCGCCGCCTGCCCGCCTTTCTGAATGCCGATGAGCAGCAAGGAGAGCAGGATTATCGCCGGGATGCCCCACCCCACCGCCTTCCATATCTTCGACACCGGCGGAATCCGGGAGATCTCGGCAAGCCGGTGGGCGTTATCCTCGGAGATTACCCGGCGGATACCGACCACATGTCCGGCGCCGACCACCGCGGCGACTCTCTTCCCCGGTGCTGCCTTGATCTTCTCGGCCAGGTAAATATCCCGCTCGTCGATGAGTACATGCTTGACATCGGGCAACGCCTCCCCCAGATCTTCCATCAACTCGGACAGGACATCCTTGTCCTTCAGCTCCTTGAGCTTTTCCTCGTCAATCTCGGTCTTGTCAAAGAGACTGGCCAGTATGGTGGCCAGCAGATAGCCCTTTTTCCAGAGGGAGGTGGAGCGCCAGGCCCGGCGCAGGGTGGCCCGCACGTCCCGATCACAGAGTTCCACGTCAATATCGCGCCGGACTGCGGCTTTGGCGGCCGCCAATAGTTCGGCGCCCGGCATGACGCCCAGCCGGCCGCCGAGTTTTTTCTGGTAGGAGGCAAGGACCAGGTTCACCAACAGGGTGGAGAGCTGCTTGTTGCGGATGATCTGCTTCAGGTCCAGGTTTTCCCACCGTCTGGGATTGGAAAGCGCCTCATAGCGATTTTTATCCAGTTCGACGCAGACGCAGTCGAGTTCCTCCCGGGCAATGACCTGCTCCACCAGTTCCACCGACTGTCTGGAAATATGGGCTGTACCGATGAGCAGGATCGTTTTCTCCCCATGGCGGACAATCTGGACGTCATCGGGGTAGCTATGTTGGGGAAATCTATTTTCCATCACTGTTTTTTTCCGTATACGGAGTGGTTAAACGGCTCAACGGCCCTGCAGCTCCAGGGTACGCTGCAGGCCGGTCAGCAGGACGAAACGTCCCAGCGGCACCAGCTCACAGGGGAAGCTGCCGGTGAACAGGGGATTGTCGCAGAGACCGCCGGAGAGATAGAGCCTGGCTGGAGATCCCGCGAACCTGTACGCGTTGATGGCGATGCCCTTGACAAAACGGGCAACCGCCTCCTCTTCCCGGTCGCCGCCGATGACGGCATCGAATATCTTGCTCAGCCCCAGCACGCCGCAGGTCACCGGGAAACAGCGGCGGGGAACGGCGAGGCTGTTGTAATCTAAATGGTAATAGGCGGCCAAAAGCTCGATGGTAAATCCCATTGAAGCGCCGCATTCGGCGTTCCAGCCCATATCCGCCAGTCGGCCGTCCTCGAACCTGACATATTTGATGTCCCGGCTGCCGCAGTCGAGCAGGATGAAATCCCTTTCCCCGATGAGCCTTTCCCCTCCCCGGGCCAGGGCGGTGAGTTCGTTGACATAGACATCGCAGAAACGTCTGCTGTTATGACCGGTGGCCATGTGGACGCGCAGGGAGCGATCGATGTCCCGGCTGGCGATGATTTCGGGGGGCCGGTCCTCCCCGGCCTTGCAGAGTTTGCAGTAGGAGGTGCCGAAATCGGCCAGCAGAACGGAATCGGTCATGGCGTCGGTGGATTATCTGGGTCTGGCCACTCCGGAGAGTTCCAGGAAGGCCTCCACCTTGGAGCGGGCGCTGTTGCCGGCGGTGACGTCGCAATCCAGGTAGAGCCCCAGCGGATGATGCTCGGCCAGATGCCTGGCCAGGGCGGTTTTGGCACAGAACGACTGGGCAAAGAACACGGTGGGCACCTCCGGGTTGATCCGCATTTCCAGCTCAAAGTCGGCGGGGGTCTTGTTTTCCATGCAACGGGTCCATCCATAAATATGGGTCGTCTCCGGAAAGAGGTCAAGGATGGAAAAATCCCGGGGCGGCACGCCCCAGAACCCGGCGGTGGGGCGACACGCCGGCAGTTCCCCGTGGGGGGTAACCGTTCGCACCGAGGCGGTGATGCGCCGCAGTTTTTCCGGCAGCGCCATTTTCGTCCGGCAAAGCGGAATACCGAACGGCCGGCTGTCACGGTTCTCGGTCCGCACCACCGGACAGGGCAGCATGGCGTCAAGGACCTCGGCCACATGGCGGGCACAATCACATTTTCCCGGCCCCACGTCGATGAGAACGCCGTCAAGCTCCAGGTGCATGGCATTGAGGACCACGGTGCGCAGAACGGCGCAGTAGACCCGCGGCAGATACCTGGAGGTACGGTCGATATCGGCACGCACCTGCGGCTCGTCCAGGTCGACAATTTCACATCCCCGCCGGTTGAGCCGTTCCAGCTCGGCCAGAGGCGGTATGCCGACGATACCGAAGCGCTCCGTCCCGGCGTGATTTTTGCCGCTGCCCGACTCCTGCATGACCATCTACCTGTTCTCCCGCAGCAGAAGAACCGCTCCGCCAAGGCCGATGAGCAGATGCATGGAAAAGGCGGCCGGCAGGGGATGGATATACCCGGCCTTGGCCAGAGACTGCAGGGCGCCCCAGATACCCCAGCAACCGAAGGCCAGGCCGCAGCTTGCCGGGATCGCCACCGACAGATCACGTCCCCAGCGCCTGTAGGAGGCCAGCAGCAGCGGCAACCCGATGATGAGCAGCGGCATGCCCAGGAGGATATAGGATAGCCGGCCGTAGAATTCAGCCAGGCTTTTTGTCCTGCCATCCGGATCCCGGCTGCGTTTCACCTCACGGTAGAGTCCCGTCAGCGACAGCTCGCGGGAATAGTACTCCGGAACGAAAAAGTTCTCGGGCTCCTCGGCAAAGGAGAATATCTTGTGCTCAAACACCGAAATCCGGTAACTGCCGTCCTCCGCCAGCTCCTGAATCTGACCGTAATGCAGGCCCCATTGGCTGTTTTTCCACTCCGCCAGGTTGGCGTGAACCAGGCGTTTGAGCCGGTGGGACTCATCCCAGTCCGAATGGGAGAAGTTGAGGAAGAGATCTTTGGCCGGATCGGGACGGGCAAAGGAGTAGAAGCCATCCTCTCCGCGATAGTAATACCGGCCGTTGCGATAAATGCCCAGCGGCACCATGTTGCGCACCTCCTCGTTCCAGATGCGATTGGTAACGCTGATGGTCCCCGGCAAAACGAACTGGGCCAGCAACAGGAAGGCGACGGTGAAAAAAATCCCGCCGCCGATAATTGGACGAACGATTTTCAGGAGTTGAATGCCGCAGGCCTTCAGGGCGATGAGCTCGTTGTTGTGATTGAGAAGTCCCAGGGTGACGATACCGGCCAAAAGGATACAGATGGGGCCCAGCTGATCGATAATAAAGGGGATGTTCATCAGGAAAAAGTGAACAACCATACCCAGGGGCTTGTGGGCCTCGCTGAAGTTATCGATCTTTTCGAAAAAGTCGATGAGCATGTAAATGGAGATAAAGCCGGCCATGATCACCAGCATGTTCTTCATGAACTGGCTGAAAATATATCGGGAGAGCAGATTCACGGTTGCTGCGGCGTTGGGTGACGGGATACGGGCGGAGATGCCCTTTCACAGGGTCTGGTTATCGATTATGTTCATGGGTTTCCTGCGCCTTTTGAGCGCACCCCGATAGTATATAGGGCATGAGACCACCGCCGGTCAAGTGTTATCGGAAAAGCGGCGGCGGATCTCCGCAGCAGAATTGGAACCCCTTTTCGGGTCGGCTATTTGTTTTTCCGCCAGTGTGGATGGGTGATGCCGAACTTGTTGATTTTGTAGTTGAGGGCCCGGGGGCTTATACCCAGTTTCTTGGCGGCATTTTTCTGGACCCAGAGACTCTCCTCCAGGGCCCTGATGATGAGGTCTTTTTCGTGCATTTCCAGGGGCTCGTAGCCGCCCTCGGAACGGCCGGCCGGCTGGGGACGAAAATCGGGAATGGCGATGCTCTCGGCCTGGATCTCCGTCGAATCCTCAAGGATGACGGCCCGCTCGATTGTATTGGCAAGCTGACGAATATTGCCGGGCCAGTGATAGCTCTTGATCACGGCCATGGCCGCCGGTGAAAAGCCGGTCATGTTACGCTTCATGGATTTGCAGGTTTTGTCCAGCAAGGTTTTGGCCAGGGGCTCGATGCACAGGGGGCGCTCTTTCAGGGGCGGCAGAACCACGGGTAACACATTGATGCGGTAATAGAGGTCTTCCCGGAACCTGCCCTCCTTGATAAGGGCAACCAGGTCCTTGTTGGTGGCGGCGATGACCCGGACGTCGACGTGAATGGTCTTGTTGCCGCCCACCCTCTCAAAGGCCTTTTCTTCCAGCACCCGCAGCAGCTTGGTCTGGATCTCCAGGCTTATTTCACCGATTTCGTCCAGGAAAATGGTGCCGCCGTTGGCCTGCTCGAAACGACCGACGCGCTGTTTGTCCGCACCGGTGAAGGCTCCCTTTTCATGGCCGAAGAGCTCGCTTTCCAGAAGTGCCTCCGGTATGTTGGCACAGTTGATCTTGATAAAGGGTTTCTTGCGACGCGGGCTGTTGAAGTGAATGGATCCGGAGAGAAAACTCTTGCCGGTGCCGGTGGCGCCGGTGATAAGAATGGTGGAATCGGTATGGGCGAACTTTTTGAGGCTGTTGATGATCTTTTTGATCGACTTGGTTTCAGCCACAATCCCACTGAAATCGTAAACGATATCCTGCTTGCGCCGCAGATAGTCGATTTCGTTTTTCAACGCCCGCTGTTCAATGGCCTGCTGCACGGCAATCTGGATCCTGGTGGCGGAAAAGGGCCGTACCACGAAGTCAAAGGCCCCTTTCTTCACGGCTCCCACCACCAGCTCCGCCTTTTCTTCGCTGCTGGTGATGATCACCGGGGTGTAGGGCGTCTGGGCACGGGTGGTCTCCAGCAGGGAAAAGGGCGAGGGATCATCCGGCCGGATATTGAGAAAGATGACGTCGTAGTGGCGATTGCCGAGTTCCTTGAGAAAGGACTCCGTATCGGAACGAAAGGTCATGTCCGCCATGTCGGCCAAGGCGCTGACGATCGCCTGCCTATGTTCCGCATTGCGCTCGTAGGTGAGGATATTATAACGGGTTGATTCCATAAAAATATGTTATCTGTGATATGGGTAAGTTTCAATATTGTAATCATAAACATTTTTTGGACGATTGAAAAGAAAAAACAGATTTTCAAAGAGTTGACCCATGCAAAATCCGATCAGGCCCCTACCGGATGATGAATCGATGATGCGGTTGGCCCTGGAGCAGGCGCAACAGGCTGCCGAAAGAGGGGAAGTACCGGTGGGAGCGGTGGTTGCCGGCGCCGCCGGCCGACTCCTGGGGGCGGCCGGCAACAGCGTTGTCGCCACTTCCGATCCCGGCGCCCACGCTGAAATCCTGGCGCTGCGGGCAGCCGGGCGGACCGTGGGCAACTACCGGTTGCCCGGCACCACCCTGTACGTTACCCTGGAACCCTGTCCCATGTGCGCCGGCGCCATGGTGCACGCCCGGATAGAACGGCTGGTCTTCGGGGCCCTTGATCCGAAAACCGGCGCTGTGATATCGCGATACAGTATCGGCACCGACGGCAGGCTCAACCATGTCTTCGCCGTCACCTCCGGAGTGCTGGCAACGGAAAGCAGTGCCCTGCTGCGCCGTTTCTTTCAGAATCGCCGTCGTCCCCGGCGGACCCGTTAGATAAAACTTTCCTTGACAGCACCACATCGTGGTTGCTACTCTGCTCCCGTCATCTCAACCCCGCTCCGATTCTCCCTCCCGGAGAAAAAAGAGCGCAGACTATGCGTAATTGATCACAGGCAGCGCATCTTCACACGCTCTCTCCCGGCCGCATAATGGCTATAGCGGCCGGGAGAGAGCGTGCAAATCTGCAGCACCTGTGACCAATTACAGTTTGGAAGTACGATATATCGCTGGGTTACATGCCCTGTGATCGCTTACGATTATCCGGTACACCAACGGAGAGCCCCCATGGAAGTTCCGAAAATTCTTCCCCTTGAGGAGAACATCATCGAGCAGGCCCGCAAAGCAGCGGCCGAACAGAGCGCGGCAGCGTCACCGGAAGAAGAGCGTTTTCTCCTTGCCAGGAGTAGGGAATTACTGAAGAAAAGCAATGCCGTTCTGGTGGCCCATTACTATACCGCCCCGCAACTGCAGAAACTGGCCGAGGAAACCGGCGGCTGTGTTGCCGACTCCCTGGAAATGGCCCGTTTCGGCCGCGATCACCCGGCTCCGACCCTTGTGGTTGCCGGAGTCCGCTTCATGGGAGAGACCGCCAAGATCCTCAGCCCCGGAAAACGGGTGCTCATGCCCGATCCCGGGGCAACCTGTTCCCTGGACCTCAACTGCCCCGCAGACCGATTCCGGGAATTTCGCCGCGCCCATCCCGATGCCACCGCGGTGGTGTATGCCAATACCAGCGCCGCGGTCAAGGCCATGGCCGACTGGGTGGTCACCTCCGCCATCGCCCTGCCCGTGGTCACCCACTTAGCCGGCCGCGGCGAGAGGATTCTCTGGGCTCCGGACAGACACCTGGGATCCTATATCCGTCGCCGCACCGGCGTCGACATGCTGATCTGGCCGGGATCCTGCATCGTCCACGAACGGTTCCGGGCCGAGGCCATCCTCAACCTGCAAAAACATCATGCCGGCTCCAGGATCCTCGTCCATCCCGAGTCCCCGGCCGAGGTCATTGCCGTGGCGGATGCGGTGGGTTCAACCTCCGCGCTCATCAAGGCTGCGGCCACCATGGATGCTGATACCTTCATTGTCGCCACCGAACCGGGTATCTTTCACAAGATGAAACAGGCGGCTCCGGGAAAGAGCTTTCTCGCCGCTCCCACCGTGGGAGCCGGTGCCACCTGCGAAAGCTGCCAGCGCTGCCCCTGGATGGCAATGAACGGCCTACGCAACCTGGTGCGGGTTCTGGAAAAGTGCGACAATGAAATCCAGGTTCCCGAGGCCACCGGAGAGCAGGCGGCCCGCGCCCTGCAACGCATGCTTGATTTTGCATCACAGCGGAAATCGACCCCTCCTCGAGGGGTGTAATCCCAAGGCGGCGTTCCCCTTTCCCTGCGCCGATCACCTGCATCCCAAAGTTTCCAGTGCCTCCTTTTGTTGGCACCTGCATTACCCTGCTGCGCCCAGGCCTCCGGCGGGCCTGCTTCTGATTTCCGCCGGCTTAATCAAACCACATTATGCCCGGGACAACTTATTGATGATCCGTCAATAATGCCCCGCATACCGAGCCATGCCCCACCCCGATATCCGGGGATCGCCGGCCGTGCGGGAGGCAATCGCCGCATGGGTGCCGCTCAAAGTAGTCAGGTCGACCCGCACTTTTACCCCGCCCTGGTGTTGCATCTCCAAAAACCGTTTCCATTTTGTTGTATTTTTTGGGTATTTTCTCCGTTATCCCGGAAAAACAATGACGATCTTCTCAGGCCTGTTTCTTGCAAACTAATAATAACCCATTGAAGTAGTGTGGCTTTCGCCGCAGTTGGTGCGGCGGAGGCTGATCATTCAACACCAGGAAAGGAGGACAATATGGCAGAA
>Ga0256914_1001079_pt1 | contig 25911 bp, 15 predicted proteins | sample HulkmetaG_FD_191571 | JGI IMG/M metagenome (GOLD analysis project Ga0256914, IMG submission 191571) | Hydrothermal chimney microbial communities from Main Endeavour vent field at the Juan de Fuca Ridge, Pacific Ocean - Hulk | ecosystem: Environmental > Aquatic > Marine > Hydrothermal vents ... | reverse complement strand
TGCATAGAGCAGGTAACCGCCCGTGGTGTGGACAACGCCCTTGGGCTTGCCCGTGGAGCCGGAGGTATAGAGGATAAAGAGGGTGTCCTCGGCCTCCATGGTCTCGGGCTCACACTCGGATGCGATATCGTCGGCGGCAACCTCTTCATGCCACCAGGAATCACGCCCTTCCTGCATGTTGACCTCGTTACCGGCCCGCTGCACGACAATACACGACTCGACCGTGTCACACCCCTCGAGCGCGGTATCGGCATTGGGCTTGAGCGGTATGGTCTTGCCGGCCCTGAGGACTGCGTCAGCGGTGATCAGCACCTTGGCCTCGCAGTCCTGGATACGGCTCTGCAGGGCCACGGCGGAAAAACCTGCAAAGACAACCGAATGGATGGCGCCGATCCGGGCGCAGGCCAGCAGCGAGATGGCCAGTTCCGGCACCATGGGCAGGTAGATGGAGACCCGGTCGCCCTTTTTGACGCCCTTTTTCTTGAGCACATTGGCAAAACGGCACACCTCGGTGTAGAGCATCTGATAGGTATAGACCTTGACGTCATCCTCGGGCTCACCCTGCCAGATCAGGGCTGCCTTGTTGCGGCGGCCGTCGGTCAGATGACGGTCAAGACAGTTATAGGAGATGTTGAGCCGGCCGCCCTGGAACCATTTTATTTCCGGCTTTGTAAAATCCCACTCAAGCACCTTGTCCCACTTTTTGTCCCAGCTGACCAGTTCCCCGGCGCGCTCCGCCCAGTAACCCTCCGGATCCTCCATGGAACGTTTGTACATGGCCTTGTATTCATCCATGGACTTGACCCAGGCCTGATCGCGGCCCTCCACCGGCGGCTCAAAGGTCTTTCCCTCGCTGAGCAAACTGGTAATTTTATCTTCGTTTCCAGCCATGATAGATACTCCTCTTTCCTGGTTTAGTAGCGTAAAGAAATCTCATGACAGCTTCCATAAACACAACTATCCGGCAGCCGTGACTAACCCGCATTTCTCACAAGCGATCTGCTGCAAGGCCTGAAAGCACCATGCCTGCAGTGTTACAGCCCCAAAAAGCATCCTCGAAATATTTCAATATGTCTGCGGGCTTTTTGACGCTGTAACCCCGCATTCCCGGCACTTTCCGGCCTTTCGCAACGATCTTTGTGAGAAATGCGGGCTAACGGCTCCGGAGAAAACACACCCGCCGGTAACTTCCGGACAGGGCAGCCATCTGGCATCGATTTCACATCTGTTACGGTGCTTTTTCTCGTAATAGTATATTCCATACTTGTCAAGTTTTTACTCCGGCACCTGTCAGGAAACGCCGACAGTCCATGCCCTGGCCAAAAGGACCATTGCCAAGCGGGAACGAATGGACTACATAAGGCCATGTTTACGTACTTTTGCCCCTCCACATTTTTCCAATATCAGCATGAAACAGAAAAACCGCCTGGAAGCGCTTGTCCGCGGCGAGCTTGCCGCCGGCAGGGATAAACAGAACATTTTCCGCAGTTTGAGCAGAAACCATGACCGCGACGAGGTGCTTTACCATCTCAACAACCTGCCGGATAAAAAAAGGCTGCGCAGGTATTTCTGGCCCGGCCGTCTGCTCTGCCTGCTGCTGCTGGCAATCACGGTCAAAAAGCTCTATGACATGGCTCTGATTCAGCTTGCCGCCGCGGCCGCCCATCAGTTTTCACCGCTCCTGTTCCTGGATCTCATTGTTCCGGCCATCAACTTCTATATCCTGACCAAACTATGGCGCTTTGAACGGCAGGGCTACCTGTTCATGATCATTCTCGGCATCCTTGCCCTGGTGCGGCCGGAAAACAGGGTTCAACCCGATATCTGGATCTATCTCGCCATCATCCTCCTGTCCCTCTTTCTCTTCAAAAAACTCTTTCCCAAGGACAGGTTCCCCGGGCAGGCCGACTGAGTGACGCTGCAAAAAAAAACTTGACCAAAAGTGTGGCCGCTGGTATTTAAGCAAATACTTTACTTCTAAAATTCAAGCGCCATGCCTGACCAGAACCGAACAATACCAGATCCGCATGTGGAGGACCTGGCCCTTCTGCTCAAGTCCATGTCCCATCCCATCCGGCTGAAGATTCTCTGCCTGCTCCAGGACAGGGAACTGACCGTCGGCGAGATACGAACAGAGGTGGCCACCAGCGGCGCCAACATCAGCCAGCACCTCAATATCCTCCGCCACCAGGGCATCATCGAGTTCCGCCGTGATGCCAACTTTATCTATAACCGGATCAGCGATGAGCGGATCATCACCCTGATGCAGGCCATGGAGCGAATTTTCTGCGCCGGGGAAAAACACCCTGCAAACGACTGAAACAACCCTCTGTAATGGCCATGAAAATAGAGCAGCCCCTGATCGATTTTTCCATCAACAAGCCCAAACTGGTCACTGCCCTGATGGTGGCCATGACCCTGCTCCTCGGTCTTCTGATCATCCGGGTCCACGTGGACACCGACCCGGAAAACATGCTCTCGGAAAAGGAGATGGTCCGCATCTTCCACGACCGGACCAAAAAGGAGTTCAACCTCCATGACGTGGTGGTGCTGGGCGTGGTCAACAACAAGGACAAAGACGGCGTCTTCAACCCGGCCACCCTGAAAAAGATCTACGAGCTCAGCCAGTACGCCGCCACCCTGGCCGACAGCAAGCATCCCGAACGCAAGGTGATCGGCCGTGACCGGATTACGCCGGACAACGTGGACATTATCGAACAGGCCGGCCTGGGCCAGGTCCGTTTCCAGTGGCTCATGGACAGGCCGCCCACGACCAGAAAGGAGGCCCTGCACATCCGCGACAAGGCCCTCGACAACCCGCTGCTCAAGGGAACCCTGGTTTCGGAGGACGGCAAGGCCCTGGCCCTGTACCTGCCCATCTCCCAGAAGGACTTTGCCCACAAGCTGAGCAAAAAACTCAAAGAAAAGATCCAGGAACTTGGCACCGGTGATGACCGGTTCTACATCACCGGCCTGCCCGTGGCCGAGGATACCTTTGGCAAGGAGATGTTCATCCAGATGGCCATTTCCGCGCCGCTCGCCATGCTGATGATCTTTCTGCTCATGCTGATCTTTTTCAGAAAGATCCAGCTCATCATCTCACCGATGATCATCGCCCTCTGTACCGTGATCTCCACCATGGGCCTGCTCATCGGCACGGGCAACACCCTGCACATCATGAGTTCCATGATCCCGATCTTCATCATGCCGATCGCGGTGGTGGACTCCATTCATATCCTGTCGGAATTCTTTGACGAGTACCAGAAGACCAGGGACCGGCGGGCCACGATCCAGGCGGTCATGCACCACCTGTTCACCCCCATGCTCTTTACCTCGCTCACCTCGGCGGCCGGCTTCGCCTCCCTGGCTTTTACCCCGATTCCGCCGGTGCAGGCATTCGGGATCTTTGTCGCCATCGGCATCATGCTGGCCTGGCTGCTGACCATTCTCTTTATCCCGGCCTATGTGATGCTGATGCGGGAGAAGACCCTGGAAAACTTCGGCGCGGCCGAGGACATCGATCCGGCCACGGACCGCTCGCTCATCAACCGGCACCTGCGCTGGATCGGCCGCACCTCGGTGGGCCATCCCTGGCTGGTGATCGGCTTCAACATCGTGGTCATGCTGATCGGCGTGATCGGCATCCTGATGATCCAGGTCAATGACAACCCGGTCAAGTGGTTCCACAAGTCGCACGAGATCCGGATCGCGGACAGGGTACTGAACAGACATTTCGGCGGCACCTACGAGGCCTACCTGGTCCTGTCCGGCACCGGCGAGACCATGAGCCCTGCTGACGCGGCCCAGTGGCTGAGCGCGACACTTGAAAAATCCCTGCAGGGTTCTCCCGTGGTTCTGGAAAAGGCCCTGGCCGAGATCTCCGAGGCCGTGGCTGAAAACGCCAGCGTGGATGCCATGGCCAGGAAACTGAGCCTCTCCTGGCAGGGTGAGATCGACCGGCTGCCCATCGAGGATGACCGCGGCTACGAGGCCTGGTCCCGGGCCCTGGACACCCTGGAGCGGCTGCGCAACGAAAAGCAGATCTTCAAGCGGCCCGACCTGCTCAACTATATTGTCGGCCTGCAGAAATTTCTCGATTCCCGGGGCGACGTGGGCAAGAGCAACTCGGTCGCCGACGTGGTCCGGAAAGTACACCAGGAACTCTTTGAAGGCGATCCCGGCCATTTCTCCATCCCGGCCACGGCCAACGGCGTGGCCCAGACCCTGATCTCCTACCAGAACTCGCACAAGCCCGATGACCTCTGGCACCTGGTTACCCCTGATTACACCCGGGCCAACATCTGGCTGCAGCTGCGAAGCGGCGATAACAAGGATATGGAGCGGGTTATCGAGGACGTGCAAGGTTTTCTGGCCGACACCCCGCCGCCGGTGGGATTGAAGGCCGAATGGGCGGGCCTTACCTATATCAATGTGGCCTGGCAGAACAAGATGGTCACCGGCATGCTCAAATCCTTCCTGTCCAGTTTCATGGTGGTCTTCATCATGATGGCCATCCTGTTCCGATCCCTGATCTGGGGTCTGCTGGCCATGATCCCGCTCACCTTTACCATCACCATCATCTACGGGGTCATCGGCCTGATCGGCAAGGACTATGACATGCCCGTGGCCGTGCTCTCCTCCCTGACCCTGGGGCTGGCCGTGGACTTTGCCATCCACTTCCTGCAGCGCTCCCGGGCCACCATGGCCGCCATCGGCGACTGGGCCAAAACAGCCCGCGAGATGTTCGAGGAACCGGCCCGGGCCATTGCCCGCAACACCATCGTCATCTCGCTGGGCTTTACGCCGCTCCTGTTCGCGCCGCTCATCCCCTATCAGACCGTGGGCATCTTTCTCGCCTCGATCATGCTCTACTCGGGCCTGGCCACGCTCTGGGTCCTGCCGGCCCTGCTCACCCTCCTGCAAAAACCGCTGTTCGGCTCGCTGGGCAGTATCCCGGCCGCAGAGGACGAAAACGGGGACTCCCAAAGCGCCAATCCGGACAACAACCAAGAACAAGACAACAAAGAGAACGCAACATCATGAAATATCTTGCCTGCTCCATCACGCTGATCGCCATCGCCCTCACCCTGACCAGCCAACCAGCCCGGGCCGCCGCGCCAGATGTGGAGGAAATCGTCAACAGGGCCAACCTGGCCGCCTATTATGGCGGCGAAGACGGCCGGGCCAAGGTGACCATGACCATCACCGATTCCCAGAATCGCAAACGGATACGCGAGTTTATCATCCTGCGCAAGGACAAGAAGGACGGCGGCGAGCAGTTTTTCTACGTCTACTTCAAAAAACCAAGCGACGTGCGCAAGATGGTCTTCATGGTCCACAAGCACCTGGACCGGGATGACGACCGCTGGCTCTACCTGCCCGCCCTTGACCTGGTCAAGCGGATCGCGGCCGCGGACAAGCGGACCTCCTTTGTCGGCTCCAACTTCCTGTACGAGGATGTCTCCGGGCGCGGTATCAACGAAGATATCCATGAACTGACCGGCAGCGACGACCAGTATTATATAGTCAAAAACACGCCCCGGGACCCCGGCTCGGTAGAATTTGCCTCCTACACGGTCTGGATCGACAAAAAGACCTTCCTGCCCATGAAAACTGAATATCTGGACGCAAAAGGCCACATCTACCGCCGGGTCGAGGCCCTGGAAACCAAAAATATCCAGGGTGTCCCCACCGTGACCAGGTCAAGGGCAGCGGATCTGGACGCGGGCAGCGCCACCGTGGCGGATTTTCAGGCCGTGCGTTACAACATTGGCTTAAGTGAAAAAATCTTCACCGAACGGTACCTGCGCCGGGCGCCCCGGGAGGTGCGCCGCTAAACCATGCCCCGGATCGGATGCATAGCCGCGGGCCTGATCCTGGCTGTCCTGATTGCCGGTCAGGCCTCGGCCGGACCACTTACCGACCGCCTCTATGACGCGACCGGAATCGAGCTGGCAGGTTTTTATGACCTGCGAGCGGGCACGCGCCTGCAAAACGACCCGGCAGAGAAGCAACTTTCCCTTGCCGAGGGGCGAATGCGTCTTGAACTGGACCGGGAATGGGAAGCGGCCATCCTCGCCTTCAAGGGAGATCTGCTTGCAGATGCAATATCCGACTCTGCTGATCTGGAAATTCGAGAACTGAGCCTGACCGCCTTGCCGCTGGACTTTCTCGATCTGAAGATTGGCCGGGCCACCTTTACCTGGGGCACGGGCGACCTTATTTTCATCAACGACACCTTTGCCAAGGACTGGCAGTCCTTTTTCATCGGCCGGAATGACGAGTACCTCAAGCGGCCGGAGAACGGCATCAAGGTGAGCCTGTTTTCCGGCCTGGCCGACCTGGATATCATCTACATGCCGCTTTTCGAGGGCTCACGCTTCATCACCGGCCACCGTCTCTCCTATTACAACCCGGCCACCGGCGGCACCGCCGGGCGCGACCTGCAGGTCATCAGTGACCAGCCGGATCGCTGGTTTAAGGACGATGCCCTGCATCTGCGCCTCTCCCGCACCCTGGGCGCGCTTGAACTGGCGCTCTATGGCTACAGCGGATTCTGGCAGGAACCCGAAGGCTTTGATCCCCTTGCAGGCCAGGCCTTTTTCCCCCGCCTCAATGTCTATGGCGGCTCGGCCAGGACCGCGCTTTTTGGCGGAATCGCCAATCTGGAGATGGGCTATTACGACTCCCGGGACAATTCCGATTCCACAAATCCCTTTGTCCGGCCCAGCGAGTGGCGTTTCCTGGCCGGATATGAGCATGAGCTGGCCCATGAACTGACCGGATCCATACAGTATTATCTTGAATCAATACAACATTATGACCGCTATGCGCAGAGCCTGCCCGAGGGGATGGCCGGACGGAAGCACAACACCTCCACCCTGACCCTGCGCCTGACCCGATTGGCCCTGGAGCAGAACCTGATCCTGTCGCTTTTTCTCTACTACTCGCCGACCCGGGATGATGGCTACGCGCGGCCCGGATTCAGCTACAAACTCACCGATCAATGGCTGGTCGACGGCGGTCTCAACCTGTTCTGGGGTCGCAACCTGTCCAGCTTCTGGGGACAATTTGAAAACAATACCAATATATTTTGCGGCATTCGCTACACTTTTTAACCGATTCACAATCAAGCACAAGGAGATACATCATGGTAGTCAATGACTGGATTCACACCCTGGCCGGATTTTTTATCATGCTCAGCATGGCACTGGGCGTGGATTGCGGCCACAATCCCCTTTTTGTCCACAAATACTTCCTTTTCTTCACTTTTTTTGTCGGCGCCAACCTCTTTCAGTTCGGCTTCACCAGGTTCTGCCCCCTGGGCCTGATCCTCAAAAAACTGGGCGTACCGGAAAGCAGGTAGCCGCTTCCCTCATACATCTATTGCGCAGGGTTTCATCCCTGCCCATGCCTCTTCACACCGGATTCGGCCCTGGCCGAGTCCGGTTTTTTTATTCCCAAATTATTCTGATTTCCTGAATTTTCCAGGTGTTACATCCCCAGCAGGAAACATTCCCGGATCCTGGCACCCTTTGTGCAAAGTTCTTTGCAAAAATACGCCAGGAGGTGGCCATCATGGTCTGATCACGGACGAGAACACGAACCCATGTGGGCGATATAATTTTAACGCGCCCCAAATCCCGATAATGGCAAACCGTTTGAAAAAACGGGACGCAAAGCCACCGGCCTACGTTTCAGCACTTGAAATAGGGTAGCGGGGCTACCGAAGGAGCATCAGCAATGAAACGCAACACCTATATATTCTTTTTTTCACTCTTTTTCCTGTTCTGCGGTGGGGTGGAAGCCGCCCAGCTCACATTCAGCTGGCTGCCCAACAGCGAAAGCAGCCTGGCCGGTTACAAAATCCATTACGGCACCATATCACGTAATTACACAAGCGTAATTGACATCGGAAATCCGGACCCGATCAACGGACGGATCCAGGCCACGGTTGATGGCCTGGAAGAGGGAACCACCTATTACTTTGCCGCCACCGCCTATGATCAAAATGGCGTGGAAAGCGACTATTCGACGGAAATAAGCCATACCGTAGACGATCCGGCCATTACCCCTGAACCCGAGGGGACAGCAAACTTTTCCTGGCTGCCGAACAACGAAGAAACCCTGGCAGGTTACAAAATCCATTACGGCACTGCTTCACGCACCTACACAGAGAGTATTGATATCGGCAACCCCGATCCGGTTGATGGACGTATCCATGGCTCAGTAAGCGGTCTCACCAAGGGCACCACCTATTACTTTGCCGCCACCGCCTATGACCAGGATGGAACCGAGAGCGATTATTCCACCGAAATCGTCTATACCGTACCCGGTGAGGAACCCGCCTCAATCCCCACCGCCAGCGATGTGGCAGTCAGCGGCGATGAAGATGGCGTGATTACCGGCTCGTTCTCTGTCACCAATGAGAGTGGCCTGCCCTTGCAGTACTCCGTAACCGATTCGCCCGATCACGGCACCCTTTCCGTGCAGGACGCAACCGGTCAGTTTACCTATCACCCGGCACCGGATTATGCCGGAACAGATCTTTTTCAATACACGGCCGCCAACGAAAACGGCACATCCAACACCGCCACAGTGACCATTACCGTTCAGGCGGTCAACGACGCACCCCTGGCCAGCGCCACCAGTGTGACCACGAATGAGGACACCCCGTACAGCGGTCAACTCAGCGCAACCGATCCGGAAGGCGACACCCTCCAGTTCATTCTCCTGGGCCAGCCCGGCCATGGCACGCTCACTCTTGGCCAGGACGGGGCCTTTACCTATACCCCGGCACAAAATTATGCCGGCCCGGACAGCTTTACCTTCAAGGTCAATGACGGCAGCATCGATTCCGAAACAGCGACGGTTTCAATAACCGTCCAGGGTATCAACGATCCGCCCGTGGCCCTGGATAGCTCCTTTACCGTTCAGGAAGACAATGTGCTCAACGGCCGCCTCAACGCAACCGATAGTGATAACGATATCCTGACCTATCAGATCTCTACCCAGGCGGGGCACGGCACTGTCACCATCGGCAATGATGGTGCTTTTTCCTACACACCGGCACACGACTATAATGGTCCGGATCAGTTCACCTTCCTGGCCAGAGACAGCCAGGGCAGCAGTTCCCCGGCCACGGTGTCCATTTCGGTTCAGGGTGTCAACGATCCTCCCACCGCCGGAAGCAGCAGCTTTACGACCAGCGAGGACACGGCCCTGCAGGGACAGGTAACGGCCAGCGATCCCGATGGCGACAGCCTCACCTGCACGATCCTCACCGCGCCCCGCAATGGTACTGTCAGCCTGGGCGGCAACGGCACATTCACCTACCAGCCCAATCAGGACAGTAACGGCTCGGATTCCTTTGTCTTCCAGGTTCGGGATCCGGCCGGGGCAACGGCCTCGGCAACGGTGAACATGACCATCACCCCGGTCAATGATATCCCGGCAGCAAGCGGGCAGGATATCGTCCTTGAAAAGCGGGACGAACCCTATAGCGGCCAGTTGACAGGAAATGACCCCGATGGTGACGCCATCACCTTTGCGGTGGCCGCATCTCCGCAAAAGGGCAGGCTTATTCTGAATCCCAATGGCACCTTTACCTACACCCCGCAAGAGGAAGCTGAGGGTACGGATTCGTTTACCTTTACAGTCAGCGATGGCTCTCTGCAGTCCGCACCGGCCACCGTCAATATAGAACTGCCCGAGGCAAATGCTGACTTCCGCTTTGAAGTCAGCGAGATCGAGGTTGGTTCCGACTGGCAGGCAATCGCCTTTGCCGAGCCGTTCACCAATCCCGCGGTCCTGGCCAGGGTAACCTCGATCAATGACCCGGAACCGGGCGTGATCAGGATGCGCAACGTGACCACAACCGGCCTGGAAATCCGTTTCCAGGAATGGGACAGCGAAGATGGCAGCCATGCCCCGGAAACAGTGACCCTGATGGTCATGGAACAGGGCTCGTTCAAGCTGGAAGACGGCACTAACCTTGAAGCTGCCTGCCTGCCGGTCAGCGGCGCATCCGAATTTGTCCCGGTTACATTCCAGACCGGCCTGGCAAAAACCCCGGTGCTTCTTACCGCCGTGGAAACCGCCAATGAAGAAGATACGGTAACCACCAGGGTCCGCAGGGTGAGTTCATCGGGTTTTGAGCTGCGCATGCAGGAACAGGAGGCCAACCCGGCCGAACACGGAGAGGAACAGGTCTGCTACCTGGCCTGGGAACCCTCCGCCGGAATCCTTGGTTCCATGCGTTATGAGGCAGCCCTGACCGGTGACAGCATCACCCATCAGTCCACCATGCTGGAGTACGACTCCGCCTTTGCCGAAAAGCCGCTGGTCCTGGCCGCCATGCAGAGCTTTGATGGTGGCGATACGTCAAGGCTCAGAAGTGATGCCAGCTCGGTCACGGCCCTGCATATCCACGTGGCTGAGGAACAGTCCCGCGACACGGAAACCGTCCACACCACGGAACAGGCCGGTTACCTGGCCTTTTCTCCCTATGATCCGGATGCCGACCCCGACAAAGACGGGCTCAGCACCGGCGAGGAAGAGCAGACCTACCACACCCATCCCGGCCTGGCCGACACGGATCAGGACGGACTCGACGATGGCGACGAACTTGCCTACTGGCAGGAGCGTGACATTGCCTGGGATGGTGATCTTGACAAGGACGGCCTGATCAATCTCCTTGACCGGGACGCCGATGGTGACGGCACCGGCGATAATGCGGAAATCACGGCTGGTTTTGATCCGGCCGATCCCGACTCCAGACCCGGCCTCCCCATCATGGAAGGCGGCATGGTCGAGGTCGACAGTGACTGGGTGCATATCGACTTTGAGACCTCCTTTACCAATCCGGTGCTCATTGCCCGACAGGCAACGAAAAACGGCGGCGATCCCTGCGTGGTCCGGGTCCGCAACCTGACCGGCACGGGTTTTGACCTGCGCATTCAGGAATATGACTACCTCGACGGCAGCCATGTAACGGAACAGGTTCATTACCTGGTCATGGAACAGGGGCATTACTCGCTGGCCGATGGCACCCGGATCGAGGCCGGCCGTGTCCAGACCCCGGCAACCGGCTCGTTTGTTCCCCATTCCTTCAGCGAGGCGTTCAACGACACGCCGGTGGTTATCGCCGGCGTGACCACTGCCAACGAGGAAGAGGCGGTAACCACCAGGCTGCGCAATATAAGCGAAAAAGGCTTTGAGCTGACCATGCAGGAACAGGAGGTAAACAGCCAGGTGCATGCGACTGAAACCATATCCTATATCGCCATGAGCGTTGCCAGCGGCAGCGAGGCCGGCCTGCGTTACGAGGCCCTGCGCAGCGACGATACCCTGACCCATGCTGTAACCAGCCTGCCCCGACGGCAGGGTTTCTCCCAGGTTCCGCTGACCTTCTGCGCCATGCAGAGCTCAGATGGCATGGATACCTCCCGTCTCAGGATCGTGGACATGTCCGTAGATACTGTTTCCCTGACCGTTCAGGAGGAACAGTCCAGGGACAGTGAAACCCGGCACACCACCGAACGGGCGGGATGCATAGCCCTGGAAACCTACTAAAAACTCCTCGGTTCACCATCTCCCAGACAACCCGGAAGTCATCCGGCTTCCGGGTTTTTCTTTGACAGTTACCACCAAACCCGGTAAGCAATTAGAGATAACAATGGGTGATGCATACACCTCGACGCATGTTGCCCGGCCAGGGGAGACGTCTTCAACGGACCGTTTCCCGGAATTGGGCCGCCTGGCACCTGCCCGTATCTCCAGCCCCTGTACCTGCCAATGTCTCACAGTGTCCCCGCGGAGCGGGAGCAGTTCAGCAGCAAATTCTATCCACCGAGAATCGACGCCGGTACGACCCTGTTCCGTCCCCTCCTGGTTGAGGAAATCCTCGGCGAAGCGGCCAGCTCCTGCAAGGCTATTGTCATCGAGGCCCAGGCCGGGCAGGGAAAGTCAACCCTGGCCATTCAGTTTCTCCATCATTTCGGACTCCGTTTCTGCTGGCATCAGGTTGGTCCGGAAGATGGGGACCCCGCCCTGCTCCTCTCCAGCCTGCTCGACAATCTCAGCCGCCGCCTGCCCGGCTTTACCTCATCCCGGCTGGCAGAAATCCTGCGCCAGGAGGAGCTGGATTCCATAGACATCATCCACTGCGCCAATATTCTGCTCACCGATCTTGATCTCCATCTTGCCGATGATCTATATATCGTCTTTGACGACCTCCATCTTGCCGAACAGCTGCCCCTGTTCAACGGCCTGCTCAGCCACATCATCGACACATCGCCGTCACGGCTGCACTTTCTTCTCATCAGCCGCCGGCCACTTGCCCTGACCGCCAGATCCCTGCGCCAGGGAACCGACTTTATCATGCTCGCCAACCACCACCTCTGCTTTACATTAAAAGAGGTGGAGGATCTCTTTGCCACGGTTCTGCAGTCGCCGATCTCAAAAGGTCAGGCCGAAGAGATCCGTCAGCGGACAAGGGGCTGGATCATGGGTATCCTCCTTGCCACCAAGGGTAAATCCGCAACAGAAAACTATGTTCCGGCCCCGACAGGCCAGACACGAATCCCAACCGATCTCTCCACGGAGCAGATCCTGGCCTACTTTCGCGGCGAAATCCTCACCCAGCTGCCAAAAGAACTGCATACGCACATGATGCAGCTCTCACTGCTCGACTCCATACCCGTGGAGCTGAGCATCAACATCACCGGCAGGGAGGAAATGGGGGCGATTCTCACCGATCTCATGCTGGACAATTTTTTCCTGTATCCCCTTGACGAATACCACCGTGAGTTCCGTTTCCATCATCTCTTCCAGGAATTTCTGCAGGAGCAGGCCCGTCGCCATTTAAGCGAAAAGGAAATCAACAATACCTACCGGATCGCCGCCGCCCATTACCTGCACCGTGGCTCGATTGTCCAGGCTCTCGGCTACTACCAAAAAAGTGCCAACTATCCGCTCATGGAGGAAATTCTGCGCCGGGAAGGCTTGAAGCTGATCACCCGGAACCGGACGGTCATCCTCTCAAGGCTCCTCGCCACGATCCCGGAAGACCAGTTACAGCGGCACGCCTGGCTTTCCTTTTTCACCGCCGTCCTCCACTCCGATACCGCACCGAAAAAGGCACTGCCGCTGCTGGAAAACTCCTGTCAGCAGTTCATTGCCGCCGGCGACCAGATCGGGGAACTCCTCTGCCTTGTCCACCTGATATATTACCACTTTGTTGTCTCGGGCATGTATCAGACCGGAGCAAGCCTGCTGAAGCGGGCCGAAGAACTGTTTCTCATCCACCGGGATTCCCTGCCCCTCCAGGCCCGCATCCTTTCCGCCCGTCACCTTGCGGCAGGTTTCACCTTTTTCTGCTTTGAACTCGACAAGGGGCAGGCATACAGCCATCTTGCCAGGGATCTTGCCCTTGAGCATGATATCCGCAACGGTATCGCCTCCAGCCGCTTTACCTGCGGATACTGCCACAGTTTCAAAAATGACTTTACCGGCAGCCTGCGGGAGATTGAACTGGCCCTGCCCCTTCTCCATGATCCCCTGGTCTCGGTCTCCAACAAACTGACCCTGCGGGTTCTGCATCTCAATACGCTGTGCCGGGTCGGTGATACGGTCAACTTCTTTCATCAGCTCCTTCTGCTGCGGGATTCCATTCACGAACAACTGGTCAGACAGACCCTGGCCGCATCCTATGGCTACATCTGGGGGAGCATCTGCCTGTTGCAGGACGGCCGGAGCCGCGAGGCCCTGGATCTGCTCCAGAAGGGCATGCAACGCACCGAGACCGCCCATGCCCGCAGTCAGTTTCTGCAGTGGATCGCCTATGCCCGGACACTTATCGGCGAAACCGGGTCTGTCAACCGGGATGTTGAGGAAGCGCTTCGTCTACGTGAAATCGCGGGCGGCCCCTATTATGCGCTCACCTGTCTGATCATCTGCGGAGCGGCCCTTCTGCGGGCAAAAGATACGGATCAGGCCCGACTCCTGCTTGACAGGGCCATGCGGGAGGCAGAGGAAATGAACTCGAAATTTCTGCATATCTGCGCCGCCATGCAGCGGGCCTGGCTGTGGAAAACCGTGGGCAATGAAAAGGCCCTGCACCGGGACCTGGAAACCGCGCTTACCCTGCTTGAAGAAATAGAGCTGACTGATTTCTGGGGCAATGAGCCGGTCATGCTGGCAGGCCTGCTTGACGAGGCCGCGAGAGCGGGGATCAGGCCGGCGCTGGTCGGGCTGCTGGCAAAAAAACACCTCGGCCGGGCCTATCCGCCCGCCGCCGGTTCCCTTCCCCTGCTGCGAATCACCATCCTTGCGCCCTTTGCCATGACCGCAGGCAACCGGAATATCCTGGGCATCGAGGCACTGACCCCGGCCCAGCGGCAATTCATGGCAACCCTTCTTGCCGCAAAAAATCAACGTATCAGCCAGGAAAAAATGCAGCTCTTTCTCTGGCCGGACAGCCCGCCCAAAAAAACAAGGGCCAAGCTGGATACCCTGATCAGACGGCTGCGCCAGGTACTGGATACGCATCTCGATTTTCCGGCACCGGCATCGGCGGCATGCTATCTGAAAATGCAAAAGGGGATCATCTTTCTGGATAACTGTATCATCGACGGAGAGGAATTTGCCCGTCTGGCCAGGGAGGGACTGCATCATATGCAGCGGGAAAATTTCTGGCAGGCGGGAAATGCATTTTATCGGGCCCTGCAACTCTGGGACTCCACCGCCGCCCATTCCGATCTCTTCCTCGGCGAATCAGGCGCCTATTACGACCGTCTTTGCGGCCTGCTGGCAAAAATAGGGCAACGATACACGGTTATCCTGGCCGAATCCAACTCCGTGGAGGAGGCCATCGAGGTAGTGGCCAAGGTGCTCTGTATAACACCCATGGAAGACCGGTTGATCACCCTGCTCTACTCCCTGTACCTGCGGGCCGGCAAGATGCTCAAGGCCAAGGAACTGCTCCAGCACTACCGCCAGTCCTTGCGCGACCAGGACTACACTCAGGATGAAATAGACGAACTCCTCTTCACTATCGCCACCGCCGGCACCACCACCTCTGCGGGATAAGGGCACGTCTTTGGGTCAATCCCGGATAATCCAGCCCCAGCGTCAATCCCGCGTTTTTTCATCCATACAACATATTTCTGATCATTGATTATACGCGTATCCCGTTATTTACAGGCGCTTTTATGGAAATGGCCTCCAGGACGTTCTCTATTTTCACCAAAAAAAACAAAAAAAAGGGAATACGTATCAATCGACATCCGTATACCTGTCAGAAGAAGAACAAAACTGATCAGGATGGCATGATTTCCGGTCTCTTTATAAGGACCGAAGAACCACAATTTTTTTCATGTCGTCCCTGCCCGTGGCTTCGGGCATCGACAGAACCTTGTTCATCGTATAATCAATTTACCTGGAGGTAGTTATGAAAATCAAACAGAAGCATTTAACCACCGCAGCATTTGTCGCCCTTCTCTTCGGTCTCAGCACGGCCACTGCCATGGCCGGACCGCATTGGGCCAACAGGGCCAATAATGGAGGCATGAATTATGGCTCATCCCGTGGCATCAGTGCAGGCCACACCGCAAACCAACAGAACCAGCCCCGATCCACCCGGATTTATGGGCAACATCAGACGACCCGAACAAACAACCAGGCCAGTCATAGTTATCGGGCTGATACACGGGTGCAGGCAAACCATGCTGGAAGCACCAGCGGAATTCGGACCGATTATTCGCATGGCCGGACCAACAGCACCCGCACCAACAATGTGCGTGTTCAGTCAAGCCGGGGTACGGTATCCGGCAGCAGTCATTCCTCTCACAACAGACAACAGCAGCGTTTCGGTTTCTAATGCTGCCACACTAAAGGCCTGACACTCGGCTCCGCTGGTACCATTGACCGGCGGAGCCGATTTTTTAAAAAATGGTGTACCCATTTCAAAACTCCAAGTCGCCTTCCTTTCTGTTCCCGCTTATGTAACATAATTTCCACCTGAATCCGTGACGCAATTTTATTGATATTTGATGTAATGATTACAATTCAGCGTGTTAGATACAAAACCATCAGGTATCTTTATTCACCCTGATCATGAAGCCGCCCTTCGGGGCGTACGAACGAACGCTCACGGATTCAGGTTCCATACATAACGGGAAAGCAGACAGGCCGTTTTCGCGGCCATCAATACAGTGCTCCTGCTGTCAGGCGGATAGCCTTGTCCACCATGGATTTCTTTATAAAAAAACGGTAAGGATTCACATTTTTATTGACCGGCGCCTATTATGGGTATATGTGATTAAGAATTTCATAAAAAACTTAACCTTTACAGGATACATAACAATGAACAATAGACACGAACCTTCGTTCCACTCCATTCTGCCCGGCTTCATCACGGTCATTCTCATGGCCTGCACTGTTATTCCGGTGCCTTCCCATGCAAATACAATGACCGTCAACCCCGAAATGTCCCTGGACAGCGGTGATTACGGAAGCGGTGACACAATTACAACCTATTCCATGTCCATAACAGGGTCCTACAATTTTGCCAGTAAATGGACGTTGTCTCTGACCGCAGTTCCCTATATTCACCAAAATGAGACATATACGGATGTTGTCCTGGTACATGGCAGGCCGGTCCACCATGAAGATCCCACCGGCTTAAATCCCCATCATCCCGACACGCATCCCCAACTGCCGCAACTGCCGCAGGCACTCACCCCGACCGACATGCTGCCATCTTCGGCCACTACGCCACGTGACTACATTACCAACCTCCCTCAACCATCCTCTCAGGTGCAAGTCCCCCCAGGAGCGGCAAGCAAGATACCCTCCTCCTCAATTCCCGTACCCTCGCTGACCAAGGCTGGTCAGTCCGCTGATAAATCAACGGTATCAACACAGGGAACGTCAAGCGCGGCGACTTCAACCACATCCTCTGCCGCCACACAGACAAAGACGGTTGCAGGTGAAGAGTATATTGAACAGCAGATTAAACGACACGGCTCGGCCAGTGGTGTCGGTGACTGTTTTGTCAACCTTTCCTACCAGATTCTTGCGCAGGATGAGACAAAACCAGAGCTCAGTCTGCACGGAGGCATAAAGCTGCCCACGGCTGATGAGGACAAGGGGTTGGGAACAGGAGAGGTGGACTATCTTGTCGGACTGGGACTGAGTAAAGAGATGGTCGGCTGGTTCTTTTTCGGCGGACTCGATTATAACATTCTCGGTGATCCGGATTATTATGAACTGGATAACTATATTTCGGGATATCTCGGTGCCGGAACACCTATTCTCCCCATGCTGGGGATGAATCTTCAACTCACCTATGCGCAGGCGCCGACAGATTTCAGTGATGATTCTCTCGCCCTGCGACTGGACCTGAACTATTACCTTGAAAAACTCGGAACACTTACCGCCGGATTGCAAAAGGGGCTGAGTGATGGCAGCCCTGATTATTCAGTAATAATCGGCTACTCCATATCTTTTTAGAAAAGTTCTGGTTGAAGCGAAATGATAACTTCCCGCAATCGGTATTTTCTTCTCAGCCTGCTGACACTCCTGTGTTGGCAGGCTGATCCGGTTTACCCTCTCCTTTCCGGGCATGGCCCCGCACCGACCACCGTATTCGCCGCTACCAGCCCATATACCAGCCATGTGCCCACCGGCATACAGAGAAATCCCACCCCTGCTCCGACAGCCAGACCGCCTCGGGCAGGAAGTACAGCCGGAAGCACAGGGAAAATCCCGAACAGTCACAGGCCGGCAGTTTCCAGGCCAACGGCACCATTCCCCTCTCATAACGCGGCACGGATCAATCAGGTCATCCGGAAAGGGAGAAACAGAGCAAAAAGCATCGCCAGCCAGACCGTCATGCATAAGGCCGCTGCGATCATGGGAGTCAGGACGATCCCTCCTGTCGGCGATGGGGATAACGAGGCCGCTGAAGAAAAGAGATCCTCTGAAACGAAAGCATTGATAGACACCGTATCAGAGCAGGCTCCCTATGAAAAAACCATGCTGCTCTCTGTCAATCCGGATCAAGAGACGCTCGCCTTGCTCCGGAAACAGGGATTGCAGGCAGGAAAATCCTTCTCTTTTCGCCATCTCGGCATGACGATAACCACCTTTACCGTTCCTTCAGGCCAGGATGCGGCCCTTAATCTCATCCGGCTCAGGGATATCGGCATAGATGTAGTAAATCTCAATCATTACTACACGCTTGAAGCTGGCAGTGAACAGAACCCTTCACCACTGTCTGTTCAGGACACAGCCTCATATCCCTGGCCATTACCGCGCGCACACGGCAGCGGCCAGGATATATCAGTCGGCATGGTGGACGGCCAGGTGGATATCCATCAGTCCTGGCTGAGAAATCAGAAAATTATCCGGAAATCATTTACCCATGGATCATCCCGGCTACGCTCCGATCATGGCACGACCATAGCAAAACTGCTTGTGGGCCATCCTTCCTCACGGTTCAGCGGATTGATCCCCAAGGCCAGGTTATATGCGGCCAGCGCTTTTGCCGGCCAAAACCAGAAAAAGCCGCAGGCAACACTATTAGCCATCCTGCAATCCCTCGACTGGCTGATGGAGCAGCATGTTCAGGTTATCAACCTGAGCTTCAGCGGCCCTGATAACAGTTTACTCCACCTTGCCATCCACAACATTATTTCCCGGAATATCCCTGTTGTCGCGGCAGCCGGAAATCATGGTCCGCAGGGACCGCCCGCCTATCCAGGGGCCTATGAGGGGGTCATTGCCATAACCGCGATCGACAGGTACCTGCGTCCGTACCGTCATGCGAACCGTGGCAGATATATCAGTTTTGCCGGGCCAGGGGTGCGGCTGCCGATTCCGGAAAAAAACGGCAGAATCAGCTACAAGTCCGGTACCTCCTTTGCCGCGCCCTACTATACAGCGCTTATCGCAGCCATTCTCTCTCAAAAACCGCATATACAATCCGTCAAAGAGATTGTTCCCGCCCTGACACGATGTGTGGTCGATCTTGGCGAGCCTGGTCGAGACCCTGTGTACGGCTGGGGCTTGGTCAAAAGCACGGCAGGATGTGACCTGCCCCTCCTTTCCCGATTCTGAAAAGAGGGCAGAACAGGGCGATGGGAAGACCACCTCCCAACCCTGAAACTGATTGTTGCTACTTCTTCTGGTTCAGATGGGCAAGGGCGCGGTCAAACCAGGCCTTGCGCTGCTCCTCGGGGGCAAAGATGATGAAACTGCCCATGGCCCGCTGCACGCCCATCAGGTCGACCAGAAAATTGTAGACCGCGTTGGCCGCGGCCTGATCCGCGGTCAGGGCCTGATTCTGGGCATCGAGCAGGTCAATAATCGACTTGATGCCCTGGATATAGGAGTCGGTGATCAGGGCCAGGTTGCGGCGGGCCGCCTCGGCCGCCTCCCGCGACAGGCTGATGCCGGGATAGGAAGCCCGGGTCCGGTTCAGCGCCGCAAGTACATCCTGGCCTATACGCTCGGCCAGGGCCTGGCGCTCGATGCGCAGCCGGGCCGCCTCCTCGCCGGTGCGGCCGCTCCTGGCCGCCTGGGAGCCGCCGGCGTAGAGCGGCAGGCGGGCAAAGACCCCGATCTGCCAGTCAGTGTCGTCCAGGCCACCCTCTGTATCATGGCGCTGGCCGGCTCCGTCCTCGGCAAAATACTGGTCCACCTTGCCCTCCACGGAAAACTCGGGCAGCCACAGCTCACGGCTGGCCGCCTTGTTCAACCGCTCGCTGGCCTTGATGGCCGCATCCAGACTCTGAAGCTCCGGTCGGTCGGCCCATGCCTCCTGCACGGAAAACTCCCGAAATGCCTGCAGATGCCTGGGATTGTTCATCAGTTCGAAAAAGAGCTTGTCACCGACCATGAGGAGTGGATCGCTCAAATGGGTTTCCGAAGCGATAAAACGTTCCTGCAGGGGACGGTGCAGGATGCGGTTCAGCCCCTGCATGGCATCCAGGGTGATGGATTCCCGTTCAAGGACCTGCATCTTGTCGGTGGCGAACTTGGTCTCCCAGCGGTACACCTCGTCCGGTCCGGCCACGCCCGTGGTCATCCTGATCCGGGCCCTGTCCAGATTTGCCTGGGTCAGCTTGAGATTATCCTTGTAGAGCTGCTCGATGGCCTTGGCGCGCAGCACGTTGAGATAGGCCACCGAGGCCTGGTGGGTGATGTCGAGCCGGACCATGTCCAGGTCCCGCTGCCGCGCCTTTTGATTGTACTGTTCCACCTCGTAGCCTGCCCAGCTCCGCTCCGAGTAGAGTTGCTGGGCCAGGGTGGCGGAACCGGTCCAGCTCCGTTCCGGACTGCTGCCACCGGCCAGTCGGGCCCGGTCTTCGTCCATGGCGGCCGCGCCTGTTGCCACGCCGACCTGGGGCAGAAGCGCTCCCCGGGCCTCGCGCACGCCGTAGGCCCCGGCCGCAACCCGCCTGTGCGCCGACTGCAGGTCCAGGTTGGCCTTCAGGGCCTCGGTAACCGCCTGTTGCAGGGTCAGTCGACGCTTGATGTTTTCCCGCTCCTCATTGAGCAGGTTGGCCCCGGTCGTGACCGCCAGGCTGGGATAGCGGTCAATGGCCCGGGCCGTGGCCATGTTGATGGTCAGATCCCGGCCGCGGGCAAAGGCTATCGCCAGGCTGTCCGTACTGGCGCCGAGCAGAATATCCTGCACCGCCACCGCGGTACGCCGGGCCAGTTGCTCCTCCATGTCCGCCGGAACATCCCCGGCCAGCAACCCTGCATCGACAAGCGATCTGTCCAGCAGGGAAAAACCGGCTATCCGCCGCTGGATAAGCCCCTGAACCAGCTTGTTGATACCCGCATCGTCCAGGTGATAGAGCGGCCCGACCATGACAGCCTCGGTTCTCTCCGGCAGCGCCTGCAAGATCTCCGCCGCCGAATTCCCCGCCGCCACCACGTTCACCTGTATGGTGTACTCATTGGCCAGCCGGCGGGCCATCTTGTTCAGTTCAGGCAAAGCCGCAACCTCCCGCTGGTCCAGAAGCAGGGTCAGGTGCGAAAAGGGAACCACCTTGCGCATGTCCAGCACCTCCCTGTCCAGATAATAGACAGGAATAATTGCAGCCAGATTGGCGGGCTTTCTCTCCGCACCCTGGGCTCTGGCCGCCTCGACCACCGAGGAGAGCACATAGGGAGCCACCACGGGTTTGCCGTACTCCTTTCCCTGCCAGGCAAGGGAAGATGCCACCGGCCCCAGGGCGACAATGAGATCCACATCGGGATTTTCCAGAAGACGCCTGAGCCCCTTTTTCACGCCTGCGGCCGTATCATGGCCCGAGACTGTCATGGATTTGGGAAAGTTGGCCCGGAACTCGCCTTCGGCCATCTTGCCGATCTCACGCTTGAAAAGTCCGACCCGGGCCAGATCGCGGGGCGTGGAGCCATCGCTGAGGATGCCGATATTGTAAATGGGCGGCGGCAGGGGATCTTCCTGGGCCGAAGCAAAAGGAACAAGGCTGCAGATGCAGAACAGGGACAGCAGCAACAGGGATTTGCGGATCAGGTTCATGCTATTCTCCAGCGATCGCTATCTGATTTTGAAAAAGGTTGCATAGAGTACCGGCACAAAGACCAGGGTCAGCAGCGAGGCAAAACCCAGGCCAAAGACAATGGTCACGGCCATGGCCACGAAAAAGGCATCGGTAAAAAGCGGAATCATGCCCATCATGGTGGTCAGGGCCGCCATCATCACCGGCTGCATCCTGGAAACCCCGGATTCGACCACGGCCTCCAGGCCGGGCATGCCCTCTTTCAGGTTGAGATCGATCTGATCAATGAGGACAATGGCATTCTTGATCAGCATGCCCGACAGACTCATCAACCCCAGCAGGGCCATGAAGCCGAAGGGCTGCTTCAGAAGAAGCAGGCCGGCGGTCACGCCGATCAGCGACAGGGGTACGGTCAGCCAGATAATGAGCGGCTGACGGAAGGCATTGAAGAGGAAAATCACCGCCAGGACCATCATCCCGAAGTAAAGCGGGATATTGGCGGCCAGCTGCTTGGTGGCGTCGGCCGAATCCTCCAGCTCACCGCCCCAGGCGATGAAGTAGCCGGGCTTGCCCTTGATGGGCAGGATATCGTCATACTTGAGCGGAATGGTCTTGTCCGTGTACTCCTCGCCCTCCTTGAGCGGCCGGCCGAGATAGGCCTCCGCGTCCACGCCAAGGAGCTGCTCGATTTTGGGTTTGACCCGGGCCAGCAGCTCGGCGGGCAACTCCCTGCCCCTGGGATCGGCATGAATCTTGATCATCTGACGCCGGTTCCAGCGCGAGATACGGGCGTTTTCCCAGTCGGTACGGATACCGCTTAACACCTGGAGGATGGGCACATTCCTGCCGGCCGTGGGGCTGAACACCTGCAACTCGCGCATGTCCTCGATGGTGGAGCGCTCGGCCAGAGGGGCCCGGGCGATGATCGGGATCAGGTCAATCCCCTCCCGGTAGATACCGGTGGTGGTACCGGAAAAGGCCTCCTGCAGGGCCGTGGCCACCATGGGCCGGGTGATGCCCAGGCTCATGGCCCGATCCTCGGCCAGGACCGGCACCGGCACCTTGACCTTGGCGCCCCACTCGTTGCGGATCGCCTTGGCGTTTTCCTCCCGCAACAAGGCCATGGCCTGTTCGGCCATGCCCCGGATCACCTCGGGATCAGGACCGTTGATCCGCAACTGGATCTTGCCGCCCAGGGCCGGGCCGAGATTGAACTTCTTGACGTTGACAATGGCGTCGGGCAGCATCAGCTCCAGGTCATGCTGGATCTGCTGCTGGTTGGCGTCGATCAGCTTGTAATCGGTCATGGTGACCAGGATGTTGGCATACTGGCTGCCCGCCTCCACCGGCGTATCATAGGTGAGGACAAAGCGGGGATGGCCGCCGCCAATGGCCGAGGCCACCTGTTTGACCCCCTCGACCTTCTGCAAATACTTCTCGATCTGCTCCACGCCCTTTTCCGTTTCCCGGATATGGGTTCCCTCCCGAAACTGGCATTCCACCATGAACATGGGACTGGTCGAGGCCGGGAAAAAGAGATTTTCAACAAAACCAAAACCGTACAGCGATGCGCCGAACAGGGCAATAACCACGCCGATGGTCAGCCAGCGCGCCTTGATCGCACCGGTGAGAAAGGCTCGGTAGATGCGGTAGAACCGGTTGCCGTAGGGATCCTTGCCCGTGCCGCCCGCGCCGGCCTTTTTCTCCTTTTTGGAGAGGACAAACTGCTTGGTCATCAGCGGCGTTATGGTCACCGCGGTCAGCCAGGAAAGCGACAGGGAGATCAGGATCACATAGTAGAGGGAACGGCAGTATTCACCGGTGGAGTTGGTCATGCCGCCGATGGAGGCAAAGGCGAGCACGGCCACGGCCGTGGCCCCAAAGAGCGGCACGGAGTTCTGTCCCACCACTGCCCTGGCCGCGGACAGTCCATCCTCACCCTGACGCATGCGCATCTTCATGGAGTCCACCACCACAATGGCGTTATCCACCAGCATGCCGAGTGCAATGATGAGCGCGCCCAGCGAGATCCGTTCCAGGGTGATCTGATAATACCCCATGATCACGAAGGTGGCGGCAATGGTCAGAACCAGGATAAAACCGATGATCAGGGCCGGCCGCAGCCCCATGAAGATGAGCAGGACAACGATGACGATAATCACCGCCTCAACCAGGTTGACCACAAAGCCGTTCACGGCCTTGGTCACGTTTTTGGACTGCATGGAGATCTCGACCAGGTCCATGCCGAGCGGGATCTGGTCCATGAGCTGGCCGATCTTCTTCTCGACCCCCTCGCCCATGGTGACCGCGTTCCCGCCGAGAACCGTGGACACGGCTATGCCGATCGCCTTTTTACCGTCAACGCGCAGAAGCTTCTGGGGCGGATCCTGGTAGCCGCGCCAGATGCGGGCCACGTCGCGCAGATAGATAAGCCGTCCGCCCTTGGCAGCGATGAACAGGTTGCCGAAATCGGCCACCGACTTGAACTCGCCGGTGGGACTGATGGCCATGTACTCGGGTCCGATCTTGATCCGGCCCGCATCCACGGGCAGATTCTTGGCCTTGAGCGCACCAAAGATTTCCTGCTGGGTGATACCGAGCGCCGCCATCTTGGCCCTGGAGATCTCCACGTAGATGGCCTCGCTCTGGGTGCCGAAAAAGGTGACCTTTTTCACGTCCTTGACCGTCAGCAGCTCTCTTTTGAGCAACTCGGCCACATCCTTCATCTCGGCAAAGGTATACCCCTCTCCGGTGAGGCCATAGTAGACGCCGAACACGTCGCCAAAGGAGTCATTGACAACCGGCGGCCCGGCTCCGGGGGGCAGATGCGGGCTCACATCGAGGATCTTGCGGCGCAGCTCGTCCCAGACACCGGGCAGGGCATCCTTGTCGTACTTGTCCTTGATCTTGATCTTGACAATGGACATGCCCCGGGCCGAATAGGACTCCACCCGCTTGAGCTGGCCCAGCTCCTGGCAGGCCTTTTCGATCCGCTCGGTGACCTCGCCCTGCACTTCCTCGGGCGAAGCGCCCGGATAGGGGGTGATGATCACCGCGTCCTTGATGGCGAATTCCGGATCTTCAAGCCGGGGCAGATTCTGGTAGGAAATAAAACCCAGTACCAGCATCACCACGGTAAGGGTCCAGGTGATAACCGATTTTTTTATGGAAAATTCAGCGATATTCATGGCGGCCCCTTATTTGAACTCGCGCTGTTTTTCCCAGGGCCGCACCTTCATGCCCTCCTCGAGCTGGGTCAGCCCGGCCACGACAATGGTCTCGCCGCCTTTGAGTCCCTCGTCAATGAAGATATTTTCCGAGCCCTGCAGCCTGCCTACCTTGACCGGCTGTCTGTGCACAGTGGAGGTCTTTTCATCATAGATCCAGACAAAGGGCTGCTTGCCGGCCCCCTCCATGACCGCGATGGCCGGAATCAGAATCACCTTTTTGCCAGTCACGCCCTGGATGGTTTCGGCCGTGACCATGGCGGTCATACCGGGCAGGATAGAGGCCTCCCTGGGCTGGTCCATGACAAAGACCACCTGGTAGGTCTGGGTAGCGGGATCGGCCTGGGTGGAAAACTCCTTCATGGTCAGGGGAAACTTTTTACCGGGAATGGATTCAAAGGTGGCGTAGACCTTGTTCGGCTCCTCCTCTCTGATCGCCGCCATCTGCAGTTCCGGCACATTGACCAGAATCTCGATCCGGGAGATATCCTGCAGGCTGACAATGGGTTCCTTGGCCTGCACCTTCTGAAAGTTTTCCACATAGCGGTGCGCGATCACCCCGGCAAAGGGGGCGCGCAGGGTGGTATCCTTGAGGGCGTTGGCCGCATCCTCCAGCTTGGCCCGGGCCACGTCACGCGCTGCCCGGTAACGGTCATAATCGGCCCGGGAGACCTGTTTTTTGGCATAGAGCTCCTTGTAACGCCTGAACTGCTTTTCAGCCTCCAGTGCCCGCGCCCTGGCCTCTTCAAGAGCGGTCTGAAAATCACGCTTCTGAATCTGGGCAATGAGATCGCCTTTTTTGACCTGCTGTCCCTCTTCCACGGGCAGGGCCACCAGGGGCCCGGAAACCTTGAAGGAAAGCTCGGCCCGCCGCGCGGCCCGCACCTGACCAGGCAGACTGTAATCCGCGGTGACGGTACCGGCCGAAACCTTCATTATTTTAACCGGACGAACTACCGGCACCGGTTCAGGTTCTTCCTCTTTACCGCAACCGGCAAGGAGCAGGACCGCAAGGACAAGGATACAACAATGCAGGATCATGTTTCTGCCAGACGTGGGTAGTGCGCGCAGGGACTCCATTTTTCCTCCGTACTCCGAAAAATCAATTATATTGAAAACATTCCACGTTATAGCGTATTTTT
>Ga0256914_1001078_pt1 | contig 25953 bp, 19 predicted proteins | sample HulkmetaG_FD_191571 | JGI IMG/M metagenome (GOLD analysis project Ga0256914, IMG submission 191571) | Hydrothermal chimney microbial communities from Main Endeavour vent field at the Juan de Fuca Ridge, Pacific Ocean - Hulk | ecosystem: Environmental > Aquatic > Marine > Hydrothermal vents ... | reverse complement strand
GAATTTGTGTCAGGTAATTGGTCCGGAAACCTGTCTAACTTCTTTGTGGTGAGAGAGTGCTGCCAATGAAGTCTAATGTCTGAAATGTCTCATGCCCGTGAAGACCATGGCCAGGCCCAGTCGATCGGCTGCAGCTATGACCTCGTCGTCGCGGATGGAGCCGCCAGGCTGAATGACCGCGGTGACGCCTAGCTGTGCGGCCTCTTCGATGCCATCGGCAAACGGGAAGAACGCATCGGAAGCCATGACCGCGCCCTGAGCCCGAGCTCCAGCCTTCATCCCGGCCAGCTTCACCGCGTCCACCCGGCTCATCTGGCCTGCGCCCACGCCCACGATGGCCCCATCCTTGGCGAGTAGAATCGCATTGGATTTGATCCACTTCACCACGCGCCATGCGAAGAGAAGATCGACCATTTCAGCTTCGCTGGGCTGCCGCTGGCTCACCCTCCGCAGGTCGGCCACCAAGCCATCATCCGGGGTCTGGGCCAGCAGACCGCCATACACCGTATGCAGTTCTAGCGGGAAGCGCGCTGCGCCCGTGGCTTTCATCACCCGCAGGTTTTTCTTCTTGTTCAGTCGTTTCAGGGCTGCGGGCGTAAAATCTGGAGCGGCCAGCACCTCCACGAACAGCTTGCCGATGGCCTCAACCAGAGGCAAATCCACCGGCCGGTTGACGGTGATGATGGATCCAAACGCGCTGATGGGATCCGACGCCAGCGCCTTTTGATACGCGGTCACCAGATCGTCATCCGTGGCCAGACCGCAGGGATTGGCGTGTTTGATGATGGCCACTGCAGGCGTATCGAACTCGCTGACTGCGCCCCAGGCGCCATGCAAATCGCCCAGATTGTTGTAGCTTAGAGCCTTGCCCTGCAACTGCTCGAACGCGGGCTCATAGCCGGGCCAGCGGTAGAACGCGGCCTGCTGGTGGGGATTTTCGCCATAGCGCAGGGACTGCACCCGTTCTGCGGTCAGGGTGAGCGTTTCGGGCGTGGTGGTTTCGCCTTCCACCCGTCCGGCGAAATAATTGCTGATGGCCGCGTCATAGGCCGCGGTGTGCCGAAAGGCTTTCAGGGCCAGCCGCCGCCGGTGCTCCAGATCGGGGCCGTCCCCTTCCAGGGCTTCCAGCACCCAGCCGTAGTCCGCGGGATCCACCAGCACGATGACCCGCTCGAAGTTCTTGGCTCCCGCCCGCAGCAGGGTCACCCCGCCGATGTCGATGTTTTCCACCGCTTCGGCTTCGGTGACGCCGGGCCGGGCCACGGTCTGCTGGAAGGGATAGAGATTGCAGACCACGATGTCAATGGGCGAGAGGCCGTGCGCGGCCAGCTCCGCCCGATGCTCCTCTGTGTCGCGGGCCAGGATAGGCCCGTGGATGGCGGGATGCAGGGTCTTGACCCGACCGCCCAAAATCTCGGGGAAGCCGGTGAGGTCGGCCACCGGGGTGACAGGCAGGCCCGCTTCGGCAATTGCCCGGGCCGTGCCTCCGCTGGCGATGAGTTCCACGCCCAAGTTGTGTAGACCACTGGCGAAATCGATGAGTCCGGTTTTATCGGAAAGGGAGAGGAGTGCGCGCATGGTGATGTGGGTTGAGAGATTAAGAGATTTAGGGGATTGACAATTGGAAGAGGCGGGGTATTGGGTATTGCTTGGGCGTCACGTTAATCGCCACTAACCAAGACCTCATAACATCTTACAACCGGGCCGCCTCTTCCAGCACAGCCAAGGTCTCTTCTGCAGATTTCCGCCAGGAGAAGCGCTTGAGGTTCTCCCGGCCTTTGACGATGAGGTTCTGTCGCAGATCGTCATTCACCAGCACCTTTTCGATGGCGTCGGCCATCTCCTCGACACTGTGAGGATCGAAGTAAACTGCGGCGTCGCCCGCGACTTCGGGCAGAGAGGAGCTGTTGGAGCAAACTAAGGGCGTATCGCAGGCCTGGGCCTCCAGCGCAGGTAAGCCAAAGCCCTCGAACAAAGAGGGCAGCACATACGCGGCCGCGCCAGAATAGAGCGTCGCGATCTGGTGGGGCAGCACAAAGCCGGGGAAGCGCACCGCATCCAGCAGACCCATCGCCTGCACCTTCTCCCGCAGCGCGTGTCCGCCCGATGAGATGTCTCCCACCAGCACCAGATGCAGCTTCATCTCAGGATGACGTTTCCGCACGATGGCGAAGGCGTCCACCAGCCGGTCCAGATTCTTGCGCGGGCGCATAGACCCTACGTGCAGCAGATAGCGGGCGTAGCCGGGGATGCCGAACTGGGCCGTGGTCAACGAGAGCTTGATCTTGTCGGTGACCGGTTTCAGGTTGGGGTCGGGCGCCAGATGGATGACGCGGATGCGGTCAGGGGCTGTGCCGTAAAGCCTGACCAGATCGTTCTTGGTGGCGTGGCTATCGGCAATGATACGGGTCGCGACTTTGGCGTGGCGCTTGGTGCTCCACCGTAGATAGCGCAGCTCCTTGCTCGAATGCGCTTCGGGATAGTATTCGTAACCCAGATCGTGCACGGTAACCACGGTGCGGGGCGGGCCCACAACCGGCAGCACGTGCGAGGGCACAAAAAGCGCGTCCGGTGGATGCTTTCGGGTGTGCGGTCCCAATTTGGTGTGGGTCCACAGTCGCTTGCCGGGCAGAATTACAATTTCCGCGTTGTCGCGAAAGAGATCGATGGGTGGACGTCGCGGGACATAGAGACGGATGGTGTGCTCGCTGTGTAGATCAAGCAGGGCGTTGATGAGTTCCAGGCTGTAACGCTCGGTGCCTGTGCGGCGGGCGACCAGCGCCCGCGAGGCGTCGATGCCGATAATCATAATGGATGAACCATGGCCTTGTTGGTTGAAGTGATGCCCAATTATAGGTCACACTTCCGGCAGTCCCCAATTTTCCACCCCGGCGATCCCCGAAAGTTGTTACTACTAAGGTAGCCCGGCTAGAAACCACGAAGACACGAAGCCACAAAGGCGCGAAGAAAAGAAAAAGCTTTGAAATTTTTGGTGTTCTTAGTGTCTTTGCGTCTTTGTGGTGATTGAAGTCGGGTACGTTAGTAGTTACCGAAAGTTTTTATCAACTTCTTACACTGCAAGCCCATTTGCCATTGAAAACCACGGCCCGGTAGCGTACAATGAAATCATCTGCAAAGTGCGGCCACACCCACCAAAGGAGTTGTCAAATGTTTACCGAACGGTTGCAAAACGCCATCAACGAGCAAATCGTCGCTGAGTTTTACTCGGCCTATCTTTACCTCGCCATGTCCGCCTATCTCGAAAACAAAGATCTGCCCGGCATGGCCCATTGGATGCGGATGCAGTACGAAGAAGAGGTCATCCATGCCCTCAAATTCTTCGACTACATGAACGATCGTGGCGCCCGCGTCATCCTCAGCGCCATCGACGCCCCGCCCGCTGAATTCGATTCGGTGGTGGCGGTCTTCGAGGAGGTGCTGGCCCACGAGCAGAAGGTGACCAGTCTCATCCACAACCTCTACACCCTGGCCATCGAGGAGGGCGATTATCCCACCCAGAGTCTGCTGCATTGGTACATCGATGAACAGGTGGAGGAGGAGAAGAGCGCTTCGGAGGTGCTGGCCCGGCTGAAGATGGTGCAGGATTATCCCCCGGGCCTGCTGATGATGGATCAGGAGCTGGCCGCCCGCCCCGCGCCCACGCCTCCGGCCCTGGGCGAATAAAAAGAGGACGCTTCTCTGAACTGTATCTGGTAACTTATGGTATCCTGAGGCCAGATACTGCTCTTTTCATGTTCGCAATTCTGACCCAAACTACCCTATTATGACCAGAATCCTGTTTGTTTGTCTGGGCAACATCTGTCGATCGCCCTCCGCTCAGGCTGTCTTCGAAGACCTGCTTGCCATCCGCAATCTCGATACCGATGTGATCGTCGAGTCTGCGGGCACATCTGGTTATCATGTCGGCGAACCGCCCTGCCCGCGCATGCAGCGCGCGGCGCGTGGTCGTGGCATCGATATGAGCCACATCCGGGCCCGGCAGGTCTCGCCCGAGGACTTCCGTCGCTTCGATTACATCTTCGCCATGGATCGGTCGAACCTGGACGATCTGCTGTGGATGGCCCCGGCCGAACATCATCACAAAATCAGTCTGTTCCTTTCCCATGCGCCCGATCTAGGCCCGGACGTGCCCGACCCCTACTATGGCGGACGCCATCAGGCCGAACGGGTTATGGAGATCATCGAGGAGGGTGCGCAGGCCCTGTTGGAGCATCTGTTGAAGACGGAGGTGTGTCCCTGAGCCTGTTGGACGCCTCTGGGAGGTGGACAAAAGCCGTTGGATGCAGCCCGCATTGATGCGTCCACCTCCCGGAGGTCAGTCCTCAAAGTTTCACCATTCCAGCACAGCGCCCTGGGAGCCGCTGGTGACCATCCTGGCGTAACGGCGCAGATAGCGGGGCAGGTTGGGACGCTCCAGGGGCTGCCAGTTGGCCCGGCGCCGGGCCAGCTCCTCGTCGGAGACGTGCAATTCCAGACGCCGGTTGGGGATATCCACCGTGATCATGTCGCCCGGCTCGATGAGGGCGATGGGGCCGCCCGCGGCCGCCTCAGGGCTGATGTGGCCCACGCACGCGCCGCGAGTGCCGCCGCTGAACCGGCCATCGGTGATGAGGGCCACGCTGCTGCCCAGACCCTGCCCCATGATCAAACTGGTGGGTGAGAGCATCTCCTGCATGCCCGGCCCCCCGCGCGGGCCTTCGTAGCGAATGACCACCACATCGCCCGGTTGCACCTCCCGGGCCATGATGCCTTCCAGAGCCTCCTCCTGGCTCTCGTAGATGCGAGCCGGGCCGGTGTGGGTCATCATCTCGGGCAGCACGCCCGCGGTCTTGACCACGCCTCCCTCCGGCGCCAGATTGCCAAAGAGCATGGCCAGCCCGCCCTCCTGGCTGTACGCATCCTCCAACCGATGAATCACCCGCTCATCCTTTATCTCGGCCCCGGCCACGTTCTCGCCCAGGGTCCTGCCTGTCACCGTCAGCGTGTCGGAGTGCAGCAGGCCTGGCTTGCGGCTCAGCTCATGGAGGATGGCGCTGATGCCGCCGGCTCGATGCACATCCTCCATGTGGAAGGGGCTGGAGGGCGAGACTTTGCAGATGTTGGGCGTGCGGCGGCTAATCTCATCCACCCGGGCCACATCGTACTTGACGCCCGCCTCGTTGGCGATGGCCAGGGTGTGGAGCACGGTGTTGGTGCTGCCGCCCATGGCCACATCCAGGGTGAATGCGTTGTCGATGGCGGCCTCGGTAACGATATCGCGGATTTTGATGTCATGCTCCAGCAGAAACATGATCTGCCGCGCGGCCTGGCGGGCCAACGCTTCGCGTTCGGGCGTGCAGGCCAGGGCCGTGCCATTGCCGGGTAGGGCAATGCCCAACGCCTCGGAAAGACAGTTCATGCTGTTGGCGGTGAACATGCCCGAGCAACTGCCGCAACCGGGACAGCCATAATGCTCCAACGCGTCCAGCTCGGCCAGGTCGATCTGGCCCTCGGTGTAGGCTCCCACGCCCTCGAACACCGAGATCAAGTCCACCACCTTGCCATCGGGCGTGACGCCCGCGGCCATGGGTCCGCCCGAGATGAAGATGGTGGGGATGTTGCACCGCAGCGCGCCCATGATCATGCCGGGCACGATCTTATCGCAATTGGGGATGCAGATGAGCGCATCGAACTGATGGGCCTGCACCACCGTCTCCACGCTATCCGCGATGAGCTCGCGGCTGGGCAGGCTGTATTTCATGCCCTCGTGGCCCATGGCGATGCCGTCATCCACGCCGATGGTGTTGAAGATGAAAGGCACGCCGCCCGCCTTGCGCACCTCCTCCTTGATCATGTGTCCGAATTCATCCAGATGCACATGGCCGGGGATGATGTCGATGTAAGAATTGGCGATGGCGATGAAGGGCTTGTCGAAATCGGCGTCCTTGACGCCCGTGGCCCGCAACAAACTGCGATGCGGCGCCCGTTCGACGCCTTTCTTGATGGTGTCGGAACGATAATGACGTTTTTGGTGAGATTGGGAAGTCGATTGCGCCATGATGAACTCGTAAAATGGGGAAAGTCGTCAAACATCATGCGCCAACCATCGAAATCGAAGTTTCCTGAGGTTTGACGCTTTACGTTTGACGTCGGCGAAAAATAGCAATCCTGGGCGTCAAGCGCTCAGGGACGATATAAAATCAACGGGATATCCATCTCATCGCGACTGAGACCGCCATGCAGCCCGTTGTGTTTGAGCTCCAACTTGCCCTTTTCGTACCACCACACGGTCTCATCGCCGTGGGGTAAGATGACCAGATTGCCCACCCGCTTCATAAAGTCGGGAGAGGGCTCGGTGACGCCGAACAGGCCCGAGTCGATAAGTTGTTGGGTGCGCAACACATCGGCCCGACCTCCCAACATCTTTCGTAGCAGGGTCTGGGCCCGGCCCACGTACTCCTCCCGCACATAGAGGAAGACATCGCGCGGGGAGCCGCCGGGCGTCAAAATCTTGCCCCGCTTATTGGCCCGCAGATAACAACGCAGCTCCTGAAACTCCGGCTGCAGATTGATGTAGAAAGTGGTGCGATGATCCACGCGCACCTGGCCATGATCGGCGCTGATGACGATGAGGGTGTCATCCCGGCCGCGCAACGGGTGAAGGAGGAATTTGTCCAGCAGGGTGAGGGTGGCGTCGGCCTCGACCAGGGATTGGAAGGAGAAAGGCCCGTACTTGTGCGCCAACGCATCGATGAAAGGCGTGTAGAGATAGAAAAGGCCCGCGCCCTGCGATTGATTCACCTGGCGTTTCAGCGTTGTCAATCCCTCGGCCAACGTGTAATAGCCCCGAGCCTCAGAACCCTGAGACATCACCTGGTTGTAGGCCGTGTTGATGTATTCCTGGGGCACATAACTGTATGTGGAGATGCCTTGCTCTTGCAATGTCATGAAAAATGTGTGGGTGGGCAGGATGTCGCGAGGGGTGATGTACGCCTCGCGCAGCGTGCCCCGCTGTTTTTCGCCCGCGTAAGAAAAGAGCAAGGGGGCGATGATGTCATCCACCTCGGGCTCATAGTATTGCCACTCGAAAACGCCATGCTGGCCCACCACCTGGCCCGTGCTCAGGGTGGTGACATGCGCCGCGGTGGTGGATGGGAACTGCGCAGTGATTTTGTGCGCCTGCCCCTTGTCGGTCAAGCGCCCCAAGATGCGATTGCGCCGGTTTAGAAAGTAGCTGTACACATTCCAGCCGAACGCGTCCAGAAAAATGAAGACGACTTTCTGAAACTGGCCCGGCTGAAAGCCGAAGCGCTCCGCGCTGAGAGGCGACGCGGGCCGTTCTGCGCCCAGCAGCGACGCCAGCAGGCCAGGGATGTGCGCAAAGTTGCCCGTTTTGTAATCGGGCAACCGGCGGTTGGGGTCCAGAGTGATGATAGGCATGTTCTTTGTTCGGTAATTCGTTGTGGAGAACACAAGAAGCGGGATGCTCCTATGAAACAGGGGCATGCAATTGGTGTCAGGAAGCTAATTGCTATTTTCAGAATCAGATATTGCATTGTAATCTCAGCCAGAGAGGTAAGCAAGTTGCGGTATTCTTCGTGACTTGGCGATGTTGTAATGAGGGTTGGTGAATTTTATGAGGTGGTGTGCTGTTTCTAAAGTATATAATTTTGTTTTTTGTTGATTTTTATTAAATCTATTGACAGATATGGTGAATCAAATTAGAATTATTTTGTATGATTAATTTGTTAAGTAGTTGATGATATGAATTTGAAATAAACTTTGGAGATGCTTCCAACTCATCAGACGAAGAGGGACGAAAAGACGAAGGTGGACGAAGCGAGCCATCGTCTATGTTCGTCAATCTTCGTCCATGTTCGTCAAAATGCGCAGGCGCTTTTCTCAAGTTTCAAATGCGCATCTACTTAACGCCTTGTCTCTTCGTTATTTGAAAAGGAGCTGTCAGATGTCTGAATCACGCGTCGTCCCCAAAACCATGGGCCAGCAGTTTGGCCGCCGTTCCTGGGCTGAGCCCTGGAAAATCAAAATGGTGGAGCCCATCCGCCAGATTTCTCGCCCGGAACGAGAAATAGCCATGGCCGAGGCGGGTTATAACACCTTTCTTCTCCGATCTGAAGATGTCTATATTGATTTGCTCACCGATAGTGGCACCAGCGCCATGAGCGACCGCCAATGGGCGGGGTTGATGCTCGGCGACGAGGCCTACGCGGGCAGCCGGAATTTTTATCATTTGGTGGAGACCATTCAGGAATACTATGGCTATCAGTATGTGGTGCCCACGCATCAGGGCCGCGGCGCGGAACATCTCATCAGCCAGGCGCTCATCAACCCGGGGGATTACATTCCCGGCAATATGTATTTCACCACCACCCGTTTGCATCAAGAACTGGCGGGCGGTACTTTTGTCGATGTCATCATCGACGAGGCCCATGATCCCTCCAACATGCACCCATTCAAAGGCGATATCGACCTGAATAAATTACAATCGCTCATCGATAAGGTTGGCCCGGAGCGCATCCCCTACATCAGTGTGGCGGGCACGGTAAACATGGCGGGCGGTCAGCCCATCAGCATGGGCAACATCAAGGCAGTCAAGGCTCTGGCCGAAAAATATGGCATACGCGTTTATTTGGACGCCACTCGCATGATGGAGAATGCGCTTTTCATTCAGGAGCGAGAAGCGGGCTACACGGATAAAAGCATTGCCCAAATTCTCAAGGAATTTTGTCGCAATACCGATGGAGCCTGGATGTCGGCCAAAAAGGATAATCTGGTGAACATCGGCGGCTGGCTGGCCACCAACGATGAGGATGTCTTCGAGAAGACCCGTAACATGGTGGTGGTTTATGAAGGACTGCACACCTATGGCGGCATGTCGGGCCGTGATATGGAGGCGTTGGCCATTGGCATCACCGAGGCGGTGCAGGATGATTACGTGAGGGCTCGAGTGGGGCAGGTGCGCTATCTGGGCGAGCTGCTTACCGATTGGGGCATCCCCATTGTGCAGCCCATTGGCGGCCACGCCATCTTTTTAGACGCGAAGCGTTTTTATCCTCACATCCCCCAGGATGAATTCCCGGCCCAAACTCTGGCCGCGGAAATTTACATCGATTCAGGCGTGCGCACCATGGAGCGTGGCGTGGTCAGCGCGGGGCGAGACCCCGAGACAGGCGATCATCGTTATCCTAAGCTGGAGCTGGTGCGCATCACGATTCCTCGTCGCGTTTACACCCAGGCCCACATGGATGTGGTGGCCGAGTCGGTTAAGGCGGTATGGGATGAGCGTGAGCGAACGCGTGGGTTGAAGATGGTGTATGAGCCCAAATATTTGCGTTTCTTCCAGGCCCGCTTCGAGCGGCTATAGGCGAGAGCCTGAACTGTTGGAGATTGGGAGAGTTGCGAGCGCGTCACGCTTCAATCTCCCAATCTTTCGATTGCTTGCGTGTTCAGTTTCCTAATGTCTTGATGTTCTCGTCCAGCGGGTGTTCGGGCGTGCTGTTTTGGGCGAGGATCCAGTCGATGACTGGCTGCCGCCAGTCGATGCTGGTGTTATAGGCGTTGGGGTCGGCCCGGGCCAGAAGTTCGTAACCATCGCCGCCCGCGTACATGAAATCATTGACCAGCACATGGTAGATGGCGTCATCTTGTAGGGGTTCGCCGGTGCGATTCAATATCCACCTCAGGCCCTGGCGGTGCATTCCGCCTACCGCGGCTCGACCCTCCTGCTGTGAAATCACTTCTTGCAGTTGAGCGCCAGTCAATTTCACATCGATGAGGACATTGTCGAAAGGCATGACGCCGATGATGTCGCCAATGGTAATCGGGCCCGCAGGCAAGGCGTCGCGCATCCCTCCCAAGTTAGTGATGGCTACATCTGCGTTGGGATAGCCCAGCAGCCAGGTTTCAGTGATGAGTTTTTGCATGGTTTTGCTGCGCTTGGGAAGCCCATCCTTTAGATATCCGATAGGTTCTCCCAGCGCCTCATCCGCTTCCCCTTGCCACCGCTGCACAATGGCGGCTACGTCCGCATCTTCGCGGCCGCTCTGGTTCGGTTCGACTCCGAAATCGGATGCGATGAGTCGCCCCGTTTCAGCGTCGATTTGCAGCGTGGCCCAGGCGAAATGTTGCAGATAAGCGCCGCTGGTCAAAAGGATGGCGTCGCCTGAACGTTCCGACAGTATTTGATGACAGTGACCTCCGCCAAAGAAGGCGATGTGTAAATCTTGGGTTTGCGATGCCAGGTCGCGTAGTTCTTCGTTGCAAAGATGGCTGGTGACGAGGATGATGTCAGCGCCTTGGTCATGGACTTGTGGCGCAATTTGTCGTAATGTCTCGACATAAGGAGCAAACTGGAAGTTGCCCACATAGGCCGGATTGGTGACATTGGGCGTGCCCACATTGGCTAATCCGATGACGCCCACCCGCACGTCCCCTGCATCCAGCATCACAAAGGGTTGAATGCCAAGATGGGCGGGAATCTGCCCCGTGGATTTTTCTTGCATGTTGGCGGCCAGATAGGGGAATTGGGCTTGTTGGATACGCGCTTTGAGCATCTCCAGACCAAAGTCGAATTCATGGTTGCCAATGGCGGCGGCGTCATACCCCATGGCATTCATGACATCGACCATACTCTCACCTTTGAACCAGGTGGAGACTGCGGGGCCTGTCCAATTATCGCCGCCACTGAGCACCAGGAATTTTGGGTCGGCGGGATCATAGCTGAATTGATCTCGCCACAAGCCCATCATCCGCGCGGCATCCGCACCTTTTGTTTTCCCTCCCATCCAGCCATGCTCATCGTTGGTGTAGAGCACAGTCAGTTGGATGGGCATTGCTGTGGGGCGCGTGGTTGTGGGGATGGGCGTGGCTTCCACCAGGGTTGGGGATGCAGGCGTGGCTGGCAATGGAGGCGCGGCGCAGGCCGCCACCGACGCCACGATGCTGACAAGGATGGTTAGCAGAGTCATCTTTTGCATAAAATCATGCTTCCGTTGAGCAAAAACAGGAATTTTATGATACCATATTTCTTTGACAAATCCAGCCCCCGATGGTATGATTTCTTTCGTCCACCGAGATAACGTCCACGGAGGGTTGGCCGAGTGGACGAAGGCGGCTGTCTTGAAAACAGCTGCGCCGGAAACGGCGCCGGGGGTTCGAATCCCTCACCCTCCGCCTTCAGGTCTCGGAAAATTGTATCATCCTGGGGAGGTCGCATAGTCCGGTCGAGTGCGCCCGCCTGCTAAGTGGGTAGGGGTCGAAAGGTCCCTCGAGGGTTCGAATCCCTCCCTCCCCGCCTTACCGTCAGTCTTTCGACTGGCGGTTTTTTATTTTTGGGCAGTTCAGGTTTGACCGATATCTGCATTCCGGCTCGTTATCGTGGCGCAATCTCGTTTCATGTGGCGATAGATGATGGACGACGAAAATCGCTGTTCGATGGCGTGAACCTCCCATCGTCCTTGCCTATCGTCTCTGAGTGTTGAGTAGGAGCCATTCGCTCCCGATTTGAGTCGGCCAGGAGACGAAATGCGCCTGGTTGTTAGCGGGTGCGTTTCAATTTCGGGGCAGTTTATCAATGTCGTCGGGTCACAGTTCCGGCGGGAGAGCAAAAATGTGCACATACGATTCTATGACTCGCTGGCCTGACAACATCAGTCGGTCTACATTGGGTGAATGCATCTATTTTGAACCGCATCCATTGTCAGAGCATGGTTCAATGTTAGGCGCTTTGTAACTACTAACGTACCTGACTTCAATCACCACAAAGGCGCAAAGACACTAAGAACACCAAGAATTTCAAAGCTTTTTCTTTTCTTCGTGCCTTTGTGGCTTCGTGTCTTCGTGGTTTCTAGCCGGGCTACCTTAGTAGTAACGGCGCTTTTCTATTTTGCCGGGCGGATTATGAATCCGCTTTGGGGAGCTCCGCTCCGGGGCCGAATTCATCAGGCGGGATGGCAATGATTGCCCCCATTTTGAAACGCACCTGTTGTTAGCTCCGAATTGGCGTAAATTCGATTTTCGACTATGATAGGGATGATTCCGTTCAAATTACACTCAAAAAACATTGTGAGGTGAAAAATGACCACAAAAGCTGATTTTACTTCGGAAGAATGGGATGCACTGTTGGCCGGGCCTCTGGCGGCGAGCATGTACATCATCGTAGCCAGTCCTAGCGTCTTCGGCTCCATTAAAGAAGTTACGGCCATGACTAAAGAATTGGCCAAAGCGGTTGCACGGCCTGATAATACTGAGTTGATGCGTTTCATGTTGGCGGATTATCAGGAGAAAGATGTCATCAAACGCGTGTCTCCAAACATCAAGGGAAAGCCTGATGAGGTCATTGCCGCGTTACGCTCCAGCATCGAAGATGCGGTGTCTTTGCTGGCACAAAAAGCCACCGACGAGGAATCTGAGCAGATTCGGAATTGGATGTATGAGCTGGCGGTGAAGACGGCTGAAGCTTCTAAGGAAGGGGGATTTTTGGGCATAGGCGCAGTGCGGGTTAGCGATGCTGAGAAAAAGGCTCTGGCTGATCTTGCCCAGATTCTGGGCGTGGACGCGACGCAGGATGACGCTTCGGCGGAGGCTTGATCTGTGCAAATGAATTCGGCATGATTGTTTTTGCCGGATGAACATGGAGGGCGTTTTGGCATCTGTTTACGCCAGAACGCCCTCGGTGTGACTGGCAATGGTTTTGGCTCAGATCGAATTCTACGTGTTGGCGGCTTTCGAAAGATGGCAGAGCCATGGGAGGTTTGGGTGGGGTTATGAATTGGGATAATCGTCCTGGACAGGCTATAATGCCAAGCGACGAAGTGACGCGCTGTGGCGTCGCAGATAACGTCATCCGCCCGTGCGCTTCTGTTTCAAACACTTTCCGACTCGAAATCTGAATGACGATGACCACCTGGCGACTCATCATCACCGATCCTGCGTCCGGGGCCTGGAACATGGCCGTGGATGAGGCTATTGCCATCTCCAGCGCCCGGGGCGACGCTCCGCCCACCCTGCGCTTTTATCGGTGGCGGCCCGCCACCGTCTCGCTGGGACGACATCAGCCGGTGGAGGATATCGATGGCGGGCGTTTGCAAGAACGAGGTTGGGGCCTGGTGCGACGTCCGACCGGAGGGCGGGCGATTTTACATACGGACGAACTGACTTACAGCATTGCTGGCCCCGCAAGTGAGCCGCGGCTGCAAGGCGCAGTGCTGGATGTTTATAACCGCATCAGTCATGGGCTGCTGACGGGGCTGCGACGGCTGGGCGTGAGCGCGGACAAAGCGCCCGCAGACAAACGCGCGGGCCGGGACGTCAGCCCCGCCTGCTTCGAAGTTCCCAGCGCCTACGAGATCAGCGTGGGGAATCAAAAGCTCATCGGCTCGGCCCAGCGCCGGGCTGGCGGTTATGTGCTCCAACATGGTTCGCTGCCCCTGCACGGCGACGTCACCCGTCTGGTGGAAGTGATGGTTTTCGAGGATGAGGGGCGGCGGGACGCGTTTCGGGCGCATCTGGCGCAGCGGGCCACCACCCTGGAAGCCGCCCTGGGCCGCCGCGTCACCTTTTGGGAAGCCGCGGCTGTGCTGCTGGATGGTCTGAATAGCGTGTTGGAAGTCGATTTCAACGAGCAGCCCCTCTCGCCCGCCGAGCTGGCCCTGGCCAAAGAGATCCAGGCCGAGAAATATGGCTCTGACGCCTGGACTCGCCGCATCTCTCGCACCATGCGATTGGCCTGATCCGCCTCCACACCCCCGCTATCTGTTATTTGTTTCCATCTTCCCATGCCCATCGGCTCCGCCACCGTCGAACTGGAGATTCCCGCCAGCAAGTCGCTGAAGGACAAACGCCGGGTAGTCAAATCCATCATCGCCCGGCTGCGCCAGCGTTACAACCTCTCGGTAGCCGAGGTGGACACGCTGGAGGATTGGCATCGGGCCACCATCGTGCTGGTGACCGTCGCCAACGACGCGAACCGGGTGCACAGCCAGTTGGAAAAAGCCATGGACTCACTGGAAACTTGGCGTCTCGATTGCATTATCGCAGCCTACGCCATCGAAATCTGGTGATGCGCCACCTTTCGACCTTTTCCCTTTGCACTTTCACACTCAATCCACCACCCCAAAGGAGATAAGCATGTTAGAACTACACAAGGGAGTTGATATCCTCACCGAAATCGGCGGCATTCACAGCCTGGATGAGGCGCAGGCCCTGTTCGCCCAAAAGCTGGACGCTGAAAATCAGGCGAAACTGGCAAAGATCAAAAACGAGGAGGCGCTTTTGACCATCGCCAACTCTATCGCCATGTGCAAACCCGATAGCGTCTTCATCAACACGGGCTCGCCCGAAGATGTGGCCTGGGTGCGGGAATTCGCGCTGGAACGCAAAGAAGAAGCGCCGCTGAAAATGCCCGACCACACCATCCACTTCGATTTGCCCGAGGAGCAGGCCCGCATCATCGATCGCACCTTTTACATCGTCAACCCCGGCGAAGACATTAGCGTGCTGGCCAAGAAATGCCCCCGCAGCCAGGCATTCGACTACGTGAAGAAGCACATGGTCGACATCATGCAGGGCATGACCATGCTGGTGGGCTTCTACTCTCGAGGCCCCATCGGCGCCAAGGCGGCTGTGCCCGCGCTGGAGATCACCAGCTCGGCCTATGTGATGCACAGCGCCAATATCCTCTATCGCAACGCCTTCCTGGAGTTCGATGCGGAGATCCAGCGGGCGGGCGTGCTCTTCAAGAATTTGCATTCGCAGGGACTGAATCGGCCCGAAGACCTGCCCAACGCCCGGGTGTACATGGATCGAAGCTGGCTCACCACCTATAGCATGTTCTGCACCTACGCGGGCAACACCCTACTGCTCAAAAAGGGCAATCACCGCTTTGCGGTGGACCTGGCCACCTACTTCAAGGTGGGTGAGGAGCTTTCGGAGCACATGTTCATCACCGGCATGACCGGGCCTGGTGGGCGCAAGACCTTCTTCGCTGGCGCTGCGCCATCGGGCTGCGGCAAAACCACCACCGCCATGGTCGGCTCCGACTTCATCGGCGATGACCTGGCCCAATTGTGGATCGACGAAAAGGGCAGCTTGCGGGCCATCAACCCCGAAAAAGGCATCTTCGGCATTGTCAAGGATGTCAACTGGGAGGGCGATCCCTATCTGATGAAATGCCTGCGCGAAGAGGGCACCGAGGTCATCTGGTCCAACGTACTCATCAAAGATGGCGTGCCCTACTGGGACGGCTGCTGCGACGATCCTCCGGAAGAGGGCGTCAACTTCCAGGGCGAATGGTGGAAGGGCAAGACCGACGCCAAAGGCAAACCCATCCCCATCTCCCATCCCAACGCCCGCGTCACTGTGCCCGCGGAGGCCATCGCAAATTACAACATCGAGGTGGCGGAAAATCCGGCGGGCGCGCCCGTGCGGGTCATCACCTACTCGGGTCGGGATGCAGACACCATGCCGCCGGTGTGGGTGGCCAAAACGCCCGACGAAGGCGTCGCCATCGGCGCATCCATCGTCTCGGCCGCCACCGCCACCGAGATCGGCGCCAAGGGCGTGCGGCGGCAGCCCTGGGCCAACTCCCCCTTCATCCCTGGCGCTTTGGGCGATTATATGCACGCCCAGTTCGAGTTCTTCAACTCGCCCCGCCTCGCCTCCTGCAACTGTCCGCTCATGGCCGGACTCAACTACTTCCTCACCCACGAGGCCCGTGGCGGCACAGGCAAAGGCCTGTTGGGTGAAAAGCGAGATGTGCGGGTGTGGCTCTCATGGCTGGAGCGTCGCGCTCATGGCGAGGTGGACGCCATCGAGACTCCCATCGGCTACCTGCCCCTATACGAGGACCTGAAAGAGCTCTTTGCCACCATCATCGACAAGGAATATCCCCGCGAGCTGTACGACATGCACTTCTCCCTCTACATCGATAACCTCATTGGCCGTATCGACTTGCAGGAAGACGCGTATAGCAGCGAAATCCGCATTCCGCCGCGCCTCTTTGAAGTCTACCAGAAACAGCGGGCCGGTCTGATGGCGCTGAAAGAGAAATACGGCTCCATCGTCACGCCCGACCAGCTCATGGAGGCGGCCTCCGCTTCCTAAACGTATCAGCCGTTTCAAATTTGTCGTTGCTCCAAGCTCCCCTCCCAGCCTCCCCCCGTTACGACAGCCGTCGCACGGGGGGAGGAGCCCGGCGAGAGCAAAAAAACTTTGTAGATGAAGGGCTCCCTCCCTCGAACGCGAGCGTAGCGAGTGTCGGGGAAGGGCCGGGGAGGGGGCAAAAAGGAGGCGGGGAAGCCTCAGATAAACGCTTTCTGGCCGGTTTTCACTAAATTTGGAATTGCTGTAAACGTATGTCATTACACACATGATACAGCCGCCCGGCGCTGACGTCCGGGCGGCTTTTTTGTGCGTGGGATGTGATCAGTTGACGCCCGGGGTCAGGGCAAACTCGAAAAGTCCCATCTCTTTGGATGGGGTGGAGTAGATGGAGTCAGCGCCGACGGGGACGCTGCCTACCACTTTGTAAAAGATGATGTCGGCCGGGGCGCCGCCCACGTTCCAATCGGTGGCCGTGCCTGTTGAGCCAGACCATCCCAACGATGTTCCATCGCTGAAGTTGAAATAAGGGGTTGTGTTTTTGTAGGCCTGTTCTTCTGCATTTTGTTCCAGGTGCGTCCAGCTCAATTTTACATCGCCGCTTTCTAAGGTAATGGAGGGCTGGACGGGCTGAATCAGCCAGTCGTAATCTTCCACCTCTCCGCTCATGACGGCGCCCGTTGGGGTGTCGGATTTGTTTTCGGCTGCGGAGAGCCGGCAGCGGGCCATGTATGCGGCGCTGAAATCAATCCCGGCCGGAACACTGATGTTCAGTGATTGCTGACCTTCGCCTACCACCGCGTCATCCATGATCTGCTCGCTGCTATCCTGAAAGTCTCCATCGTTATTCCAGTCTATCCAGCAGCTCAGAAAACCATAACCGTTGGTAACCATGACGTCCAACAAGCCTCCACCATTGCCTGTGAACCAGGTGAAGCCAGGGTGGGGTGCGACGCCATCTTCATCGTTGACGTTGTCGTTGTCATCGGCAGTAGCGGCGTCGTTCTGTAAATCTCCGCTGTCCGCGTCTATGTTCGCACCCAGGTGCAGGGGCGTGATGCCATGGCGGGCTCCGTTGCAGGATAATAACGTGTCGTAGTCATCGCAGGTTTGATTGCCCGGATCATAAAAATTGTGGGCGTCGCCATAATCGATGGGATTATCCAGGGTGTGGCTGCCGGTAGCTTGCGATAGGATAACATTGTCAGTAGTTCGGTCAATAAACAGCGCCATGGTTACTGGGGTGACGCTGCCGCGGCAATTGCTTGGCAGTTCAACCAATGGCATCTGCCATTCGGCTTCTCCGTTGACTTGTTCGCCCCAATTCTGATTTTCGACCAGCAAATGGGCATAATTCCCAGTTACCAGTTGCACGTTGCCGGAATCCTCGAACACGATGCGGCGGTCCTCTTCATCAATAAACACCCCGTTGTCGTTGCAGTCCAGCGCTGCCACGGCGCGCCTGCCGTTATACCAAAGAATATCGTTGTCGTCCCAGCTTTGGAATTTGATGTAGAGGGCGTCGCCATCGAAAGCATACCAGGCCTGTTTGATTTCATCTCGGTCGTCGATGTTACTATCGTTGCTGTTGGACGTGTAAGCGGGGGGAACGCCATTCCAGACGCTATCGATGACGCCGTTGTTGGTGTCGATGGTGTACCAGTTCGCCATGACAATGGTCGCTGTGACAAAAACGCATATTGTAGCAATGCCCAGCGCATGGGCGAGATGCTTATGTGGTGATAGTTGCTTCATGATCGGTCCTTTTTGATAAGATGTGCAGGCCATGTTATCACCACCACTCGCTTTTCCATAACTCATTCATGATAACTTTTCGCGTCCGCCAGAATGTGCTATGATTGTCACATCGTTCGATTTTATGCGCTTTAGGGAAAGGAGTGTTTATGCCCACAGTCAAACTTTTGAGTTATACACGGATGGATGCCGACCATCTTGCCGAAACGCCCATTGTTCATGGAGCGGGTACGCTGCAAGAAAATCTCATCGAATATGCAGGGCGAATCTGTTATCGTTCTGATGCAAAGATGGGTCACAACCCTACTTTTATCGATTTGCGGGTGCGGGAAGGGCATGAGGACATCATCGAACATGTGCGGTTTGTGTTTCGGGTTGAGGGACAGCCGTTGGATCGAGAATTGCTGATGCTGATCAGCCTGCCCACTGTGGAATTCAGTGATTTGGGTGATGACGCCTGGATTATTAGCTTGAACGCTCGCAATGTGCGTGACTTCTGGCGCAGTTCCAATTCTGATCTTGCTGCTGAATTGGCCCGACTTTCTGGGCCTATTACGCCTGCTGTGTTTCGAGACTTGCCGTTGGCAGGTGAGGAGGTAAGCTCATGAGCAAAGCGAAAGTTACATTGTTGGGCTATGTGCCCACGGAGGGAATCCCCGAACCGGAAAAGCATGGTGCGGCTACCTTTCTGGTGGAGCATATTTCTCGCACATGCAGTCACCAGATCGTGCGCCATCGGTTGGCGTCCTTCAGCCAGGAAAGTCAACGCTATGTAGATTTGCGCAAGGGGGGCTGGCAGCCAGTAATCCCGCCTGCCATTGCTGCTCATCCTCAGGCTCATGGGGTGCTGAATAACGCCTGGGATGATTTGCAGCAGGCTTATGGTCAGTTACGAGAGATGGGCATCCGTAAAGAGGATGCGCGGTTTTTACTGCCCAATGCGGCTGAAACTCGTCTGGTGATGACGTTACACTATCCGGGCTTGCGCCATTTTTTCTGGTTGCGGCTCGATAAAGCCGCCCAGTGGGAGGTGCAAGACGTGGCTCATCAAATGTTGCGGCTCATTTATCCTCTGGCTCCTGAGGCGTTTCAGGATATTTGGGATGTCTATGGAGATGATTGATAACGCTTATGTGGGTTCAGAAAAGGATTGTGCTGCAGCCGCGCACACGCGGCTTTCATCTTATCACCGATGTGATATTACGCCAGGTTCCTGAGATCGAGCAGGTACAGGTCGGACTCATGCACCTGCTGCTTCAGCACACGTCAGCGGGGCTGGCCATCAACGAAAACGCAGACCCCACGGTGCGAGCGGATCTCGAAGCTCATTTTAGCCAACATCTTGCTCCCCCTAATATGCCCTACTATCGACACGTCCATGAAGGCGCTGATGATATGCCTGCGCACATCAAAACCATCCTTGTTGGCGTCTCCCTGACCATTCCCATTACGCATGGGCGGCTCAATTTGGGAACTTGGCAAGGCATTTATCTGGCGGAACATCGCGATCGGGCCCGGTCAAGATGGTTGGTGGTCACTATCCACGGCGAATGACCTCGTGTTGTTTTGCGCTGGCTTTTCTTTTCATCGTCGGATCATGGTATACTTTGCTCGTCCCTGGCATCATGTACGGCATTCACGCCCAGACCTGTCTCGCAAGGTTTGATGTCAAGGGCGGTTAGTTGTCCAATGATCTGTGCAAGGTAATAAGTGAGCCATAAAAAGTTATTTTGGTTTTCATTGCCTTGTTTTGTGACGACGCCTAGACGGAGATGAACGAAGAACACCGTCTATATTCGTCATGTGGCAGCTCGCCAAACTCCCATCAGGAATTAAGGCATTTTCTGGTAGTTTCTTAACGACATCCTCTCTTTTTACACCCTATATGAAAGATTTAAATTACCAGCCCCGACGACGACAACAACGCTCTCGCTCTCCCTGGGCTGCCTTGCTCATACCCTTCCTGGCCATCATCATCACGGGCGCTTTGTTTTATGCGTTGGCCACCATGTTAGGGGGCGGCGTTGTGCCCACGCCCACACCAGGTGCAGGCACAGAAGTGGCCGAGGGAGGGCTCCCTGTGGCCACGGCAACCCCCACTCCCATGCAAGAGACGCCCACCCCCACAGCCGCCCCTGCTACGCCTACGCCAGAACCACCTACACCTACGCCCACACCGCCACCAGATGTATTGCAAGTTGGCGGCAAGGCCACGGTCAACGCTGAGGCTGGGTTGCGGGTGCGTGGCGGACCTGGAACGAATTTCGATCTGGTCATCACCTTACCCTACGGGATGATCGTGGATGTTATCGGCGGGCCCGAGCGGGCTGATAGCTACACCTGGTGGCAGATCGAATTCTCAACCCCCGAAGGCCAAAAACAGCAAGGCTGGGTGGCTGGTGATTTCCTGGATCCAGGCATCAAGAACTACAGCCAGTAAACATCCGGACACTGGCTTGCTCCCAGCGCCAATCATCACACAACTGACGACTTATCATGTTGTGGACCTTCCTGGGTCAACCCAACCGGGGTGCATACGGATTGGATGGTATGCACCCCGGTTTTTGTATCGATGGGCGGGGAGACGTTCAGTTGCCTGGAACCAGCGGGAAATCGAATTCACTGACCCGTTCAGTGTAGCCCGGCAGGGGAGGGCATAAATTGAATCCGCGCACTTTATAGCTGTAATTCGTCGTACTATCACCCAACGCATTTGTATCCGTAAAGAAATCGTCATTGGTCTGGGCGATGGCGTTGGCATCTGAGGGTGTGAAATAAGGGTTATTTTCAACGCGATATATCTCGTACGTATCGCCGCTGAGATTCTTCCACCGCAAAATCACATCCTTGCCAGATTTATCGATGGTGAGATCGGTGACATCGGAGGTTACCCCCTGGCAATCATTGAATGCAACGCACCATTCCACAATCTGCCCACTATCAGCGCTGGCGTGATCGCTGACCGTAAGTAGCCACTCACCCGAGATCGATTCACCATTGAAAGCATGCAACAAGGTTGCACTGGCCGGATCCCCGCCATGCACGCGTCCATGAATCGCAGGAGCATTATCGCACATCGCTTCGGCGTCGCCGTCAGGTCCGTAATCATCGATATCCGCGTCGATATCATTGCCGCTACACCCGTAGTCTGAGCCTGGAATACCAGGACGATCGATAAGTGTGACGGCGGAACCAGTGTCTACATGTTTCAGGTTGATCGTCAGATCTCCCACATAGGTGTGATCGATATCAAGAGACACATACAGACCCTGGATGACCTCCCCTGTGGCCGATATCGTATCGGAGGCACCCACTGCGTTGTTATCCGGAATAGCTAACTGGGGTGTGCTACAGAAAACGCTTGCGGTCGAGAATGTGTAGATCGTAGACCAGGTAGCCCCACAAGGATTGTTGGCTTTCACTCGCCAGTAATATGTGGTGTTGCCGCTCAGGGGCGTGGTGGGCGTATGCGATGTGCCAGAGATGTGATCGGCAGAGTAGGCGATCTGCGTAAACGTCTCATCAGTGGCCACTTCCAGCGTATAGTCCTCGGCATTAGCGACAGCATTCCAGCTGAATGTGGGGCTGGTGGAGACGCCCGTCGCTTGATCGACAGGAGTAACCAAAGAAGGCCCTGCGGGCGTGGTCGTGAAGAGGACGAGATCAACGCTGGTGGTATGGGTTATGTTGTCGCCAACGCCTTGAATGGTGATGTTGTAAGTTCCCGCTGACGCAGCCGCATTATTACCGATGGTCAATGTGCTACTGCCCGGTGGCAAAACTGGATTAGGATTGAAATTGGTCGTGCTGCTGGCCGGCTGGCCGCTGGCGCTAAGAGTGACCGGAGCGGTGAAACCGCCCACGGAATCCACATCCACCGTGTAGGTGGCATCATTATTGCTGCATATGGATTGCGATGCCGGCGTGGCCCCAAGCGTAAAATCTGATTCCATGCTACAGTCAGAGAATTTAAAAGAGCCCACCCTGGTTCGCCAATTGGAACTGCTGGTGCTGGCCATGTATTCAGTGGTGTACCAGAACGTGCAATCATCCTTGGGATCAATGGTCAGCGAGCTGTAATCGCCCCAGCGGGCGGCATCATGCGTCTGGCTGCCACCGCCGTTCACGAGGGTTGCTTCAGCTTGGGTGATTGTTCCCAAAGGATCCCCCTGGAGCCTCCCAGCGTATCGTATGCCAGGAAAGACAGAGCTGCTCGAGATGCTGTAACCAATGGCCAGATTGCCGACGTGATCCATGGCCACGCTCCCCATCCATCTATTTTCACTGTCTGGAGCGTAAGTGCCTTGTTGGTAAATCGTTGCCTCAGACAATGTAGTATTGATCGTAGTATCACGTATCTCATACCAACGTATGCCTGCATGATCTGAACCATTGCCGACGTTGACGGTGTGATTCACCACCAGAGACTCATGATCGCCGTAGTTACGGTACCAAAGGTGCATCATTAACCGATCGGAAAGCGAATCCAACTCCACGGATGTGCCAGGTTGCGGGATATCCCAATTGTCGCGATAACCTCCTGAGCCATCGAAGTTCCAATTGAAGGGATCAACCGTAATATCCTTTACGAATTGGAAGGTCGAGTTGGAGGGCGTAGTCCAATCGGTGTGAAATTCGAAGACATGAAGCACATCATCACTCCCGCTCCAATCCATATCTACCGACATGAAATAATTGGGCGCACCATTCGGGGGAAGTGTGGAGCCCATGAGGTTGGATGGGAGTAAGCCACCGTAGTTGATGTTCATGTCGGCAACATCGAAATATTGAAAAGTAGCCGGATTCCCCTGAATCATGGCGTTGCGATCAAAAACCCATACCCCCGCGCCCGCCCAGTCATTGTTTTTGAACTGGTTGGCCGACATGTAATAGCCGTCGGGCCAAACAGCCAGCTTGGGGTAATCATTCATCTTTGTGTCGTGCACCTTAAACGAGTAAAGGTGCCAGTCATTGGGATTATTGGTTGGCGTGCCATTCTTTGAGATGGCGAAACATTCATAATATGGAGGATCAGGCAAAGCGAATTGGGTGAGCACCCAGCGATCCGCCAATTGATCGTAAAGCACAACCGGATCTCCGTTGGCATTTTTGTAGCAAATATCACTTGTAGGCCAAAGCGTTCTGAGATCGAAGTCGTAGAGCTGTGCGCCCGTTTTATCCCAGATGCGCACCTGCGAGCCGCTGCTCGAGTTGACGATCTCAACAAAGTGGTTCGGTCCAACCTGTCCATTGGTGTCAGGAGGAAGAACCCCTGTCGCAGCAATGCCCTCCCAATTGGCTAGCGGGGCGGGCATTGCGGTGGCGCCCTGGAATGACTGGATGGAAGGCGTGGTCAAAAATGCCTCGTTCTGAATCGGTTTGCGCCGGGGCAATGGTCGAACCTCCCGGATGATGGGCGCTCCCGGTCTGGAAGGGAGTATTTTGGCGAGCCCCAAGCCATTGGTGTCGACCGGTGATACAGGTTGACTGATGTAAGGATGGCTGAGAACGGTTTCTTCCCCTCCTTTCTGCGCTAGGATCGGCGGTGTGAATCCGAGTAGCAAAAGGACAGCCAATACCAAGATAAGGATGACGCTAATACGCAATGGTTTTGATGAAGCAGATGATTCGGGCATGGATGACCTCACATTGGCGATGGAAGACGGACGTGTAAGATGACATCTGATATGAGTTTTCCGCTCTCGAAAGCGGTAGTTATGGGGGCGTTTCAATTTGGGAGCGCTTTTATTTTTGGGCCGGGCGGATTGCGAATCCGCCCTGGGGAGCCCCGCTTCGGAGCCGGATTCGCAATCCGGCGGGTTTTGCAATGTCTGCCTCCATTTTGAAACACACCCGTAGTTGTTGGAATGATCTATCGCGAAGTAGCCATACTAAAGGACAAAACGAACGCGAACGAAGAAACGAAAGTTGGAGAAGCATAGCAATGACCAGCTTCGGCAATTTTCAGCGATGGTTGTCAAGATGCCCAGGTCTTTTTTGATTTTCCAAATAGGGAATCACGCAAAAGTGATGCGCATGCAAAAACATTGGGGTGATTGCGGGAGGCGTATGTAATCATAACAGTGTTGGCGAAATCTCAAAAACTCGAGCAGTGCATTTGCGTTTCTTGAACAGGCCACTGTGGGCCCTCCAGCGCCAAGGCCTATGAAAACCAGCGTGTCGATTTGCAAAACTTGTGAACGTAAATTTTGTGGACTGGTGATCCCGGCTTTTTGGCGTTCATCCGCGTTCTTTTGGCATTAAGCAGAGACCAATAATGTGTAGTATTAAATTAAAAATGAAAAAAAGTGTTGACAAACACCCGAGAGGTTGTTATACTGGATTTCAACTGAGCACACGTTTGCTCAACCCTTCTCGCCTTCGGTCACACGTGTGACTACGAGCCCGACCGGGAAATGCCTTGATGAGAAATCGCGTCTCTATCAAAGATATTGCCGAGCAGGCCGGCGTCAGCCACTCGACGGTGAGTCGCGCCTTGCAGGGCACGGGACGCATGAGTGAGGAAACGCGGGCCCGCATTCTCGAGCTGGCTGAGGAGATGGGCTACACGCCCGACGCCCTGGCCCAAAGCCTGGTCCGAGGGCGTACGCGTACGGTGGGAGTGGTGGTCACCACCATTGCCGATCCTTTCGTCGCGGGCATCGTCGCGGGCATCGAAGAGGTGGCGGGCCAGGCGGGATACACGGTGCTGCTGGGAGCATCGCACTCCAACCCCGAACGGGAGATCAGAGTGGTGGATAATCTGCGACAACGCCGGGTCGATGCGGTCATCGTCACCGCATCCCGGGTAGGCGATCATTATAGCGAACATCTTCAGCGCTTTGGCGCGCCCATCGTACTGGTGAACAACATGGTCAAGGGGGAATATTTGTACGCCATCACCTGCGACCAAACCGATGGAGCGTTCCAAGCAACCTTCTATCTCCTTCAACTTGGACATCGCCGCATCGCCTACATCGGCTCGGCCGCCCGCCAGCATTCCTCCCGGATGCGCCAGTTGGGATACGAGACAGCTCTGGCCCAGGCGGGATTGCGTGTTGACTCGCGCCTGATTGTCGCCCCCGAAGGCGTCCGGGATGTTGAGGTCGGGCGAGCGGCCCTGAAAATGCTCTGGCCCTTGCGCCCGACCGCGATCCTTGCCTACAACGATCTCACCGCCATCGGCGTGATGATGGCCGCCCGGGAGATGGGCGTCCGCATTCCCGTAGACATCAGCCTGGTGGGGTTCGACGATATCGACGTCACTGAATTCGTCACCCCGCCCCTGACCACGGTGCATCAGCCCCGGGAGGCCATGGGGCGGGCCGCCATGCAGATGGCCCTCGACTTGTTACAAGATAAGGCCATTCAGAATCGCACGCTGGTCTGTGAGTTGGTTGTACGCGATTCGACAACAAACCCCAACGTCCATAACATCCACCCATCATCTTAACCTAAGGAGGCGCAATTTCGAGAAGAATCAATAATTTGTATCCCCAAACTCTTCTTCACCCCTACTCTGGCGACGTGACACAAATTTCATGCTCACGTTGCTCGCCGATTGATATCTGAGCTGAAGGCCTGTGGCTGCCTGTCACCCTGCGCTGATAATTCTTCTTTCGAAATTCGATGCGCAAAATCGAAGCTGGGAATCATCCTCGCAGGAGGACGGGCGACGCAGACAATCCCTTTCCAAAGCTCTCATCCTGCTCGCTTGGAGTAGGTGGGGGCGAAGGCGAGGGCGTAGCCCTCAGATTTGAATTCATTCGGCCAATGGCAACGGGCAAAACCGATTTGTGTCAGGCAACTAATTCCAATCCATTTCTCTTCAGAAGGAGACTGTTCCCATGCTCAAGAAAATCACATTTTTGGTTGTCATTTTGATTGCTGTCGTGGCGCTGGCCGCGTGCTCCCAGACGCCTGAACAGGCTGCGACCCAGGCTCCGGCCGAACAGGCCGCGACTCAGGCTCCGGCTGAGCAGCCCACCGAGGCCGCCGCTCCCACCGAAGCGCCTCAGGTGGCCCAATCCAACCTGGTCTTCGGTCTCGCGGTTCACTCCAACCCGGCGGAGGATAGCT
>Ga0256914_1001077_pt1 | contig 25960 bp, 22 predicted proteins | sample HulkmetaG_FD_191571 | JGI IMG/M metagenome (GOLD analysis project Ga0256914, IMG submission 191571) | Hydrothermal chimney microbial communities from Main Endeavour vent field at the Juan de Fuca Ridge, Pacific Ocean - Hulk | ecosystem: Environmental > Aquatic > Marine > Hydrothermal vents ... | reverse complement strand
AGAGGTGGGTGGTCCTGGCCAGGGCTTCTTCCTCGGATACGCCGTCGGGGACGTAGACGTCCGCCCCGGGATGGTTCAGTCGGACCATTTCATCCTTCCTTCTCGAGGGTCATCCGCTTTTTTTTTAACCGCCGGAAGGCTTGCGGCTGCCACGGCCTGGCCGTGGCGCTTGGTCTTCTCGTCGGGAACGTGGAACGTGGTGCCTTCGAGGAGCTCGGGGAACTCGGCCCTCAAGGCCTCGGCGGCGCTTTCCAGGATGATCGTGCCGCCTTCGCCGCTCGTGACCCTTCCCATGACCAGGACGTTCCGGAAGGGTATGAACTCACGGAGGTGGGCCAGGGCGTAGCCGAAGCAGATCCCGATGGTCCTGTAGACCAGGGCCGCCCGCTCGTCCCCCTTGGCCATGAGTTCCTGGACCCGGACCAGGTATTCGGGGAGTTTCATCTCGGCCGGGCGCTCGATCCCGGCCCGGGGCCCCAGCCTCCCCACGGCCTGCTGGGAGAAATATTGGACGCCGCAACCGAGGTCGCCGGACCATTCGTCCGCCGGCGCATCGGCCCGGTAGTCCACGGGAACGAAGGCCGTCTCGTCGAGCCAGCCCATGATCCGCCGGTCCTGGTTGACGTAGCCTGCGGCCATGCTGGTACCCATGGAGATGCCCAGGACGTCCCCCCTTTCCAGGGCCATGGCACCCGCAAGGGCGGCCACCTCTCCGTCGTTGATCACGGCGAAGGGAACGCCCCACTCGGCCTGGATCTCCAGGAAGAGGTTCCGCACCTTCTTCTCGAAGAGGTCCTTGGGCACGCCCCGGAAGAGGGAGGCCACCCGGACCTTGTTCTCCATGTAGATCCCGGCGGCGCTTCCCCCGATGGCGTCCACCCGGGGGAGGTGGGAGGCGCAACGCCTCAGGGTGTCCAGGATGCCCCGGCGGTGGTATTCCGGGTCGGCCTGGAAGTAGGGGTCCCAGGGAATCTCTTCGGAGAAGACCACCTCTCCGTCCACCAGGGCGGCCCCTTTGCGGTCCGAACCTCCCAGGTCGAAACCGATCCGGCAACCCTCCAGGTTGCCCCCGATCGGGAGGGGCTCCTCCCTGGCCGCGGGAGCCTTCTCCAGGGGAAGGTGTTCCACCTGGAAGGGAGGATCGTAGAAGCCCCCTCCCCCCATCATCTCCACGTCGAAGGCCCGGGGGCCGCCCGGGGAGTAGGCCTTTCGGATCTCCTCGGCCAGCTCGGGGGGTCCTCCCGCCAGGGTGACCTTGAAACCTCCCTTGATCCAGAGGAGGGTCTTCACCAGGCGCTCCACGTAGCGGAGGTTCAGGGCGGCCTTTTCTCCTTCGTGGGGAAGGATCTCCAAGGGGAACGTGGAGATCCGGCCCTGGTTCCTCTCCAGGGCCACCACCATGGGGATGGCCCCTCCCGAGGACCGGACCTTTTCCCGGTAGGCCCTGTTCCACAGGGAGGCAGGCTGAAAATCTTTGTCCAGGGGAGGAAGGACTTTTGGACGGACTTCGAGCATGGTCTTCTTTCGGGTCGGGGGAGCCGGGGTTTCCTGTTTCGCCAAGGGGTCCGGAAGTTAACAGAAAGGGAGACCGACCGGGTTGTCAAGGGGGGATTTTTTCGGGGGTCTCCGGGCCTTCCTTGCCGGGAAGGGCGGGTGGAAGGGAGAATGTGGGACGCCCCCGCCGCGTTCGCCCGAGGAGGTTGTCCATGCGCCCCGCCCCCCTGGTTTCGGCCCTTTTCGCCCCGGTCCTCTTTCTCGGGTCCTGCGGGTGTCCTCCCCGGTCCCCCGGGAAGGCTCCCGGCGGGTGGGAGGCCATGAAAAAGATTACGCCCAGGGGATATGTCTGTTACAGGGCCGATGGGCCGATCCATATCGATGGAAGGCTGGACGAGCCGTCCTGGGAGGCCGTTCCCTGGACAGAGGATTTCTCGGACATCCAGGGTCCGGCCAGGCCGGCTCCCCGTTTCCGGACGAGGGCGAAGATGCTCTGGGACGACCGTTTCTTCTACGTGGCGGCCCGGCTGGAGGAGCCCCACCTGGTGGCGACGATCACCAGGAAGAACGCCGTCATCTTCCACGACCCGGACTTCGAAGTCTTCCTGGATCCCGACGGGGACAACCACTTCTACTACGAGTTCGAAATGAACGCCCTGAACACGATCTGGGAGCTGACCCTGGAACGTCCCTACAGGGACGGGGGACCCGTCCGGTCTGGGGACAACATGCCGGGGCTCGAATCGGCGGTACACCTGGAAGGGACCTTGAACGACCCCTCCGACACGGACCGGGCTTGGACCGTGGAGATCGCCTTTCCCTGGTCGGGCTTGAAGAAATACGCCAGGCATGTTCCGTGTCCTCCGGAGGAGGGAGACCGCTGGAGGATCGATTTCTCCCGGGTGGAATGGCTCTACGACATCATCGACGGGAAGTACAGGAAGATCCCCCGGAAGATGCGGCCCGAGGACAACTGGGTCTGGTCCCCCACGGGGGTGATCGACATGCACAGGCCCGAGCGCTGGGGGTACGTCCAGTTCTCACGGGGGGAACCGGGTACGGTCTCCTTCCGGCCCGACCCGACCCTTCCGGCCAGGGATCTGCTCATGGAGCGTTACTACCGGGAGAAGCGGAAGGGCGGGAAGTCCGAAAGCGGGACGGCCCGGGTTTCGGAATCCGTCGACCTCCCCGGCGTGCTCGGGCCTCTCCGCTTCGAGAGGGTGGGGGGCGGGTGGACCTTCAGGATCTCCGTCCGGGGAGAGGACGGAACCCCCTTGGAGCTGATCCTCCACCAGGATTCCCTCCTGGAGACCCGGAGGAAGTAGGGCACCTCCCGGCGGGTCGGGGTCAATCCCGGACGTACCGGTTTTCCCGGGGCACCGGAGTGACCCGGTGCTTTTTGATGTATTTCAGGAGGGCCGTCCTGAGCTTGATCCCCGTGTCCCGCTTCTTCGGATTGCGCCGGAAGATCCCGGATTTGTCCCCGGCGCCGGCCAGGTAGGAGTTCATGGCCACTTTGTAGACGGCTCTCGGATCCAGGGGCGTCCCGTCCTCCAGGGTGACCCCCGTCACCTTCCTTCCCCGGTAATGGACCCGGATTCCCGAGACCTCCAGGGCGGAACGCCCCGTCTTGAAGAAGATGTCCAGGGCCTTCCGGATCTCCGATCCCTTCAAGGGCATGACCACGATGGTATTGTCGAAGGGGATGAACTGGAAGATGTCCCGCCTCGTCACCCGACCCTTGGAAAGGTTGCACCGCAGGCCTCCCTTGTTGGCGAAACCGATGTCCGCTCCTGCGGCAAGGCGGGTCACGTCGGCAGCCAGGTTTCCCGCGCTGGAGGACCGGCGGGCCCTGGTGCGCCTGAGGTCCGCCGAGAGGATCCCTACGGGCTTGTCCCACTTCTCCCGGATGGCACGGGTCTTCTCTTCCAGCCAGGCCTTGGTGGCCGGATCCTCTCCCACCGAGTCCAGTCGCAGGTCCACGACCCGGGAGCGGGTGAAGACGATCTTCTTCTCCGCCGGGAGAACCTGGTATTCGATGTGGTCGATCTCCGTCCCCTTTCCGTGGGTCTGGAAGACCCGGACGTGGCCTTCCACCCAGGGCCTGGTGAGCCTGGTGTGGGAGTGGCCTCCCAGGATGATCTTCAGGCGCTTCACGTCCTGCAGGGCCTTGGCGAGTTTTTTGTCTTCCTGGATGCCGCAATGGGAAAGGATGACGAACTGGTCCCCCTCGGCCCGGAGTCTTGGAAGCCAGGCCCGGAAGGTCTTTTCCTCGTCGGCGAATTCCACCCCTCCCAGGGGGCCGGCGGTGACAGCGGGGGTTCCCTGGAGGATGAGGCCGAAGAAGAGGATCCGGACACCCTTGACTTTCTTCACCCAGTAGGGCTTGAGATCGTCCGCGGGCCGGGGAGGCTCGGGGGCTTCGAGGGCCTTCTCGGGGGCGGTTCCGGGAGGGAGGATGTTCGCGCAGAGGACGGGAAAGGGAACGGAATGGACCAGGGAGACCAGGTTGGTCCAGCCGTAGTCGAAGTCGTGGTTTCCCGGGATGGTGACGGCCAGGCCCATCCGGGCGAACCATTCCATCACGAGTCTGCCCTTCGTTTCGTTGCCCTCGGGAGTCCCCTGGAACCAGTCTCCCGTGTCCACGAAGAGGACCGTCGCTCCCGTGAGGGCCGCCCGGGCCCGGACCCTCTCCACGTAGGCCGCCAGGGCCGCCGCCCCTCCCTGGAGGGGCGGTTTTCCTCCCTTCCACTCCCTCCGGGGGGCCCAGAAGGCCCGGAGGGGCCGGAACTGGCCGTGGAAGTCGTTGATGTGGAGGAGAACCAGCTTTCCCGGTGCCTGGTCCTTCGGGGATGCTTCCCCGGTCCTGGGGGCCTGGGGCCGCAGTGAGGGCGGACCCTGGCGGCAGGATCCCAGGAAGGGGACGAGGAAGAGGGCGGAGAGCAGGGCGGTGGAGAGGCCGAATCGTTTCATGGTTTCCTCCAGGAAGGTGGTCCTACCCCGGGGCGGGGGAAAAGGAAAGACCCGGGTCGCCGCCGGCCTTGAAGATTCCGGCCCCGGCAGGGGGAGGAAAAACAGGGAGCCGGCCCTTGCCCGGCGGCCCCGTTCCCCCTTGGATGGGGAGATGCAGTACCCATCCGAAGCCGCCGGGAGAAGGAGGGGGCTTTCTCCCCTCCTTTCCCTCCTTCTCCTTCCCCCCTTCCTCCTCTTTCCGGGTTGCGGGAGTCTCCCCGCCTGGAAGGAAGACGCCTCCCTGCCCAGGGCCCGGTGGGTCCCCCTGCGGGCGGGGCCTTCCTTCACCTCCTTCCGGGGGAGGCCCATCGAGACGGACGTCCTGGGCGAGGGCCCGGTGAACATCCATTTCCACGCCGGGATCCACGGGAACGAGCCCGAAGGGGTGGACCTCCTGGAGAGGCTCGAGTCCCTCCTCCTCTCCCGGCCCGACCTGGTCCGTGGCTTGAGGATCGTCATGGTGAAGAGGATCAATCCCGACGGCCTCGCCATGCACACACGTTACAACGCAAACGGTGTGGACCTGAACCGCAATTTCCCCGCCCGGAACTGGAAGCCCCTCCCCCGGGGCCGGGCCGGCGGAGCCCCTCTTTCCGAGCCCGAGACCCGGGCCATCGCCGAGCTCTTCTCCCGCTGGCCTCCTTCCCTGGTGGTCACCCTCCACGCCGCCAGGCGGAGCGTGAACTGGGACGGACCCTGCCGGGACCTGGCGGAACGGATGGCCGCGGCGAACCACTACCGCCTGGAGTCCACCGTGGGCTACCCCACGCCGGGCTCCCTCGGCTCCTGGCTTGGAAAGGACAAGGACGTGGCCGTCATCACCCTGGAGCTTCGCCGGGGGACGGCCGAGGAGCTCTGGAAGGAGAATCGAGAGGCCCTCCTGGAGGCGGTGCGCTGGGCCCGGGAGAGGTTCCTTTCCGGCCCTCCGGGGCCGAGCATGTGATCTCCCGGCCCGGGGAAGCGGTTTCGGGGGATTCCCCCGCCGGGCCGGTCAGCCCCTATCCCTTTCCCGTTCCGGCCCGGCCCTTTCCACTTCCACGTCCTTCTCCTCGAGAGTGGGCTTTGGTGGTGTGCCGAGGAAGAGATCGTGGAACCAGTGGAGAGCCAGGAGGAGTCCCAGCGTGTTGGCCCACCGGTCCGATCCCGCCGAGGTCTCCTTCCAGATCCGGTCGATGAAGGCGGGACGGACGATGCCCCGGACGGGGCTTCCGGGATCCAGGATCGTTTCCTGGAAGAGAGGGGCCAGGACGCCCCTGTAGGCGGCAGAGATCCTTGCTACAGGATAAGGGCTCCGGATCCTCCCCCGGGTGAACCGCTCCAGGCGGTCCATGGCCGACCGGGCCAGGCGGCCGGCGGGGCGGAAGATCCCGGGGGGCCAGGAGGCGGGGAAGCCCGTAGTCTCCCAAGGGAGGGAAGCCGCCTCCTTGAAATGCAGGAGAAGGACTTTCCTGTAGAACTTGTGGCGGGTCCTCCAGGAAGGGGGGATCTTCAAGAGAAAAGAAAAGAAATCCCTGTCGTAGAAAGGTGCCCTGGAGACGACCCGTGTCCGGAGCATCTGCGTTCCGAAACTGGTCCATCTGCGCACCCGCGTCTCCAGGAGAAAGGAATCCACCGCCGCCAGGAGGTCGCCGTCGTAGAATTCACGGATCCGTCCGGCGTAACGTTCCTCCAATTCCCGGGCTTCTTTTCCCGCTTCCCCGAGGATCACCTCTCCCGCTTCTCCGGCGGGGACACCTCCGTTCTTGAGCCGGAAGAGAACCCGGGCCGCCCGGGAAACAGGAAGGCCCAGGATGGGTCTCTTGTGGAAGTTTCCTCCCAGGACCACGTCTCCGGCGAATCCGTTCAGGACGACCCGGCAATGTTCGGCCAGGTCGTCCAGGTAGGGCAGGAAGTGGTAGTCGGCGCATCCCGCCTGCCCGTCGGACCACCAGACTCCCATGGGGCCGAGGCGGGCCAGGGATTCATACCTATAATCGTAATCGAAGTGCTTCGTTCCGAAGAGGGCGGACAAGCGGGAGGCGATCTTCCTGTCCAGGCATCCCGGGTCCCCCCATGTGAATGTGGAGACTCCGGCCTTTTTCCCGGGAAGAGCGGCCAGGCAGATCCGGGAGTCCAGGCCCCCGGAGAGAGGGATTCCGAGCGCAGCCTCGCCGGCCGCCTGGCGGCGGACGGCCTGCTTGAACAGGCGGCCCGCTTCCCGGGCCGCTTCCCCGGGATCCGTGCCTTCCAGCTCGGAGGTGAATTTCATCTTCCACCAGGAGCCCGCCGCAGGTGGGCCGCCGGAAGATTCGATCCAGGCGGCGGAAGGGCCGGCCTCGATTCCTTCCAGGAGGGTGGAGGCGTCGAAGTGTTCCCCCAGGAGGAGGAAGGCGGCGAGTCCCCCGGGGTCCAGGGAACGGGGGGCGCCCGGGAGGACGGAGATGGCCTTCATCTCCGAGGCGAAGAAGAAAGTTCCCCGGAAAAAGGCGAAGTAGACGAGATGGAGGCCGTGGCGGTCGGTGAGGACGGTGATCTTCCCTCTTTCCGGGTCGTAGAGGGCGGCGGCGTACTGTCCGTCCAGGCCCGACAGGCCTCCGGGGCCCTCCCGGTCCAAGGCCCGGAGGAGGATCTGCCTGGGGGGGAGGGGCGGACTCTCCGGATCTCCGGGGTAGATCTCCCCCGCGGCGACGATCCACTTGCCGCCGGCAGGGTCCTTCCAAGGCTCCGGGTCTTCCTGGAGACCGGGTATCCAGGAGGAACCGATCCCCCAGTTCCGTCCAACCGTGCAGGAGGACCGGGTCGTCCTTCCCGTGCAGAGGGCGGATCCCATCCGGCGGAGAAGAGCTTCTCCGTCTTCGACCGGTTCGGAGGAGATGAAACCGAAGATCCCTGGCATAAGACCACCTCCCGTGAGGAGCTTCGTGAAGAGAGGATTCAAGGGGACGGCCGGGTGAGGCGGCCCAGGATGTACTTCACTGCTCCAAGAGCCAGAGGGAACTTTCCAACGTATACGTGAAGAGCGTAGAGGAAGCCGAGTCGAAGATCCCCCGTCCTCCTCCACCACTGGAGGGTCTTCCTGGCCACCAGGAGGGTGAACAGGAGGAGGAAGACCAGGAGGGGAAGGAGGGATCCGAGAAGGATGGAGAGAAGGGTGGCTGCAGGGAGGCTGGACCCGACCAGGAGAAGATTGACCAGGTGCCTCCTCCAGAGGGGGTCCTCCGTCTTCCAGAAACGAAGGGCCACGGCGGCGAAGCTCCTTCCATCCCTTTCCGCCCGTTTCCACCACTGGCGGAGGCGGGTCATGGCGAGGTCGTGGGTGACCATGGGGGAGGGGAGTCTCCATGCCTTCAAACCGAGTTCGTTCCGGAGCCTCCAGCAGAGCTCGGGTTCTTCCCCTCCTCCCAAAGTGGGGTCGAAACCGCCGGCCTTTGCGAGGGCATCTGTCCGGTAGAGAGCGGCTCCCCCCACGACTTCGACTTCTTTTCCCCTTCCGTCGTCTTCTTCCCCCTCGGTTCCCCAGTCCAGTTCGAAGAGACGGCAGAACAGGTTCTCCGGGTGTCTTTCCACGACCCGGCCGAAGACCAGGGCGGCCTCGGGGTGAGCCTCGAGAAAGCGCCAGCCCTTCTCGGGCCAGTCGGGATGGAGTTCCATGTCGCCGTCCAGGAACTGGACCAGCTCGCCCCGGGCGTTCCGCCAGCCCAGGTTCCTTCCCTTGGAGGCGTTGGGCTCGGGATCTTCCAGGAGGAGGACCCGGACCCCCAGCCTCCGGGCGATCTCCCTGCTTCCGTCGGTGGAGCCCGAATCCACGTAGAGGACCTCCCGGGCCTCTTCGGGCCAGGAGGCCTCCAGGGCGGAGCGGAGGCAGGTCTCCAGGTGTTCCGCCTCGTTCAGGCCGATCACCACGAAGGAGAGGAAGGGGCGCTGGGATTTCATGGGGGATTCCACAGGGGAAACCTCGGGCGACTTCCTGGACCCGGAGGGAGGGGCCCACCGGGGAAGGCTTTCCTTCCGGGACGGCTCCTTCCCTTGAAGGGGGGGGCGGGAGGTTCGGCCCGGCAGGGGAAACTCTGGGATCCTAGCGTTCCTTCGTCTCTTTCCATCCTTTTCCTCAAGGGGTGCCGGGCCTTCTTCCTCGGAGGGAGGAGAGCTTGCCCCTCCGTTCCCGTTCCTTTGGGCCTTTCACTTGCGGCGGCCTCCCTTCTTTCCCGTCCTCCTTCCCCGCGAAGGGGAGGCGAAAAGGGAGAGGAGGACCAGGGCGCCTCCGGCGGCGAGGAAGAACTTGGCCCAGCCCACCGATTCCCTGACGGCCTCGGGAGGGATGTCGGAAAGGGCCAGGGCCACCTTGGTGGGGGAGGACATGAAGACGAAGGAGACCTTTCCGATCCAGCGGAAGAGGAAGAAGGTCCCTTCCACCTCGTGGCGGACGTAGGAGAGGAATTCCGCCTGGCCCCAGAGAAGGAGTCCCATGCCGATCAGGACTCCTCCCAGGAGATGCAGGACCCACTTGACGAAGAGGGCGCTCTTCCTGGGGGGGAGAAAGGGGGTCACCCGGCGGATCTCCTTGGTCTCGGAAAGGGAAGGCCGGATGTCATCCTACCAGGTGGGCCGCCTGGTTTCCCTGTAGGCGGGGAAAGGGATTTCCGGGAGGGGTGCCGCCTCCCCCCGGGCTTCGGGGAGGAATCCCTTGGGAGGAAGGACCCCGTCCAGGATGGAACGGACCGCCCGGGCCAGGACCAGGGCCATGAGGGGAGGGAGGCTTTCCTCCACCAAGGCTCTGGCCCAGGAAGGAGTCCCCCGGAAGTGGTACCCGTCGGGCAGGGATTGGAGGCGGGCCTTTTCCCGGAGCTTGGAAGGAGAACCCTGCCCGGGAGGGGCCCCTTCCCGCGGGCCCATCCTTTTTCCGGGAGCGGGCTTTCCGCGGGATCCCGCTCCCCCGGCCGAGGGGGCTTCCCCTCCGCAGGGGATCCAGGCCTGCATGAGGCGGGCGTACCAGGTGGTTCCTCCGGGCCCGGAGGATTCCGGCGTGAGGCCTTCCAGGGCCTCCTCCACCGTCAGGGGCCGGAAGGGAGGCTTCCTGGGAGGCGGTGGAACCTCGATCCCCGGGGGGAGATCCTCTTCCCTCTCCCTCTCCCCGGGGGAATGGAAGAGCCTGGGGGGAGGCCAGCAACCGGGAATGGGGTCGGGAACCTCCTCGGAGAGAGCCAGGAGGACCAGGATCTCCTGCTTTTTGGGGAGGCCGTACCAGGAGCCGTCCAGCTTGGCCGGATGGACCCGGTAACCTTCCTCCATGAGGAGGGCGCTCAAGTAGTTGAGGGCCTCCAGGCCTTCGCCGCCGCCGGGAAAGTGGAGGAGGATCGCCTTGGGCCTGAGATGGCGAAGGGCCGTGTAGGTTCCGAAGATCCTCCCCTGGACCTTTTTCCCCTTGGGGCGCCTCCAGAGAGGGGCCCCGACCACAACGTCGGGCCTTTCCTCCAGGAGCCCCCTCTGGAGGGGAAGCTTGGCCGGGTCCCCCTCCCTGGGGCCGGCGCCGAGAAGGGGGGCGGCCATGGGGGGGAAGTTCTCCCTGAGAACCACGGCGGCCCGCTTGCTCTCCTCCAGGAGGCCGATACAACGGAATCCGGCGCGAAGGAAACCCAGGGCGGTGGAGCCGAGTCCGGCGTGGAGGTCGAGGAAGGAGTAGGAAAGCACCATGAGAACCTCCGGGGTTCGGCCGCCCGGGACCTTCCTTCCCTCTCCGTTTCCTTTCCCTTCCGAGGAGCTCTCTCCTCTCCCCGGACGGCTTTGCCATCCTACCAGAGCCCGGGAGTTTCGGGCAGGGGCCGGAGGCAGGAGGGATCGTCGAAGTCGGGCCTGTTGACCTTGGGCGTCACGGGAAAGGCCTCCATCTCTTCCGGTGGAGGGGGAACGAGAACGGCCTCCAGGCGGGAAGGATCGGAGAGGTCCGGGTCCAGCCACTCTTCGAAACGGGCGGGATCCAGGACGACGGGCATCCTGTCGTGGATGGGGGCAACCACCTGGTTGGGCCTGGTGGTGAGGATGGTGAAGGTCTCCAGGGGAGGGCCCTCCTTCTCCCAGCGTTCCCAGAGGCCCGCGAAGGCGAAGGGCCTTCCGTCGCGGAACCGGACCAGGTAGGGCCTGCTCCCCCCCGGGCCCTTGCGCCACTCGTAGAAGCCGTCGGCCGGCACCAGGCACCGTCTTTCCCGGAAGGCCGCCGCGAAGGCGGGCTTCTCCCGGGCCGTCTCGGCCCTGGCGTTGATCAGGCGGGACCCTATGGAAGGATCCCGGGCCCAGGAGGGGACCAGGCCCCATCTGAGTAGGGCCGTCTCTCTTCGGCCTTCCCGCACCCGCACTACCAAAGATGGCTGGGTCGGGGCGATGTTGAAGCGGGGCTTGAAGGGAAGGACCTGGGCGACCTGGAACACCTCCTGGAGCTTCTCCGGGGGAAGAGTAAGGGTGAACCTGCCGCACATGGCCCCATGATACTCGGGAGAAAGAGGGTTTTTTTAGGGAACTTGCAGGGCTGGGACTTGGAAAAAATGATTTCCTGTCCTAAACAGTTTTCTTTCAAGGACGCACCCCTTTTCCAGCCAAGGATGACATCATGAAGGTCAGCAAGACCGAGGAACATGGCCTGCGTCTGGTCATGACCCTGGCCAAGGAAGGCCGCCAGATGACGATCTCCAACCTTGCCGAGAAGGAAGGCCTCTCCGAGGCCCTCATCGCCAAGTTGCTGGGAATGCTGAGGAAAGGAGGGATCGTCAAGGCCGAACGGGGCCGGAAGGGGGGATACGAGCTCGCCGGCACTCCCGAGGGGATCACCGTGGCCCAGGTGGTCCGTTCCCTTGGGCCGGCCCTCTTCCGGGGATGTCTGGAGAAAGGGGGGAGGAGCCCCAACCAGGTGGATTGCGCCCACGTGGACGACTGCGGCCTCAGGCCCGTGTGGGCCATCATCGAGGAAAAGATCACCCACATGCTGGACCAGGTGAGCCTGGCGGACCTGGTGCGGGAAGAGGCCGAGATGGAGCGGAAAGTCCGGCGGATCTGGCCCCACCAGGCCCAGGCCTGAAGCCGGGAATCCTCCGGGGGGGCGAAGGGGTTGCCCCGGGCCTCCTCGTCGAGAGCCGGACGAGTCCCCTTCTTTCTAGGCCTCCCAGCCTTCGAGGTCGGCGAAGGCTCCCATTCCTACGGGAAAGATCTCCTTCAGGATCCCCAGGACGGCTTTTGCGTAGGCCCGGATTTCGTACTGTGCGTCCGGGGCGAGGCGGAGCTTGAGGAAGCGCGTCCAGTTCCAGAGGTTGGCCGTGGCGTACATCTCGGAGTAGACGTTGAGGGGAAGGACCGTCCTGGCGAGCTCCCTGCTCACCCCCATCTCCAGGAGGGCCTGGTATTCCTCCAGGGCCTTCCTGCAATGAACCCGGATCTTCTCCCTGGCCTCCTCGGCGGCTTCGGGGCTCTCCACCCGGCCCTTTCCCTGGCGGCTGTCCTTGGATTGCTCGGTGATCATGCGCTCTACCGTAGGAAGGTAGAACTCCCGGAAGGTGGTGCTGTAGCGGCCGGAGAGCTCGTTGTAGGACTGGGTCCTGTGGCGGTGCCACTGGCGGAAGACGAAGATCGGGGCCTTCACGTAGAAGGTGGCCCCGCAGTGCTCGAAGGGGGAGGTGTGGCGCTCCTTGGCGAGGTACCGGATCAGGACCCTGTCCCTTTCTGCGCTCGGCTCCCCCTCCCGGACCCCACCGTCCACGGAGACCCGGGCGGCGCGGCAGATCATGGAGTCGTCGCCGTAGTACTGGATGAGCTTGACGGCACCGTGATCGAGGACGGGAACGAGCGGGCCTTCGGCCTCCATGGGGGCTCCTCCTGGAAACGGAACACTCAGAACAGGTGGAGAGTCTATGCCCTCGAAGCGATCAATCCCAGGCAAAAGGGAGTTCCCCCGTGAGGGGGCGGCTCTCCTTGGAGGCGAGTCTCTCTTCCGGGGGCCTGGGAGGCGGTGCCAGGGGGCATTCGGGAAGGAGGCTCTCCACGGGGGCCCGGTCCTCCAGGATGTGGGCCACCGTCCTGGCCAGGACCAGGCCGGGCAGGGGGGGGAAGCTCTCGGTGATCTGCCGGTGCCGGTCCACGAATCCGCCGGCGAAGGACCAGGAGTCGGGGAAAGTGGCCATCCGGGCCTCTTCCCGCAGGGAGAAGGTCCGCTCCACGCCCCCTTCGGTGAAGATCCGCAGGAACCGGTCCTGCCAGAGGATGGGAGATGTGCCGGGAAGAGGCGGATCGGGAAGGGGGACCCGGGGGAAGGGATCCCGGCTGAACTCCTCCAAGCCGGGAAAGTCCCTGGGAAGAGGCACCTTGAGCTCCCTTGGCGGGGGATCCTCCCCCTTGGCCCGGGCCTGGATGCAGGCCTTGCGCCAGAGGATGTCGGCGAGCCAGCCGATGTGGAGGGTGGGAGCCTTCCTGGCCCCCATCCAGTCGGCCGGGATGGAGATGTGCATGGTGAGCCTGCGGGAGTACTTCACCCAGGTCCTGAGGGTCCAGGCGTACCACCCGAAAGGCCGCCTGGCGTAGGGGGTCTCTTCGTCCAGGGGCGCCGGTCCGCCCGGCCAGGGTAGGGCCGCAGGGGGAAGGTCCTCGAAGACCTCTTCCAGGCCCGGGCAGGGGGGAAGGCCCTTCCTGGGAGGCGGAGCCAAGGGCCACCAGGCGTCCAGGAGGGAGGAGACCTTGACGGAAGTGCGCACCCAGGAGGGTTCGGGATCGCGGGAGGAAAAGAGGCGGTCGGGAGGCCAGAAGAGGGCGAGCCTCCGGGAATCCATGCCCCTCACGGCCAGGATCACCACCCTGCTCCGGTCCCGGGGGGAGCCGAACCAGGAATCCAGGAACTGGGCGGGCGAGACGGTGTAGCCCCTCTTGCGCAGGGCCCTGCAGTGGAGGGCCAGGAGGGCCAGGTCCTGCCTGTTGGACACCTTGGGAATGTGGTTCAGGAGGACGATCCTGGGCCTCAAGGTCTCCACGAAGGGCAGGATCTTGGAGAAGGGGGCGTTCCTGGGGTCGCCGAGCCAGTCCTCGGGGGGGGGGAGGTAGACGGCCTTCCTGGGTTTCCCCTTCTTCGTCTCCGCCTCGGGCCACCTGGGCTGGGCCACCAGGACGTCCACCTCCCTGCCTTCCAGGCGTTTCCTTACGGTGGAGGGTTTGAGGTTGGCCCGCCTTCCCGTGGCGAGGAGGAGGGGGGACCAGCGGGAAGCGGCGTTCAGGGTCAGGGTGGCTCCCGAGACGGTGGAGGACTCGAGAGAGCCCAGCCACTGGTAGCCGGCCGTGAGGAAGGAAAGGGTCAATCCTCCCGGTCCGGCGTGGAGTTCGAAAAAGTTCCGCTTCCCGCCCATGAGTTCCTCGGTCGGTCCCTGCCAGGCGGGGATCATGACCTTCCACCCCGGCCGGGGCAAGCCGGGAATTTTTCCCCTCCCCCGGGGGGTCTCAAGAAGGTCCCCAGGGGCTTTTCCTCGCGGCACTTCCGGCCCGGGGGAAAAATGGAAGAATCGGAGAGAGGAAGAAACACGAGGAGTTGCGCCATGGCCCGAACCCCTTTCGAACCTTTCCGATCCCCCCGATCCCGCCGGGGGAGACCGCCCGGCTTTCCTTGGGGAAGGTTGTTCCTGCCGGCCATCCTGGCCTTCGCCGGGCCCGGCGGGGCCGCCCAGGGAGGCGCCTTCGGGCTCCCCTACCCCAGGGGAGGCCGGCCCTTCCGGGTCTCCAGCGCCGACGCCACAGGGGCCAACAAGGACTACCGGATCCTCCACCGGAAGGAGGAACTGGCCCTTTGCGACGTCGAGGGGGCCGGAACGATCACCCACATCTGGATGACCGTGGACCCGGGAATGGCGATGCCCTTCTCGGCGAGGAAGATCGTCTTCCGCATCTACTGGGAGGATCAGGCGGAGCCCGCCGTGGAGGTCCCCGTAGGGGACTTCTTCGGCATGGGGCTCGGGATCCGGCACGACCTGTGGACCCTGCCGGTCAGGGTCTCCGCCGAGGGAAGGGCCATGAACTGTTTCCTTCCCATGCCTTTCCGGAAGGAGGCTCGGGTGACCCTGGAGAACCAGGGGGAGAAGGATGTCCTGGTCTACTGGAACATCGACGGGGTCATGGGAGGGAATTCCACCTCCGCCGCAATGTATTTTCACGCCGTATACAGGCAGGAGATCCCGGCGTGTTCCGTCCTGGACTACGAGGTCCTGGACGTGAAGGGTTCGGGTCGTTACCTGGGCACCCTGTTCTGCATCCAGCAGACCACGCCGGGCTGGCCGGGCGAGGGCAACGACCGGTTCTACCTCGACGGGGACACTCTCCCGGCCCTGGAGGGCACCGGGCTGGAGGACTACTTCCTGGACGCCTGGGACTTCCGCCGGTCCTTTTCCCCCTTCTACGCCGTTCCCCTCTCCACGGGAGAGGAAGTGGGCTCGGTACACACGGCCCTCAGGTGGCACCTGGCGGACCCGATCTTCTTCCGGAAGTCCATCAGGGTCACCCTGGGAAAGAGGGGCCGGGTCTACGATGCGCAAGGGAAGTTGCGCGGGAACGGCTTGAGGCGGGACCACTACTCCAGCGTGGCCTTCTTCTACCTGGACAGGCCCGCCAGGCCCCCGGGACTTCCCCTTCCCAAGGTGAAGGCGCGGGTCTTTCCCGAAGTGCGTCCTGAAAAACGTTTCGTGAAGGGGCCCTCCGTGGAGGCCGAGGGGGCGGAAGACCTCCGTGCCGAGGGGAGGCTCCGGGAGATCCCGGCGAACCACCTCCTCTGGGGGGGTGGCGCCCTCCTCAGGTGGACGCCCGCCGGGCCGGGAGCCAAGCTGACCCTGGCCGTGGGCGATTTGCGTCCCGGGGTCTATCGCGCCTGGGCGGACCTGAGGCGGGGCCGGCGGGGCGGCCGTTTCCGGGTCCGGGCCGGAAAGGGGGAGGTCCTGGATTTCGACGCCTACCTGGACAAGGCGGAGCCCCTCTGCCTGCCCGAGAGGATCTTCCTGGGATCCTTCTCCGTGGAGGAGGGGCGGGTCACCTTCGTGTTCCGGAGCCTCGGGAGGAGCGCCTTTTCCAGGGGCGGGATCCTGGAGCTGGACCGGGTGGGGCTGGAGAGGAGGGGGGATCTCCCCGGGCGGGCCGGCGGAGAGGGAGGGAAGAAGGGGGAGGAGCAGGCCTCGGCGGGTCTTCCGCCTTTCCCGGAGCGGGCCGGCCGGGGGCGGCCGGCCCGGAACGTTCCGGATGGAGCCGGGGGGAGGCGGCCTTCCCGGCCGGGCGGGGCTACCATACCCTTCACCGTTTCGTTATCCTTCCCCGATGGGAAGGCAGGCGGAAGATAGAGGAGAAGGCCCCATGCCGATCTACGAGTTCTACTGCCCCCAGTGCAACCTGGTCTACCAGTTCTTCAGCCGGATCATGGCTCCGGAGAAGATCCCGGCCTGCCCGAGGAACGGAGAGCACAAGCTGGTCAAGGAGGTCTCCCTCTTCGCCGTGACGGGAAAGGCCAAGGAGGAGCCCGACCTTCCCGTGGACGAGGACAACCTGGAGAGCGCCATGATGGAACTGGCCTCCCAGGCCGAGGGGCTGGACGAGGAGAACCCCAAGGAGGCGGCCCGGTGGATGCGCTCCTTCATGCAGAAGACCGGGATGCCTCTCGGCAAGGCGATGGAGGAGGCCCTGGCCAGGATGGAGGCGGGCGAGGACCCGGAGGAGCTGGAGGAGAAACTGGGAGACAGCCTCGAGGAGGAAGACCCCTTCGACCTCTCTCCGAAGGAGCTGATCCGGAAGGCGAAACAGCTCAAGCGGATCCGCAAGGACCCGAAGCTCTACGAGATGTGACCGCTCCCGGGCTGCCCGGCGAGGAGCCTAGGAGGAAGGCTCGTCCCCGTCGAGGATCCGGATCTTCCTCTTGCACCGGGGGCAGTTCACCTGGTTGCCCTGGAAGGCGGGGCTCACGTTCACCGTGGCTCCGCAGGTGCATTGGAATCCCTGCCAGCCCTTGCCCTTCCGCTTGAAGACGAGGGGTTCTTCCGCTGCGGGGGCGCCGCCGCGGGGTGAGGTCCCGGCCTTTCCTTTCAAAGCACCGGCGAGCATGGCCCCCGCAACGGCCCCGGCCATGACGGCCTTGGGGATTTCGTGGACCCTTCCGCACCGGGGGCAGGTGATCTCCTCCTCCTCGAAATCCGGGGGGACCTTGATCCTTACCCCGCAGGGGCAGGCGATGACCAGCAGGTTGGCCGTCCGGTCCAGGGTCTCCAGGACCTCTTCGATCCTGCGGGCCTTGTCGTCTTCCGCTCCCTCCCCCTCCGCCGAGGGTCCCCGTTTGCTCAGGTGGGGGACCTGGGACGCCAGGAGTGTGCCCAGGAGGGTCCGGCCGGAGTGGACGGCCTTGTAGGCCTTTTCGTAGTCCCCGTAGCCCGCCCCGGCCATGCTTCTCAGGATCCGGATCCTCTCCTCCGTGGGCGGATGGGTGGAGTTCAGGCCGGCGGCGGCCCTTCCCTGGAGGGGATTCACGATGTAGAGAGGGGCCAGGGCCCGATTGACGCTCTTACGTTTGATGTGGGAGATGGAGATCTTTTCCAGGGCCGAGGCCAGGCCCTCGGGATACCGTGTGAAGAGGGCCGAAGATGCGTCGGCCAGATATTCTCTCTTCCGGGAACAGGCGAAGTAGAGGAGCTGGGCGAAGACCGGCCCCAGGAGGGCGACGAGGAGGACGGCCAGCAGGATCCAGCCGCCTCCGGAGTCCCCTCCCGAACGCCTTCCTCCCCGCCTGCCTCCGCCGTAGATGAAGGTGCGCAGGAGGATGTCGGAGAGGATCACGATGGTCCCGAGCATGACCGCCGCCAGGGTCATGAACTTGACGTCCTGGTTCTTGATGTGGCCGATCTCGTGGCCGATCACTCCCTGCAGTTCGTCCCGGTTCAGGCGGCGCAGGAGGCCCATGGTTACGGCCACGGCCGATTTCTCGGGTTTCCTTCCCGTGGCGAAGGCGTTGGGTGTCGGGTCGTCGAGGACGTAGATCTCGGGCATCTTCTTCAGCCCCGAGGCGATGGTCATCTCCTCCACCACGTTCCAGAGGCTCGGCGCCTCGTGCTTGTGGATCTTCCTGGCGCCGGCGACGGAAAGGAGGAGCTTGTCGCCTCCGGCCAGGGCGGCGGCGAGCTGGACCCCCCAGATCACGAGGGCCACCCCGATTCCCAGAAGGATCGCCGTGGGATTCCCTCCGCCCAGGTAGGCGCCCAGGGCCGCGCCCACGGCGAGGAGAATGAGGGCCATGGCCCCGGCCAGGAGGATGGAGCGGCGCTTGTTCGCCCGGATGGCCTGCCACATGGAGATCCGGTCCTTTCCGGGGGATCAGAACTGAACCTTGGGGGCCTCCCTCTCCGCTTCGTTCTCCACCTTGAAGAAGGTGGCCTCCTTGAAGTTGAACATCCCGGCGATGATGTTGGAGGGGAACATCTGGATCTTGTTGTTGTAGGTCATTACGGAATCGTTATAATACTGCCGGGCGAAACTGATCTTGTTCTCCGTGGAGGTGAGTTCCTCCTGGAGGGCCAGGAAGTTCTGGTTGGCCTTGAGGTCGGGATAGCTCTCCACGAGGAGCATCAACCTTCCCAGGGCCTGTCCCAGCTCCCCCTCGGCCTGGATCCTGTCGTCCATGCTCTGGGCGCTCATGGCCCTGCTCCTGGCCTGGACCACCCGCTCCAGGGTGTCCTTTTCGTGTGAGGCGTAACCCTTCACGGTCTCCACGAGGTTCGGGATCAGGTCGTGGCGGCGTTTGAGCTGGACGTCGATCTGGGACCAGGCGTTCTTCACCTGGTTTTTCAGGCCCACCAACCCGTTGTAGATGGCCACGAACCAGATCACCAGGACCAGGACGATCCCCGCGATCACGAGGAGGATGATGGTTCCACTACCCATTGGAATTCTCCTTTTCGTCGGTTCCATGCTGGATTTCGTCCTTGAGGAGGTCGGAGAAGAAGCGGGCCACCGAGCCCTGGTGCCCTCCTTCTCCCGCGAAGAGATCCACGGCCCGGTAGATCTCTCCCTTGTCGAACCAGAGCCCGTGTCCCCTTGGACAGCGATCCAGGATGACCTCCTTGCCCGAGGAGGAGCGCAAGGGGAATTCCCTGAGCTTCTTTCCGCACCTGGGGCAACGCCGATCCGAAGGTTCCCCCCTGGGGGCTTCTTCCAGGGCCTTGTGGAGCTGGGCGGGAGGAACGCCGGCCCTGAGGGAGATCTCCTCCAGTTCCCCCGCGTCGAGCCAGGTGCCCTTGCAGGCCAGGCACCGGTCGATCTCGATCCCCTCCAGTTCGAAGGTGACCATGGGGCGCTTGCAGACGGGACAATCGTTCATGGGAAGGATGGTACAGATCGAGACGATTCCCTAAAAGGGGGAGCCCCTGGAATTCCCGGGGTGCGGCCCTTACGGAGGGCCCCTTTCGGGTTTAGACTGGATTCTCCCTTCGGCCGGATCGGGTCGCTCCGGCGGCGGAAAAAACGGTTCCCGGGCCCTCCTTCCTTTCCTTTCCGGACGGGAGGGCGGCCCGGGAGAGGAAATCTCCACGTAGCCTCTGGGGGAATCCATGCAAGGCTGGGTCCCGCGCGTTCTTTTTTCCTTGGGTATTTCGGCCCTCCTGGCGGTGTTTCCGCCGGCCTGCCGCCGGGAAAGAACTTCCCCCTGCGGGAAGCCCCTTTCCTCCCTTCCGGCTTCCCGGGCCGGAGAGGCTTCCCCTCTTCCTCTCTTCCTGCTCCCCGAGCCGGCTGGTTCCGTGCGGATCCGGCTGGATCTCCGGGCGGGGAACGCCTTTCCGGGTTTGCCGGTCTCATGGGACGCCCTGGAAGCGGACTACTTCTTCGCCAGGCAGGGGGGGAGGCAGTGGATCCTGGAGAAGGGGGCTCCCCTGGATCTCTCTTCCGGGCCGGTCATGGCGGCCCTCCTGACCAGGCCCGTCACGGTGCCCGGTGTCTCGGGCGAAGTGATCTATTGCGCCAAGACGATCTCGGCCCCTGTACCTCGCACACCGGAAAATCGGAGCGATATGTCCGGTTTCGCCGGGGCCAAGGCGGGCTTTCCCCTGGAGATCGTTCCCCTGGCCGATCCGGCCGCCCTCGGACCAGGTGACGACTTTCCTTTCCGGGTGATCTTCCGGGGGGATTCCCTCTCCGGGGCCCGGGTCCGGATCCGGGGAGAGGGGGAGGCTGCCGGGGATCCCATCCCGGCGGAGACCGACGGGGAGGGAGCCGCCCGTTTCAGGATCACCGGAACCGGGAGGTGGATCGTCACGGTCTCCTGCTCCCGCCGGGAAGGAGGAAGGCTGCTCACATGGGCGGCGAGCCTGGTCTTTACATGCGAGGGAAGAGGATGAAGCGGATTTTCTTCTTGCTGTGGGCCTTCTCGTGGATCTTCGCTTCCTCTCCGCGGGCCCAGATCCGCTGGCAGGAGCTCGGCCCGGCACCCATCGTGAACGGCCCTTTCACGGGAAGGATCTCGGCCCTGGCGGCGAGCCGGAAGGACCCCAGGCTTCTCTTCGCCGGGGGAGCCGACGGCGGGGTCTGGCGGACCCGGGACGGCGGGATCCATTGGACTCCCCTCACGGACTCCCTCCCGACGACGGCGATCGGCGCCCTGGCCCTCGACCCGTCGAACGAGAAAATCCTCTACGCCGGAAGCGGGGAAGCGAACTTCGCCAACCACTCCCGTTACGGAGTGGGCCTCTACAAGTCCGTCGACGGCGGGGACCACTGGGTGGTGCTGGCCGGCGAGACCTTCGCCGGGAGGTGCATCTCGGCGATCGCCGTGGATCCTTCCAACACCTCGGTCCTCTACGTCTCCCTGGCGGCGGCAGGCGGGTTTCCGCCCCTCGCGGCGGCCCGGGGGCACCGGGGTGCCCGCGGCCCCCTGGGACTCTTCAAGTCCGCAGACGGGGGGAGGTCTTTCGTTCAACTCAAGAAGGGGCTTCCCACGAGCCTTTCCGCCTTCGACGTATGCCTGGATCCCGGAAATTCCAGGATCGTGTACGTCGCCGTGGGGCACATCTTCGGGGACCCGGGGAACGGGGTTTACAGATCCACCGACGGCGGAGCCTCCTTCGTCAAGCTCGGCGGGGGACTTCCCTCCTCGGGAGTGGGCAGGATCGCCCTTGCCGTGGCCCCTTCCCGGCCCGGGAGGATCTACGCCCTCGTGGTCCATGCCTGCTCCCCGACGGGTGGGGGTGGTTCCACCCTGGGGGCCTGGAGGTCCGACGACTACGGGAAGAGCTGGATCGCCGTCCACCCGGGCAACATGCAGGCCACCTACGGCTGGTACCTCTGCACGGCCGTGGTGCACCCCAAGAAGCCCGATACGGTCTTCTTCGGCGGGTTCTCCATCCGCCGATCCACCGACGGAGGCCGCACGTGGAGGACCAGGACGGCCCCCCACGTGGACAACCACGCCTTCGCCTGGGACGCCTCGGGCAGGCTGATCGTGGGTTGCGACGGCGGGGTCTTCCGGTCCTCGAACCTGGGAGACAGCTGGGTGTCCATCAACGGGGACCTGGGGGTGATTCAGTGCTACGCCGGGATCTCCCTCCATCCATCCTCGGCGGCGGGGATCTACGCGGGCCTCCAGGACAACGGCACCTGCCTCCGCCTCTCGGGGAAGTCGTGGCGCAGGATCCTGGGCGGCGACGGGGGGTGCACGGGGATCACCCCCGACGGTAGGACCGCCTTCGCCGAGTACCAGGGGACGGGACACCTCTACCGGTCCGTGAACGGAGGGTATTTTCGTTGGATCGGGTCCGGGATAAGGGGCAGGAACTGTTTCCTTCCTCCTTTCGCCTTGGATCCCGGCAATCCCGCGAGAATGATCTACGGGACCGAGAGGGTCTTTCTCTCCACGGCCTACGGTTCCGGGTGGAGGGCCATCAGTCCCGACCTGACGGGTGGAACCGGGGCGATCCAGGGCCTGGCCTTCGCCCCGGGAAATCCGAACTACATCTACGCCGTCACGAACGACGGGAGGATCCAGGTCACTCCCGACGGGGGAAAGAACTGGTACCTCCGGAAGACGGGGATCGGGACCTGGCCGAGAATCACCCATCCCTTCGCCGTGAGCTCCCGGGACCCCAAGCGGGTCTTCTTCGCCCAGGGTTGGTTCGGGAAACCCAAGTTGTTCTATTCGCCCGATGCGGGGGTCCGCTGGTTCGACCTCACGGGGATCCTCCCCGACATTCCGGCCCACTGCGTGGCCCTGGACGAAAGGGCGGATCCTCCCGTCCTCTACCTGGGAACGGACCAGGGGGTCTGGAGGTCCCTCGACATGGGAAGGCGGTGGAACCGCCTGGGGGTGAACCTTCCCAACTCCCCCGTGGTGGATCTCAGGGTGGAGGTTCCGCGAAAGAGGATCGTGGCGGCCACCCAGGGGCGGGGCGTCTGGTCCTGCCGCCTCCTGGACCCTGACGAGATGGAGACCCGGTAGGCCGAGGTCGTGACGGGGAAGCCCGGTAAGGGAGGGGGTGGGAAAAAAACACCCGGCGGCCTTTCCGGGCCGCCGGGTGAGGGGGCTTCCGCCGGGGAAGAGGGTTACTTCTTCACGACGGCGGCGTAGTTGGTGAACTTGAAGCCCATGGCGTTGTCCGTGGTGCTGTAGGCGTACTGGAAGTAGAGGGGCCGGAAGTAGCGGATCCAGTAGCCGTGACCCGGGATCACCACGGGAACGGCGGCGTCGCCGTTCTTGTCGATCCTGGCGAAGCGGGTGGCCACGATGTTGGTGTAGAGGGTGCAACCCTTGGCGCCGAAGGAGGACAGGTCCAGGGGCAGGTTGAGGAAGTAGAACCTCTTGTCGGAGTTTCCGATGAGGAGGAGGGCGTAGGGCATCCGCACCTTGCCCGTGTCGGTGGCGCCCTTGAGAGTCACTTTGAAGGACTTACCGAAGGCCACGTCTCCGTCCTTCCCCAGGAGTCCCTTTCCACAGTTGGGAGCCTGCTTGGGGTTCACCCAGGCGAGGCCCGGGGTTACGGCCTTGGCTTCGAAGTAGAAGCCCAGCCGGCATTCCAGCGAGCCCCTGCTCATGTTGGAGGCGGACTTGAGGCCCGCTTCCCGGATTCCGTAGGTGAGGGAGACCTTCTCCGTGGCGGCCACGGGGATGGTGAAGAAGTAACGGAAGGGGCCGGCCTTCTGGATCTTCTTGCCGTACTCCTTGCCGTTGAACTTCACGTAGGCGTCCACCTTGCCCTGGCCGAAGATGACGCCTGTCAGGGAGACCCGGATCACGCCCTGGACCTTCTTGCCGGGAAGGTAGGTCCACTGGATCGCCGGGGCGGCGGCGCCGGCCGAAGAGGCGCCCATGCACTTGACCTTGTCCGCCAGCTCGGAGCCGGGCTTGAACTTGACCACCTTCTTGGGGATGAGGGTCAGGCTCGCCGTGGCGAAGGCGGGGGGAAAGAAGCTCCTGTCCTGGGCGGCGAGAAAGACCGGCCTGGTGACGGCTCCGGCCTTGAAGACTTTGCACTTGGGGGTCTTCGTGGCGGTGGCGCAGGCTTTCATGTCCTTGAGGGCCTTCACCGTGATGGTCTGGGCCTGGAGTCCCGTGGAGACGAGGGCCAGGCCGAGGGAGAGAGCCAGCAGTCTTTTCATGATTTTTTCCTCCTTGGTGTGGTTTGGAAGGGAAACAGGCCCTTCCCGGGGGATGGACCGAACCGGGAAGGGGAGAGCTCGATCTCGGTTAGACCTTTGTAAGGGGGAAAAAGTTCGGTTTTTCCGGAGAAGAAAGGCGATTTTTTCCTCTTTCCCCGGAAAAAGACCGAGGGGCCGGGGGAGGTTCCCCCGGCCCCGGGTGAAGAGGAAAGTAGGTCTCAACCCCTATTTCAGGGCCGCTCCGCAGGAGGGGGACACCACGAAAGGCAGGCCCGGCCCGCCCAGCTTGGGGTCGTAGACGAGCCACTGCCAGTAGAGGCCCAGGCCGCTGAGAGCGGGCGTCGCAGGCAGGGGAAGCTTCACCACTCCGATTCCGGACTGGACCGTCGAGGAGCCGATGAGGAATTCCCAGGAGGAGAAGACCTTGCACCCTTTCATTCCGAAGGGGGAGAGGTCGAAGGGGAGGGGGATTCCCTTCCAGGACTTGTCGCTCCGGCCCATCCACAGGAAGGCCGAGTTGGCTCCGGCGATCCCCGTGACCTGGAGTTGCCAGTTCTTGTTGCCAAGGTAGGGAGCGTCGCCGGACATGGTGGGAAGGGGCTCGGTCTTGGAGCTACCCGGGCAACCCGTTCCGATGAGCCACACCGGGTCCATGACGGCGGCCATGTCGTTGGGGCTGGCCTGGTGGAGGCACCAGAACACCGGTTTCCCGTAATGCCTGTCCATGGCGTAGGCGAGCCCTCCGGCGATGCCGCCCTTTGGATAAGTGCTTCCCGTATAAGGGACAGAGGGATCGGAGAAGGTCATCACTCCCGTGAAGGCGCCTCCCTTGGAGAGGTCGTGCTGCTTGAGGACGACGCGCGAGCCCGGAACCTTGCTGGAGGAGCCTGAGCTTCCGCCCTGCCCGAAGGACCAGAGGAAGCCGCGCTGGGGTCCGAATTCGATGAAAGCCAGGCCGTAGATCGAGGACGCTCCGTGCTTGCTCGCCGGGAAGGCCTTGAGCACTTTCCCCGTGTAATCGATGACCTCGATGTTGCTCGTCCAGTTGGCTACATAGAAGACCTTCTTGATGGGGTCGACGGCGATGGCCCTCAGGCACCTGAGGCTGGTGTTGGTGGAAATGAACTTGGTCTGGTCGAACTTCAGGTTCCTGCAGTCGAAGGCGAAAAGGGCCTTGCTCGCGGAAGTGTCCGTTCCGCCGTAGAGAATATTGGTGGTGAAATCGTAGGCCAGGTCCCGGAGGCCCCAGCTCGAGGAGTTGGCCGCGGCGGGAACGTTGTAGGCTTTCACCAGCTTGGGGCCGCCCTTGGCGTGGATGTCGATCTGGTAGAGCTGGTGGGGGGAACTGGAGTTGGCCCGCCTTCCCGAGACCCAGAGATAGTCTTTGACGATCACGCCCGGTTTGGAGGGGTCGGCGCCCGGGCCGTATTCGATGCCGAGAAGGGCGTTGTTGTTGTTGCAGATCTTCTGGATGTTGAAGGATTTCTCCATGAGTTTGCCCAGTTGGGCCGGGGCGGAAGGGAGAAGGACGGCCAGCAAGGCCGATGCCAGGAGAGATTTCTTCATGGTCTTTTCCTCCGTGGGATTGGGTAGGGATGGGTTTGTCTATCGAGGAAGGAGGCCCCCGGTCGTCGAACCGGGAGTGAAGGTGCCCCTGGGAGAGTTCACCTTCCTGAAACTTTATTGTTACACGAAGCCGGTTCAGGGCAAGCTGGTCTTCCGGAAAAAGGAGGATACCAGGGTGTTCCCTCCTCCCCGGGGCGGGTCCTTTGGGAGGGAAAAGCTCGGTCCGGGCCGGCGCCCTTTCAGAGGAGGGGCTCTTTTCGCCGGCCGATCCGGCCTCGTTCCAAGCTCACCTTGAAGTGTGTCGGTTTGGCCCACCTCGGCCGGGAGAGGACGCACAGGAACGAGAGGGAGTAAAGATCTCCTGCTCCAGACCTGCGGGGGCCCGGGGAGAGGATTTTTTTTTCTCTTACTGAACCTCCCTCGGGAAGAGGCCGTTGTTGGTCCCTTTCCACCGGAGCGAAGGATTCCTTTTCCTCCGGGCCCAAGGACATTGCCATTCCACCCGGCCCGGGGGCCGGGAAGGTGCGACTGAGAAGATGGGTGCATTCGGTGAACGGCCGGGCGGCCCGCCAGCAACGGAGAGGAGCGTGGAAACTTCCCCCGGAAGGGACCTGCCGAGGAGGGCGGTTCCAAGCCGCCCGGCCGGAATCGACCGGCCGGGAGCGCCTGCCAGGGCGGGGCCGGTCTCTTTTCCGCCTCTCTGGAGTTTCTAGGCTCGGAAGGCGGCCTCCCGGGCGGAGGAGGCGCGTTTCCATTTGAGAAGGTATGCCGGTCCCGGTGCGTGGAGAGGGTGCGTACCGGCCCTTTGCAATTTCGAGAAAGGGATCTTCCGGAATGAAGGATGGAGTGAGATTCTTTGCCCGGATCCCGGGGTTCCTGGCCCTGGGAGTGGTTCTTTGGAGTTGCGCCGCCCCTGTTTCCCCTGGAAAGGAGTCTTCTCCCCCGGCTTTCCTCCAGGGAGGCGGCGTCCCCGGCGGAGGCCGGGGAGGAGAAGTTCGAAACGTCCCGACCGGGGGGGGCCGGTCCTCCCGGGTTGCTTCGGGAAAGTCGCGTGGGAAGGCTGGGAAGGCCGTGGCTCTTCCCGAGGCCGTGGTCACTGCCTCCCGGGTTCCCGAGGACCCGGACCAGTCCAGTCGGGCCGTGGCGGTAGTGGACCGGGAGGAGGTGAAACGGAGGATGAATTCCTCTCCCACCATGGCCGAACTCCTCCGGGGGGAGCCTGGGGTCTTCGTCCAGCAGACGGGACGGAGAGGCGGCGCACCCATCATCCGCGGGCTTATCGGGAAATTCA
>Ga0256914_1001076_pt1 | contig 25973 bp, 22 predicted proteins | sample HulkmetaG_FD_191571 | JGI IMG/M metagenome (GOLD analysis project Ga0256914, IMG submission 191571) | Hydrothermal chimney microbial communities from Main Endeavour vent field at the Juan de Fuca Ridge, Pacific Ocean - Hulk | ecosystem: Environmental > Aquatic > Marine > Hydrothermal vents ... | reverse complement strand
TTCGTATATAGTTATGGTACTAAACGATTGTTACTATGTTAAGCAGGTGGAATTAAACGGTAAAAAGTACAATATATATCGCTCTAAGGCTAATGCCACGACGAGGATTATAAGGGTGTCTGATGGTAAAATTGTTTACTCAGGTTCGGTTGAGGGTGTAAATGGACAAGGGGGGAATGTGGAAAAGGCTATAGAGGATGCTCTTTCAAAGGCATCAAGGGCAATGGAGAGAAAATTAGATGAGGATCTATCGGAAATTCAAAGTGTTTTAAAGGGCTCTTCCGCCGGAAAGTAGGTTATATTTATTTTGCCTCTATGTGGAAAACCTCCTCCAGGTTTTTCACAACGGGTGAATTGTCGGGATTTGTTTCCATTATATCCGCCATATAGTCCCACCATTTTCTCATAATCTCTTTTTTAGGAAGGAGTTCCGTAGTGTTATCATCCTTCAGTTTCTGTACGCCAAAGAGGGTTAGTGTTTCCCTGTCGAGAAAGATCGAGTAATCAACTATCCCTGATTTTAGGAGTTCATCCTTTAATTCCGGCCATATCTCGTCATGACGCCGCTTGTACTCCTCTTCAAATCCTCTCTTTAATTTCATTGTAAAGGCTACTCTTATCATTTCTTTCCTCCGTTCATATTTTTTCCCCTCTTTGCGAATATTTCAATTCGCTCTGATAGGTTGGGATACTTTGAGATTGTTTCTCTGGAGAATAGAGCGTTTTTTTCATCCTCTGTAGCCAGTTGCTCATGCGCTATTAATGCCCATGTTGAATCCACTAACAGTGGGTATTTATCGGCTGTGATAGCTTTGCCTACAAAAGATTGACGTGGAGAGTTTATATCCTCTCCACATATCTGCATAAGGTTGTACCTCTCGCAAAGACCACTCACACGCTCTATCTGTTTCTCGGTGTTTCTGCTTGGCATATATGTTACTGCCTTGAATCCAAGTTTTATAATTGTTTCGAAGAGTTCTTCCAGGTAAGAGTCTTCGAATTTTTGGGCTTTTTTGTCGCCTGTGACGGATTCCTCTATATCTCCCAGGTATGCGTAGGCTGGTATTGCATGTATCTGATTTGCGAAATCGATAACCCTCGCTACGGGATAGCATTCGGTTGTTGCAGGTATGTAGAAACGCTCCAAGAAATCACTCTTTAGGAGTCCGAGGAGATCGTATTTATAGAAAGGGTTATTACTGTCGGTGAGGTACGATTCTATCTTTGTGGGTATGTTTAGTTTTAGTTCGTCTGTTATGAAGGAAACGAGATGTTTGCCCCGCCCGAATCTTTCTGTTAATTTGGTGGCTGCTGCGAATAGTAGGTGTCTCTCGGTGATTGTTCCCCCCTCTTCCAATTTTGATATGGGAACAACATCACTCTCATACGATAGAGTTATTCCCCATTGTTTGAGGTATGCAGATATCAGCTCTGTCATTTTTTTTGTTCTCTTACTTCTCTCGTTTATACTGGCTTTGAAGAAATTGTTTGTCTCCTCAATTCTATTATGCGGGATACCGTGTATTACAACGTAAGCCGCAGATAGCTGATCCGGGTGGTTGAGCCTTTTCCCCTTTAGTGGTGTATCGGAAAAATCCGCTCTACATTCCATTCCCACGGTTGTTGCAATGCCTACTATTTCTCCGGCCTCTATAAACTCAAATGCCCCTGCAGCGTTGTCGTGATCGACTATTCCGGCTGTATCGAGTCCTGCAACGTATGCCTCCCATACTGCCCTTGTTGGGGAGTAGGGTGAGAAGGAGTACCATGTGTGTATGTGGTTGTTTATATAGCCCCCGCTATTGGGTTTTTCGATTTTCCCGTTCTCTATTTCCCTCTCAAGCTGTGTAATGGCTCGTAGTCTTTCCTCGTATTTTACATGGTTAAGATTTTCTACGTATCGATTCACGGTTTTTCCTCCTGATTCTGTTTCTCTGATTACCCTGCTTATTTGAGCATTATCTGGCCCCCTGTTACGGGAACCGCCTGTCCTGTCTCGTACTCCTGTTCGATAACGTATTTGACGGCGCGATTTATGTCCTCAATTCTTACCCCTCTTAGCATGGGTACCTTGGATTCGTAGAATTTTCGTACATCCTCCACGGTTTTTGCTCCTGGTACCTTGTTTGCCCTTAGATATTGGATGAATAACCCCTTCTCCGGATCTGACCATAGTGGGCCATCAAAGTAGTTGCCGGGACATATTGAGTTTACCTTTATATTGTTTTCCACAAGCTCAAGGGCGAAGGATTGTGTTAATCCTATTCCTCCGAACTTTCCTCCTGCGTATGCGAAATTCCTCTTGCTTCCGGAGAGTCCGGATTTTGAATTTATCTGAATTATATCCATGGAGTACTCTCTATAGAGACGGTTTTGAGTCTTCATTATTTCGGAGACGTGTTTTGTGCATATAAAGTACCCGTAGTAGTTTACCTTTGTAACAAAATCAAAGCTCTCGATGTCCATGGTATCAAGTCCACCGGCTTTAAGAACACCCGCGTTGCTTACGAGTATATCGATCCCGCCATACTCAAGCACCGTAGAGATTACAAGCTCCCTAACCGAGTTTTCATCTGCAACGTTTACGCCTATGGCCTTTGCCTTTCCCCTGCCAAATTTGTTACAGAACTCTTTAGCGGTTTCTCTTGCGTGCTCCAGGTTTAAATCCGCTATTACTACGTTGCATCCCTCTCTTAGCAAACCCTCTGCTATGCCCATTCCTATTCCCTGAGCACTGCCTGTTACAATGGCTATTCTCTCTGCAAGTTTGTTGCTCTCTTCGGATTTCCCCAATGTAACTCTTTTTCTGTAGGATTCGCTCTCCCAGTTTGTTATGAACTCTATCTGTTCCTGTGGTAGGGGATTAACCCCACCAAAGGATTCGGCATAGATGTTTATTCTTAGGGCGTCCATGAATAGATTAAGCGCCGCCTCTGTATCTCTTTTGCTCTCCCCGCACGCAAAAATCCCTAGTTTTTCTATTGCGATTATCTTGGGAATCGTTTTTTCCTCTTCGGTGTAATTTTCTATCGCCCATTCTATTTCTTCTTCTGTATTGTTTAGAAAGAGGGGTTTGGAACCTGCGTATACCAGATGGTCCGGCGTTAGGTCCATACGAAATTTAGAGAAATTCTCTCTGGAAGAAACTATTCTTGCAATCTCACTGTTTGTTGCAAAGGTTACTATAGATTTCTTGGAGGTGGGCGCTTTGTCATAACTTTTTTTATCGCCTGAGTTACCGCTTGCAATTTTCTGTTCTCCCAATTTTTTCATGACTGTCATTCTTATTACCGGGGCTATCTTTACAATGTTTTCTTTCTCTTTTTCCGAAAGCTCTGTCTTTGAAAAATCCGGATCTCTCTCTAGTCTTTTCTCTATCTCTTTTACAAGTTTCTCGGTTGTGCTTTTAATCTCTTCCGTTGTTTCTCCCGCTACGAAGAGCCCGTGATTCTGGAGTAACAAAATTCGTGGGTTTTTGCCATGGGTTTTGTGGTATCGCTCTATGTGTTTTTTGACTGTAATGGCCAGTGTATATCCTGGATTAACAATGGGTATCCATAGAACACTATCGCCAAAGAGTTCCCTTGATATCCTCTCTCCATCCTTTGAGCATGTTAATCCGTTAATAATGGCCGGGTGAGTGTGTACAACGAAGGGATAGGGGATTGCCTCGTGTAGTAGTGTTTCTACACTTGGTCGTTTTAGACATATATCATCTATCTCCGCTACTGCCCTCCTTAAGTCTTTCTGGAATAGAGTTTCCCTCTCTCCGGGATTGTCGGGATACTCCCTCTGCCAAATTTTTTGTAGTTCCGGCCTGGTCATCTTTACAAAACCGGATTTGTCGATCGTTGATAGGGCTACCCCGGATGCCTTTATGTAGAGATGATAGGAATCTTTAAAAGATGTGTTGCCACCTCCCTCCAGTAGGAAGTCGGGATTTGTGCCATAATATCTGGATATTTCTATCAGTTCATCTAATTTTTCCTCAACAGACATGACTATCTCCTTTTGTATTCTTTCGAATTATTTTATTTTATTGTGTTTTAAAAATCAATAGAGGGGATAAATGTTTAATCTCTTTTAATGTTGTAAGGCTTGTCGATGAGTGGCTTGATTTCTTGTTGCGTAAGGGTTTAGAATTAGAGTAACAAAACTATAAAGGGAGGTTTGTATGAGAAAGTACAGGTTCTCGTGGGTTTCTCTCTTTCTGGTGACTTTGCTGGTATTTTTGCTTGTGCCCTTTTATGCCAGTTCAAGGGGCCAGTTTGAGAAAAAACTCACTATCTTAACAACATCTGATCTTCAAAGCCAGGTAACCGAGTTTAAAACGAAGATAAAAATTAACGGCAAGAAGGTTAAGATGACGGTTGGGGGGATACCCCGGGTAGGTTATCTGGTAAAAAAGATTAAAGAGGAGAGGGGAAGTGTTCTCTTTCTTACCTCTGGTGACGATTTTATTGGTCCGTACTTTAGAGCTTTCCATGGGATTCCGGAAACTCTCTTCTGGGATCAAATAGCTGATGCATGGACTCTCGGCAACCATGAGTTCGATCTCGGACCGAAGGTGTTGGGTGAGGCATTAAACTATGCGACAATTCCTGTCCTGGGTGCAAATCTTGATGTTAGTGATGAACCAGCTCTTAGGGGTAAAATTTTACCCTTTACCATTAAAAATCTGTACGGAGTTAGGGTTGGAATTTTTGGCCTTATAACGCCCAATCTTGCTATGATCACCAACCTTGGTGATAATGTAAAGGTTAACAGCAATCTCAAGGCCGTTGCCAAGAGTATGGTAAAGGAACTTAGAGATCTCAATGTTGATTTGGTTGTTGCCCTTACCCATATCGGTATAGATATGGATAAAGAGCTTGCCTCCGAGGTTGGAGGGATTGATGTAATTGTTGGCGGGCACTCTCATACCCTTGTAAAAAAGGCCGTAGAGGTTACCAATCCTGATGGGAGGAAAACTATAATTGTACAGGATGGGGCAAGGGCCGCTTACCTTGGTGAACTCCAGCTTGCAATTGGTGAGAACGGGATAACCTGGTACAAATGGACGCTTCATCTCCTGGATAAGAGTGTTTCAAAGGATCCTGTGTTGGCGAAGATGGTATTACTTACCCAGAACATGCTTCCTCCTCCCAAACCGATAGGAAAATCTTTGGTTGATCTTGATGCCCGAAAGAGTACTGTAAGGTATAGAGAGGCTGCTATAGGAAATCTGTTTACCGATGCTATGAGGGAGAGATTCGGACTTGATGTTGCTGTTGCAAATGGTGGTGGAATAAGGGGGGATAAGATATATCCCAAGGGAGAAATTACAACCAAGACGCTTCAGCAGATGCATCCCTTTGGAAACACCGTTGTAGTTGTAAAAGTGACGGGTGCACAACTTAAAGAGGTTCTTGAGCGAGGTGCCGCTGCTCTGATTGCTCCTAATGATTCAAGATCGAAATCGCAGAGGCCACCCTCCGGGGCTTTCTTGCAGGTTTCCGGGGTTACCTTTACCATTGATCTGAATGGAAGGCCACAGATGCTGGATTCGGAGTCTAAACCGACCAGGGTTGCCGTAGAAGGTGATAGAGTTAAGGATATTATGGTTGATGGTCAACCGTTAGATATGAACAGGGTATATACCCTTGGAATAGGAAGTTTCAATGCCGCAGGTGGTGATGGTTATGTTATGATTAAAAATCTGCCTGCGGATAAGAAGTATGATACGGCTATAACCATACCTCAGGTGCTTGAATGGTACATAAGAAAGCATACCCCGATAGCACCCAGGGTTGAGGGAAGGATTAAGATAGTTAAATAAAAAGACTTGCTAAGCGGGAGAACCATTGATTCTCCCGCTTTTTTTTGCCAGTTTGTCTTTTCTCTGTAGTAGGGTTAAAATAGAAGAGGATTGCCCCGATCGCTACAAAGAATTTATTGGAGGGGGATAGGCTCTTATGTGGGTTGAGAATCGCTTTTTTAAAAGATGTTTCGAGTTAGAAAAGGACGGTTTAAGGGCGTTGATTGCTCCGGAGATGGGAATGGCACTTGTGGATTTTAGTGTTTCAGGTGTTTCTTTGCTGGATAGAGCCACAGAGGATGATTTTTTAGCTTATCGAAAGGGATTGGGACCATTGATTTTGCCCCACTTCAATCAGAGTGGATATCTTCCGGAGAATATTGATGAGAGGGTTTTTCCCCATATTATGGTGTTGAGGGAGCATGGGGTAAAGCATCCGTTTCAACATGGTATTGGAAGGTATATTCCCTGGCGTGTGGAGAAGGTTGAAGAGGGGGATGATGAATCCTCTATTACCGGTATAATCACAGGGGAGGATAGATTCTCTGGTATAGAGTTTAAAGAACTTACCGGGTTTAACTTTGTTGCAAGGGTATCTTACAGGCTATCATCCGATGGGCTTTTTGTAGCCTTTGATGTTAAGGGAGAGGGGCCCGTTGTTACGGGAATCCATTACTACTACGATCTTATCAACCGTGAGACGGCAGAGGTGGAGTTTACCGATAAAAGCGGTAAGCGAAATATCCTTAAATTCGATAGGGGTTTTGATGATATTTTTGTGCCTGGGAGTAGATTTGGTGATTATTCAACCTGTACTCTGAGGACGGAGAGGTATAAACTTGATATAGTTTTTAAGATTAGGGGATTGCCGGAGGAAATCTTTGAGAGTTTGGTTGTTTTTAGTCCCGCCGGGGAGAGCTTCGTGTGTATTGAACCCTTAAGCTATAATCCTAGGGGTATTGCAAAAAAGAAATACAACTGCGGGGTGATTCTTCTGAGACCAATTACCCTTTGATTACCCCTTGATATCGGAGTTTGTGGATAATGAAAAAAACTGGAAGTGCAGATCTTCCTCTTCATAGTGGACATGTCCCGTATTGGCTTTACTCCAGGATGAGTAAGCTCGGTAGGGAGATAGTAAGAGCAATAATCTATAGGTTCGGAAGGGATGAGTTTTTAAAGCGAATGAGTGATCCATTCTGGTTTCAGGCCTTTGGAAGCGTTTTGGGAATGGATTGGCATTCCTCCGGGATAACTACCTCTGTTATGGGGGCTCTTAAAAAGGCGTTAAACCCACTCTCCGGGGAGTTGGGAATATATATCTGTGGGGGAAAGGGTAAGTACTCCAGAGAGACGCCGAATGAAATCCTAAAAATTTCAGAGAGCTTTGGGGTGGATGGAAGGTCTCTCGTTCTTGCCTCGAGACTTAGCGCCAAGGTTGATAATAGCTGCGTCCAGGATGGATTTAATATTTATCTCCATTCTTTTATCGTTTCCAGAGATGGGAACTGGGCTGTTATTCAACAGGGGATGAACGAGGGTAAAAGGATGGCAAGAAGGTATCACTGGTATTCTGGAAGTATTAAATCGCTTGTGTTGGAACCACATAGTGGAATTGCGGGGAGAAATGTTGGTGAGATTGTTAATCTGAGTGATAGACGGGCAGAGGAAGCTCAAGAAAAAATTGTGGAGTTTACCAGGGAGAGTGTTGATAAACAGTTGAGAGAACTGGAAAAGATTGTACGAAGTGCTGTTGCGAAGGGTGAAAATCCCAGCTTAAAGATGCCATCTCGCCATAGTATAGGGATAAAGGATATTAACCTTAAACGCCTTGGGGCAATCCTTGCGGTGGCATATGAGAGGCAGTTTGATTTTTTTAAGGATTTTCTCCTTCTTAAGGGTGTGGGACCAAGAACGCTTCAAGCGCTCTCCCTTGTAAGTGAGATAATATATGGAAAACCTACTCGCTTTAGAGATCCAGCACGGTTTGCCTTTGCGCATGGTGGTAAGGATGGCCATCCCTTTCCGGTAAAGACAAAGACCTATGACGAAAGTATAAAAATATTAAAAGAGGCTGTGGAGAGTGCCAGGATCGGGAGATCGGAGAGACTTAAAAGCATGGAAAAGTTGGATTACTTAACTAGGAGGGTGGAGAGGTATTTAAATCCCAGGGTTAATTTTGATAGACTTATAGAGAAAGAAAGGAAAGAATCGGATTATTTTGGTGGAAGAATGGTAGGAAATAATGAGTAAAATTGGAAACATCAGGTGGAGAATATTTACGATAATTTATCTGTTAAATATTGTGGTGAACCTTATTGCCGGCCTGTTTTTGCTCTTGATGGTGGATACATTGAATACCTACCGTTTTTTAAGTGTACCGCTTCCCCGCTATCTGGTTATTATATTTGCCGCTTTGCTTCTCTACTTTGGTTATTGGGAGCTAAGAAGTCTCTTTAGAAAGAGGATGCGTGGTAAAAATTTTCTCTTTATCTCTGTAACAACCCTCTTGTTTGGCCTTATTATACTGGTCTCCCTGTTTCTGGCTCAGTATCTTTCTATAGCTTTTTGGGTAGTTCTCTCCATTGGGGGATTTCTCTCTGGTAGTGGTCTTGTATTTCTTCTCTTTTATAGGTTGAGTGTCGGCGGAGAAACGAATGTCCAGGATTAGTCGCTCTCTTCTTTTCTTTCTTTTAGTCTTTTTGGTGTTGTGTTTTACATTCCCTGTCCTTTACGCAGAGAGTCTGCGCTTTAATTACTATACCGGTGAAAAGTTTAAAATATTAGAGAGGTCAGATTTAAGGCGTTACGAAAACGGGCATTTTGTTGGACTTTCCTATAGAGAGGTAAGGGGGGTCCTTGAGGTGTCTCAGAGAGAAAATGTGGGGTTTGAAGCCTCAGGGAATTTCTATGTGTTTGAAGAAACCAAACATGATAAGCGAAATGTGGCTAAAAAGATCGATCAGGTTGTGCCTGTAAGTTTTAGGGTTACCAGAGAGGGTTTATTTAGTAGTAATGAGACCATGCCCTTTCCCTCTGTTCAAAATTTTCCTGTTTTCCCAAGAACTCAGGTGTCTAAAGGGGATGTGTGGAGAGCCTTTGGAGTAAGAGTGGTAAACCCTCTTAGGGGAGAAAGATATACAAGGGTAAAGTTTTACTGTGAGTATCGGTATGTCGGTGATACTGTGAAAAATGGTCGGGAATTTGCAGTGGTAAAGGCCCGATATGCTGTTAGGTATAGAGCGGGTGAGGATTCGAAGGGTGATAGGAGAATTAAAAGTATTACGGGGAAACATTCTGTGACCATTTACTGTGATGTTTCCGGTAACAATGAGAGTTTTATGGTAGATATGATGGAGGAACACTACAGTGTGGAGTGTAAAACTTTGAAATCGGTCTCTTTTAAGGGGTTTATCCTTACCTGGTTTAGTAATGTACAGCTTATGGATAGAACCATGTTGGTAAATGAAATGAAAGCGGAGATTAAAAAAAGTGGCGTGGAAGATGTAACGGTTGAGAAACGGAAAGAGGGTGTGGCCCTTACTATTAACAGTATTCATTTTGTGGCCAACAAGGCTATTGTCCTTCCCGCTGAAAGGGATAGACTTAAAAAACTTGCAGAGATGCTTAGGAAAATTAAGGGAAGAAATTTCTTAGTTGTTGGGCATACGGCTGATGTTGGTTCTAAGGAGAGTCAGTATGTGCTCTCCGTTAAGAGAGCAAAAACAATTGTGGATTACCTGGTTTCTCAAGGGATTTCCCCTAAGAGGTTTATGTACGAGGGTAAGGGAGGAACGGAGCCTGTTGCACCGAATGACACGGAGGAGAACATGGCGAAGAACAGACGTGTAGAAATTATTGTACTTGAGGACTGATATGGAAGATGTTTGTAATGGTTAAGGTTAGTGTTATTAGTAGGTAGCTTTCTTTTCGAAGGAATAGGGTATAAAGTCGAGTCCAAAGGCTACCCATACCGGGATTGAGTATAGGAGAGCAATAATTCCCACTATCTGATCCCATCCTGCTATTTGATTGGAAAACCCTGCCACTAGATATATCCCGTAACCGGTGAATACGGCGCCGGCTATGCCATCCGTAAATTTTGTTATTGTACGGGCTACTTTTGTCCACTCCGGATTTTCCGTATAGACGGAGTACAGTAGAAAGGCATTGGGAAGGGTAAAGAGACCTATTTCGAAACTTGCCATTATTACAGCATCGGTACTTGATTCGTCGATAAGTTGAGTAATGGCTGCTACTGTGGGCACTACTGCCTTTGCAATAACAGGGGTGGATAGAAAGATATCTCCAGCTGTCAGGGCTGTTGCGGAAAAGGTACATACAAGTAGTAATATAAGTGTGAAGATTGTAAGTCTTTTCATAAATTTCCCCCTTTGCTCTGCTCTATCTTACTTAAATTCAACTTTCAGGTGGTATTATGCCACACTGTGATTGCCCTTGCAAATTCATTTTTGGTTTGTATTGGATACACCAGATTATTTTCATTAGGAGATTTTGCAAGTATCTGATGATTAAACCTTAAAGTGAGGTTATCTGTTTCGGGAGAGCTGTTCTGAGGGTATGCGTAAGCCTTAAGGGTATCCCCGATATGGGCCTCTGCGAGAAAGTTTATCTCCAGTTCCTTTAAGTGGTATTCTCTCCTTACTCTGAGGGGAAGTGTATCCAGTATCCACTCTATATAGCTCACACTTGTCACGTGTTGGTTTAGATCAAGATCGGTGTATCGCACTCTGAAGGATTGGGAAAGCATCTTCGATTCCCTCTCTTGTTCTCTGCTGGTAGAGATGTTTTGAAACCTTAGTTTTTCGAGACGGCCCTTTGACGTTTGTTTGGGGTATAAGTATGAATCGTCTTTGAATATAACTCCGGCTCTTAGTGGTTTACGGGTTTTTAAGTCAAGTACAAGCCATGCAGATGTTGCTTCTCCGATAGGTTTTTTCTCTCTGTCAAAGAGAAAGAACTCTCTGAATGCAAATAGACCCTTTGTCCCGGATGGCCAGGTTTTTATTACTATTTCGTCGTTCCACGTGGGAACTCTCTCTATGTGTAGGTAAAATCTTGAGAGTACCCAGGTCATATTATGTTGAAACATCTCCGGTACGGAAAAACCCAGCTTGTATGCGTGAGTTCCTGCAGAGTCCAGAATAAAGCGGCATAGGTATGGGATTGATAATTCCGTTTTGGCGTCTAGGTGATAGGTTCTAATAGTGTAATGCTCGGTGTTGATTTTTTTGTTATTCTCAAGCTCTTCGTAACTGATCATGCTTTAGTCCTTATATTAGGGATATTAATAGTATAATAATACGGGGATCAAAGAGAAATGCAAAAAGATTGTTTTCTCCTTATTGACATTAGTTAGAAATGTTTATAATTATTAAATATGTCTAACTATTGGATGTCGTATGTGCTGCTTTTTGAGGTGGAATGATGGGAAAAATGGTACCGTTGAGTGACGCTGATAGCGGGGTCTATACTGTGGTCTCCCTTGAAGGGGGACATGGGTTTCTTAAAAAGCTCTCCGAGATGGGTATATATCCTGGTTCAACGATAGAGGTTTTAGGTCCTACGGCGGATGGTGGACCTGTGAGGGTATTGGTTAAGGGAAGTCAGGTTGGTATAGGAAGGGGGATGGCTTTAAGAATAATCGTTAGAAAGAGGGTATAGGATGGAAGAGACCAAGAGAGTTTATACACTGAGGGATTATAGAGAGGGTGATAGAGGTCGTATTGTAGAGATAAGGGGGAAGGGAAAGTTTAAAACGAGGATTTTGGAGATGGGTTTTGTTAAAGGTGAGGAGGTGTACGTGGAGAAATATGCCCCTTTGAGAGACCCAATAGAGTTTATAGTTAAGGGTTACCATGTAAGTCTTAGGAGGGAAGAGGCGGAGAATATTATTATGACACCTCCAGAACGAAATGAGCATGGAGATAAATAGGGGGGCCGGATGAGCAGAGAGAAAAAACGGATAACGGTAGCAATTGGGGGAAATCCCAATTCCGGAAAGACTACGATTTTTAATTATCTTACTGGTTCACATCAGAGGGTAGGGAACTGGGGTGGTGTTACTGTTGAAAAGATAGAGGGTTCTGTTGAACATAGGGGTTACGAAATTGTTTTTGTTGACCTTCCGGGAACCTACAGTCTTACCGCCTATTCGATGGAGGAGATAATAGCGAGAGATTTTATTGTAGAGGATAAACCGGATGTTGTGGTGGATATACTTGATGCAAGCAATCTGGAGCGGAATATGTACCTTGCCGTTCAGATGATAGAGATGAAAGGAAGATTTATCTTTGTGCTTAATATGGCTGATATGGCAGAGAAGCAGGGAATTAAAATAGATGCCGAGAGACTTTCGACCCTGATAGGAGGTCCCGTTATTTTTACCGTAGGGAATAAGGGAATCGGGGTTAAGGATATACTTGATAAGGTTGTGGAGGTATATGAAGGAAAAGAGCCCCATGTTCGTCATATTCATATTCCCTTTGGTAAAGAGGTAGAAGAGGAGATAAAGAAGATTCAAGCTAAAATTAGGGAGGATGAACAACTTACCGCTCGTTACTCTACCAGATGGCTTGCTGTAAAGCTTATAGAGAATGATAGTGAGGTTATAGAGAAGATAAAGAAAAATTCGAATTGCTTTGGTAAGATTATGGAACAGGTAGGGATTTCCAGAGATCACCTTCGCAGTATATTCAATGATGAGCCTGAGATTATTATTACTGATCAGCGTTATGGATTTATAAGTGGTTTGTTAAAAGAGGTTATTCGTTACGAGGGAACCAACAGAGTGGATGTCTCTCAGAAGATAGATAAAATTTTAACTAATCGAATTTTAGGTATTCCCATTCTCATCTTCTTTATCTGGTTGATGTTTCAAGTTACCTTTGGGCTTGGATCGTATCCTATGGATTGGATAGATAGTGGGGTCTCTGTATTTAGTAATTTTCTTTCAGGGCTTTTAAATGATGGGATATTCAAGAGCCTTCTAATAGATGGAATAATTGGGGGTGTAGGGAGTGTCTTGGTATTTCTACCCAATATTCTTCTCCTCTTTTTTATGATATCTATTTTTGAAGATACGGGTTATATGGCCCGTGCGGCCTTTGTTATGGACAGGGTGATGCACCTTATTGGACTTCATGGAAAATCTTTTATACCTATGATTATGGGATTTGGGTGTAACGTACCTGCCATAATGGCAACGAGGACTCTGGAGAGTAAGAGGGATAGGCTTTTAACCATATTGATTAATCCGCTTATGAGTTGTAGCGCAAGACTTCCCGTGTATATTTTGATAGCTGGTACCTTTTTCGGAAAAAAAGCCGGGGATGTAATTTTTTCCCTCTATGCCCTCGGAATACTTCTTGCGGTTTTAATAGGCCGACTTTTTAGGAAAACGATACTTAAGGGAGAATCTGAACCTTTTGTAATGGAGCTTCCTCCATACCGCATTCCCACTGTTAAATCCGTGATCATTCATATGTGGGAAAGGGCGGTTGTTTTTTTGAAAAAAATGGGAACCGTTATTCTTCTCGGCTCTGTTATTGTGTGGTTTCTGAGCAATTTCCCTGGTAGTCTTGAGAGAGAGGCTGCAGGAGATGGTGCAAAAGGTGAGGTGGAGAGCTCCGCGGTAATAGAACATTCCTATATAACCTCGATCGGTAAGGCTATGGAGCCGGTTTTTAAGCCCCTCGGTTTTGGTTGGCGAGAGGGAGTAGCTCTCCTTAGTGGATTTGTGGCAAAGGAAATAGTGGTTTCCACGCTCGGGGTTTTGTATAATGGGGAGGCAGGTAAGGGGGATCTTGGTGAGACTATAAGAGAAAAATCGGGACTTACCCCTCTCTCTGCCTATGCTTTTCTCGTTTTTGTTTTAATTTATACCCCATGTCTTGCCACTGTGGTGGCGATTAGAAGGGAGACGGGCTCAGTTGGATGGACATTTTTCAGTGTGGGATATCAATTAACCCTTGCCTGGCTCCTTGCCTTTGTAATTGTTCGTATAGGGGGTGTTATTTCAGCTCTGGTGTAGGAGTTGGGTATAGAAATAAAGAGGGAAGTAATGAGAGAAACTAAAAGAGAAAAAACAAAGAGAAAATCAAGAAAACGGGATCTTTCGGAATCCATGGAGGATTACCTTGAAGTTATAAAGGAACTGGAGGATCTACATAAGGTTGTCAGGGTAAAGCATATAGCAGAGAGGATGAATGTAAAAATGCCTAGTGTTTCATCCGCACTTTCCGTTTTGGAGAGAAAGGGTTACGTTAACTATGAGAAGTATGATTATGTAGAGCTTACAGAGAGTGGCGAGCGGATTGCTGAATCTCTTATAAAACGTCACGAGGCTCTTAAGAGGTTTTTAATAGATGTACTCCAGGTAAGCGAAACAACCGCCGAGGTGGATGCTTGTGGGATGGAGCATCATGTCTCAAAACAAACAATAGACAACATGCTAAAGTTTATAGAGTATATTGAGAATTGCGCAGAACCCAAGTGCGGGTGTATGAAAAATTTCAAGGAGTACCTTAAAGGGTAACATGGCATATTTACTGTTGTTTTTTGCCTCGCTTTTCTGGGGAGGCTCCTTTGTGGCCACCCGATATGCACTTGTGGATGGGGGTCTCAGTGTCTTTCTCCTCCTTTCTCTTCGATTTTTTTTCTCAACACTTATTCTTGTCGTTATAGTCATTTTTAGTAAGAGAGATAAGCTTGGTAGGCAGGATATATTTAGACTTCTCTCCATTAGTATTGTTTACCCTGCCATGTACTTTATATTTGAGACAATGGGGATAGAGAGAACCCCTGCCTTTCTCTCTTCTCTTATAATCTCCAGCATACCTGTTCTAACAGGATTGACGGCAAGAATTTTTTTAAGGGAAAAACTTAGTCTTAGGGGATGGGTTGGGATATTTGTTTCTATAGGTGGAATTATTCTGATACTGCTTGGGGCCAATGTAAAGGGGGGAGAAACTTCTGTTACGGGAAACTCCTATATTTCTCTATTGGGTGTTTTACTCATGTTTGGAGCAGCTATCACTGGTGCTATCTATACTACGGCTACACGGTATCTTGTCACACGGTATAAACCCCTTACGCTTACTACCTTTCAGAGTGGTTTTGCGTTTTTGTTTTTCACAGTTATTGCCAGTGTGAGGACAATCTCCTCTTCCGAAACTCTGAGAGATATATTTGTCTCTATAGGAGTGGGAGGAATAATCGCTGTACTATTTTTAAGTGTCTTTGCTTCCGTTTTGGCTTTTCTTTTCTATACCAGGGCGTTAATGGTTATGGAGGCGGGTAAGGTATCTTTGTTTTTGAATACAATACCTGTTATAAGTCTTATTCTTGCCTGGCTTATACTGGGAGAAAAGATATATCTAGGCCAGGTTCCTGGTTTTATTGGGGTTATTGTTGGTGTATTTATCGCCTCCTGGGGGTCTAAGAAACGAGAGGTTCTGTTTGTGGAGGAGGGTTGAGGGGTTAGGATGATTGATTTTTATTGATTTCCAGGGCTAATCTTGCAAGGTAGAGGGTACCTAAAAGGATTATGATTGCGGCATTTAAAACTACCAGTAACCATTTTACCGTGGTCACCGTGCTGCAGATTCTAGCCAGTATGATACTGAAAGCAGGATATTCAAGAAGCAATATGGTTATGATAGTATTTTCCAGGTAATCCATAGTCACAATTAGGAGCGGGAAAGAGACAATCCATATTTGGATTTTTAGTTTTATCCGGGTTCCAAGGTTGATAAGAAGAGACAAGAGTTTTAGAGTGATTACGCTTAACAGAAGTAGGTAGATTATTGGATACGCAAGGTCAAGAGTAAAGTGTATCACTGCCTCTTGTTTTCTTTCCCTTTCACTTAGTGAACTTAGGTACGTTTTGACTGTTTGGGTTGTATAGCTAAATCGGGTGTCCAACATTCTGTTGGCCTCTGTTATTTTACCTTTTCTAGTTTCCTTTGTTGCCATTGGAAAGAGTACGAACATAAAGAGAAAGAATAGTAGTAATAGAAGTAAGAAGGTTTTCCATGAAGTAATTTTTTGTATGAGTGTATAGTATGTCTTCATTTGTTACTACTCCTCATATCCGTCTCTTAATTTTCGAAGTTGAGAGAGTTTCTTTTCCTCCTCCACACATTCTTTATGTTCCGTGTCTCCAAGGGGGCCTTTTATCCTCTTGGAGAGCGCCTTACTCGCCTCTTCTCTTGCATATAGGATGAGTTCATCACCCTCGAATATCTCTGTCTCTCCGGTGGGTACTCCGATAAATTTTTCTTCCTTTCCTATCTTTCTATATATGGCAAGAATTAGTATTCCCTCCAGCTCGAGTTGAAGCTCTTTGAGTTTTTTGTTAGCTAACCAGCTTGTTGGCTTTACGGTTATCCTGGATATTGTATATCCCTTACTTAATCCGAGTATCTGTTCGTAGTCATATATTCTTAGGGTTGTCCATCGCTGTAGAGCGGAGGTGATAACCTTTTTCATTATTCTGTATATATACTTTGAGCGGGCAAAGAAGAATATTAGTATTAAACCTCCACTTAGAATCAGCACCCTTGTTGTAATGTTCCCTCTCGATTGATTAACGAAGGTTAAGATGAATGTAGCTATGGATGATGTTATTCCGGCACTACCGAGTAGTATTAGAATTCGAATTATTTTACGTCTTGCAGGGTGTGCTACTATCATCTCTGACTCTTCGGTTGTAAATCCGACACCGGAAAATGCTGATTGAGCTTGAAAAGAGGCGACATCTTGAGGAAGTCCTGTTAGCTCTAATGCAATAGCCCCTATTCGGACCACTATAATAGAGAGTGTTATTATAATTAAGAGGCTTAAGGCTGCAACCATAAAATTAGTTTACAGAGAAATTGTCTCTGTTACAATCCTCGGTTACAATATTGGCTATCTATGACATCAATAAACCGTAACGTTCCTCCTGTTCCTTTTTAAACTGGGTGGTGTAGAGGTTGTAATAATGTCCTTTCTTCCTTATTAGCTCTGCGTGATTTCCCATCTCTGTTATCTTCCCCTTCTCTATTACAATAATTCTGTCCGCTCTTTTAATTGTGGATAACCTGTGAGCAATTATAAAACTTGTCGTGTTTTTCATCAGAGTTTCCATTCCCTGTTGAATGAGTTCTTCCGAGATGGTATCTATTGAGCTTGTTGCCTCATCCATTATGAATATATCTGGATTTATAAGAATTGCTCTGGCAAGGCTTATAAGTTGTTTTTGACCCACTGACAGAAGGTTTCCTCCCTCTCCTACCTCCGTCTCGTAACCTTGGTCAAGTTCACTTATAAACCTATGGGCCCCGGACAGTTTGGCTGCCTCTTCTATCTCCTCGTCAGTTACATCGGGTTTCCCGTAACGTATATTTTCCCTTATACTGCCAGAGAATAGATGAGGGGTTTGTAGGACAATTCCTATTCTTGAGTGTATTGAGTGAAGGCTAAGAGTTGTGTAATCGTCTCCATTAATGAGAATTTTCCCTCCTTTGGGCTCGTAAAACCTGCACAGTAGATTTACGATTGTTGTCTTTCCTCCCCCGGTTGGTCCCACCAGAGCGATATTTTCTCCCTCGGCTACATATAGGTTAAAGTCTTCAAGTATGGGCTTTCCCTCTTCGTAGTAAAAGTACACGTGATCGAATAGTATGTCTCCCCTTATGGAGTTTACTTTCTTAGCATTTGGCTTGTCGGTTATCTCTGGTTTGGAATCTATAAGTGAGAATACCCTCTCTGCTGCTGCGATTGATTGTTGCATGTTGGCATAAACTCTGGCGAGGTCTTGAATAGGCCATAGCATAAATGTTATGTAGGAAAAGAATGCTTGAATGCCTCCTATAGTTAGTGCCCCGAGATCGAATTGTATTCCCCCGTACCATATAATGGCGCCAAGGGCGGTGGCACTTAGCAGTTGGACGGAGGGGAGAAACAAGGCCGAAAACCATGCAGCCCTATAGGAAGCTTGGTACATCTCGCTGGTTAGGTTTCCGAATTTTTTGAGGTTTATCTCCTCTCGGCGTAGGGATTTTACTACCCTTACCCCGGTTATGTTTTCATTGTACGCCCCGGTTATCTTTGAGTTGATTTTGCGGACTCTTCTGTATTCCGCTATGATTTTTGTTTTAAACAGCATGGAGACAGCGATTATTATAGGAACAATAATAAGTACGATTAGTGCAAGTTTTAGGTTTATTTTTATCATAAATACCAGTGCAACAGAGATGTTAAATATTGCCCAGCTTGTGTCCAGAAGTCCCCACGTTACAAGATCTGCTATCCTTTCGGAATCGGAGGTAAATCTTGCCATTATCCAACCTATGGGGGTTTTGTCAAAGTATGATAGAGATTGCCTCTGCACGTTAGAGAACATCTCTTTCCTTAGTTTATAGTGTACCCGCTGCCCTAAAATCCCCGTGGTGACGATCATCGTGAAGACAAAGATAGCCTGGACAATCATTAGAGAACCATAAATTATGGCAAGGTGTATTATTCGTTCTTTGTTATGAGGTGTTATTCCCTCGTCTATAATTCTTTTGCTGATATAGGTAAAGTACGAATCTAGAAAGGCTATTATTGCTATTGAGACAATAAAAACGATTACCGTTTTCCAATAGGGTCTGAGAGTTGAGAGAATTCTGAGTATTGTTTTCCCGTTAAACTGGGTTGTAAACTCCTCCTCTGCAAATTGATTATCTGACATTACTCATCTCCACTTTGAAATTTCCTTCTTTAACTCTAGAGATATCTTTGATTGTAATTCGTATATTTTTTTGTACATCCCATCTTGGTTTATCAGTTGTTTATGAGTTCCCTGTTGGATTATCTCTCCTCTTTCTAATACACAGATCGTATCCGCTCTCATGAGTGTTTGAACTCTATGCGCTATAATGAAGGTGGTTCTTCCTTTAATCAGGTTTTTTAAAGCCTCCCATATTTTTTCTTCTGTTTCTGTATCAACCGATGATGTTGAATCGTCAAGGATTAGGATTTTGGGATTTTTTAGGATAACACGCGCAATGGCTATTCTCTGCTTTTGTCCCCCGGAGAGTGTTACTCCCCTCTCCCCCACGATTGTATTGTATCCCCTTGGGAATTCTAATATTGACTCATGAATAGCGGCTGCCTTTGCAGCCTTTACTATCTCATCCATTGAGACCTCTCTTTTTACTCCGTAGGCGATGTTTTCGGCTATGGTTAGGGAAAAGAGAAATGGTTCCTGTTCCACATATCCTATAATCCTTCGTAGAAACTCTTTCGAATAGTTTGTTAACTCTTCCCCATCCAGAAGAATTCTCCCCGAGCTATACTCGTAGAACCTTGGCAGGAGATTAACGAGGGTTGTTTTTCCGGAACCGGCGCTTCCAATGAGGGCAACAATCTCACCCGGGTTGCATCTTAGATTGATATTTTTCAGTGCGGGAGTTTTTTTGTCGTAGTAAAAGGATACATTCTCAAATATGATTTCTCCCCTTATCTCTTTTTCTTCTTTTTCCTTCCCTCTGAATATATTTTCCGGTTTCTCCTTGAGTATTTCCATTATTCTCCTGTAAGAAACCTTTACCTTGGAGATTTCCACTATCAGTCGTCCGAGCATTCGCATTGGAAAGATTATCCATACTATGAGGCCAGAAAAAGCTACATAGCTTCCTATTGATATCGCCCCGTTTATCGTCATGAATCCGCCCACCACATACCCTGTTAAAAGCTGTAAACCGCAGAGAATGTCCGTGATAGGCCAGAAGGCAGAATGTATAAGTATGAGTTTTTTCCCTCTTAAATACTTTTCCTGGTTCTCTCTATCGAACTTCTTTTCCTCATAGCTCTCTCTACCAAAGGCTTTTACTACCCGTATCCCACTTAAGCTCTCCTGAAGAACGGAGGAGAGGGCGGCCTCTTGTTCCTGAAATGCTCTATATCGCTTTGCTATTTGGGAGAAGAAGAGAGCAGAAATCACTACTATTACAGGAACTACTACTACGGAGATTAGAGCCAGTTTTAAATTTATATTGGCAATGGCTACGAAGTTTATAGAGAACAGTAGGAAGACTCTTCCCAGACTTATTGCCTGTTCCGAGTAAAATTTTCTTATGGTTTCAACATCACTTGTGGAACGCTGAATTAATTCCCCTGTGTTGGTCGTAGCGTGGTATGTGAGGGATAGGCTCTGAGTGTGATCGAAGAGGTGGTTTCTAAGCTTTCGGATTATTCCCTCCGAAGTTTTTGCTGTGAGGGTTCCACTTAGAAAAGTAGTAGCACCTTGAATCAGCGCGAGTGCTACAAAGCCTCCCCCTATAATAGGATACCAGTATGCAGGAGCCCCCGGTTTTAGTATATGATCTATAAAATACCTTAATAAGAGATACGTTGATGTCTTAGAAGACATGGCGATGAAGAGGGAGATTGTTGCAATCAGATATGTGAGTCTGTATCCCTTTAACATTTTCCACAACCCCATCACCCCGCTCTCGGGGAGAAATTGTGTGGGGTTAAATGGAAAGTGTTCTACTCCTGTAGAGGTTGTTTTTTTCTGCACTTTTTAAATTTTCCCCCTGATTTCGATTCTGTGAGGTATAGTATATATTTTTTAACATTTAAAAAATGCAAATTTATAAAATTGACCATATTTTAAATATATTATTATCTTTTACTATCACATCCGATTTATGGGAGAGAATTGAATATGAAAATATATCTCGGATGCGTGCCGTGTTTTACACGTCAGGCACTGGAGGCTGCCTCTATGTCAACGAGGGATGAGAAACTTAGGGAAGAGATTGTAAGACGTGTGATGAAAGAGGCAGCGGAGATTCCCTTTGACAAAACACCTGTTCATATGGGGATGTATATTCATAGGATTGTTAGGGAATTAACCGGTAATAGAGATCCCTATGCTCATCTGAAAAAGCTTTACAATGATAGAGCTATGAAGATTTTTCCGCATATAGAGAAACTGGTGAGAGAGTCGTCCGAGCCTTTAAAGACGGCGGTTAAGATTGCTATTGCAGGTAACTCCGTAGACTTTGGAATAGCCAATGTTAATCATGATATTGATCTTGTTGCAACGGTAGAGGATTCTTTGAAGAGAGAGTTTGCTATTGATTCATACAAAGATTTTGTTGAGGCATTAAAGAATGCAGATGATATTTTGTATCTCTCCGATAATACGGGGGAGATTGTCTTTGATAAGATTCTTATAAAACAGATTCCTGGACACAGAGAGAGAATAACACTGGTAGTAAAGAAATCTCCAATAATTAATGATGTGACTCTGGAAGATGCCCTATATGTAGGGATGGACAAATTGGTCAGAGAGATTATCGATAATGGTATAGATGCTCCCGGTACCCTTGTTGATGAGTGTTCTAAAGAGTTCCTTGGGCGAGTGAAGAACGCTGATATGATAATATCCAAGGGACAGGGTAACTATGAGGGGCTTTCCGGTACGGGTTATCCCATATTCTTTCTTCTTAAAGCCAAATGTGAGGTTGTAGCATCACATTTGGGAGTGAAGGTTGGTGATATTATTCTCCTTAAGGAGGGTTTGTTATAGTATTTTTTGATGCTGTCTTAACTTATGGCCTTGGCGATAGCCTCTGCAAGGTCTTCTATTTCAAAGGGTTTCTTTACTACTCCTGTAAAACCATACTCTCTGTAGTTAGACATTATGGGATTGTTGGAGTAACCGCTTGAAACAATTACCCTTACCTGCGGATCTATCTTTAAGAGCTCCTTTACAGTTTCTTCTCCTCCCATTCCTCCCCGTACCGTTATATCTGTTATAACGACTCTTATAGGTTTTCCTCTTTCCATTGCCTCTCTGTATAGTTCTATTGCTTCTCGGCCGTCTTTAGCCAGGATAGGTTCGAATCCCAGTTTCTTTAGCATGGTACTTGCTATGTCTCTTATTATGTCATCATCGTCCATTACCAGAATTCTACCGCTCATATTTCCTAACTCGAAATTTTTTTCTCTATTCTTTTCCCTGTTAGCACTCTTTTCTGTTGCGGGAAGGTATATAAAGAATGTTGTTCCCCTTCCTAGTTCGGATTTTACCCTTATTGTTCCTCCGTGATTTTTGATTATGGAGTAGCATATGGCAAGCCCCAAACCCGTCCCGTTGGTCTTTGTGGTGAAGTATGGGTCGAATATGTGGTTTATATCCTCCTCCGATATTCCCGTTCCCTCATCTGTAATTGCTATCTCTACGTATTGCTCTCCTGTAGGGAGCTTTAAATTTAGAGCCTCGGTAGGGATTATATTTCTGCATGTAATGAAGATTTTTCCTCCCTTTGGCATGGCATGACGAGCGTTTAATACAATATTTTGAATTACCTGGGAAAATTGACCTCTGTCTATCTCTACATCCCATAGAGCCTCTGGAATTTTAATATGGTAATCAATACTTGTGCCTGTAAGTATAAATTTGGTGGAGGTTTCTATAATATTGGGGAGTGAGGTTAATTCTTTTACGGGTTCTCCACCCCTTGCAAAGGTTAGGAGTTGTTGGGTAAGGTTTGTAGCACGTTTTACCGCAGCTTTTGCCTGATTGATATATTCTGTAGCCTCTTTTTCGGTTACTATGGTACTCAGGAGAGTCAAATTACCGAGAATTCCGGTGAGTATGTTATTAAAGTCGTGGGCAATTCCTCCGGCGAGGATTCCTATCGAGTTTAATCTGTCCATCTGGCGTATTCTCTCTTCTGTTTCTTTCTTCTCTGTTATATCTGTAAAAACTACTACGCCCCCTATTAATTTGCCGAAGGGATCGAATATTGGAGCGCAGGTTCCCTCTATACTTGTTTTCTTTCCGTTTTTGTTTATCAGTATCGTGTGTTTATCCAGGGTTATTGTTTGTCCTTCCTGTATTACCCTATAGACCTTATCCGAATATTCTTCTCCGTTCCTTTCGTTTTTGATATTAAATACCTTATCGATTGATTTTCCTATTGCATCTTCTCTGTTCCATCCTGTTAATTTCTCTGCAACACCGTTAAATATTATGATTTTTCCATCTCTATCAGTGGCTATAACACCATCTGCAATGGATTGGATGGTTGTGTAGAGTCGCTCCTTCTCATTTAGAATCTCCTGTTCGTATTTGGTTTTATCCTCTACCATTTTATTTGCAAGTAGGGCGAGCTCGTAAGGCTCCTGAATTTTTATTCTGTCGAGTTCTATCTTTTTGTTGCTTACCGCTGCCTCTTTAAAAAAGCCTTTGAATCGATAGATTTCTTCCTGTAGGCGCTTGGAAAGGCGGTACAGGAGATAAAATAGTAGGAGGATGAAGAATGTAGTAAGGAGAGAGGCTGTAATACTTATTCTCTTAAGTTCCTTGGAGAAACTTCCTTTAATTGCCTGTAGGTTAGGTTTTAGATCTTGTGTGTATATACCTGCTCCTACTATCCAATCCCAATTTTTGTATAGAGTCACGTATGAAATTTTCTCTTCTACTATGTTTGAATTGATCTTTTTAAAGTGGTATGTGACAAAACCTCCCCCGTTTTTAACACATTTGTCCAGGATTTCTTTGTGGAATAGTTTCCCTTTGGCATCTTTTAGGTTATTGGGGATAATCTGACCGGGTTTGATACCTGTCTTATTGGGGTTTAAGAGCATCCGTGCGTAGTAAGAACCATCGTTATTAAACTGTAGTTTCATTATGAAGAAGTAATTATCATTACCCTTGCCAAATCTAATAGCGGAGATCTCTCTTATAGCCCTTTCCTTTACCCTGTTCTCCATCTCGTTAAGTCTTACTGTCATGCATATGGCAAGCCCTAGGGGTTTGTATAGTTTAACAAATCCTACCTCTTTTGGATTTTTTTTGTTAGTACCATGTATAGGTAGGGTATAGCTAAAGAATCCCTCTGGTCTTGTTCTTATTGTGTTGAGTATCCTTTGGATTTTTCCCGTATCATCTGTTCTGGGAGGGTTTTTGAGGATGATTAATAGAAAAGAATCTTTTCCATTGTTGTATTTTATCTCTCTAACTACAGAGATAACCTCTCTTCTTATCTCTTCTTTTGTCTTTTCGTTTTTATGGGTTTGATAGATCTGATCTGTCACCCTATAGGCGTTGTATACCCTTGCCTTTGCGGTCTCTCTTGCGTTTTCCAGTACGGAAAAATCATTTTCCCTTATTATAGATTTTACACTGTCCACCAGTTCCTTTAGATGTCCCCTTTTTTCCGAGTAGTAGTTATCCGTTACCCTTTGGAGTACAAAGTTTGTATGTTTTTTAGTCTGTATGGAAAAGTATGTTAGCATAAAGATTGTTATTGGTATGGTACCTATGATTATGAAGAGAGATAGAATAATGGATAACTTAAATCTCTTATTTTTTCGAATCATTAGAATATTACTCCTCCCCTCTGGTGTTGAGGTTTGGTATGTGCTGAGTTGAAAGTTTATCAGTAAATTGTAATGAAATCAATTTAGTAATTTGTATTATCTTCTTGCCTTTAGTCGTTTCATCCTGAAAAAATCGTCCCTCTCTGTTTCCTCTATGTAGGATTCTATAAAGCTTACGAGGGCCTCGTACTTTGGGATAAGTACCTTTTCCAGAGCATTTACGCGTCTCTGGGTCTTCTTTACCTCGATGGCAAGTCTGTATACCGCATTTTCTATCTCACTTAGGCGAGCTATAAGCGAGAGAGCCTTTTTAAAACTCTCATGAGCCTGATCAAGGTTGGCATTTGTGTTAAAAAACCCGTAGGATGGTTCTATTTTGTCGTCAATTCTTTCAACCTCGGGGAGTTCTACTCCCATAACACTCTTTAGTTTAAACTTTGGAAACTGGGTCTCTTCTACGGAGAGACCAAGCTCTTGAACGTACTCTATTCCGATACTAAGATTTGCCTTCTGTAGGCTATCGTACGCGTTGGAGAAAACCTCTTCCATACTGTTTTGGATCTCTCTTGCATCATCTATAAGTTGCATCATCTCCCTTACCAGAACGTTTCGTTTCCTGTTTAATAGAGTGTAACCTTCTTTTGCGAATTGGAGGGCTCTCTTTGTGGCAAGCAAGGCGCTCTTGGTCGGAGAAATATTCATCTTTCGCTATCCCCTCTGCTCTCTGTAGTATTTTTCTATCTCCTGTTGATTGACCCTTGTTAATTCGCTCTTTGGAAGGTGTCCGAGTACTTTCCACCCTATATCCAGGGTTTCTTCTATCGAGCGATTTTCGTTCTCTCCCTGTGACAGAAACTCCCTTTCGAAGGCATTTCCGAATTTGAGGTACATTTTATCGATATCGATGAGTTCTTCCTCTCCTATTATAGAGGCTAAAGCCCTTACCTCCTGAACCCTGCTATAGGCTGCGTATAATTGGCTATAGAGGTGGGGATGATCCTCTCTTGTATAGTCCTCGCCTATTCCTCCCTTCATGAGTCTTGAGAGTGAGAGAAGTATCCCTACCGGTGGGTATATGCCCTTTCTGTAGAGTTCTCTGTCCAATACCACCTGACCCTCTGTTATGTAACCCGTTAGGTCAGGTATGGGGTGTGTTATATCATCATTTGGCATCGAGAGTATTGGTATCTGGGTAATGGAACCCTTTTTCCCCCTTATCATTCCCGCACGTTCGTATATACTTGCGAGATCGCTGTAAAGATAGCCCGGGTATCCCTTTCTCGACGGTACCTCTCCCCTTGCAGTTGAAAGTTCTCTTAGAGCCTCGCAGTAGTTGGTCATATCCGTCATTATTACGAGTACATGCATGTCCATTTCAAAGGCAAGGTACTCCGCAGCGGTTAGTGCCACCCTTGGGGTTGCTATTCTCTCTATTGGAGGATCATCTGCGAGGTTGAGGAAGGTTACAACATTTCCCATAGCCCCCGATTCTTCAAAACTTGCCAGTATGTATCGAGCGCTGTCATGTTTTATCCCCATGGCGGCGAATACAATTGCAAAGTTTTCGTACTCCTCTCCTTTAATTCGCGCCTGGCGTGTTATCTGAACGGCAAGACGGTTGTGGGGAAGACCATTCCCGGAGAATATGGGAAGTTTCTGTCCCCTGATTATTGTCATAAGCCCGTCTATAGAGGATATTCCTGTTTGAATGAAATTTCTCGGATACATTCTGGCTGCGGGGTTTATCGGCTCACCGTTTATGTCCCTGTATTCTCCCTTTATTATC
>Ga0256914_1001075_pt1 | contig 25977 bp, 26 predicted proteins | sample HulkmetaG_FD_191571 | JGI IMG/M metagenome (GOLD analysis project Ga0256914, IMG submission 191571) | Hydrothermal chimney microbial communities from Main Endeavour vent field at the Juan de Fuca Ridge, Pacific Ocean - Hulk | ecosystem: Environmental > Aquatic > Marine > Hydrothermal vents ... | reverse complement strand
GCGTCGCTAAGAGGCTCAAGGAGGCGAACCCCAAGACAATAATCGTTGGTGCCGAGCCAGCCGAGTGCCCCGTAGCTTACTACTGGTTCCACAAGGGCGAGGAAGGACCGTGGGGACGCCACGAAATCGAAGGCGTTGGCGACGGCTTCGTACCAAACATCGTTAAGAGATACAAGCACCTCCTAGACGACTTCGTCACCGTATCGTCCGACGAAGCCATAGAGATGGCTAAGAAACTAGCTAGGGAGGAGGGACTAGCAGTAGGTATCTCCTCCGGCGCGAACGTCGTAGCCGCAATAAAGGTAGCAAGGAAATACAACCTACCTGAAGGCGCAAAGATAGTAACCATACTCCCCGACTACGCCGCCAGGTACTTCAGTACTAGGCTATTCCGCGAGAGAAGGCTTAAGTCGCAGAAGTAAGCTTTTTCCCTACCCTGCACGTAACATCGAATTCAAAATTCCTAAACACATTTAGCCTAAAGCTGTCCTCATTAATATCGTAAGTTTTAATATAGAGAACCACATCATAAATATTAGTAAGCATCCACATGGGGATGAGTAACAATGGCGGGGAGGTCACGTAATCCAAGAATCCCTTTGATCATACTATTCTCCTGCTTAGTGGTAATTGCATCATCAATTGCTGTTGTGTTTTTAGGTTCATTTTACACTATAGAGAGTCACGTGGTTTCGAATAAGTTCATTAGGTCAGAGGGCGGCCCCTATATTTACCCGCTTCCTCTTGTTTCCAAGGATGACGTCGGGAGAAACATTACTGTTGGGGAGTACGCTGTTCTCCTACGCTTTACTACCCCTAACAAGGATGACACGAATGTGGAGTTGAGGTTAGGTGTTGATATAGAGTACTACTTCATGGCCGCTAACAGCTCATTAGCGGACAAGCTATGTTCGGTGACGGGTGACTCCATCCCGGATACCCCGCTACTCTTGACGGTCCTCATTACGCTTAACATTAATAATAGGTCCACCGTTGAGTTGCCTAGCTTCACCGATGCATTATTTCCTTGGTGCCAGTATCACACGTACACGTCGGTAGAGGGGTTACCGGGTGGTGCTCTTGGGAATTCGAAAGAGGTTGAGGACGCTGTGAGGAGGGGATTAGTTAATGGTGATAACGTCATTAAGGCAACCTACGTCGTGAAGGTTCAGTGGTTAACGTCGATCGATGATGTGGCTAGGGCGTTGAATGTGAGTCCAGAAGTGTTAAGGAGGGATGTGAACTTAACGGCCGTGGTTATCCCCTCAGCAACTATGGAAGAGTACATTAAGTATAGGTTGGTTCCAGCTACCTATGTGTTTCTTGTCACAGCAGTTTCTATCGCTGTGCTGGTGGCTAGTTACTACGCGTTACTTAGGCAACGTCAGAGAACGTAGGCAAAGTAGTATGATTGAATGGCTTAGGTGGGGGATGAAGAAAAGTGGCTTTCTTCTCGTGGTTTGAGTGTTAGATGAATGGTTTCGTTAGGTTTACTTGCCTTATTAGTGCGTAGGGTGCCTTGGTTGGTGTTTCTACTTCCCACCATCTTATCTTGTGTGTTTCTCTCGTAGCTAGCTCCCAGTTTGACAGTAGGTTAGCGAATTTATCTGCGATCCTTATTCTCCCTAGGTGACCTACAACCTCGCCATTCTTTACGAGGAGCGCTGCGTCCCTACTTACGGTTGAGAATACTCCTTCAACGTAGTTCTGTAGTCTGGTATACCAGTTGTTGGTTATTATTACGCCGTTCCTTAATTCGCTGATTAGTTCCTCTTCACTCTTAACGTTGCCTGGGCTCACGTGCAGGTTCCATGGGGTTGGGAATAACCATCCTGCGTTGCCCGTTGATTCTGTGCCCATCTTCTTGGCTGTGCCTGTATTGTGTAGGAGGTTTACGAGGACACCGTCCTTAATTATTGGTTTGTCCTTAGTCGGCACGCCCTCATCATCGAAGGCTGTTGACCTAGCTAATTCAGTGTCCCTTGGCGCGTCAATTATGGTTACAGCTTCTGAGCCCACCTTCTCGCCTGGTTTGACCTTCATGAACATTGAGAAGCCCATCATTACCGCCATGGCTGAAGCCATCCAACCGATAGTGTCGATTAGGTTCCCGACCACCAGCGGTGACAGGATAACGTCGTACCTGCCTGGCGTGAAGTCCGCCTTACTGTTCGTTATGGTTGCGTACATCCCTGCACGCCTTCCCACCTCCCTTAACGCGTTGGCGTCCAGTATCCTACTCCCGTGGGCCCAGTGACCGCTGAACTCACCCTTGAATGCCCTTAAGTACGCCTCAACCTCCGTGCCCTCCTCCATCCCCCTGAATCCCTTGTTTGTGGCTAACGCCTTAGTCATGCGGCCAAGTACCAACGTGCCAGCCACCCTTTCTGCACCTTCCCTGAGTGCAGCGTCAATCATTATCTCCACGTACTTGCCGGGCTCCTCCATGCCCTTAAGGACGTTCTGATCCACTAGCCCCTTGAGGGGTTTGAACCCTGCTGACACAGGTAGTGGGGCATAGATCTCGGAAGGCTCCAGCTTGGTTAGGATCTCACTAACGTTTCTTAGCGCATTATTAACCGCGTCGGGGTCACTCACGGAGAGTTCTGTTGAGAACACCCTACCGTCCTTCGCCACTAGCACCGATACCTTAGTGTCGATCCATGACTGCGTAACTGAGGGTTCAGTGTTCCACAGCTTAACCATCACGTAGTCACGTTGCCTTACTAGGACCGCTACGTCGTCGAACCTTCCTTCGAGCTTCTTAAGTACGGATTCCGCTAACTCGAGCGCGGCGACCATTACGCGATCACCCCTAACCTTATCTTAGCTAATCTCACGTCTGGCCCTCCAAACCATACGGGAACGCCCTGCGCTGGCTCACCCTTCCCGCATGTTCCCGGGTAGAATCTTAGGTGCTTATCAACACCCACGATGTTGCTGTAGAAGCCCTTAGTAGTGATTTCAAGCACGGGGTTCCTGACGGGCTCAGCCAGCTCACCGTTCCTTATCATGTATGCTTCAAGGCCTACATACCTCTGGTTCCACCGCATGTCGTCTATGTTCCACTCCATGTAGGACTTTATGAAGACCCCTAACTTAATATCCTCTATCAGTTCCTCAAAGCTCATGTCCCCTGGCTTGAGGTACGTGTTACTCATCCTTATGATGGGTTCTGAAGCGTAATCCATTGCCCTAGCGGCGGCATTGCTCGAGGTGCCCATGAGTTTCGCTGTATGCCTGTTGTGGAGGGGCTCGTAAATGATGCCCTCTTTGTAGAGGTACCTAGGCCTTGCCGGAACCCCTTCGTCGTCGAAGAGGTAGTAGCCGTTACTGCCCGGTATCGTGGGGTCCTCTATGACGGTAGCGTACTCCGTCCCTATCCTGTACTTACCTATCATATCTGGCTTGACGAATGACTCACCTGCCTGCGCGGCTTCTCTCCCGAGTATCCTGTCAGCCTCCATGGGGTGCCCGGCCGACTCGTGCACGAGTAGGCCGACGACCTCTGAACCAACAACAACATCGATGGGTTCTTTCGGTGGCTCGATACCCTTAAGGAATACTTTCTCTAGGTTCCTCGCCTCCTCACTCACGACATCCTCCAGGCGCCACGAATCAATGAGTTCCGCGCCTCCGGAAGCCTCCTTCTCGAGGGTTCTCTGAAGCGTTCCCTTCTGCGGGTGGACTAGGACGAAGTTAATGAAGGTCGTTACACGTGGAACGACTGAATGGATTGCCGCACCATCTGAGTTAATCACTAATTTCTCCTGGAGACGCGTACCCGCCTGGAACATCACGGCAGGGATCTTAACTTCCCTTACCGATGAGTTTATTACTTCGGTGAGCCTCTTACCGAGCTGAGTGAGGCTCTCTGCCGTTAGGTCGCCTAAGGGTCTTCTCACGGCGACCTCGTAGGATGCCTTTCCAAGCCTCTCATCGCTGAACTCTATCGGTGTTTTCCTTAGGCTTGCTGTGGTTCTAGCCCTGGTAATTGCTGCCATGACCGCACGTTCAACGCCCTCCCTAGTTAGGGTGTTCGTTGCGGCGAAGCCTAGTGACCCATTAACTATTACCCGTATCCCGATACCCTCACGCACCTCGCTACCGACACCGACGGTACGTGCGTTCCTGAGAACAACACCCGACGTGACGTCACGCTGGTACCTAGCTTCGGCGTAGGAGGCACCAGCCCCTAGGGCTTTATCGACCGCCCACTGAAGCAGACCTTCATCCAACGAAGCCAAAAGTTCACCCAATCTACATAGCTGGTTAATGATAATAAAGGTTCGACTCAATTAGAATATTCTTCGATACTTAACCCTTGCATTGCTTAATTAATTTAGACACCTTGCTTAAATACCTGGCGACCTTAACACTCTCCTTCGGAACCTCAACGACACCCTCCCCCTTAACAATGACGAAGTGTCTCCTACGTATCTCGCCTTCAAGACCCGTTACTTTAAAGGCTTCCTCAACCATGAAGTGTAACTGGACACAATGGGGTGAGCCATCAACCGTCAGCACGGCAACTTCCTCGAGAAAGTCCCTACACCTACGTAATATTCCAGCTAACTTAAACCCAACCATGTTAATGTGCTCCTCCTCAAGACAGACCGAGAGTATTGAGTATCCTGAATCCCTGAAGGTCACTAGCGCATCGCTATGCTCGACCTCGACGCACCTACCCATTAATAATATCTTATTTCTTGACCGGATTATCCTGGATCTGGCGTTGCAGTCTATTAACTTAGGTATATTATGAACCTGATTCAATTGGGCTCACCATAATGAACTTTCCACTAACCTCAAAAAGTGAGCAAGGAGCAAATTACATCTACCTTACCTTATACTAGTCTATAACTTCAATTTTGCGTGCATACTTTAGATAAGACGAGTACCTAGCCAGAGCTGCCGCCGCTCTAGCACCTCTCTCAGGTGTAATGTACACAGGAACACCTCGTCTCTGTAAATTAAGGATTGTTTCGTCAGGCGAACCTAAGAGAATAGGTATTAGGGCCTTACCGTTATATTTCTTCCACTTTACTAGGATATCTGAGGCCCTCAATGTCATACCAGCTAGCACCACCATTACTATATCTACTCTCTGATCCTTCATTACCTCCTCTATTGCTGAGTTGATCTCAGATTCGCTGGCGTCACGCGGCAGGTTGAGGGGATTGCTGATTAGCGAGTGCTCGCTTACTCTTTTTCTAAGTACTCTCTTCACTTCAGGGCTTGTTTTAGCTAATCTTAACCCCAGTTCCTCTAGGGCATCGGCTAGTATTACTCCAGCACCTATTGACGTCGTTATGATTTGTACGTTGGATCCGTGAACTAGCGGTAGTAATGCTAGTCCTTTCCACACGTCGTAGAGTTCCTCTAGACTGTTGGCGGGGAGCACACCTGTCTTCCTGAAGGCTTCTAGATATAGCCTGTAGTGCCCTGCAGGCATACCCAGCCTAGATGCTACGGCGAAGGCGCCCGACCTAGTTCTACCTGACTTTAGGGCGACGACGGGTTTTCTGAGGGTTGTTTCTTTTAGGACCTTCATGAACCTCCTGCCATCTCTGACCGCCTCTATGTAGAGAGCCACACACTTGCTTTCATCGTCCTCGGCTAAGTACTCTAGTATGTCTACCTCATCTAAGTCAGCTTTATTTCCGAGCGTGGCTAGCTTGCTTATTCCTAAACCCTCGCTAACGGCCCATGTAGCGAGCGTTGATGCTACCGCACCGCTTCTTGAAACTATGGCTAGGGGGCCCTGCTTCTCCACTAAAGGCCATGAGGCGTAGAAGGACTTACCCGGGTTTCCAACACCTTGGGAGCCTGGCCCTAGAATTCTAACGCCGTGCTTCCTTGCCGCTTCCATAACCTGATCTTCCAGATCCCTCTTCGAGGTTCTTCCGGTCTCACTGAAGCCTCTGGACAATATAATGACGACGCGGACCCCTCTCGCTCCAAGCTCCTCCACTACCTTAGGAACTTCCTCAGTAGGTACCGACACTATTGCCAGTTCTACGTCCTTGGGTAGTTCAGATACTGAGGAATATGTGGGGATGCCTAACTCTTGACCCACGTCTACGGAGCCGATAGCATATAACTCCCCCTTGAAGCCCATGCGCACTATGTTCTTCAGAACTTCATACCCTGGGTTCCTAGAGTCTTTCCTAACACCCACTACGGCTACGGATCTTGGCTCGAATATCTTCCTAATTACTTCCCTTATGCCCAATCCACTAACGCCCTCACATATCTTCTGAGGTTCCTTGGATTTTTTGTCTCAAGACTTATTACTTTTATATTTATTAAGAGAACGATGTACATATGCCCCCAGAGGCCTGCAAGTAACCGGGCTTGGTTCGTCATCTACGCTTATTCTGAACCCGTGAGGACATTCCATCGGGCACCCTAAATTCCTCCAGATGCACTGAAGCGAACTCATAGGTATGTTCAACTCTATCAGCCGGGCGACCATGCACGCCTCATCCTTACTTAGACCTAGCTTAAGCAACGCGCCTTCAACAACACCGTGACGCCAGATTATTTCCTTAACCAACCTAAGACCCTCACCGGTTAGTTCGTAGCCACCCTCAACACGCTTAACTAGCCCCTGCATGATTAGTTTCTTTAACATTAAGGTAGCTGTGGGTTTAGCTACACCTAAGACCTCAGCAAGGGCAGAGGGCTTCACAGGTCTCGATGCTCCCCCTTTCACGTACAGCGCTACTAAGTAGTCTGCCTCCCTGATGCTTAGGGAGTTAGCCTCCACGTCTCATCACCAGCAACGCTACTAAAGCTCCTGAAGCAACCACCCCTACACCACCTGAGGGAGGTATGTTTAGGGACCATGCGAGCGCGTAACCTGAGGTTATAACTGCTACACTGACAAGGTAGCTGAGCTTGAAGGGATTCGGGCTCTTAGCCCTGAGCGCTAGTAGACCCGGCACCGTAATGATTATGTGGGCAAGTAGGACGCCTAAACTCATTGCTAGTGACGCTGCCGCTACCGATGCTGTGAAGTAGTAGAGATACCTGTAAGCTCTGACTGGCAAGCCCATCGCCTCAGCCCCTTCAGGATCAAACGCCACGTACTTGAACTCACACCAGAATAGATGAATCAATGGGATAACCATCACGAGTACCGCAGTTAACCTCACGACATCGTGCCACGTTGCTAGCGCCGAGACCCCGAATACGTAGCCGAAGGCTTTACTGACGCCGTATGGGGTGGTGAGGGCTACGACGTAAGTCATTATCACAGCCACTGAGACACTCACGCTAACTGATATCGCTACCGCAGCATCTTCCGGGAAGCCACGGGCTACTGCCTCAGCCGTTAAGAGGGACGCTGTTAGCGACATCACCACGGCTGTGAGTAAGGGGTTTACCGGTAGATGTAGGGCATCGTGTGAGTACACCCCTATTAGCGCCCCTGCAAGCACAGAATGCATTAGCGTTATTCCGAAGGTGACTGACTTGGAGTACGCTAGCGCGGGGCTGACGGACCCCGCAAGTAACCCGCTTAACACTGCGGCAAGGTACACCGGTATTAGAACGGCGTTAACCGGCAACATGGTCCTCACCCAGAATTATAGCCCCCTCAACCTCGGTTAGGCCGGGATACGCTAACTTCAGGGTTTCAGGCCTCAACACGTCTCTGAGTTTACCCACCGCATATACTCTCCTATTAATTAGTATCACTGTTGGCTCAAGGATTAAGCAGGGAGAGATGTCGTGGGCGGTAAGCAGTATATCAACGCCTCTCTCAACGTGAAGCTTCTGGAGGAGCTTAATCATCTCGCACCTTGCTTTGAAGTCAAGCATTGAGCACGGCTCGTCGAGAACCAGTAACTTAGGCTTCCTGACTAGGGCACGAGCTATTAATACCCTCTGCTTCTGCCCGCCCGACAGTTCGTTGAAGAGGCGTCCCTCTAGGCCCTCCAAACCAACCATGTTTAACGCCTTACTCACCTCCTCCCGAATCCTCCTGGTTAGCCTTCTTGGGGGCGGTAGCCTCGATAACATGCCCATAGCGACGACCTCCTCAACCCTGACCGGAACATCCTGCCTGACTAGGAGGAGCTGAGGTACGTACCCTATGATCTCCCTGACGACCTCGGGCTTCTCCCAAGGCCTCACACCGTAAACCAGTACGTCACCTCTAAGAGGTTTGAGCAAGCCTATTATCACGCGTAACAGCGTTGTCTTGCCAGCCCCATTAGGACCCATTAGGACAGCAAAGAATGGTGACTTGAGCTTGAAGGTTACATCAATCAGTACTGACTTACCATCGTACCCAGCATGAACACCGTTTAAGCTGACTAGGTGATCATCACTACTTAATGTGTTTAATTCATTTAATTCACCTGAGCACGGCATTCATTACCACCCTCCTGTACCTGTTAATTACCGCAACTAACACGAGAATTAACACAGCCTCACAAACAGCTAACCACACAGCGAATTCGTGAAGTAGCTCCCATCCATTGCCACCATTACTGCTTGAGCATTCATTACCTCCGCTTGGGTTAGGTTGTATTAACGAGCGCAACTCCCCCGAGAGAGTTGGAGAGATTGCTTGAGGTGTGTCAGAGAACTTAGCTACGGGAACCACTATTACCGGTATGCCCAATCCTCGAACTAAGGTGAGGGTCTTCGGGTTCTTAGCCGCAACCATGTCTGAGATTAGGAAGGCGTCAATTTCACGGGTCTTAACAGCGTTGATTAGTGCCGCAATGTCATTCTCGGAGGGCTCGGACTCAACATCCGGTAGCAACATGAAGGTCACGTTAAGTCCTAGCTCCTCAGCAACGTACTGAAGTGGTGGACCCGCTAACCCGATGTGTAAGTCGTGAGGTACTGTCTTACGTAGAGTGCTCAACTCACTCATTAAGTCCTGGACTAGGGTATCTGCCCTCACTCTGAAGTAGGTGGCGTGGGCTGGATCAATCGATGAGAGGACTTCGCTGACTGTCTTAGCAACCGCACATAGCCCCGTGAGTGAGAATAAGTATCCGTGAGGGTTAGGCAGGCCTGTCTTGGGGTTGGGGAGTATTCTCAGTCCATGGCGCACGTAGTCCTCATAATCAATAATGATCGCCTTTATCGCTCCCTCCCTAGCTAACTCTCTTATCCTTAACTCGACCGGTAGGTGAGTCGGGCCCGTAATGAAGACTACGTCAGCGTTCTTCAGCATGCTGATTAGCTGGGAAGGCGGCGGTTCGTATGTGTGCGGATCGGTGCCCGGCGGTATTATGTTCATTACGCTTACTAAGTCACCTCCAACTTCCTTAACAACCCAGAGAAGGGAGGGGGAGGTCACTACTACACGTATACTGCCTGTGGTTCCCGACGCTTCTGCCTGTGTACCCCTCACACTTATTGACGCCGTTATCAATAGGGCAACTATGAGTAGCGCCACTACCCGTATTGTCCCTGCTTCACGCACGTCCTCGCACCTAAGTTTTATGGTGTAAAACCAGTTATAACTTCTTAATATACACACACGTATTGTCAAGATGGTGAAGTGCTTGAGGTACGTAGGCATAGCTGCTTACTCCGGAGAGCCTCCGGTGAAGCTAGTTGAGGCTGCACGCGAATTCATTGAGCTACTAAGTAGTAGGGTTAACCCTAAGGAAGTCACCATAGTTGTTGGTGGGTATTGGGGCCTAATGCGCGTCATAGTTGATGAGGCGTTAACCCGTGGATTTAATGTGCTGATAATCCCGCCCCTGGAGCAGGAACGTGTTAAGTTCCCTGATGGAGCCGTAGTCGTCCGTACCGGTACGTCTTTCAGGGTTAGGAGCGTGTTTCTGGTGCGGTCATCGGAGGTTCTCGTGGTTATGGGTGGGGGCGCTGGCTCTATGCAGGAGGCAGTCACAGCCTACACTGAGGGCGTACCCACGGTGTTACTCACGGGGTTTGGCATGCCATCAGATGAGTTAGCCGCGCTAGCTCCTTACCTTGATGAAAGGAGATTAGCTGAGGTCAAGGTAGTCCGTAATCCCGAGGACGCCGTGAATTACGTTGTTTCCGTGCTTAGTGGGAGGGTAAGGTGGTCGTGAATGGGGAGCTACGTACTTGCGGTTGATGTTGGCGCAACTAACCTTAGGGTTGGCCTAGTATCTACTGACGGTAAGTTAATTGACGCGTTGCGTGTCCCGACGCCGAAGGGCGGCGACCCAAGCGCAGTAGCGTTGAGGGTCATTAACTTAGGGAGGGAATTGATGGCGAGAAATGATGTTGCGAGAGTAGAGGCGATAGGTGTTGGGAGCATAGGGCCGCTCAACATAAGAGAAGGAATTGTGGTGGGTACCCCTAATAACCCGTTAAGGAACTTCAAGCTTAAGGAACCCTTAAGTAATGCCTTCAACGCGCCAGCCTATGTCGTGAATGATTGCGTTGCTGCGGTGTGGGGTGAGTACTGGGCCGGTGCGGGGAGAGATGCCGAGAATGTTGTTTACGTGACCATAAGCTCCGGCATAGGTGCGGGTGCGGTGGTGGACGGACACCTACTGTTGGGTAAGGACGGCAACGCGCACGAGGTCGGGCACATAGTGCTTGACCTCAGAAGCAATATACGGTGCGGGTGCGGTGCTAGGGGTCACTGGGAGGGTTTGGCCTCCGGCAATAACATCCCTAGATTCGCATCTGCCTTAGCCTCTAAGTGGCGGGGTCCGAAATCAGAAGCCCACAGGTTAGCGATGCAGGGCGAGTTAAGTGCAGCAACCCTCTTCAAGCTGTGGAGGGAGGGTGACGCGTTCGCTACTGCCGTCATTAAGGAGTTGGAAGTCATTAACGCTGCCGGGATAGCGTCCGTCATTAACGTCTATGACCCGGAGGTAGTGAGTGTGGGTGGGTCCGTAGCGTTGAGGAACCCTGACTTCATGAGCTTAGTGTTCAGCCGCGTCAAGGAGTTCCTAATAAATAGGGAGCCGAAACTAACGTTAACGCCGTTAGGGGATGATGCCGTGCTTGTTGGGGCGGCGTGGATCGCGATTAAGCCTCCTGAGCACTTACTGAGGATTCAGTCTTGAGATAAAGTTCATAAGTTTGCCTCGAAAAGATGATGGGTGCGGCTTTGAAGGTTAAGCCTAAGCTGAAGGTCAAGCGCTGGGAACCTAAGCTTGAGGAGGAAATACTGCTGAAGTGGAGTGAGGAGAGGATCTACGAGAAGAAGGAGATAGACTTCCTTAAGTCTGAGAAGTACGTCGTTATCGACACCCCACCACCCTATCCCTCAGGCAGGTGGGGCGTGGCGCAAGCCGCTCACTACGCGCAGATAGACATGATAGCGCGTGCCTTCAGGTTAGCTGGGTATGAAGTGCTTCAACCATTCTACGCTGACAGGAACGGGTTACCAGCGGAAGTGACTGTTGAGAAGAGATACGGCGTGGTGGCGCACGAGATAGCGTCCACGCCTGAGGGCAGGGAGAAGTTCCTCAACATGGTTAAGCAGGTGCTCGACGAGTTCGAGGCCGACATGGTTAAGATATGGAAACGCTTAGGATGCGCGTTCCAGTACTGGCGCAACGGTACTGACTCCCCAGAATACAGGAAAGTAACCCAAGCAACGTTCGTAGAAATGTGGAAGAAGGGATTGATCTATGAATCATACAAGCCGGTGACATGGTGCCCAAGGTGCAGGACAACCCTTGCAGAGGCTGAGATAGAGTTCGAGAAGGTCAAGGGTAAGCTCTACTACATTAAGTTCAAGGTTAAGGAGACGGGTGAGGACATAGTAATAGCTACGACAAGACCTGAACTCCTTAACGCATGCGCAGCTGTAATATATAATCCTGAGGATGGAAGGTACAAGCACCTTAAAGGCAAGCACGCCATAGTGCCTCTCTACGGCCGCGAAGTACCCATTCTGGAGCACGAGATAGCTAAGCCCGAGTTCGGAACAGGCTTAGTAATGATGTGTTCCTACGGAGACACCATGGACATATGGTTCTTCAGGGAGATGGGATTTGAGGCAAGGATCCTAATAAACCCAGACGGCACGATGAACGAGGAAGCAGGCTTCCTCAAGGGCCTTAAGGTGGCTGACGCTAGGGAAGCTATAGCCAAGAAGCTTAACGAGGAAGGACTCCTAGTGAAAACCGAGGAGCTAGAGCATGAAATCCCCGTGTGTTGGCGTTGCAAGACGCCCGTGGAGTTCATTCACATGAAGGAATACTTCCTGAAACAGATAGAGTTCAAGGATGAGATACTGCGCGTAGCGGATAGGATGATATTCAGGCCGCCGGAACACAGGATAAAGTTCGACACATGGGTAAAGTCACTAACCATGGATTGGCCCATCTCAAGAACTAGGTACTACGGTACTGAAGTCCCCCTATGGAGGTGCCGTAGATGCGGTTACGTGATCTTGGCAGAGCCCGGTAAGTACGTTCAGCCATGGAAGGACCCAGCACCCGTAGAGAGGTGCCCCAAGTGCGGCGCGCCTCGCGAGGAAATTGAGGGAGAGACCAAGACCTTCGATACGTGGTTCGATTCATCCATAAGCGTGCTGTACGTCACCGGATGGTTAAAGAATAAGGATGCCGCCCTCAAAGCCCTGGAGCACGCCATGCGCCCCCAAGGCTACGAAATAATCAGGACTTGGTTATACTACTCAACGCTGAGGGTCTGGCTACTCACCGGGAAACCCCCGTTTAAGTGGGTCAGGATAAGCGGCATGGGCTTGGATCCGAAGGGTAGGGCAATGCATAAGTCGCTGGGCAACATAATCTACCCAATGCCCTACATAGAGAAATACGGTGCTGACGCCTTCAGGTACTGGGCCGCCGTGGCGAGCAAGCTGGGAAGCGACTACAGGTGGTCTGAAGCGCTGGTCAGAACCGGGCAGTCGTTCGCAACTAAGTTACTAAACATGGGGAGATTCATCTCCTTCTTCGAGGAACCTAGGGAGGGCTTCAAGCTAAGGGAACTAGATAAGGCGATGATAGCCTACGCCACCCGCATAGCTAGGGAAGTACTCAAGTGGTACACCGAGGACCTAGATGTGTTCGAGCCAACACGCGCTATCTACGACCTAGCATGGAACGTGTTCGCCTCTAACTATCTCGAGACGGTGAAGGCTAGGGCATACGGTGGTGAGGGATTCGATGAGGCAGAGACTCTGGGCGCGCGGTACACCCTTCATAGGGTGTTCAAGTTAATGCTGAAGCTACTCTCTCCAGTGATGCCGTTCGTAACCGATTACATATGGCGGAACCTATACTCGGAAGAGGGCGTGCATAAGCAAGTAATCACCGAAGATGAGCTAACGTTCGGCGAGGGGAACCCACAACTAATCGACCTACTAATGCAGGTGAACTCAGCTGTATGGAAGTACAAGAAGTCCAAGAACATGAAGCTCTCTGAGCCACTAAACGCCGTACTGTATGTTCCAAGGGAGGCCGCGCCGATAGTGGAGGACCTGAGAACGCTCCATAAGGTGAGCAGGATAGAGTTAGGAAAGCCTGAGAGGTTTGACGAGGACTTAGGGAATAACGTGTTTATTAAGAAACTAGAGTGACTCCACACATGAAGGGAGACTGCAGAAATATAGGGTGCTGGGTTGGGAGGCTTCCTAAAGGATGCGAGCTATGCATGAAAGGACTTAAGTCTGTTATTTTTGTCACGGGTCTGTGCCCAGATAATTGTTTTTACTGTCCAATCTCTTATGAAAAGAAGGGAAAGGACCTTACGTACGTCAATGAGTTAAGGGTGAAGAGTAAAAGTGACCTGATCCTTGAGGTTTGCGCGTGTGGCTCCAAAGGGGCTGGCATAACCGGTGGGGACCCTCTTGCACGGCTTGAGAGAACCTTAGAATACATAAGCACACTTAAGGACTTCTTCGGTAGGACATTCCACATTCACCTCTACACTTCTGGAACCTTACTTACCGATACAACGATGGATAAACTGGTGAAAGCGGGCCTGGATGAGATCAGGATACACGTAATCAGTGAGCGCTCGTGGAACGCTTTGAGAATCGCGCTGAGATACCCAATAACCGTTGGTGTGGAAAACCCTGTTATTCCAAAAGCCGAGAATGCTCTGAAGGACATCATAATTAAGGCTTATAACCTTGGCGTGGATTTCGTTAACCTAAACGAGCTTGAATTCAGCGAAACGAATCAGTATCAATTAATGCTAAGGGGCATGAAGCCGGGAACAGGCGGTATCGCCGCCCTGGGATCTAAGGAAACCGCGCTGAAGATACTCAAATGGGTGGAGGAGGAAGGAATAAGGATTGATGTGCACTATTGCCCGGCCCGATTTAAGGATAACGTGCAGTTCAGGTTACGCATGTTTCGGAGGGCTAGGATAACACGTAGGGTATACGAGGAAGTGACTGACGATGGCTTAGTTCGGTGGGTCGAGATGCCTGCAATCAACCCCCTTGCTAGGGAGCTACGGCTAAAAGACATGTCTTTTGTGGTAGGTGATATTGCTTATGTGCATCCTAGGATCGTGGCCTCTTTGAAAAGAGGATTCAGAACGGTTGAGGCGTATCCCACTGAGCCTAGGAGGATACTCAACATTTTACCTGAGAGTGGGGGTTAGGGGTTACTTAGTGGTTTGATTTTAGGTGTAAATAGCTAAGTATTATTACTTATCTCATCAATTCAATTATCGTAGAAGTTATACCGCGTCAAAATGACGCTGACCTAGATTGTGCATGAGGGGCTGAACCTACATGGGGAACAACGCGGGTAGTGAGGTCAGTGGAGACAGCCAGCAAACGCAACGCCTGTACGGTATCTACGCCTGCATCGTTGCTAGCATAGCGGCACTGGTGTTGGCTATATGCTTAACATACATGCCTATGTGGCTGTTTGTGAGGCTGGTTCCGGAACTAAAACCGTTCACGCGCCACGTTGCCGAAGTACTTATGCTAACATATATACTTGCCCTAGCCATAGGATCAGTGCTAATCGGTAGTTACATAGATACTGTTAAACCCAGTAGAAAGGTTTACTTGGTAGGGGGATTAGGACTAGCTGTAACTTTAATTGCCACCGAACTCATTAGCCCATTGGACATACGTGAAGCTACCGTAGCGTGGATATGCTTCGGCATGTTCACCGCGATAGCGCTCTTCAGCACCTTATATCTACTCAAGACAAACGTACACTCATGGAACAGGGGACGCATCATATCCTCAGGGTTCGCAATAGGGGCCTTCCTTAACACGTTCCTTTACCACAGCGTGGGTTCCATCACGGAAGTGGCGTTTCTTCAAGCAGGTGTGCTGATAGTTACGTCTTCCGTACTGTATTTAGCGGCAAGTAAATTGCCTGATGGATCTAAAATTATAGACTCTGTTCATGTGAGGGACTTTAGGTTATACCTATTCATGGTCCCCACGTTCATGTTCGCAATGCTCCTCGGGTACCTCTTCAGGGTATTCGTTATTACGGGTAGGCTCCACATGATATTTAGCACGATGGAATACGTCGACTTACTTCCTCTCCCGTTCCTATTTGCCCTGGTTTCCGGGTACTTAATGGATAAGTACGGGCGGAAGGAGGCCGGCATCGTAGGTCATATGATCCTGCTTTTAGGTAGCGTCACCCTTCTAGCGCATTCGCTTTCGGGGGTTCTAGAGCGCTCGCATCTCGCCAGCGCATTCACTTTCGCCTTACTTGAGGTCGGATACGGTTTCATAATTCCTTACTTCATGGTTGTGTGGAGCGACATACCTAGGAGAAACCTTTTTGGTCGGGTTTTCACGCTAGGTATGCTTACAGGGGCCGCGGGCGTAATTGCCGGTGTGCTAATAACTACGCTCGTTGGCAACGCCGATGTAGCCTTGTCTATCATAACCGCGATGACCATACCTATGTCCTACATAATATTCAAGCTCCCGGAGACACTACCCCAGGAGAGGTTGATGCGTGAGGAGATTAGGCGTTATCTGAAGAAGGCTTTGGAGGTTGCGAGGAGGAAGTGAGCTTCTTCATTATTTCCACAAGTATACGGCTGTAGGGATGGTTGGGGAAGTCCTTAGCCATTATTTTCTCGCCGTTGTAGAGTAGGATCTCGGGGTAGTAGGGGATAGCTCCCAGTAACTCATGAACACCTATTGTCCTTGCCAAGGATTTCGCCGTGTTCACGGCTTCGTCCATTGAGGAGGCAGGTACCTTATTAACTATTAGGTACACCTTGCCGGTGACGTCCTTGTATATGTCGCTTATGTATGGCTTACAGGACTCCACCTCGACCTTATCCGGCGTTATGACTAATACAACCACGTCGCTACTGACTATGGCGTTAATCGCTGAGTACTGAGGTCCCGGGGGGCTGTCTATCAGTACCCAGTCGTAGCCCTTCCCCTTCAACTCCCTGATGAGGCTTAGTAAGCGACGTAAGGCACCCATCTCCCACTTTCTAGTTTTAGTCATCATTTCCTTGACGGCCTCTAGTGACGGATCCGAGAAAGCGACCACTAACTTACCGCTTACGCCAAGCTTCCTCGACATGTCGATAAGTATTTCTCCCGCCCTAGCCTCACCTTCAAGGTAATCGTTGAGGAACTTACTTACGTTTGGCTTTTTAAGCATGAAGTACAGTGAGGGTGCACGCATGTCGTAGTCTATAAGTACTACCCTATACCCCGCGTTACTTAGGAGGTATGCAAGGTTCAGGGACAGTACTGACTTGCCTGTTCCTCCGCGGACGGAGTGGAAAGCGACGGTCCTTATGTCCTCCTTAGGCATGATGCTCAACCCTAGTTCAGCTACATTTTCTCACGTTCTTCCCTAAATTGGGGTATGATGAAGTACACCTTACGCCCTCTGCGCTCCTTAATCACGTACCCTAGCGTTGCTAGTTGATTAAGGTACGCCGATTCAACCGCCCTAGCCCTGCCTGTTGCGTTAGCAACGTCCTCGGAGGTTGCCTCACCACCCAGTTTAGCTAGGGCGACTAACGTCCTCCTTAAGTGGTCTGGAACAGAAAGAAGCGTGACCGCATCTATTATGCCTGTGCTTAGCGCGTCCTCCACCTCAGCAACCTTCCTGTAGGATAGGGGGAGTCCCTTCCTTATCGCTTCAAGGAGCTCCACGATTCTGTCAAGCTTGCTGCTTATCGCCTTCAACTCTTTTTCTAAGGACTCTATATCTGCCATACTTATCACCTTAACTTCATGTAGACTTTTTACGTAGTAAGTAATTAAAACTTACCTCCGTATGTAATGGTGTTTAAACAAGTGATTTGCTTATACTGCTTTAGACTTTATATACATGCGTTAACTGCTGCGTTGACCTGATTCTGCTAAGGGCTTCCCGCACGATACACATGCCTTGATGGCCTCCACGAACTCGTGGAACATGCAGAAAGTAGCGACGGTAAAACCATTCGGAGCACTGCAAGTGTTGACGAGCACTGGTAACGCCCCTACTTTATGCGCCGGACAAGCATCGTATGGTGTGTCCCCCACTACCACAGTCTCGTGCGGATCCACACTTAATTTCCTCATAGCTCTCAAGAAGATTTCCGGGTCAGGCTTCCCTCTTCTCACCTCATCACCGCCAGTGACTGCGTCGAAGAACTTAGTTATCCCCAGGTAATCCATTATGTGGAGAAGGAGCCTGTTGGGGGTCGATGAAGCCATCCCTATAAGGTAGCCTTCCTTCTTGAGTATTCTTAGGGCCTGTATGACCCCGGGGAAGAGTGTTACCCTGCCTTCCTTTAATTCCCTCATGAAGGCCCTATCCTTGATCCACCTTATCTTAGCATACGTTCGTTCATCTACCTTCCCCAGCACCCTCCTAACGATGTCCCTTCCACTCATGCCTATAAGTGGGTATACGTCATCCTCACTCACTAGGACACCGACGGCGATCTTGAACGCCTTGATCCAGGTGGTGACGTGGGCATCAACGCTGTCTATTAACGTCCCGTCGAGGTCGAAGACAAAGGCCTTTACTCCAGGCCTAATTACTGGGGCGCTCAAAGCACCTCCTTCCTCTCCTCGCGCTCTCTCCTACTGGTCATGCGGGTTATGTGCGCTAGGGCCGCGGCTATGTTGCTCTCAACGGTTTCGGCCGAGTTCAGTAGTGACGACGTATCCGTTTCTATACCTAAGTACTTACTTAGGATATCTATCACGGCCTTAGCGGCTCTGTAATCTGCTTCATCGAACTCCACTATGGCCGACCACGTCTCACCAAGCAGCACCGCCGCGTCTAGTCCGTAGTACTTAGCCCACCCGACTATAGCCCCATTTATCCCGACGATGACGCCGTCGCTCAACGGAGTGCCGCCTAATTTGCGGAACACCTCAACTATCTTGTCGCCGTTACCAGCTACAAAGACCTTCCTTTCCGTACTCACTTCGGGGACGACGAAGGCCGCCGCCGCAACTACGTGACTATCAAGCCCTTTTCCAGTAAGGAACGAGAGAAGAGAATCGCAGACTTCATTTTGCCCCTCTGGACTCTGCGGTTGGGTGTCCGCAGTAAATATCAGGGCCTTACCCGCATCATATAGTCTCCCAACGAATAGATCAGATAGCCCGTCCCCCCTAACCATAAGGTGCGGTGGGAAGTACGTCGAATACAGCTCGGCAACTAACTTGCCGCCCAGTGCCTTAAGCAGGTAATTAACCGAGAAGTACCCGACCCTCCCCATGCCCGGGAGACCCACAAGTAGGGGTTTCCCGCTGGCTGAGAATTCCTTGAGTACCTTCACACGCGTAGTCATTACGCCATTACCTTAGTAGTAAGGAGTGTTGAGGGGTAATAAGTTACTTGTTACGTTAAGCGACTTGAGAACCTCGAGCAACCTTAATAAACCCGCACAAGACACAGATCACGGTGGAACCTGCAGACGCCTCCGTAGGGAGACGGGATGAAGCAGGGAGCCGGCGGGGTCATTCACACCCTACTTCCTAACCCTTACTGAACCTTCTTGGCATTCTGTTACCTCAAACCTTGATAAACGCTTACCTAGGGCGTACTGTCCCGTATCCGTGCATGCCTTAAGAGGGGGCGGATCTTACACACAAGAATCCTTATGTTTCATTAAGTACTCTTCCTGCATCCTTAATATGTCCCTAGCCGCCGCTATCGGATCCCTGGTGTCAAAGACGGCTCTGCCCACGATTTCCGCGTCGGCACCAGCACAAATTGCCTCTCCCGGACTCACGCCTCTAATCATTATTCCAGGCGATAATATGACGTGTTTTCTACCGAATGCTTTGCGTACATCCGTTATTACTTGTGCCTTATTTGCAGGGATTATTAAGGCATCAGCGTTAACTATGTTTATTATTTCCTTCACGGCCCCGTAGACGCGGTCGAACGTATGTGCCGCGCCGGCGTGACTCATCGTCACCTGTAGGATCAGGTCGGCTCCCGCGTCGTGCACAACTTTCTCTAGCCTGTCTAGAGCGCCAGTTATCCCTGTGAAAGCGTGTGCAACAATACCGTTGAATCCCGCATTTAGTGCTTCCTTGGCGGATAACGCCATTATGTCACCTATATCCGAGAGCTTTAAGTCAGCAATGAAATACAGCTCGGGATAGTTGCTAATGAGGTTGCGCACCTGCCTGATCCCGTAATGTATGAGGTAAGGTAACCCCACCTTAATACCCGCAATACCTTCTGGCACGTTATTCAGGAATGTAGCGAGTTGCTGGAGATCTATTGATGGGGCATCAACAGCAATTACTAACCTGCCGCCTACCTCCTTAATAACTCTATGGATCCTCCCCACCGTTATTACCATATTTTTAGTTCATCGGGATATTTATTGGTGACTTGGCCTAGTAAGCGAGCTCAGCCGGTGGTTCCACACCTCATACCCTTACACGTCGGGTCAGTCGCGCGGGTCTCATCACCACCTTACTCACCGTAAATTTCTGTGATCTCCCTCATAACATCGTCTTCGTTCCGTTCACTCTCAATTAATTGCCATTTAGCAAATCCTTCCTTTCGCTCTGCGGAGCTAAGATGCCTCAGAATCAGTTCACACGCCTTCCTACTCGGGTGCAGGGCTACGGAGGCGTACGCCCTTATGATACCGTCCACAGTTGCCTGCTGAAGGATTAATCTCTCTCCCGTCCTTAATTCGATAAGAACCCTAGTGTGCCTGTGACCCGGAGGTATGAAGGCGATTACGCGCATCACGTCACTAGTTTTTAAGATCCTTACCCTAGGTTCCCGCGTCATTAGGCCCTAACCCTGTGAGGGCTAAGCTTCGTTCCGGAGAAACTCTTAACTACCTCCATTCCCTTCCTCGTTACCCTAATTACCACGGCATCACCCTTCTTCTCCTCGACCACCAGCCCCAGTGACACCAGTAGCTTCAAGTCCTCCTCGAGTTCCTTTGAGTACGGTCCGAACGAGTAATTTATGAACCTATACCCTAGGTTAAGAGACCTTGAATTCTGCAGCGCGTGAATTAACTTGTGGAGCGTGAGCCTACCCCTTATCTCCCCATACTTAGCGATTATCTGAAGCACCTTCAGAGGCTCGGGAGTGATTTCCCTCACGTACAGTCACCAGCGATTATCTGGCTTGGTAAGAGCATAAAAGACCAGACCTACTTACTGAACTCACTTACCTTTTAACCGGGGTATTACCTGCGGTAAATACATAAGGGGAGATTAACTTAGTAGGCTGGGGAAGCGGTTGGCATACCAGATGAGTAAGAAGCAATGGGCCTTCTCGATATCGTACGGTCAGGGCATGATAGCACTGCTAACTGTGCTCAACGTGTTCTACCCTCAGTACCTAAGCTATACTTTCATAATATTCATCATAGGTATGGTGGCATTCACGGTCGTAATGATGAAATCGCAGCTAAAGCACATCACGAGTAAGGAAGCTAAGGAAATCAAGGAGGGTAGGAGGCTCTATAAGAGTGACCCTAGCGAGATTAGGGAGCTGCAGGCGCGCGACACAAAATTAGTTGCTGAGTTGAAACCAATGATGAAGTCTGCCGCGTTGAGTCTGCTTAGCATGGTCGTGGCTTTCGCATGGTACCCGATGTACTTCAATTATGCGAGAGGTGTCGCTGCTTCAACTTCTGACTTAGTTGTTAGGCTGGCCGTCTTCCTGATAGGTTATGAGATTCCGTACCTGATGATTACGTTACTGAATCTATGGTCCCGAAGAATGGTGAAGGACGTTGTACAGGTGATTACTAATTACGAGGTCTACAATAAGGGTGTATTAGGCATGGGATTAACAATAAAGTTCCCCTTAGAGGAGAATAAGGGTGGCGATACCTACAAAGTAGTGTATAACCCCTCAAGAAAATTTGTGGAATTCGTTATGCGGAGAGGGAAAACCACGGTTAGGTATAGACTGTATAGTAGATCCTGCGATAGGCTTGCCGACATAATTAAGCGCTACGGTAAGCCCAAGGACTTTGAAGTTATTCGTGAAGGCTCAACCAGAAGGTAATGCACGCCTTGGTGGGGATGCGTAGGTTATCAACGCAATGCCGTGTCCTCGCGTGCATTGTTTTATTTCTAGCGATTCTTATGGCAAGTACATGTTCCTCCCCCTCCTCCGTGTACTTACTGGATGCGCATTCACCGGACGCACATGAGGAGCTAATAGGTGTTGGGGTGGGTGACGGCACCGTCCTAGCGCTCCTACGGGGCGGCACCGTATGCGAGGTTAGCGTAGAGGGCTTCACGGCGTACTCTGTCTTAATAGTTAACGGGTCAACCGCGGTAGCCTTCGGCGCATTCAAGGGACACCCTGCACTAACCATGCTGAGTAGTTTGGGCTGCGAATTCCACGCTATAACGTATTACGTGTCTGTTGGCAAGGGGGCACTCTTCTCTGGAGTTGTTGAAGAGGAGAACGTCTTTGGTGTCGGGTATGTCGCATTGAATAATACTTACGCTGGTTTAATGATTAGCTCTGGTCTCGTCGGGGAAGGAGCTTCGGCATCCATATATGTATTCGGTGTCCCGGCGTACTTTAGGGACGTTATCATCCTTAATGATAGTGTAGCAATTGCTACGGGAGTTGGACTTAGTGGGAGATACTATCCGGCACTTGCGTTGATTTCAGGTAATGTTGCTCGCTTAACCGCCCTAAGTCCTAGCGTAGGTGGGTTGGAGGGATTCGCAGTAAAGGCCATTGTTATGCTTCGCGGAGGCGAGCCGGCCGTGCTGACCTTAAGGAGCGGGAAGGCAGTGCTTGTCTCAGTTACGAGTAAGGGTTCCCACGCGTACGTAGCATTCCCCAGTAAGAGGTTTGAGGGTGTAGCGCTTGTGGTTCATCCTAGGCGTGAGGAAACAGTTGCTGTCCTTGAGGGCGTGAGCCCCATCACGGTAATGTTTCCTCACGCGGACGCTGCTCTCCTTCCGCTGGCATCACGGTACTACTTAGTCATGGCTAATGGGTCGGTACTCACACTTAGTTCTGAGTACAGGGTTCTGACACCGCATGGGAAGCTATTCAGGGTTGAGATAACCCCCTTCAAATTAGAGGGATTCCGCACCACCGAGTACTTTGCTAGGGGGGAACACGTTAACGTAACGGTATTCGAGATATCCCCACGCATTAGCGTGGTTAATTCCTTAACCAACACAACCTCCCAACACGTAACACCAACCGGTACCTCGGCCGCCCCCCAGTCGCAGATAACACGTGGTTCCGGGGCGACTCCCGGATTCACGTTAGTGAGTAGTGGTGGGGAGGGAGGGTTGTTACTCATTGTCGTTGGCTGTGCCTTAATTTTTGCCTCATTCCTGCTTAAGAAGTTCATTGGTGTTTAACATCATTTAACTTTTTAATGTTAATTTCCTCGTAGTTAGTTAGGTGCTTAGCTTGCCCGGCGATAACCTAGGTAGGGCCTGTAAGGCGTTGGGTGAAGGGTTACCTGTGTTCATACACGACTCCAGCTCTAGGGAGGATGAAGTTGATATGGTGTTCTACGCCCCGCTAATAACTCCGAGCAAGGTGGCCCTCATGCGCAGGGAGGGAGGGGGTCTGATATGTTACGCCATGCCATTGAGCGTCGGTCGCGTCCTAGGACTTAGGTACATGGATGAGATACTGCGGGAGGCTGGGTACAGCGAGCTTGCCTCCAAGCGGTTAGGTTATGGTGACCCACCCAATTTCAGCTTGTGGGTCAATCATAAGGATGTTGTCACAGGCATAAGGGACGCTGATAGAGCTAAAACCATTAAGGAACTGGACACGCTTGTTGAGGACGTTCTTCAAGGGCGTGTGAAGGAAGCCAGAGACAGGTTTGTCAGGGAGTTCGTGGCTCCCGGCCACGTGCCCGTGCTCTTAGGTCGTGGCTTAAGCGTTAGAAAAGGTCATACCGAGCTTTCCCTAGCATTAGCTGAGATGGGGGGCCTTAGGCCGAGCGTTGTGATTGTTGAGATGCTTGATGAGGGAGGGGCGGCTAGCGTTAGTAGGGTTTCTCGGCTGGCTGAGCGCGTTGGCGGAGTCCTGATTGAGGGTGCCGATATAATTGAGGCTTGGGAGAGAAGCCTAGGTCTGTGAAGCACATACTACCTACTTAATATTTCTTAAATCAGTAATGATTATTGAGGGAGGGAGTTAAGTATTGCCTAGGTTAACCATCAACGTGCCGTATGAGGTTCTTGAGAAAATAATGAAGGCCTACCCGAACTTACCTCCTGAGGAGGCCATAAAACAGTACCTAGTGGAGACCGCGTTAAGAGGGAAGGAAGTGGAGCTCCCTAAAGCGAGGAGCGGGCTGGAGGCGTTCGCTACAGGGGCTAAGGAACGCGCTGTACCGGTGAAGTGCGTTACGCATGAGGACTTAGTTAGGCTCAGGAGGAGTCTTGAGGACCTGCTGAATCCCGTGACAGGTAAGATTGACTCGCTACGCTCACAATTCGCCACCGTTTACGAGGCTATGGAGAAGATCATTGAGAAGCTTGAAGAGTTAAGTAAGAAGGTTGAGCAGGCACCGACAGTCCCGCATCCTAGGGCTACCGTTCCAGCGGCTAGGGTTGAGGAGGGTGGACAGGCGCACCCGAGACGTAGGAGAACCTCCGCCATAGAGATACTTAAGGAGCAGAAGGTAATGTACGAGTCCGACATAGCATCGAAAATTAAGAATAGAGACGCCTTCTTTGAGCGGCTTAAGAGGGACGGCGCCATCGTGCTTGAGCTAACGGATCAGAGGGTCGCCGTGGATCCAGAGTACTGGCAGGAGTTCCTGAAAAGGCTAGAGGAAATAAACACTAATTCTGAGCCGGAGCTGGAGAGGGTCCTAGGTAAGCGTGGTTATCAGTTGCTTAAGGCACTAATGAGGAGTACCCTAGCGTACTTCGACGCTACTGAGCGTAAGTGGAAGCTCATGCTAGAGGAAACGAGTTAAGGTTGGAGATAACTGCCACCTACTTCGCCTCACTACCACTCGGCAACCCGCCTATCGTGGGTGCCCTATCACCCAGCCGCAGGAAGCCCCACGGCATCGCCTCAGTGTTATATGAGGCCCACGCATTACCTTCGCAATCAACCACTAACACACCAGCCGTGTCCCTACCGTAACTCCTCGTGAGTTCATCAATAACCTCCTCAGCTGCCTCCATGGCAGGGAGGCCCGACTCTATCTTCCTGATAACGCCCAACGTCAGAAACGACTTTATTATAACCTCACCTATCCCCGTAGCCACCGCGGCCCCCTTCCGAGTCGCGTAGAAACCCGCGCCGGGTATGGCTGAATCACCTACGCGACCGGGGAACTTCATTATGACGCCGCCAGTACTTACCGCGGCGGCTAAGCGTCCCTCCCTATCTAAGGCGACGGCACCAACCGTGTCGTGAAGGTCTAGCCAACCAAGCTTAAGTGCTAGCTCGTAGCTCTTCCTGAACCTGACCGCGCTACCCTCCCTTATCTTGGCCAGTAACTCCCTGTAGCGACCCATGACACGTTCGGTGGGGCCTGGGTGGCGCTCCATCCCAAGGGCTTTAGCCAGCTTATCGGCGCCCTCCCCTGCTAGGAGGACGTGATCCGTTAGCTCCATAACTTTCTTAGCGAGGAGCACGGGGTTCTTGGGGTACGCGACCGCGGCGACGGCGCCTATGCCTCCGGTCTCGCCGTCCATCACGCCGGCATCCATCGTTAACTTCCCGGTTAGATCCACTACCGAGCCTAGCCCGGCGTTCAGCAATCCCGAGTCCTCCAGAACGATAGTGGCCTTAACCACGGCATCCACAGCGGTACCTCCGGAGGCAATCACGTCCATGCCGGAGCGAAGCGCCCGCTCTATAACGGGAATCACGTCACGTATCCTTAAGTACCTCCACGTACCGGCCCCTGCGTGCACGGCTATGACTGGACGCACTAAGACCCCCACATAATATACTTGGGGTAACGTAATTAAGAGTGCCTCAAAAAACAACTAACCAACACGTAATCCGCCCTAATTACACTGTTATCACGAAACAGGGATAACCCAGATCTCCGAAGAACCGGAATCCCTCACCAGTATTAACGCCCCATTATAGTACTCCATCCTATCACCGTAACCTACGGGAGCCGGTAACAAAAGCACCGGAACGTTAGTGTAGTTAGCGTACCTAGGATCAACCTTATAGAGGCTCCCACCCTCAAGCATTAACCAGAGATACGTGCCGTCGTAAGCCAACCCAACGTTACTCAACCCAGGCACGGAATTCCCGGTATTTGAAGGCGGAATGAAGACCGTGCTGGTGAACGGATTGAACGCAACCAACACCGCTGTATTCGAGGTAACGTTCTGCAGGACAGTGAACACCTCATCACCAACCACGGACGACACCGTATACGGTGACGACACATTAAGACCCCTACCAGCAAAACTAACCAACCAAGCATTACCGGTCGGGTACGCCGTCAAATTATACACACAGAAAGATTGATTACCAACACCCGGCAAAACCACCAAGTACGTCATACCCGTAACCGAATCGTGCAGAACCTCAGCCCTAACACCACCAGCACCAGACGCCTTGCAAGCCGAAGTAATAAACACCGGAGGTGCCG